>Ga0075421_100000840_pt1 | contig 34112 bp, 29 predicted proteins | sample SoiMetdeltSBSDD5_FD_75292 | JGI IMG/M metagenome (GOLD analysis project Ga0075421, IMG submission 75292) | Bulk soil microbial communities from a Populus tree surrounding site in Tennessee, USA - Soil MetaG P. deltoides SBSDD5 | ecosystem: Environmental > Terrestrial > Soil > Tree plantation... | reverse complement strand
ATCGGCCCGAGCGCAGTCCTGCACACGCGCGAGTTCTTCGCCGACTGCAGGCGCGCCCTGAGGGCGGGCGGCGTGCTCGTCACCCAGAACGGGCTGCCGTTCCTTTTCCCGGAGCATTTGGCTGAGACGAGCGCGATCTTCGCCTCCCTGTTCAAGGCCACCTCGCCCTTCCTGTGCACCCAGCCCTGCTACTTCGGCGGCCCCTTCGCCCTGAACTGGGCCAGCGACGATGCCACGCTGCTGCAGGTGCCGGAGGCCACGCTGGCGCGCCGCATGGGCAGGCGTGAGATCGCCACGCGGTACTACACCCCCGCGGTTCACCGCGCCGCTTTCGCCCTTCCGGTGTATGCGCAAGCGGCGATCCGCGAGCACGCGCCCTCCAAGCCGAGGACTAAGGCTGTCCCGCAGTCCACCAGGCCGCGCCCAGCCCGCAAGGGTTGAGCAGGCCTGTCGCTGCCCTGCCCTGCTGGCCCGCGGGGTCGATGCTTTCTGAGGTCAGGGCATTCGGCCGGTTTCACAACGCTCCTCAAGAGTTCTTTGGTCTTTTCTGAGATCGGCCGGGGCGGGCGGGCGCGGCTATTCGCCTTCCAGGGTGGCGTTGAAGAGGCCTGAAGGGTGCTCCCAGCGAGGCGCCCTTGGGCGAAGGTCATCTTCACGACGCTCCTGTACGTCTCGCCGACTTCCACTCGTCGACCACGTCGTTGCCTGCCTGATTGACGAAAATTCGCACCCGAGCGACAGCTGACCGTCGGCGGAGAGACCTACTCCCGCTCACTCCATCTTTGTCCACGCGCCACAGAGCCCTGTGAGACGCTCTTGAAACTCTTCAAAGAGGTTCCCACATCAAAGCTCAAGCATCTCTTTCGGGGGGCAATCCAATGAGCGAAGTTAAGGCCATTGAGGCGGTCGACAATGCGCTTGGCGCGCTCGATCCGGAGGAGCGCGCCCGAGTACTGGGTTGGGCGCAGCTGAAGTTCGGCGCCCCGGCGAAGATCGGTGCAGGCGCGCAGCAGCAGCCTCCAGCGCAGCCCGCACCAGTCAACCCTCCGGCTGATTCGACCAAATCCAAGGCGCCGAAGAAGCCGAAGACCATAATTTCGATGGACAAGAACCTCAATCTCAGCCCGTCGGGCAAGCCGTCGGCGGTGCAGTTCGCGGCGGAGAAGTCACCGACCAACTTCAGGGAGAAGTGCGTGGTCGCAGTGTACTATCTGCGCGACGTCATTGAGATGGAGAAGGTGACGGTGCAGGCGGTCTTCACCTATTTCAAGCACCTTCAGTGGCCGGTCCCGGCCGACTTAAAGAACACTCTGCAGCAGGCTGGCACGGCGGGGTGGTTAGATACAGCCGACAGCGAGTACATCAAGCTGACCTCCCTGGGCGAGAATCTGGTTGAGCACGATCTGCCCGCCAAGGCTAAGACGAAGTGAGCCACGTTCTCGGACCGGTCCCCCTGGCCCTGGAAGACGAGCTGTTCGAGAAGTTTCGCGAGATCGAGCGAAACTATCGCGAACGCCGATGGGAGCCCGCCGAACTCAATGGCGGCAAGCTCTGCGAGGTCACCTATTGTATTCTGCGCGGCCACGTCGACGGCAGCTTCCCTGGGAAGCCATACAAGCCCGCGAACTTCTACGACGCGTGCCTGAAGATGGAGAAGGAGCCAGTTTCCTTGGGGCGTTCAGTCCGCATCCAGCTTCCGAGGATGCTGATCGCACTCTATGAGATCCGCAACAATCGCAACGTCGGTCACGTCGGCGGCGACGTCGATCCAAACCAGATGGACGCGGTCTGTGTGCTGCACATGGCGAAGTGGGTCATGGCTGAGCTGGTGCGCATATTCCACGGCGTTTCCCTCGCCGACGCCAGCGCCCTGGTCGAATCGTTGTCAGAGCGCGAGGTTTCTTTGATCTGGGACACTGGTAGCGTGCGCCGCGTGTTGGATAATAATCTCTCGATGCTGGAGAAGACTCTCGTCCTGCTGTTCGGCTCGGCACAGCCGCTCAGGGAGGTAGAACTCATCGAAAGTCTGGAGCACTCCAATCCTTCAGTGTACCGCCGCGATGTGCTTCGCCGCGCGCATGTTGATCGCCTGATCGAATACGACGAGAACACGAAGACGGTTAAGCTTTCCCCACTGGGCATTAAACGAGTCGAGAGCAAGATTCTGCCGAAGGCCCAAGCCTAGCCCGGCTGATGAGTTGGCGCCCGCTCACGCATCCTGCGCACCTCGCACGGCTGCTCACATGCGTTCGCCGGCAAAAAGGCTCGCTTGCTTCACCAGGCGCGAGTTGGGACTCGCCGGGGGCAGGGCCGCATCCCCGATGTCCTGATGGCGGACATTGACCGCGGCCTGCGTTTTGTCCTCGCCCTTTAGCCCCGGCTCAGCCCTTTCGCCGCCAGATCGGACAGATACTCCGCCCAGCGCTGGTCGCGCTCCTGGTGCAGGGTTTGGAGGTAGGACCAGGCGTAGAGGCCGGTGTCGTGGCCGTCGTCGAAGACGATGCGGACGGCGTAGTTGCCCACCGGGCGCAGGTCCGCAATCTTGACGTTGCGCTTGCGGCCGATGGTGACGCGCTGGTCGGGCGAATGGCCCTGCACTTCCGCCGACGGGCTCATGACGCGCAGCATCTCAGCCGGAAGCGTGAACGGCGGCGCGCCCGCCATGGTCACCCGAAGCTCGCTGCCGCCGGCCGAAATCTCCAGCTCCGGCGGCGCGGCCCTGGCGCCGGCCTCTCCTTGCAGCGCCGCCCAGACGTTGGTGGCGATCTCGCGGAAGATGCGCGCGTGCGGCCCGTCAGGATCGGTGGCGACGATCGGCCGGCCCTCGTCGGAGCGCACGCGGATCTCCATGTCGAGCGGCACGCCGCCCAGGAACGGCAACGCCAGCCTCTCGGCCTCGCGCCTCGCCCCGCCGTGGCCGAAGATGTCGGTGCGCTCGCCGCACTTGGGGCAGATGAACGTGCTCATGTTCTCGATGATGCCGAGCACGGGGACGTCGACCCGGCGGAACATGTTGAGGCCTTTGCGGGCGTCGAGCAGCGCCAGATCCTGCGGGGTGCAGACGATGATGGCGCCCGCCAGCGACACCTGCTGTGCCATGCTGAGTTGCAGGTCGCCCGTTCCCGGCGGCATGTCGATGACGAGCACGTCGAGCTCGCTCCAGGCCACGTCGCGCAGCATCTGGGTAAATGCGGTAACCACCATCGGGCCGCGCAAGATGAGCGGCGTGTCCTCCTCGACCAGGAAGCCCATGGACATGGCCTGCAGGCCGTAGGCCCGCATGGGGCGCAGTCGGTTGGGGCCGGCCAGCTCCGGCTTGCCGGTGAGCCCGAGGAGACGCGGTTGGGATGGGCCGTAGATGTCCGCGTCGAGGATGCCGACCTTGAGGCCGCTGGCTTGCAACCCCAACGCGAGATTGACAGCCACGGTCGATTTGCCGACGCCGCCCTTGCCGGAGGCCACCGCGATCATGTGCTTGATACCGGGAACCTGCAGGGTGCGTGGCCGCCCGCCGGGGCCCGGCGTCGCAGGGGGCGGCCCCGCCTGACCCGCACCCGTCCCGGCGCGCGCCCGGGCTTGGCTCACCCTCGCGCTCTCCGGGACTGGGCCGGCACCGCGCGCCGCAGCTGCCCTCGGCGACGCACCGCCACCGCCCGACCGCTCGGCGGTGAGCACCGCCGCCACGCCCGTGACGCCCTCCATCTCGCGCACGACCTTGTCGGCCGCCAGCCGCAGGCCGTCCAGCTCGGCCGCCCGGTGCGCCGGCACGGTGATGGAGAACGACACGCGCCCGTCCTTGAACAGGATCTCGGACACCAGCCCCAGGTCGACAATGTTGCCTTCCAGGTCCGGTCCCTTCACCCGGCGCAGCCGCTCGAGGATCGCCTCTTTGGTCAGGCTCATGAAGGTCGTGCTCTGCTGAGTTTCGATCGGGCAGGCGGCGCCCCGCGCCTCGCCCCCAGGCGAAGCTGCAGGTCGCCCTCGCTCTATGCCCTGCACCTTTTTTGCATATCGGCATACTGGCAGACAGGCTTGCACATGTCACGCCGCGCGGGCGTGCGCTGCGCCTATGGCCGTGTTGCCGATGCAGAACGGCGCGGAGGCGCCTCCGCGACCGGATGCTCCAAGCCAGCCCAGCCACCCGGTCCGATCAATCGAAGTCCGGCTTGCCCCGGGCCTTGCCGATGGCCCACAGGACCGGCGCCAGCACGATGGCGAGCGGGAACGCCAGCATGAACAACACGCCCGCTGCGACGCCCCATACGGCGCGGCCAACCGGCGCAAAGCGGCTTCGGAGCCGCAGGGCCCATGGCGCAACCCTCAGCAGCGGGGAGGTCGCCGAAGTCGTCTGCAGCGCCATTGCAAGCTCCCGACGGCAATCGCTATGCGATTCACAATAAATCATAACGGATAGCGAATATCCATCCATGAGCTGCCGTTGAGAACAGTGCAGTTCATACGACGCGGGCGCAGCGGTGTCCGCCGACCAGAGCATGCCATTTGCCCCGCCCCGGTAGCCGTTTGGCCGGGGGACGAGAGACGGTCCGGAAGCACCGGGTGGCGGCTAGAGCGTATGCTTGCGCTGCTGGACGATCATGTAGTTGTCGTAGGTGCTGTCGGCGAGCTGCATCCACAGGTACTGATCGAGGCGGAAGGCTTTGAGCGATTCCCAGATCTTCCTGAAGTCCTCGTTCTTGCCGCTGATCTCGGCATAGACCTGCTGCGCCGCCCGGAAACACACGTCCAGCGTCGCCTCCGAGAACGGACGCAGCTGGGTGCCGGCCGCGACCAGCCGCTTCAGCGCCTGCGGGTTCTGGGCATCGTAGCGGCTGACCACGAACGCCCCGGCCTCGGTCGCGGCCGCCGCCAGGACCGACTGGTAGGTGCCCGGCAGCGCGTCCCACTTGGCCCTGTTCGCCTGGACGTGCAGCATGGCGCCGCCCTCCCACCAGCCGGGGTAGTAGTAAAACTTCGCCACCTTGTGCAGCCCGAGCTTCTCGTCGTCGTAGGGTCCCACCCACTCCGCCGCGTCGATTGTGCCCTTCTCGAAGGCTGCGAGAGTCTCGCCGCCTAGGAGCTGGTGCGGCACGACGCCCAACCTCTTCATCACCTCGCCGGCAAAACCGCCGATGCGCATCCTGACGCCCTTGAGGTCATCGGCCGAGGCGATCTCCCTGCGGAACCACCCGCCCATCTGCGCCATGGTGTTGCCGGCCAATAGCCCATAGATATTGTGCTTCTCGTAGAACGCGTTGATGAGCTGCTCGCCGCCACCCTCGCGCCACCACGCGCTCTGCATGCGCCCGTTGAGGCCGAACGGCACGGCGCAGGCGAGCGCAAACGTCGGGTCCTTGGCCCACATGTAGTAGGGCGCCGTGTGGCACAGCTCGACGGTGCCGGCCGACACGGCCTCGGTGACCTGGAGGCCCGGCACACCCTGCAGGGCGCCGGCGGGGAGGCACTCGATCTGGAACCTGTCGTCGGTGGCGTCGGCCACGAAGGCCGCGAAGCGCTCGGCGCCGCCGTAAAGGGTATCGAGCGACTTCGGCCAGCTGGTAGCCAGCCGCCACTTCAGCGCCGGCGCCGACTGGGCGATGGCCGGCGCAGCCAAGGTCGCCGCGGCGCCGACGGCGCCCCCGCGCTTCAGCAGCGTGCGGCGTGTGATGCGAGGCATGTGGCACTTCCCTATAATGCAATAGGACTGCATGCAATCTAGTTTGCCGCCGGCGACACTGTTGCGGCCGCCGACCCTCCAGTCGGAGCCTTTCGCCCCTGCGCCGCCCCGGCCGATGGGCTGGTTGTTCGCACGCCTGGCCGGCCGTTGACGAGTCAAAATCCGGCGTGCCTTCGCCATCGGGCAAGGACGGTGGCGCGTTCTTGGTGAATGCCAACATGTGGACCATTTGTTGGCGCCCAGCGACCGAGAAGGACAGGAGCCGCGGCTTGGAGCGGCGCCCTCCGGAGTGATCAACGGAAGCCGAGCCAACGGGCATGCCCGGACTGACAAGAATGCCGACCAGCCCGTTACCCGGGGCACGACATGCCGCCGCACTAGACGCATGGTCTTGGGCGTGCCCGAGGCATCTTGAGCGTGGCAGCGTCCTGGGCCTACAGTTTGCAGACTTGGAGTTGGCGGCAGCGGTGCGCACGTGGACGCGAGAGTGGAGCTTCGACGCATCGCCTTCTGGGCGGATGCGCTGACTGAACCGGAGGCGGCGCGCGCCATGGCGGGCGTTTCGGAACGCCGGTTCGTCAGCGGCGCCTACATCTGTCATCGCGGCGACCGGCTGGAGTCCTGGACCGGTGTCGTGTCGGGACTCATCAAGATCAGCGCCATCTCGCGGGACGGCAAGCCCATGACGTTTGCCGGCGTCGGAGCCGGCGGCTGGTTTGGCGAAGGCACCGTGATCAAGAACGAGGTCCGCAAGTACGACGTGGTGGCGCTCCGCGATACCCGCTTAGCCCTCATGAACCGCGCCACGTTCATATGGCTGTTCGAGACCAGTGTCGGGTTCAACCGCTTTCTCGTACACCAACTCAACGAGCGCATGAGCCAGTTCATTGCCACCATCGAGCACGATCGCATCCACGATCCGCTCGCCCGGGTCGCGCGCCATCTGGCCTGGCTGTTCAATCCGGTGCTCTATCCGCAAGTCGGCAATCACATCGAGATAACCCAGGAGGAGCTCGCCCTGCTGGCCGGCTTATCGCGGCAGGTCGCCAACAAGGCGCTACAGACCCTGGCGGAGGCGGGGCTGGTACGGCTGGAGCGGGGCGGGATCACGGTCATCGATCTCGGCGCCCTCGGCAGCTACGGCGGATAGCCCGCGAGGGCGGCGACGACCATTCCTCGGGAAGGCCGGTCATCCAAGGTCCATGCAGCCGCAACCCTTAATTATAGCACACATCTGCGGCAATGTCTGTCAATGTGTCGGTTGAGGCCATTCGCCTTTTCGGGATAATTGTTCTTAATGTCGTAGTGGGAGCGGTATCCGGCGAGAAGAACGCGCAGCCAACGCGCAGGCGCCGGACAATGGCCGAGGCCAGGTATCCCTGTCAGCGGTCCGCACCCACCGACGAAGGGAGGAGAATTGCCCCGTGAGTCTCGAGAGCTCCGCGCGCCTCGACACCGTCCCGAAGTTGCTTCTGCGCAACGCGGCGCAGTTCCGCGCGCGGCCGGCGTTGCGCCACAAGGACTTGGGGATCTGGCAAACCTGGACCTGGGAGGCGCTCCTGAACGAGGTGCGCGCCTTCGCCGTCGGCCTGCGCAAGCTGGGTCTGGAGCGCGGCGATGCTGTCGCCATCATCGGCGACAACCGCCCGCGTCTCTACGCGACGTTCGCTGCCGTGCAGAGCATCGGCGCCATCTCCGTGCCCATCTACCAGGACTCGGTGGCTGACGAGATGGCCTACGTCCTCGACCACGCCGAGGTGAAGTTCGCGGTCGTGCAGAACCAGGAGCAGGTCGATAAGCTCATCTCCATCGCCGAGCGCGTGCCGCAGCTGCGAACGGTGATCTACGAGGAGGAGCGCGGGCTCGACGGCTACGACCACACCCGCCTGCATGCCTTCGCGCACGTGCAGGAGCTGGGCCGGCAGGAGATGGCCGAGAACGCCGGCGCCAGCGGCTGGTGGCTGGACGAGATCGGCAAGGGCAAGGGCTCGGACGTGAGCGTGATGCTCTATACGTCTGGCACCACGGGCCGCCCCAAGGGCGTGATGCTGACCCACGACAACATCGTGCTCTCAGCCCAGAACGGCAACAAGTTCGATAACTTCACATTCAGGGACACGCTGCTTGCCTATCTGCCCATGGCCTGGGTGGGCGACCACATCTTCTCCTACGGTCAGGCGTTTGCCGGCGCCATGTGCGTGGCCTGCCCGGAAAGCCCCGAGACCATCATCGAGGACCGCCGGGAGATCGCCCCCACCTACTTCTTCGCCCCGCCGCGCGTCTACGAGAACCTGCTCACCCAGATCATGGTGCGCATGGAGGACGCCGGGCGGCTCAAGAGCTGGATGTTCCACTACTTCCTGAAGGTCGCGCGAGGCTGCGGCGAGAAGATCCTCGACGGCAAGCCAGTGGGCCTCTGGAAGCGGCTGCTCTACGCCGTCGGCAACGTGTGTGTCTATGCGCCCCTGCGCAACCGCATGGGCTTCTCCAAGATCCGCGTCGCCTATACCGCCGGCGAGGCCATCGGGCCGGAGCTGTTCCGCTTCTACCGCTCGCTCGGCATGAACCTGAAGCAGCTCTACGGCCAGACCGAGGCCAGCGTGTACGTCACGCTGCAGCCGGACGGCGAGGTCTACGCCGACACCGTGGGCAAGCCCGGCCCGGACGTTGAGATCGCCATCGCGGACTCGGGCGAGGTGCTCTACCGCAGCCCGGGCGTGTTCCTGAAGTACTACAAGAACGACGAGGCGACCGAGGCGACCAAGACCCCCGATGGCTGGGTGCACACGGGCGATGCCGGGTTCATCGACCAGCACGGCCACCTCAAGATCATCGATCGCGCCAAAGACGTTGGGCGGCTCAACAACGGCGCCCTGTTCGCCCCCAAGTATCTCGAGAACAAGATGAAATTCTATCCCGAGGTGCGGGAGGCGGTGGCCTTCGGCCAGGGGCGCGACTACGTGACGATGCTCGTCAACATCGACCCTGTCTCCGTCGGCAGCTGGGCGGAGCGCAACAATGTCGCCTACGCCAGCTACCAGGAGCTGGCCGCCCACCCCCAGGTCTACGACATGCTGGCCCGACGCCTCGAGGAGGTGAACCGGCAGCTTGCAGAGGAACCGCAGATGGCGGCCTCGCAGATCCACCGCTTCCTGATCCTGCACAAGGAGCTCGACGCCGACGACGGCGAGATGACGCGCACCCAGAAGGTGCGCCGCTCCACCGTGATCGAGCGCTACGCGCCCCTCATAGACGCGCTCTACGACGGCTCGACGCGCTGCCGTATCTCGACCGCTGTCACCTTCGAGGATGGGCGCAAGGGCGTGGTGGAGGGCGACCTGACCATCGTCGATGTACCGACCTACCAGGCGAGGGCGGCCGAGACGTTGCGGGAGGCCGCCGAGTGAAAGCCGATGTGAAGCCCAAGCCGGTCATCTCCGGCGAGGTCGAGACGGGCGGCATCCTGCTCGCGGTCGAGAACGTGTCGCTGTCGTTCGGCGGCGTGAAGGCCATCCGTGGGGTGTCGTTCGACATCAGGAAGGGCGAGATCCGCGCCATCATCGGCCCCAACGGCGCGGGCAAGACGTCGATGCTCAACGTCATCAACGGCTTCTACCACCCCCAGGAAGGCACCATCACCTACAAGGGCAAGCGCCGCCACGACATGCGGCCCTACCTTGCCGCCAGGGGCGGCATCGCCCGCACCTTCCAGAACGTGGCGCTCTTCAAGGGCATGTCCACGCTCGACAACATCATGACGGGGCGCACCCTCAAGATGCGGCGCGGGCTGCTGGCGCACGCCCTGCATTTCGGCCCGGCCCGGTGGGAGGAGGTGCGCCACCGCGAGGCGGTGGAGCGCATCATCGACTTCCTGGAGATCGCCCACATCCGCAAGACGCCCGTCGGCAAGCTGCCCTACGGCCTGCAGAAGCGCGTCGAGCTGGGGCGCGCCCTTGCCATGGAGCCGGAGCTGCTGCTGCTCGACGAGCCGATGGCCGGCATGAACCTGGAGGAGAAGCAGGACATGTGCCGCTTCATCCTCACGGTCAAGGACATGTTCGACACCACCATTGCGCTGATCGAGCACGACATGGGCGTGGTGATGGACCTCTCCGACCGCGTGGTGGTGCTCGACTACGGCCGCAAGATCGCCGACGGCACCCCGGCCGACGTCCAGGGCAACCGGGACGTGATCGACGCCTATCTCGGGGTGGCGCACTGATGCAGCGAGAGATCAGAAGTCAGAAGTCAGAAGCACGTCGGAGACGGAGAAGGGAACGCATGACATGCGTTCGTTTCGGGACCTCAAAGTCTACCGGGATGCGTATCGGCTCTCTCTGGCCATACATAGAGCCGGGACCGTGGATACGTCGATGCTGCTGAAGTCGAAGGGTGGCAGACGGAATACACCGACATTTCACGCATGCTCCATGGGCTCATAAGGAAATGGAACTAACTCATCGGAAACTCGGAAGTTGGTCTCAGGAACCCTGATTTCTGACTTCTGATTTCTGATTTCTCACGCAAACAGGGAAATGGCAGTGATCGCGTTTGGTCAGTTCATGGAGGTGCTGGTTGGAGGACTGCTCGCCGGGGTCCTCTACTCCCTCGTCGCCCTTGGCTTCGTGCTGATCTTCAAGGCGTCCGGCGTGTTCAACTTTGCCCAGGGTGCCATGGTCCTGCTGGCGGGCCTTGCTCTGGTGCGCTCGCTGGACTACCTGGCGGCACACGGGTTCCCGGTCTGGAGCGCGATCGTCCTGGGACTCGCATTCGCAGCCGTGATCATGGCGATCTCAGCCTGGCTCATCGAGCGCTTCGTGCTGGGGCCGCTGGTCAACCAGGACGGGCTCACGCTGTTCATGGCCACCATCGGGGCCACCTTCATCCTCGAAGGCGCCTCGCAGATGATCTTCGGGTCGGACGTGTACCCGCTGCGGCTGTTTCCCACCGACGCCTGGTTCCTGTTCGAGGGCACGTTCCCCGGCGGCATCCTCGTTAACCAGCTGGATGTCTGGGGCGGTCTCATCGCCGGCATCCTTGTCGCCGGGCTGGCCATGTTCTTCCAGTGGACCAAGACGGGGCGCGCGCTGCGGGCCGTGGCGGACGATCACGCCGCGGCGCAGTCGGTCGGCATCCCCATCAGCTGGATCTGGTTCGTGGTGTGGCTGGTGGCGGGGCTGGTGGCCCTGGTCGCGGCGACCGTATGGGGGACCAAGCTCGGGGTGCAGTTCTCCATCACCTTCCTGGCGCTGAAGGCGCTGCCCGTGCTCATCATCGGCGGCTTCACGTCGGTGCCGGGCGCCATCGTCGGCGGCCTCATCATCGGCGCCGGCGAGAAGCTGGCCGAGGTCTACCTCGGCTCCTACATCGGCGGCGGCATCGAATACTGGTTCGCCTATGTGCTGGCGCTGATCGTGCTGCTGGGCCGGCCCCAGGGCCTGTTCGGCGAGCGCATCATCGAGCGGGTTTAGTGAAGGCAATAGGCAATAGGCAATAGGCAATAGGCAGTAGGCAGTAGGAACGAGAAAGAATGACCCCGCGTCACAAGACGGATTTCACTGCCAGTCGGTCTGCCGCATGCGCCCGCCTACTGCCTACTGCCTACTGCCTACTGCCTTCACGCGGAGCGTGACAAAATGCTCTACCGCGAAGCCGGCCAGTTCAAGACCACCTACTCGGCGGACATGGCGATGTTCCCGATCCGCCAGGATCGCATCGCGCTGGCCGCCCTGCTCGTCGTGGCGTTCCTGGGCGTGCCGCTCTTCAGCGCGTGGCAGATCTGGCCGCTCGACAGCGCCTACGTGCTGCGCGCCCTCGTCATTCCGTTCCTGATCCTGTCGCTCGCCGCCATCGGCGTGAACATCCTGGTAGGCTACTGCGGTCAGATCTCGCTCGGCAGCGGCGCCTTCATGGCCATCGGCGCCTACGGCGCCTACAAGTTCGCCACCGGCGTGCACATCCCGCTCGACTGGCTGGGCACCCAGATTGCCATTCCGCCATTGCCGGTTCTGCCCTCGATCCTGCTCGGAGGCCTCGCGGCTGCCGTGGGTGGTACCCTGTTCGGCATGCCGAGCCTCAGGATCAAGGGGCTCTATCTGGCGGTCGCGACGCTCGCCGCCCAGTTCTTCTTCGACTGGGCGTTCCTGCGCGTGAAGTGGTTCACCAATTACGCGCCCTCAGGCTCCGTATCCGCGCCCGAGCTCAACTTCTTCGGCTTCGTCGTGCAGAGCTCGATCGAGCGCTACCTCCTCTGCCTCGTGTTCGTGGTCGCGTTCGCACTCCTGGCCAAGAACCTGGTGCGCGGCAATCTGGGGCGGCAGTGGATGGCCATCCGCGACATGGACATCGCCGCGGAGCTGATGGGCATCCGCCCGTTCTACGCCAAGCTCACCGCGTTCGCCGTGTCGTCGTTCATGGTGGGGGTAGCCGGCGCCCTGTGGGCGTTCGTCTATCTCGGCGCCTGGGAGCCGCTGGCGTTCGACTTCAACCGCTCCCTGCAGCTGCTGTTCATGGTCATCATCGGCGGGCTCGGCTCGATCCTCGGCTCCTTCCTGGGCGCGGCCTTCATCCTGATCGTGCCGATCATGCTTAACCTCGTTCCCGCCCAGCTCGGCGTGCCGATCTCGACCGAGACCATCGCACATCTGGAGTTCATCATCTTCGGCTCGCTGATCTGCTATCTTCTGGTCAAGGAGCCGCACGGCTTTGCCCGTCTCTGGGCCATCGCCAAGGAGAAACTGAGGCTCTGGCCGTTTCCGTACTAGGAAGTGGGGAGTAGGGAGCAGGGAGTAGGGAATGGTGAGCTAGTATTGGGAGCGACCGGACGCGGCCCCTACTCCCCACTCCCTATCCCCTACTGCCCTTTTAGAACGAAGACTCGCAGTCGAAGGAGGAAAACGAACATGACCCGAAGGCTACTTGCTCTTACGGCCGCCGCCGCCGGCCTGGCGGCCCTCGCCGTGCCGGTGTGGGCGCAGCAGAACGAGCAATTCATCCCCATCCTGTCGTACCGGACGGGTGCCTATGCCGTGAACGGCGTGCCCTACGCCAACGGCGTGGTGGACTACTACAACCTGGTCAACGAGCGCGATGGCGGCATCAACGGTGTCAAGATCCAGTTCGAGGAGTGCGAGACCGGCTATGCCACCGACAAGGGCGTGGAGTGCTACGAGCGCCTGAAGGGCAAAGGCCCCACTGGCGCGGCGTTCTTCAACCCGCTGTCCACCGGTATCACCTTCGCGCTGACCGAGAAGACGCTGGCCGACCACATCCCCATCATCACCATGGGCTACGGCCGTGCCGACTCCAAGAACGGCTCGGTGTTCACGTGGAACTTCCCGCTGCTCGGCACCTACTGGTCCGCGGCCGACATCGCCATCCAGCACGCCGCCAAGGAGCTGGGAGGCGCCGATAAGCTCAAGGGCAAGAAGATCAGCCTCGTCTATCACGACAGCCCCTACGGCAAGGAGCCGATCCCGACCCTGCAGGCGCTGGCCAAGAAGCATGGCTTCGACTTCACGCCGATCCCTGTCACCCATCCGGGCGTGGAGCAGAAGTCGCAATGGCTCTCGATCCGCCAGAATCGGCCCGACTACGTGCTGCTCTGGGGCTGGGGCGTCATGAACGGCGTGGCCGTGAAGGAGGCAGCCGCCGTCGCCTACCCGCGCGACAAGATGATCGGCGTATGGTGGTCGGGCGCCGAGCCCGATGTGACGCCGGCGGGCCCCGACGCCGCGGGCTACAAGGCGCTCATGCTGCAGCACGGCGCGCAGAAGGGCGCGGTGCATGCCGACATCAAGAAGCACCTCTACGACAAGGGCAAGGGCATCACCGAGTGGGATAAGGTGGGCGAGGTGCTCTACAACCGCGGTCTCGTCAACGCCGTGCTCGGCGTCGAGGCGGTGCGCACTGCGCAGGGCAAGTTCGGCAAAAAGCCGCTGAAGGGCGAGGAGGTGCGCTGGGGCTTCGAGAACCTCAACCTCACCGGCGACCGCCTGAAGGCCCTCGGCTTCGAGGAGCTGATGCGGCCGGTGAAGATCACCTGCGCCGACCATGAAGGTGCCCGCGACGGCCGCGTCATGCAGTGGGACGGCAAAGCCTGGAAGATCATCTCCGACTGGTACACCGCCAACCAGGAGGTGACGGAGCCGCTGGTGAAGGAGGTCTCGGCCGCCTACGCCGCGGAGAAGAAGATCACCCCGCGCGACTGCTCGAAGGAGAGCTGAGCATAGGCGAATGGCGAATGGGGAGTGGCGCATGGGTTCAAACCCTTCGTCATCAACCATTCGCCATTGGCCATTCGCCATTCGCAAATTCGTCGGAATGCAGAGAGCCGCATGTCTCAAGCCGCCACCGCCCCGAAGCCCGAGACGGCGAGCCCAATCCTTGCCGTCAAGAACATCGAGGTCATCTACGACCACGTCATCCTGGTGCTCAAGGGCGTCTCGCTGGAGGTTCGGCCCGGCGGCATCGTCGCGCTGCTCGGGGCCAACGGCGCCGGCAAGTCCACCACGCTGAAGGCCATCTCCAATCTGATCCGCTCCGAACGCGGAGAGGTCACCAAGGGCGCGATCGACTTCGCCGGCGAGCGCGTCGACGGTCTCACGCCCAACGACCTCGTGCGCCGCGGCTGCATCCAGGTGATGGAGGGCCGGCACTGCTTCGGCCACCTCACGGTGGAGGAGAACCTGCTGACCGGCGCCTTCACCCGCAAGGACGGCCGCGGCGCCGTGGCCGCCGACCTGGAGATGGTCTACGGCTACTTCCCGCGGCTGAAGGAGCGCCGCACGTCGCAGGCGGGCTACATCTCGGGCGGCGAGCAGCAGATGTGCGCCATCGGCCGCGCGCTCATGTCCCGGCCGCGGATGGTCCTGCTCGACGAGCCGTCCATGGGCCTCGCACCGCAGCTGGTGGAGGAGATCTTCGAGATCGTGCAGCGGCTCAACATCGAGCAGGGCGTGTCGGTGCTGCTGGCCGAGCAGAACACCCACATGGCTCTCAAGTATGCCACCTACGGCTACATCCTGGAGAACGGCCGCATCGTCATGGACGGCGCCGCCCAGGCGCTGCGCGAGAACGAGGACGTGGCCGAGTTCTACCTCGGCATCGGCGGCGGCAACCGCAGGAGCTTCCGCGATGTGAAGTCCTACAAGCGGCGCAAGCGCTGGCTGGCCTAGGTCGCCGCCACAGGCCCGGGGGAGACCATGGCGTGGGCGCACAACCCCAATAGGCAGGCAGTGGCCTGGCCCGAGGTGGCGCTTACGGCGTCACCGCTGCGAACGCTCGCACTGATGGCGATGAGTGTTGCTTTTGGTCTCCTGGGCGGCGCGGCGGCGTTCGGTTATTTCGACATCATTCAACCCGGAAGCAAGGGATGGCTGGCCGGCTGGATGTGCCTGATCCTCTCCCCGGTAGCCATCATGACCATGGTGGCCCAGGCCATGACGCGCGGCGCAATCGTGACCGTTGGCCCTCAGGGCGTACGGGATGTACGCATATCGCGGGACTGGATTCCCTGGACCGCAATCACGGGGGTTTCGGAAAGGTCCATCAAGGGAACGCACTTCCTCATGCTCCGTATCGAGCCCGCCTTCGAGGCCACGATATCGCTGACGCGCTATGCGCGCTGGTCAAAAGTGGGCAATGCGGCACTGGGCTACCACGGCCATGGCATCGCCGCTGCAGGGCTGAAAGGCGGCTTCAAGGCGCTCAAGGGCGCGATCGCGGATGGCCTCGCCCGTGCCAGCGGCGGTTGACGATGCGGTGCCCTTCGGCAAGAAGGCATATCGAGCCCCGGCGCCCGTTCGCCAGCGCGGGCTGCATCACGGAGAATGACGCATGGCCGAGGCGCCATACTTTGACCAGCTGGAGACGCGCGACCCTGAGCAGCGCGAGCTGGCGCAGTTCAACCTGCTCCCCGACCTGATCCGCAACGCTACGGCCGCGGCGCCCGGATGGGCGGACTATCTCAAGGGGGTCGAGCCGGCTGCGGTGAGTTCACGCGAGGCGCTCGCCCGCCTTCCCCTGCTGCGCAAATCCGCACTGCATACTCTCCAAGCGCGCCGGCCGCCGTTCGGCGGTTTTGCCACCACCCCGGTGGCGGATGTTGCCCGGGTCTTCATGTCCCCCGGCCCGATCTTCGAGCCCGAGGGCCGCGGGGACGACTGGTGGCGCTCGGCGCGCGCCCTCTACGCGGCGGGCGTCCGCCGGGGCGACATCGTACACAACACCTTCGCGTATCATCTCACTCCCGGCGGCTGGCTCCTCGACGCGGGCGCCCGTGCGCTCGGCTGTGCCGTGATCGCCGCCGGCCCCGGCAACACCGAGCAGCAGATCGAGGCGATCCAGGCGCTCAAGCCCTCGGTCTACGTGGGCGTGCCCGACTATCTGAAGATCCTGCTCGACAAGGCGCGCGATGCCGGCAAGGACGCCACCTCGTTCAAGAAGGCGGTCGTCAGCGGCGGCGCGCTGTTTCCCTCGCTCAGGGCCGAATACAGGCAGCGCGGCGTCGCCACCTTCCAGACCTATGCAACGGCCGACCTCGGCATCATCGCCTACGAGAGCCCGGCGCTCGACGGCATGATCGTGGACGAGGGCGTGATCGTGGAGATCGTGCGCCCCGGCACCGGCGATCCGGTGCCGCCAGGCGAGGTGGGCGAGGTGGTCGTCACCTCCTTCAACCGCGACTATCCGCTGATCCGCTTCGCCACCGGCGACCTCTCCGCGGTGCTGCCGGGCGTCTCCCCATGCGGGCGCACCAACATGCGCATCAAGGGCTGGCTGGGGCGCGCCGACCAGACCACCAAGGTCAAGGGCATGTTCGTGCATCCCGAGCAGGTGGCCGAGGTGGCCAAGCGCCACGCCGGCGTCGGCCGCGTGCGCCTGGTCGTCGGCCGCTCCGGCGAGCAGGATGTCATGACGCTGCGCGCAGAGGCCGCGGACGATGCGGGGCTGAAGGCCAGTCTGGGCGAGACCCTGCAGGCCATCACCAAGCTCAAGGGCGAGGTGGAACTCGTCGCCCCCGGCTCCCTCCCCAACGACGGCAAGGTCATCGCCGACGAGCGGACGTATACGTGAGTGCGCGGAGCGGGGGCGCTCCCGTGGTGCTATGAGGCTCCGTCATGCCACGAGCAGCGATCCTGCCGATTCTGGTCATGTCGGCGTCTGTCGCCCTCGCTCAGCCTCCACAGCACGAGGCGACCGCAATTCCGGCCATAGCCGACTGCGACCGCCTCGCTGCCAGTCCCTACGATGCCGCGGCGACAGCTCCCGGCGTCGAGGGCGAAGACCTCGATCACGCGCGCGCAATCCCGGCCTGCGAAGCTGCCGTCGCCCACGAGCCGGGTAGCCCGCGGCTCACCTTCCAGCTCGGCAGGGCCTATGGCGTGGCCAAGCGCGACGCTGACGCCGTCCGCCTCTATCGGCAGGCGTCGGATCAGGGATACGCGCCGGCCATGAACAACCTGGGTTTCAGATATGGCGAGGGCCGCGGTGTCGCCATCGACAAGGCCGAGGCAGCGCGCTGGTTCCGGCTGGCGGCCGACAAGGGCGATGCACGCTCCATGGACGATCTGGGTCGTGCGTATGCCAACGGCGATGGCGTTCCCAAGGACGAGGCCGAGGCGGTGCGATGGTTCATACGGGCTGCCGAGAAGGGTCATGGAGCCGCCATGCACAGCTTGGGCCTGATGTACGAGGACGGCCGTGGCGTGGCCAAGGACCAGGCCGAGGCGGAGCGCTGGTATCGACGGGGCGCCGCCTGGTTCCGGCAGTCCGCGGAAAGCGGGTCGGTCTTCGCCATGACCACCCTCGCCGACATGTACGTGGAGGGCCGAGGCGTGCCACTGGATGAAGCGGAAGCGGTGCGCTGGTACCGAAAGGCCGCTGAAAGCGGATACGCCCCAGCCATGACGAGACTCGGCATGTCCTATTCGGATGGCGCCGGCGTTCCCCAGGACCGCTCGGAGGCGACCCGCTGGTTCGCATTGGCAGCGGCCAAGGATGATGCCGCGGGCAGGTTCTATCTGGGCATGAGCTACGATAGCGGCGACGGCGTGCCACCGGATGCGGAGGAGGCCGCGCGGCTCATCCTCTCCGCGCTCCTGCAGGGGGATGGTCCGCTCGCCTACGCGCTCAAGCAGGTCGACAATTTCCTGCCATTGAGCCCGGAGGGCTGCCAGGCCCTTCGGCGTCGCGTCAGAGACGAGGGAGGCTCGATCGGCGGACCGCCGGTGGACGACCAATGCGGACCCGAGGTGGTGCTGGCCATCGAGGCGATGCGGATGCGGTCTGCCGCACCTCGGTGAGTCAGGCGACCTGCACCTTCGCTAGCAAGGACATCGGATTCGCGCGAAGCGCAGATCAGACGCGTCGAGGCGTTGGTGTTGAAAGTCCTGCGGCCCATCGATGCTCGCCGACCGATCCTGCTTTTGCCGCTGCCTGCAGGAATGGCTGCATTCGCGACTGACCAGCGTTAACCCAGCCGAGTGCCGAACTCTCGACGCAAGCGCAGCAATCCGGCATGAGAAATATTCTTGCGCTCCTCGTTGCCCCGCCAAGCGCCAACAGACCAGTCTCCCCCGAAACGGGGAAAAGCATTCAAGAATTGGGCACGAGCGAGCTGGCGAGGGAGGGGGGACGGACGACGTTCGTTGCTCTCCACCAGGTCAGGTGCGTCTCAGTACTGCGGCGCCGCAAAGGCGGCACCAAGCAGGAGGCCGTGGCACTGCCAATGAATGCGACGTCAGCCAGGCGGAAGACACGACCCAGCAACTTGGGTGAGGGCAGCGGTCTGTCTCCAGAGTCGATTGAGGCACATTACCCTACGACCGTTGCGCTTAGGGAAAGGCGCCCCATCAGGGGCATGCAAGCGGCGGATGGGAGCGGCGCGGCCACGCGCGTTGCCGAGGAGCTCTACCGGTTCACCGAAAGATTGTACCGCGCCGAAACTCGGCACGACGTCTACGAAGCCGCTCTGGATATCATTACCCGCGCGCTCGGCTGCGGCCGAGCCTCTATCCTGCTGCTCGATGATGCCGGCATCATGCGCTTTGCCGCCTGGCGCGGCCTGTCGGATCGCTATCGCCGCACCCTTGAAGGTCACTGCCCCTGGACGCGGGATGTCAAAGACCCCCAGCCGGTTTGCATCCAGGATATCCAGGCAGGGAACTTCCCGGACTCTCTAAAAGAGACCATCAAGGCAGAACAGATTGAGGCTCTTGCGTTCTTCCCGCTCGTTGCGAACAACGCGCTCATCGGCAAGTTCATGACGTACTATGACGGTCGCCACGTGTTTAGCGACGCGGAGCTAGCACTTTCTCTTACGATCGCTCGCCAGCTCGGCTTCAGTCTGGAGCGGAGGAGGGCCGAGGAAGCATTGCGCGAGACCCAGAGGCAATTGGAGTCGGAACTCGCCGCCCTGGCTGAACGCAACATTCAACTGGCGTTGGCGGGAAAGGCGGCTCGCGTTGGCAGCTTTTCGTATGACACCGACACGGAGATCATGCAGATCTCCGAGGGCTATGTCGCCATTCACGGCTTCCCCGAGGGGACTACCGAGATAGCACGCGGCGCATGCCTGGCGGGTGTGCATCTGGACGACCTAGGGCGGGTGGAACAGCTCCGCAGCGAGGCGTTCCGCGCGCGCCGCCGCGAATATGGCTTGGAGTACCGTATCATTCGTCCTGGCGGCGAGATGCGGTGGGTCGAGACGCGCTGCTCCAGTTCCTACGACGGCGAAGGACGCGCGGACCGCGTCATCGGCGTCAGCATTGACATTACCGAGCGGAAACGGGTGGAGGACCAGCAATGCAAGCTGCTTGCCGAACTCGACCATCGCGTGAAGAACGTGCTCGCGACCGTCCAGGCCATCGCCGCCCACACCATGCAAGCGAGCAGTTCGATGGAGCAGTTCGTATCTGCGCTGGATGGTCGCATTCGCTCGATGGGGTCGACACATGAGCTTCTGAGCCACAGGCGATGGTTGGGCATACCGCTGGCGGAATTGGTGGGACGGGAATTGGCGCCTTACACGACAGGCTCCAATACGGAGATTGGTGGTCCTGAAGTGGTGCTGAGTGCAGAGGCTGGCCAGACAATTGGCATGGTGCTTCACGAGCTGGTCACGAACGCTGCAAAGCACGGGGCGCTTTCCGTCTCTTCGGGGCGGGTATCGATCAATTGGCGCGTGCCTCTCAACGGCAGCGCGAGCGATCGGCTGATTCTCACGTGGCGAGAGACCAGCGGACCCTCAGTCGTACCTCCGAGCAGATCCGGCTACGGCATGCAGGTGGTTCGAGAACTTGTCCCTTATGAACTCGGCGGGACCATCGACCACGTGCTTGCTCCGGAGGGAGCACGATGCCACATGGAAATCCCTCTCGCCCGGCTCAATCGCGGCAGCGCGCGAGACAGTTGATTCGCATCAGGGTACGACTTCGCTGACGCGCCGCGGACCCAACGCATTCGAGCCGTAGAGCCTTCCAAGCGTTGGGTCTTCGCTACCGCTCGACCCAACCTACGCCAACCTACGCCGCCGCCAGCTCAACCCACACCGGCACGTGGTCGGAGGGTTTCTCCCAGCTGCGGGTGAACTTGTCGATGCCGGCGCCCTGGAGGCGGTCGGTGGCCTGCGGCGACATCAGGACGTGGTCGATGCGGATGCCATGGTCCTTCTGCCAGGCGCCGGCCTGGTAGTCCCAGAAGGTGTAGACGCCTGGCTCCGGGTGACAGGCTCGCACCGCGTCGGTGAGGCCGAGGTTGACGAGCGAGCGGAACGCGGCCCGGGTCTCGGGCTGGAACAGCGCGTCGTTCGCCCAGGCTTGCGGATTCTTCGCATCGACTGGCTCGGGGATGACGTTGAAGTCGCCAACGATGAAGAGCGGCTCCTCCAGCTGCAGCAGACCTGCCACATGCTCCTGCAGACGCCGCATCCAGGCGAGCTTGTAGGCGAACTTGTCGGTGCCGATGGGGTTGCCGTTGGGCAGATAGAGGTTGGCGATGCGCACCACACCGCCATTGTGCGACTCCGGGCGCGGCACCACGGCCTCGATGTAGCGCGAGTGGGTGTCGGCCTCGTCGCCCGGCAGGCCCTTCACGGCCACCTCGTCAAGGGGGCGCTTGGACAGGATCGCGACGCCGTTGAAGCCCTTCTGGCCGTGCACGGCAACGTTGTAGCCCAGCGCCTCGAAGGCCTCGGCGGGGAACGCCTCGTCGGTGCACTTGATCTCCTGGAAGCAGGCCACGTCGGGCCCCGTCTCCCTGAGCCAGGCGAGCGCCCCGTCGAGCCGGGATCTCACGCCGTTGATATTCCAGGTGGCGATTTTCATGGATGCTTCTTGGCCCCGGCCGGGCCGCCATGCAAGCCCAATGTGGCGTATTCCCTGCTCTCGCCTTCTCGACGATCCACGCTATTTCATCGCGGCAGAGGCCACGCTGCAGGTGGTGGCAAAAAGCCGAGAGTAAGACGGGCCAGAGCTAACCCTGGATCATCCGGTAGGTTGCTGCGAACGTTTCCGCGTGGTTGCCGTAGACGTCGCTGCCGTTACATACGAGGTAGCCAACCGGCGACCGCTGGCGGTCGCCCCACGGCGCCACGATGTCGAAGCCGCCGGGCAGCCGGATGGCCTGCACCAGGCCCTTGGCGCGGTACACGACCCCGAGTTCGTTCTCCGCGCCCGCGGGCTCGTACAGATCGGGGAACCGTTCGGCCTGGATCACGTAGGCATTCACCTGACCGTCGCGATCGCGCTGGGCCTGCTGCTCCGGTGAGAGATTGGTGACGATCCAGTCGCCCTCGTGGGCGGTGTTGGTCGTCTCCGCACCGTTCCACCGGGTCTCGACCGTCTCGTCCGCCTGCGCCAGCCGGGCCGCGACGAAGCCCACCTTGCGGGCACGCACGATCGGACGGGCGAGATCGCAGGCGATGCGTTTGAATTCCTCCGGCGTCAGTCGGGCATCCGACTCGATGCGCACGGCATCTCGGCCAGGGCCGGTGTGCACAATCTTGAACATCGAAATGGCCTCCCGCCCACCTCGGGGAGACGGTGGGTGGTAGATGATGAGCTCCGGTGGATACCCGCGGAGCACCTTCATCTTCGATGCTGAGCAGATGAACTCTCGACCGGACACTCAATCCCACCAAAATAGAACGTCAGCAAAAGTGATATCCAATCAAGCAATACACACCGTCTCACTCCTCACCATCTCACAAAATCAGATCGAAAAGCTCGTCCCGCACCCACACGATGCCGTGGCATTGGGGTTCGTCACCCGGAACGCGGCGCCCATCAGGTCCTCGACGAAATCGATCTCCGAGCCGGTGAGAAGGCCCAGCGAGACCGGGTCCACCAGCACCCGCGCACCGGCCTTCTCGATCACGAGGTCGTCATCGGCGCGGTCGGCCACCAGGTCGAACCTGTACTGGAAGCCCGAGCAGCCGCCGCCCTCGACGCTGACGCGCAGCATCGGCGTGGCCGGATCGCCGGCCGCGATCTGGGTGATGCGACGCGCGGCGCGGTCGGAGACGGTGATGGCGGCTTCACTCATGTGACATCCCGCTGAGGTCTTGTTATGCAGCCGTTTATTCACAAGACGGTTTCGCGATTCGCGTCCGCATCCTTAATAGATAGGGCGATGGCCGATCCTGTCAAACCAGGTTCCAGCATGACTGAGCCCGCTCCGGCGCCGGGCCGGCAGGCGGCGCCGGCTCCCCGTCGCGATACTGAACCTCGCGACACAGGGCCGGCGCGCCACGTGGCGCCCTACGCCGCCCAGGCCGGCCAGAGCGCCGGGCGGCTGCACCCGGAGCCCGGCTGCGCCATGCGCACGCCCTATCAGCGCGACCGCGACCGGATCATCCATGCCACCGCCTTCCGGCGGCTCACCTACAAGACCCAGGTGTTCCTGTTCCACGAGGGTGACCACTACCGCACCCGCCTCACGCACAGCCTGGAGGTGGCGCAGATCGCGCGCGCCATCGCCCGCATGCTGGCACTGGATGAGGACCTGGCGGAGGCGCTGGCTCTGGCCCACGACCTCGGGCATCCGCCGTTCGGCCATGCCGGGGAGCGGGCGCTGGCGGAGGCGATGGCGCCCCACGGCGGGTTCGACCACAACGCCCAGAGTCTGAAGGTGGTGACCCGACTGGAGCGCAAGTACGCCGGGTTCGACGGTCTCAACCTGACCCTGGAGACGCTGGAGGGCCTCGCCAAGCACAACGGTCCGGTGCCCGACGAGGGCTCCGTGGGCCACGAGGTGCTGCGCCGGGCCATCGCGGCGGCAGGCCTCGCCGGGCGGCTGCATCTGGAACGGTTCGGGCCGGCGGAGGCGCAGGCGGCGGCGATCGCCGACGACATCGCCTACAACAGCCACGACATCGACGACGGGCTGCGCGCCGGGTTCATCGCCATCGATGACCTGCGCGACGTGCCCCTGGCGGGGCAGTACGTGCGCGCGGCGCCCGGCCGGGGCGGCGAGCGGCAGCGCGCCATCTACGAGGTGCACCGGCGGGTCATCACCGACCTGATCGACGACGCGGTGCGCGAGTCGCGCAGGTGCCTGGCGGCCCTGGACCGGCAGAGCCTGCAGGGCGTGCGCGAGGCCGGCCGGGCGGTCGTGGCCCTCTCCTCGCAGCGGCAGGCCGAGATCGAAGGGCTGCAGCGGTTCCTGTTCGCCCATGTCTATCGGCATCCCCGGGTGATGCGCGTGGTCGCCGGCGCCGAGGCGGTCGTGCGCGACCTGTTCGGGCGCTACATGGCCGAGCCGGGGGCCATGCCCGCGTCGTGGCTCGCGGCCGCCGAGGCGAGCGGCAGCGAGCAGGAGCGCGCCGCCGTGGTGGCCGATTTCGTGGCCGGCATGACCGACCGCTTCGCCATCAAGGAGCACCAGCGTTTGTTTGACGCTACCCCGGAATTGCGTTAGCCCCCACGCGTCGTGAGGTCGTGAAATCGTGAAATCGCGAAGTCGATTGCCACCATCTCACGACTTCGCGATCTCACGATTTCACGCGGGTTTTCTCAATGAACGTCCACGCCCTGGTACACGCACGGATCGTCTCGGCACTGGAGGCCCTGCAGCGCGCGGGCGGCCTGCCGGAGGGGCTCGATCTCGCCAAGGTCGAGGTGCTGCTTCCCCGCGAGGAGGCGCACGGCGACCTTGCCAGCAATGCCGCCATGGTACTGGCCAAGCAGGCCAGGATGAAGCCGCGCGACATCGCCGAGAAGCTGGCGGAGAAGCTCAAGGCCCAGCCGGACATCGAGACGGCGGAGGTGGCCGGTGCGGGCTTCCTCAACATGCGCTTTGCGCCGAGCTTCTGGCAGGCCGTGGTAGCCGCGATCCTCAAGCAGGGCGCCGCCTACGGCCGGGTCGATCTCGGCCGCAGCGAGCGCGTCAACGTCGAGTACGTCTCGGCCAATCCGACGGGCCCCATGCACGTGGGCCACTGCCGCGGCGCGGTGTTCGGCGATGCGCTGGCGAACCTGCTCGCCTTCGTCGGCTATGACGTGACGCGCGAGTACTACATCAACGATGCGGGCGCCCAGGTGGACATGCTGGCCCGCTCCGCCTTCCTGCGCTACCGCGAGGCGCTGGGCGAGGACATCGGCGAGATCCCGGCCGGGCTCTATCCGGGCGACTATCTGAAGCCGGTCGGCGCGGCGCTGGCCACGGAGCACGGGCATACGCTGCTGAACTTCCCCGAGGAGCGGTGGCTGCCGGTCGTGCGCGAGGCGGCGATTGCCGCCATGCTGGCGGTGATCAAGGAGGACCTCGCCGCCCTCAACGTCAGGCACGACGTGTTCTTCTCGGAACGGTCGCTGACGGCGGGGGAGGACGAGATCAAGGTCACCATCGACGAGCTGCGCCAGAAGGGCCTCGTCTACGAGGGCCGGCTGGAGAAGCCCAAGGGCCACGACGACGGCGACTGGGAGGACAGGGAGCAGACGCTCTTCAGGTCCTCCGACTTCGGCGACGACGTGGACCGGGCGCTGCTCAAGTCAGACGGCAGCTACACCTATTTCGCGGCCGACATGGCCTATCACCACAACAAGGTCGCGCGCGGCTTTAAGCACCTCATCAATGTGTTCGGGGCCGACCACGCCGGTTACCTCGCCCGGGTGAAGGCCACGGTGGCGGCGCTCTCCGACGGCAAGGTCGATCTCGACATCAAGGTGTGCCAGCTGGTCAGGCTGTTCCGGGCGGGCGAGCCGGTGCGCATGTCGAAGCGGGCCGGCACCTTCGTGACCCTTCGCGAGGTGGTGGACGAGGTGGGCCGGGATCCCGTCCGGTTCATGATGCTCTACCGCAAGAACGACGCAGCGCTCGACTTCGACCTCGCCAAGGTGCGGGAGCAGTCGAAGGACAATCCCGTGTTTTACGTGCAGTACGGGCACGCACGGGCCAAGTCCATCTTCCGCAATGCCCAGGAGGTCTTCCCCACACTGAGCGAGAATTCACAGGATGTGCTGGCCGCGGATCTCGCCCTCCTGAGCGACCCCGGCGAGATCGATCTCATGAAGCGGCTGGCAGCCTTCCCGACCGTCCTGGAGGGCGCCGCCCGCGCCCATGAGCCGCACCGCCTGGCATTCTATCTCTATGATCTGGCGTCTTTTTTCCATGGACAGTATGCCAGAGGCAACGATTCGCCACATTTGCGCTTTATCCAACCTGCCAACGGGACGCTTACCGCAGCACGCCTTGCCCTGGTCCAGGCCAACGCCCAGGTGTTGGCCACGGGCCTGAACCTTTTGGGTGTGCTTGCGCCCTCTGAGTTGAGGTAGTCTGCGACTCGGCAGACGGGCAGGCGGCAACGTAGGGGTACGGCATGGCTCGAACGAACGGTCCCTATGGACCATCGGGGGCGGCTCTACGGCGACGGCCTGGAGACGACCCTTACGGTGCGCCGGGGGGGCCGCAGGTTGGGCAATGGCCCCCGCAGCAGCACGGCTATGGCGATCCCGCGCAGCTTCCCCAGTCCATGCAGCCACAGCCCATGCAGCCACAGCCCATGCAGCAGGGCTACCATTTTCCCCCGCCGGATCCGGAGCCGGCCTACGGCTATGGCGGCCAGCAGCTCATGCCGGCCCAGCAGCAGTGGGGCCAGCCGCAGCCTGATCCGCGCGGATACGAGCTGGCCTATCAGAACTACGCGCCCACCGATCCAGGGCCGTTCCAGCAGGCAACCCCGCATCCCCAGCAGCAGGGCTACGGCGAGCCTGAGCCCGAGTACGGCGATGACTACTACGAGGATGAGGAGCCGCGCCGCGGCAAACGCTGGATCCTGATCGCGGTGGCGCTGGTCGGTGCCATTGGCGTGGGCGGGGTTCTTGCCTATGGCTACCGCTCTTTCATTGCGCCGCACCAGGGCCGCGTGCCCGTTGTCAAGGCCGACCCCAACGTCAAGGCCAAGCCTGATTACCGCGGCGGCAAGGAGTTCGCAGGCGCCGAGCGGAGGCCGCCGGTGCGCGGGTCCGAGGAGCAGCAGGCCGCGGCTGACCCGGCGGCCTCGGCAGATGAGCCTCCGGCGGAGAATCTCGGCCCGCGCGTGGTCAAGGCCATTCCCATCAACCCCGGCGCGGCGGCGCCCGAGCCTGCGCCTGCCGCTGTTCCAGGTATCACGCTTTACCGGCCACCCGCCCTGCCCGCGGCACAGGCTCCGGCTGCCGCGCCACCTCCGCCCGCCCAACAGCAACCTGCGGCGCGGGCGGCCCCACCGGCGCCACCGAGCCGGGTCACGATCGGCAGCCGCCCGCAGCCTGCCGCGGAGCCGGACGAGGACGCGCCTGCAGCCCCGCCTCCCCTGAAACGGTCGCTCCCCGTGCAGACCGCGGCGGTGACCCCCAAGCTCCCCGCGCCGAAGCCGGCAAGCTCCGGGCTTGGCTATGTGGCGGTGCTGTTTACCGAGAAAACGTCCATGGATGCGTTGAAGAAATTTGCTGACATGCAGCAGAAATACACGAACGTGCTCGAGGATAAGACGCCCGACGTGCAGGAGGCCGACCTGAGCGACCGGGGGCTTGGCACGCAGTATCGTCTGGTCGTGGGGCCGCCGGGCTCCAAGAACTCCGCATCTGGCGTGTGCGCGCAGCTCAAGAGCGCCGGCTACTCCGGATGCTGGGTCAAGGAATACTGAGCCGGAGCCTGCCGGCTTCGAGAGGCCTCCAGCTGCCCCCCGGGCGTACCCGAGCCAAGGGCTTTGCTGCTGCCAGAAGCGTCGCGCCGACGGGGCGCTCGCCATCGAGACCACAACGGGAGTAAATGGCGCGTCGCGTCGGGAGACTGACACGTCGGGGGCTGCTGATGGCCGCAGCCGCGGCAACGCTTGCGCGGAGCCGCGAGCATGTCGAGAATCCAATGAGGGCCGAGAAATCCATGCTGGCCTCGTTCATCACCGCCCTCGAGGGCCTCACGCTCACCGCCGCCGAGGCGGCCGTGCTCAAGGCGGCGCGCCCCTGCGGGGTCATCCTGTTCGCGCGCAACGTGGCCGATCCCGGGCAGGTGCGTCGTCTCAGCGATGCCGCACGCAACGCAGTGGGGGATGACATCCTCGTGCTGATCGACCAGGAGGGCGGCCGCGTCCGACGGCTGCGACCCCCGCACTGGCACGAACTGCCCTGCGCTGCGGCCTACGGGCGGCTCTATCGCGACCATCCGGCGCAGGCCTGCCGCGCCGCGCGGCTGGCGGCGCAGCTGACGGCCGCGGAGCTGCGGGCCGCGGGCATCGACACCAACTGCGTGCCGGTGCTCGACGTGCCGGCCGCGGGCAGCCACGACATCATCGGCGACCGAGCCTATGGCGCCGACCCGGCGCAGGTCGCGGCGCTCGGCCGCGCCGTGGCCGAGGGCCATATCGCCGGCGGCGTGCTGCCCGTCATCAAGCATGTGCCGGGCCACGGCCGCGCCGCGGCCGACAGCCACCTGGAACTGCCCGTCGTCACGGCGCCGCGACCTGAGCTGCAGCGCACCGATTTCGCCGCCTTCCGCCCCTGTGCCGACCTGCCGGCCGCCATGACGGCGCATGTCGTGTACGAGGCCATCGACCCCACGCAGCCGGCCAGCACCTCGCCGCGCGTCATTGCCGAGGTGATCCGCGGCGACATCGGCTTCGACGGCCTGCTCATGAGCGACGACCTCGGCATGCAGGCGCTGTCGGGCTCCATGGCCGAGCGCGCCGCGGCCGTGCTGGCCGCCGGTTGCGACATAGCCCTGGTGTGCAGCGGCGACTTGGCCGACACCGAGGCGGCCGCCTCCGTCGCCCCCGTGCTCGGCGGCGGGTCGCTCGATCGCTACCGCCGCGCCCGCGCCATTTTGCAGCAGAGCGAGCCCTTCGAGACGGCGGAGGCCGAGCAGTGCCTTGCCCAGGCATTGCGCGTAAACGCCTGAATCGGTGTAGTGTCCGGCCTCCACAGGTTATCCACGGGGCGCACACTCACATCGGCGCCACAGGGACGATGGTCATTTCGAATCAGAACACCGGGACTCGAGACACCTCGGAACCGGGCACCGGGCCGCAGACGGCCGGTCGGCCGTTCGAGGGCTGGGAGGATCCCGCCGACATGCCCAACGCGGACGAGGCGCTCATCGTCACGCTGGAGGGCTTCGAGGGGCCGCTCGACCTTCTGCTGGTGATGGCCCGCACCCAGAAGGTGGACATCGCCAGGATCTCGGTGCTGGCGCTGACGGAGCAGTATCTGGCCTTCGTCGAGCGCGCACTGAAGCAGCGGCTGGAGCTGGCCGCGGATTACCTGGTGATGGCCGCCTGGCTCGCCTACCTGAAGTCGCGGCTCCTGCTGCCGAAGGAGCAGGGCAAGGCGGACGAGCAGCCGACCGGCGAGGAGCTGGCGGCGCGCCTGGCGTTCCGGCTGATGCGACTCGATGCCATGCGCAACGCCGCGGGACAGCTGATGACGCGCAAGCGGCTCGGCCGCGACGTGTTCTCCCGCGGCCAGCCCGAGGGCGTACGCACCATCCGTGTGCGCAAGTACACGGCCATGATCTTCGATCTGCTCAAGGCCTATGCCGAGCAGCGCCGGCGCACCGTCAAACGCGTGCACGTGGTGCCGCGGCGGACCGTGTGGTCGATCAAGGAGGCGCGTGCCCGGCTGGAGGCGCTGCTCGGAGAGCGCACCGACGACTGGGTGCATCTTGACAGCTTCCTGAAGCAATACGGTGCGGTGCCCGACATTGCCCGCACGGCACGGGCGAGCTCGTTCGGCGCCACGCTCGAGATGGCGCGCGATGGCCTGATCGAGCTCTCGCAGGCCGAGCCGTTCGCCCCCATCTATCTGCGCAGACGCGAGCCGGGGGCGGCCTGGCAGCGCCTGACGTAGAACGGGGTCAGACCCCGCGTACAAAACGTTGGCGTTGGCGTTCGGTATTGCAGGGGCGGGGTCTGACCCCCGCCCAGATGTGGTCGTGAGTGAGTGGTCGGAGCTTAAGCGCTGCCGAAGAAGCAGAACAAGACCAAGGGGAAAGGCATGATCCCGCCCAAGCTCACCGCGGTCCCGCAGGACCCTGGGTTGGAGGAGGACGTGCACGCGCCCGGCCTCGCCGAGGCCCAGCCCGACCCCAGCGAGGTGCTGGCCCACGAGGGCTGGCGCGGCTTGCCGTCCAACGTGGCGCAGCTGCCGTCGGCCGACCGGCGCGAGCAGCTGCGCATCCTGGAGGCCCTGCTGTTCGCAGCCTCCGAGCCGATGGCGGAGGCGTTCCTATCGCAGCATCTCAAGTCGAGCGACGACGTGGCCGCCCTGCTCGAGGAGCTGAAGGGCTTCTACGCCAGCCGCGGCGTCAATCTCGTCAGAGTGGCGGACAAGTGGATGTTCCGCACCGCCGAGGATCTTGCCTATCTGCTCGAGCGCAACGCGGTGGAGGAGCGGCGCCTCTCCAAGGCCGCGCTGGAGACGCTGGCCATCGTGGCCTACCACCAGCCGGTGACGCGGGCGGAGATCGAGGAGATCCGCGGCGTCTCCGTGTCGACCGGCACGCTCGATGCGCTCATGGAGATCGGCTGGGTGCGCCCCCGGGGCCGACGCCGCGCGCCCGGCCGGCCCGTCACCTACGGCACCACCGAGGAGTTCCTCGTGCACTTCGGCCTGGAATCCGTCAAGGACCTGCCGGGCCTCGCCGAGCTGAAGGGCTCCGGCCTCCTCCAGAACAACCTCCCGCCCGACTTCACGGTGCCCGAGCCGACCGACGCGGCCGCCCTGATGCCCGACGAGCTGCCGCTCGATGAGGGCGACGATGGGGCTGAAGGGGAGACTTGATCCCCCAAAGTTGACAAGTCGAGTACACTTGGTGCTGTCTCGGCTGGGGTCAGACCCGCAGGGTCTGACCCCATGGCATGTCATTACGCAGAGTCTGCAAATGCCCTCCGCCCACGACCGGTTGAGCGCCGGAGCAGCGGCCAATCGCAGCCGGTGCAATCGCACCCTACGCAAACGAGCCGCCCCATGCCCGTAGTCGCCGGTAAGCCGCCCTCCCGCGCGGGCATGCGCGCCGCGGCGACCATCGCGGCCCGGCTCACCTTCGACCGGGTCGAGCGGCGCTACGGCGGGTTCGACGCTCTCCAGGGCTTCTCGCTCGATATCGCGCCCGCCGAGGTGGTGTGCCTGCTGGGCCCCTCGGGCAGCGGCAAGACCACGCTGCTCCGCATCGCCTCCGGCATCGAGAAGCCGACCGGCGGGCGCGTGCTCATCAACGGCCAGGAGGTGGCCGGGCCGGACCGGTTCGTCCCGCCGGAGCGGCGCAACGTCGGCCTCATGTTCCAGGACTTCGCGCTGTTCCCTCACCTGCGCATCCGCGACAACGTCGCCTTCGGGCTCAGGTCGCTGGGGCGGGAGCTGGCGGCGCGGGAGGCCCTGGCCGCGCTCGCCCGCGTCGGCCTGGAGCGCTATGCCGACGCCTACCCGCATACCCTGTCCGGCGGCGAGCAGCAGCGCGTGGCGCTGGCCCGCGCCCTGCTGCCCCGGCCCGCCGTGATGCTGATGGACGAGCCGTTCTCCGGCCTCGACGTCCAGCTGCGCGAGCGCCTGCAGGAGGAGACCTTGGCCCTGCTGCGCGAGACGCGCGCCACCAGCCTGATCGTCACCCATGCCCCGGCCGAGGCCATCCGCATGGGCGACCGCATCGCCGTGATGCACGGGGGACGCGTGGTGCAGGCCGGCAAGGCCCAGGAACTCTACCGCAACCCCGCGGACCTGTTCGTGGCGCGCCTGTTCTCCGAGATCAACGAGATCCCCTGGGTTGTAGAGGGCACGGCCCTGCGCACCCCGATTGGCACCTTCGTGGTCCCGGACCTAGCCGACGGCGACCGGGCCGTGCTGTGCATCCGCCGGCGCGCGATCCGGGTGCAGCCGGCAGGGCAGGGCCTGCCGGGCCGGGTGCTGCGGGTGAAGTTCCTGGGCGACCAGGCCGTGCTCGAGGTTGCCGCCCAGGGCTTCGAGCGCCCGCTTACCACGCTCGTGCACGAGGGCGCCGAGCCGCTGCAGGGCGCCGAGGTGGGACTGGCGGTCGATCCGGAAAGCGTCCTGGTGTTTCCCGAGCCGTCTGCGACAGCGCCGTAATGGGACGCAACATCTTGGCACAGCGGAGAAAATCCTTGAATCCGCAGAGAATGGCCTAAGTAATAGGAAGGGCACGCGAACTTGCCGGGCGGCCCTGTTCTGCGATAGGGTTGGAGAAAGGGCCGAGGCAGCCCGGGCTGCGGCAATGGGAGCGACAGGTAATGGGATCCTTCAGCATCTGGCACTGGCTCATTTTGCTGGCGGTCGCGCTTCTGATGTTCGGCGGCAGCGGCAAGATCTCCTCGATCATGGGCGACGTGGCCAAGGGCATCAAAAGCTTCAAGAAGGGCATGAGCGAGGACGAGCAGCCGGCCGCGCCGGCGGCGGACCCGTTCAAGAAGGACGAGCCCAAGGCCCTCGACAGCACCGGACAACCGGCCGCGCAGAGCCAGCCGGCGGCGCAGGCTAACAAGGTCGGCTGACGAGGTGATTGACGCGGGCCCCAACGCGGGGGGTCGTCGATCTTTGCCAGGGTCCCCGGCATCCGCCGCGAGGGCCTTTAAGCGTTGACGGTAACCGATCGATGTTCGATATCACCTCCAGCAAGCTGTTCCTGCTCGCCATCGTGGCTCTGCTCGTTATCGGCCCGAAGGACTTCCCCCTGCTGCTGCGCACGATTGGCAAGTACGTGGGCATCATTCGGGGGCACGCCAGGGACTTCCGGGCGCAGTTCGACGAGGCCATGCGCGAGTCGGAGCTGACTCAGCTCAAGCAGGACATGGAGAAGATGGCGCGGGAGACCGAGGCGTCGCTCGACGCCACCGGCCGGTCGGTGGAGCAGACCTTCGACGAGGCCCGCCAGAGCGTCGAGAGCAGCGTGGACAGCACGGTGAGCAACCCGCTGGCGCCTGCGGCCGATCCAGCCGCTCAGGTCGATCCCGCCGTTCAGATGGGCGAGCCGGTGCCGCCACCCTCCGACGCAGATGTGCCTGTTGCAGCCGAGTCGGCCTCGCCCGAGCCGGCTCCGCCGGTCGCTCCCGAGACGAGCGAGCCCGCCACAACGACCGCTGCCACACCGGCAGCCTCGCCCGCGCCGGCCGCGCAACCCGCGGTCGAGCGGTCCGGCGCCTGAGGCACGCAACCCATGGTCGCCATGCAGGACCGGCCCGACCCGGCGCAGCCCGAGGGTGATGACGAGATCGAGGCGTCGAAGGCGCCTCTGATGGACCATCTCATCGAGTTGCGTCAGCGCCTGATCTACGCGCTCCTGGGCGTCGCCGCAGGCTTCTTCGTCTGCTTCTTCTTCTCCACCCGGATCTACACCATCCTGGTGTGGCCCTATCTGTGGGCGCAGGGCGGGGAAAAGGTGGCGATGATCTTCACCGGCCCGCACGAGTTCTTCTTCACCAAGCTCAAGCTGGCGCTGTTCGGGGCGGTGTTTCTGGCCTTCCCGATCATTGCCCATCAGCTCTACAGGTTCGTGGCGCCGGGTCTCTACAAGAACGAGCGGGCGGCGTTTCGGCCCTACCTGGTCGCCACCTTCCTGCTGTTCATTCTCGGCGCGCTGGTCGTCTATTTCATCGTCATGCCGCTGGCGATGAAGTTCTTCCTCTCGACGCAGATCACGGACGGTCCGGTCGAGGTGCAGCTGCAGGCAAGGGTCAGCGAGTACCTGTCGCTGATCATGACGCTGATCCTGGGCTTCGGCATCATGTTCCAGCTGCCCGTGGTGCTGACCCTGCTGGCCAGGGCCGGCATCCTCGGCGGGGCGCAGCTGCGCCAGTTCCGGCGCTATGCCATCGTCGCCATCACCGCTGTGGCGGCTGTCCTCTCCCCGCCCGATCCGTTCAGCATGATCGCCATGGCGCTCCCCACCATCCTGCTCTACGAGGGCGCCATCCTGGCCGTAGACCGCGTGGAGCGCGCCCGCGTGGCCCGCGAGGCCGCCGCGCAGGCGCAGGCGAGTTGAGTTGTAGGGCGCAATAGGGCGTCAGCCCGTATTGCGCCGATCCTGCCTCTCTCTCAGCGGTGCACCGGTGCAATGCCGCTCATCGCGGCATTGGCACCCTACGGTCCACCAACTGGACCGTCGCGCCGCTACGCTCTATACGACGGCGCAACACATTCAACGTCATTCCCGCGCAGGCGGGAATCCAGGTCACCTCGCAGCAGTGGTGCGGTCGCGGAAGGCGCAGGCCCATGTTCGACATCAAGTGGATCAGGGAGAATGCGGAGGCCTTCGACGCGGGGCTCAAGAAGCGGGGCATCTCGCCCGGTGGCGACGTGAAGTTCTCAAGCGACCTGATTCTGCTGGATGACGCGAGGCGCGGCGTGATCACGCGCCTGCAGGAGAAGCAGGCCCGGCGCAACGCGGCGTCCAAGGACATCGGCAAGGCCAAGGCGGCCAAGGACGACGCCAAGGCTGCCGCGCTGATGGCCGAGGTAGCCGCCCTCAAGGACGAGCTGGCCAAGGGCGAGGACGAGCAACGCGCGGCCGACAAGGCGCTGCACGAGGCGCTGTCGGTCATCCCCAATGTGCCGCTCGACGAGGTGCCGGTCGGCAAGGACGAGCACGACAACAAGGAGGTGCGCCGCATCGGCAAGCCGCCGAAGCTCGCCTGGACCAACAAGCCGAAGGAGCACTACGAGCTCGGCGAGGCCCTGGGCCTCATGGACTTCGAGACCGCCGCCAAGCTCTCCGGCTCCCGCTTCGTAGTGCTGAAGGGCCAGCTGGCGCGCCTGGAGCGCGCGCTCGCCCAGTTCATGCTCGACTTGCACACGGCGCCTGAGAAGGACGGGCTTGGCGGGTATACGGAGATCGTGCCGCCGTATCTGGTGCGCGACGAGGTCATGTACGGCACGGCACAGCTCCCGAAGTTCAAAGAGGATCAATTCCCAACGAAGACGGAAGAGATCATCGGCAGCGATGAGGCTGAAGTCGT
>Ga0075421_100000837_pt1 | contig 34167 bp, 24 predicted proteins | sample SoiMetdeltSBSDD5_FD_75292 | JGI IMG/M metagenome (GOLD analysis project Ga0075421, IMG submission 75292) | Bulk soil microbial communities from a Populus tree surrounding site in Tennessee, USA - Soil MetaG P. deltoides SBSDD5 | ecosystem: Environmental > Terrestrial > Soil > Tree plantation... | reverse complement strand
CTACGGCTCCACTTTGGTGCGCATCTGGAACGGCGTACTTTTCACGATACCGAGAACGAGCGAGGAGAAACGGTACTTGTCGCGAGCGGCATCGCGGACGATGGCGCGAACCGCGGGCATATCCTGATACTGCACCGCCCGGCCGGACGCATAGGTCAACAGCTTCTCTGTCGCCACGGTGGCAAACACATCCGAACGATCGAGCAGCGCACGGCGGAGCGTCTGCGGTCCATCGAGCCTGGTGCCGTCCACCAGCTGCGCGGTCGCGTCGATCGGCGACTTCCCATCAGCGGTGCGCCATTTGCCGACGTGATCGAAGTTCTCCAGCGTCAAGCCGATCGGGTCAATGACCTTGTGGCACGACGCACAGGTCGCGTTGGCGCGATGCATCTCGAGACGCTGACGAAGCGAGGTCGCCTTCACCTGCGCTGCATCTTTTTCGAGATTGGTTTCGACACCCGGCGGAGGCTGTGGCGGCGGCATGCCGAGCAGGTTGTCGAGCACCCACTTGCCGCGCACGACCGGCGACGTGCGGTTGGCCGCCGACGTGACCGTCAGCACGCTGCCGTGGCCCAGCAGCCCGCGGCGCGGGTTGTCCGCCGCAAGCGGCACGCGACGCACCCGGCTCCCCTGAATGCCCTCCATTCCGTAATGCCTGGCGAGACGCTCGTCCACGAACGTGAAATCGGCGTCGAGCAGATCGACGATGGGGCGATCCTCGCGCATGACGGTGCGGAACAGGAGCTCGGTTTCGGTCTGGAAAGATCGGCGCAGGTTCTCGTCGAAGTCCGACGAGTCCGGACGCACGTTCTTCAGCTCGCGCAGGAACAGCCACTGACCGGCGAAGTTGCTGACCAGCGCGTCAGCACGCGGGTCGGCAAGCAGACGGCGGACCTGCCGCTCGAGCACTGCCGGATTCTTCAGCTGACCTCGCACTGCCGCGTCCCGCAGCTCCTCGTCCGGGATGCTGCTCCAGAGGAAGAAGGACAGGCGCGACGCGAGCTCGAGGTCCGAGATCCGAAACGGCGCGCCCGCCGCGACATTCGCCGGCTCGCGCTCGAAGCGGAACAGGAAGTTTGGATCGACCAGCACGCGGGCGACCGCACGCTGGATCCCGGAATCAAACGAACCGGCTTCACGTCCGGCGCGATAGAAACCGAGCAGCGTGTCCATCTCGGGTCCTGACGCGGGCACCGGCCGGCGATAGGCGCGCGTCGCCAGCGCGTTCAGAATCTTTGCAGCGCATGCGGATTCGTCCGCCGCACTCGACGGCGTGCACACGAGGAGCCGCCGGCGGCTTGGCGTGTTGCCCGGGCCACGGGCGTTGAATGGACCGGCAATCGACATCTGCGAAATGCCCGGTGCGCGAGTCGGGGCGTCGTAGACGCCATCGGCGCCATCGACGTGCGAACGCTTGACCAGCGCAACGGCGATGGTGTGCGGACCGGCGGCGATCGGCAGGCGCACCTGTGTCTTGCCCTGCAGATCGAGCGGCTGACCGTCGATCGTGATATCGATGTCCTGGGTTCGCGCGGTCACTACCGCACCGATGCCACCCGATCGTCCAGGACCGATCTGCAGATCGTAGTCAGCATCCAGCGGGAAGGTATGGCGCACAATCATCCCGCCGCGGGTCCCCAGCGGCAGACCGTCGAGATGCTCGTCCTGCGACAGGTTGCCAGCAGCGCGATACGTCACGCGATCGAGACCGATGCTGGGATCCCCGAGAGCCAGGCGGCTGATCTTTGCCGCCGCCGTTGCATAGCCTTCGATCAGCGCCGGCGACACGCCGAGGACGTCGGCGTTGTTGTCGAATCCCGCCGCCGAATCGTCTGGCGGCAGAAGTGCCGAGGCATCCACGTCGAGCGCCAGGAGATCGCGAACCGCGTTGCCGTACTCGGCGCGGTTCAATCGATGCAGCGCCGGAGCTCCCGCGAACGGCTGCGCGGCGGCGGCGCGATCGATCCGCGTCTGAAGCGCGGTCACGAATGTGTCAATCGCTGCGCGCGCCGGACGAGGCGAGCCGGAAGGCGGCATCATCCCGGTCTGGAGCTTGCGAATCACTTTCTCCCACGTCTCCGCGTGACGTTCGACCTCGGTGAGCTCGGCGGCGTCGAGCGTGAGACCACCGGCTTTCGCGCGGGCGTTGTGACACGTAACGCAGTACTGCGTCAGCAGCGCGGCAGACGGCGCCGCGGGCGCCGCAGCCGGCGCTTTGGGAGCAGGCGTCTGGCTCACACCCATCACCGATGCCGCGGTGACGACGAGCGCGATGGCGGCGGCGAGCAGCGTGTGCTTCATCTCAGCGCGCTCCCGAGACCGAAGATGACGCCGCCAGCAGCTTTCGCAGCAACGCCATCGTCGACGGTTTCGCGACCGGCGAGTTCGTGGCGAGGAAGACGCCTTCCGCCCACGTCATCGGCGTGCGGCCTTCTTTGTCTTTGACATCGAGTCGCGCACCATGACGTGCGAGCAGCTCGATGATGTCGTCGGATCCGCGATTGGCGGCGCCATGCACCGCGGCCAGGCCCATCGCGTTCACGGCATTCACATCGCCGCCCAGCTCGAGACAGAGCTTCACGGCCTCGAGAAACATCGCCGGCGATTCGCTGTACGTCTGTCCGATGACCCAGTTCACGCCGGCCGCGGCCATGAGCGCGGTGGTGCCGTTGAATGTCGCGATGTTGGGGTCCGCGCCTTTCGAGAGCAGGAGCTTCATCAGCGGCACGTCACCGGAAAGCGCCGCACGGACGAACGACGTCTGGCCGGTGAAATCGACCCAGGCCAGCGAGCCGAGCGGCATCATGTACCGGCGCTGCGGCGGGAACTCCTTGACCCGCGCGTTCACGTCGGCGCCTTTCGCGATGAGCGCCTCGATCAGTTCCAGTGCCGGACCGCGATCGACACCGTTCTCGAGCGTGCGGCTGTCGAGATCGAGGTTGCGCATGTCGACGGCCGACCACAGCGGCGTCCGGCCCCACCAGTCGGCGGCATTCGGATTGGCACCCCGCGCCAGGAGCAGCGAGGCGACCGGCGTGTGCCGGTTGCTGATGGCCATCAACAATGGGCTGATGCCATTAGCGTCGGGAGCATTGACGTCGGCGCCGGCATCGACGAGCAGGCGCGCGGCGTCGAGCCGGCCTTCACGCGCCGCGAACTGCAGCGCCGTCATGCCGCCGGGTGCCGGCGACTGCTCGCCCTGCGGCGGCACACCGCCGCGCACGATGCCCACACCGTGCGACCCGCCGCCTGCGCCGGGTGGCCGCACCGCCGGCCGCGCCCCAGTGCGCGTCTTCAGTTCGAGCGATGCCTTCGAGGCAAGCAGCAGCTTGACGATCTCGGAATGGTCCTCGCGAACCGCCCACATCAGCGCCGTGTGACCAATCTGGGGCTCCGCCGTATCGACGCGAGCGCCCGCTTCGAGCAATGCACGGGCTGCATCGAGGCTGCCGGCACGAACCGCCGCCATCAGCGCGGTGTCGCCGGTGCTGTCGGTGCCGTTCGCATCGGCCCCGGCGGTGATCAGCCGGCGGATCATCGCCGCGTTGCCTTGATCGGCAGCGATGTACAGCGGGGTCACGCCATGGCGGCTGGCGGTCTTGACCTGCGCACCAGCGCGGATCAACGCATCGACGGTGTCGACGTCGTCGGCTCGAACCGCCCAGTGCAATGCCGTCGTCCCGTCGATGGCGGTGGCGTTGACGTCGGCCTTCTGCTGGATGAGAGCCGCGACAGCCTTGGCATCGCCGGTGCGAGCCGCCCGGACGAGCGCTGGATCATCGGCGGCGCGCGCGGCCGAAGCGGCGGCGAGGACGAACAGGAGGACGAACGTGGCCCGGAAATATGGCTTCACAGCCGACAACTCTAACCCAGTCAAGGGAATGGGCGATTCAAAACTGGGTCAAAACCCGGCCAGAGACGAGAGACCAAAGACGAATTCAGTCCAGTTGCCCCCGCACGAGCGGCAACACCTTGGTTCCATACAGCTCGATGCTCGTCATCATCTTGTCGTGCGGCAATGTCCCGTTGCTGTACTTCATGTCGAAGCGCGTGAGACCAAGGGCTTTGATCGTCCGCGCGATCTTGGCTGCCACCGTCTCGGGCGAGCCGACGAACAGCGCGCCATCAGGGCCGGCCTCACGCTCGAAGTGGGCGCGTCCGATCGGCGCCCAGCCGCGCTCGCGTCCGATCCGGTTCATCAAGCCTTCGTAATGTGGCCAGATGTCTTCCTTCGCCTGTTCGTCGGTGGCGGCAACGTGCCCCGGCGAATGCACGCCGATTGGCAACATCGGTTTCCCGAACCGTTGCAGCATCTGCTTATAGAGATCGGTGTAGCCACTGAAGCGCTGCGGATTGCCGCCGATGATGGCGAGCATCAACGGAAAGCCGTAGTGTGCGGCGCGCACGACGGACTCGGGACTGCCGCCAACGGCGACCCACGTGTGCAGCGTGCCCGTCTCGATCGGTGGATACACCGTCTGATTCGAGAGGGGTGAGCGCAGCCGTCCGGCCCACGTCACCGGCTGGCCCTTGACCAGTTCCGCCCACAGCTGCAGCTTCTCTTCGAAGAGATCTTCGTAGTGCGCCATGTCGTAGCCGAACAGCGGGAACGTCTCGGTGAACGATCCCCGCCCGACGATGACCTCGACGCGGCCGTTCGAGATGGCATTCACCGTCGAGAACCGCTCGAACACACGTACCGGATCGTCGGTGCTGAGGACCGTGACCGACGAGCCGAGGTGTATCTGCGTGGTGCGCGCCGCAATCGCGCCGAGCACCACCTCTGGCGCCGAGATCGAAAAATCAGGTCGATGGTGTTCGCCGACACCGAAGAAGGCGAGCCCCAACTGATCGGCCAGCACGGCTTCTTCGACGACGTTGCGCAGCACTTCCGCCTGCGCGAGCGGACGGCCGTCGGGGCCGACGGTCACATCTCCGAACGTATCCAGCCCGAGTTCGATCGTCTGCGACATGATTCTCCCGTTAATCTCCGTCCTTTATTCTCTCTGCAATGCGAAATCCGCGCTGAATCGTGACCCGCTCTACCGCTGATAAGGGTCAGTACTTATTGATGCCCGCGGTGGTTGTTGGCTAATTTTGGGCCCTGCGCCATGAGCACACCAATCCGCCCATCCATCGGACCGCCAGGAATCGCCCAGGTGCTGCACGAGGACGCGCCCACGGCGCCGGTCCGGCGCGCCGGCCGGATCGACCGGTGGCTGGCGACTCGCCTGCAGCGAACCGTCACACCAGCCGGCGTCCGTCTCGAGCTGTGGGACGGAACCTCGTCATACGACGGAGCCAATCCCCCAGTCGGCACGCTGGTGGTTCGCGATCGCCGTACGTTGCTCGGGCTCGTGTTCGATCCGGATATGCACTTCGGCGAATCGTACATGACAGGACGCCTGGACGTCCGCGGGCCGCTGGAGCCGGTCGTCGAAGCGCTCACGCGGCTCTCGCAGCCGAAGATGTCGTGGCGCGACCGTCTGGCGCTGACGCTGCCCAACTCGCTGGCGGCATCACGGCGCAACGTGCACAGCCACTACGACCTCGGCAACGAGTTCTATCGTCTCTGGCTGGATCAGCGTCTCGTCTACACGTGCGCGTACTACGCAGACGAGACGATGTCGCTGGACGAGGCTCAGCTCGCCAAGCTCGATCTGGTGTGCCGAAAGCTTCGCTTGCGTCCCGGTGAACGTGTCGTCGAGACGGGATGCGGGTGGGGGGCGCTCGCGCTCCACATGGCGCGTCATTACGGCGTGCGGGTCACGGCGTTCAACATCTCGAGCGAGCAGCTCGCCTTCGCCCGCGAGCGGGCCGTGCGTGAAGGCCTCGACCATCGCGTCGAGTTCATCGACGACGACTACCGCAACGTCAGCGGCCGATTCGACGCGTTCGTCTCGGTGGGCATGCTCGAGCACGTCGGCCTCCGCCATCTCGAGACCGTTGCCGACGTCCTTCGCCGCACGATCCATCCCGACGGCGGACGCGGCCTGCTGCATTTCATCGGCCGCGACGTGCGGTGTCCGCTGAATGCCTGGATCCGCCGCCGCATCTTTCCCGGCGGATATACGCCGACGATCGCCGAGGTCGCCACGCACACGCTGGGGCCGGCGGGCATGTCGATCATCGACGTCGAGAACTTGCGGCTGCACTACGCCCGCACACTCGCCCACTGGAGCGATCGCTTCGCGCTGGTGAAGGACCGCGTGCGGCAGGCCTACGGCGACGAATTCCAGCGCGCGTGGGAGCTCTATCTCGCCGGTTCGCAGGCGGCGTTCGCGACCGGGTGGATGCAGCTCTTTCAGATTCTCTTCATCCCGCGCGGCGCGGCGCCACCCTCGTGGACGCGCTCCGATCCCTACGAATCGCGAGGGCTTACTACGAGATGATTCGCTGCGACGCGCTCGTGGTCGGCGGCGGTCCAGGCGGATCGACATGCGCCCGCGTCCTCCATCACCACGGCTGGAAAGTCATCGTCGCCGATCGAGCACGATTCCCACGGGACAAGGTCTGCGCCGGGTGGCTGACGCCACATGTGTTTCCGCTCCTCGATCTCGATCCCGAGGAGTACCGCGCCACTGGACTGACGTTCCAGACGATCACGGCGTTTCGCACCGGCGTGATTGGCCGGCCGCTCGTGAACACGCCGTACGCGCGCGTTGTGAGCTACGCCATCCGGCGTTGCGAGTTCGACGACTTCCTGCTCCGGCGATCGCGAGCAGAGGTGATGGAGGGACTCGCCGTCGAGACGCTCAGGCGCACCAACGAGACCTGGGTGGTCAACGAGACAATCGAGACGCCGGTGGTGATCGGGGCTGGCGGCCACTTCTGTCCTGTTGCCCGCTTCCTGCGTGGAGGTGGTGATATCGCGACGCCCGTCGTCGCCAAGGAAGCCGAGTTCCCACTCGCCGGCCGCCGGAGCACCGTCTCCTCTGGTGTGCCTGAGTTGTTCTTCTGCCGCGACCTCGAAGGCTACGCATGGTGCGTGAGAAAGGGCGACTATCTGAACGTCGGAATCGGGCGGCGCGGGTCGCAGGACTTCAATAGTCACGTGAACCACTTCGCGGCGTTCCTCGAGCGCAGCGGCGCACTGGCCGACGCCTCCGCCCTGAAGTGGCGCGGCCACGCATATCTCGCGAGCGGCACGGGCACGCGCCCGGTGATCGGCGACGGCGTGCTCGTCATTGGCGATGCAGCAGGCCTCGCCTATCCGGAGAGCGGCGAAGGCATTCGACCGGCGATCGAGTCTGGACGCCTGGCTGCGCTGACGCTGATTGCCGCGAACGGCAGGCCGTCGCGCGCGAATCTGCAACCCTACGCGGACGAGGTGCAGCGCCTCTATCCCGCGGCGTCCCGAACGCCCCCGTCATTGCGAACGGCACTTGCTGCCGCCGGGCGTCTGCTCCTCGGCTCGCCGGCGTTTACCCGTCACGTCCTGCTCGATCGCTGGTTCTTGCGCCGGGCGGCGTAAGGCATTCACGCATCGGCCTACGGTTCAGTCCGACTGGTCTTCTCTTTGCTCCGTCTGATTGCCGGAGGGCACGCCATGCTGCATTTGGCTCAGAAAGTGGCTGGTGTCACGGTCAGCGGCACCGATGGCGAAATCGGCACGCTCGAGGATTTCTACTTCGAGGAAACGGGATGGAACGTCCGGTACCTGCTCGTGGACACGGGCTCGTGGTTCGGCGGTAAACGCGTCCTGGTCTCGCCTCGCGCGGTGCAAGGCAAGTGGGGACGGACCGGCGTACGTTTGAATCTGAGCCGGACGGACGTCTGGAACAGCCCGGGTGTCGACAATGACGCCGAGAGCTCCGGCGTGGATGAGTCGGACCTCGACAGCGTGAAGAAGACCAGCGGCTATCACATCCAAGCGCGAAACGGCGAGATTGGCCACGTCGACGATTTCCTGATCGGGCAGGACGACTGGCGCATCCAGTATCTGCTGGTCGATACCAGCAACTGGATCGGCGGACGCTCGGTGATCGTCTCGTCAGAGACGGTGGAGCGCGTGGACAAGACCGACAATCGCCTCTACGTCGCCGCCGATCGCGAAGCGATTGCCAACGCACCCGAGCTCGAATCGATCGAGGCAGCGCTGTCGCGGACTGAGACCGGTCCGCCTTTCACGATCATCTAGGAAGTCAGGAATCAGGAATCAGGTATCAGGATTCAGGGCTGCACCAGGCCTCAGGGATCAGCCCTGAGGCCTCAGGCCTGATTCCGCGTGCCCTTGCCCAGCCCTGATTCCCGGTTCCCGATTTCTGATTCCGTCACTCACACTTGCGCTTCCAGCAGCGAAGCGACTGTTTCGAGCGACTTGGTCCAGAGGCCTCGCTTCTGCCACGCCTCGAGCTCGACGCGATCGCATGCGCACATGTCGGCGTGGAACAACCGCTCCATGTGCGCCGCGAGACGGGCGTCCCTGACACAGACGCTGGTCTCCTCGTTATGCGCGAAGGATCGGTTGTCGAAGTTCGTCGTGCCGATGCTCACCCACAGACCGTCCACGACCATCGTCTTCTGATGCATGAAGGTCTTGTTGTATTCGAGGATCTGGATACCGGCTCTCAGGAGATCGCCATAGAGGCGGACGGAATTCTGGCGGGCCAGCCAGGTGTCGTTGTGCCGCCCGGCAACCATGATGCGTACGTCCACGCCGCGTTGTCTCGCCTCGACGAGCGTATCGATGGCCGCTTGATCGGGGACGAAGTAGGGATTGGCGATGTAGATCGATCGGCGCGCACAGACGATCGGCAGGTAGTGCATCAGTCGCACTGAGGACGCACCGGTCTCGGGCGAGCTCATCACTGTTTGAACCGCCAGGGCACCTTCCCGTTCCTGCTCCGGGTAATACGTATCACCCGACAACAGCTCACCTGTCGTCTTCAGCCAGTTGTGGGCAAAGCCGGTCTGCAGCGGGGTGACCGCCGGCCCCATGATCCGGACCTGTATGTCGCGCCAGTGCTCCGGCGACTGTGCACGTCCCAGCCACACGTCGGCGATTCCGGCCCCTCCAGTAAAGCCGACGCGGCCGTCGATGATGAGCGACTTGCGATGCGTGCGGTGGTTGAACTGTCCAATCGTGTACCAGTGGATGCGGTTGTACCAGGCCAGCTGGCATCCACCGTCTTCGAGCGTCTCGAGAATCTCCGTTCCGATCGTGGCCGATCCCACCGCATCGAGCAGGATCTTCACCGGGATGCCTTCGCTGGCCTTGGCGGCGAGCGCGCTCGCGAAGCGGCGGCCGATGTCGCCCGCCCAGTAGATGTAGGCTTCGATGGTGATCGAGGTCTCGGCCCGGGCGATCTGCTCGAGCATCACCGGGTAGAACTCGTCGCCGTTGTTCAGCACATCGATGCGATTCCCGCCGAGTATCGGCACGCCGGCGGCGCCGGTGATCGTCGCCAGGAACTCATCGGAGTCAACCGCGAACTCGTGATCGAGGCCGTACCGGGGTGCGCTCTCGATCGGCGTGACGAGGTAGCTGACGAACGCCATCGCGCCAGTCGAGAATGCCCAGCCCCATTCGTTGTAATACGCGGTCGACACGCTGACCACGAACCATGGCCACCACGACCACAGCACGTTGCGCACGCGCGTCCACAACGACTCCTGACCCTTGGGTTCTCGAAAGCGAGGATCGAGCGCGATACCCTGACGCCATCGTCGCGGTATCTGCTGAGCCCGCCGTACAGACTCGGCCATAACGCGGGGACTAGCACGTTCAGGGCCAGATCCTCCCGACATACCCTTGCGACACCGGCACGCGCCGGCCCGCCGCGAGCGCGGCCGCATCGGCGAGCACGGCGGCGTCCACGTCGGCGAGCGTACGCAGCATGTCGCCTTCCATCGCCATGACGGGAATGCCGTTCCGATACACGATTCGGCTGCTTGCCGCGGCACGGACGCGATCGCCCAGCGTGACGATGCCAGTGAGATTGAGCGGATCCGCGCCGCTGATCGTCATCAACGAGGCGTCAGGTCCCGAACGGCGGAGCTCACGCAACCGATCCACGGCATCGGGAAGTGCATACTGCTCACCCGACATGCCGGAGACGAAGCGGCCGCCGCGAATGTCGCCCCGCGCCTCGAGCGTCCGATAGACGCGCACCAGCTCGCGCCACGTCACACCACTGACTTCGCGCGTGAGCAGACGACGGAAGACGACGCCGTAACGCGACAGCAGTGTCCACGCCAGCATTTTCACCGCGTCGTCGCGTGTGAGGTCGCCGTTGGCCGTCGTGTCCGGCTTTAGCGGGACGATCGCCGACCATCGCCCGGCGGCGTCGCCGCTCGAACGCCGCTCGGACGTCGAGCCGGCAATCGCGCGAAGCCCGGCGAAACCGTCCGATGCGATCAGGCCTTCGGCGACCAGCTCGCCCAGCGCTGTCCGGCAGTCCGCGTCCGAGAGGCTGCAGGCCGTACGTAGTTCCTGTGCGAAGGATGCACCGCGCGTACGAAGGTGATCGAGGAGCCGCTCCGCGGCGTCGCTCAGCGCAGGGCACCCGGCGGCGTCGTTCGCGGCGCGCACCGCATGCCAGTGCGCCGCGTGCGAGCGAAGGAACAGCGCGATTGGCGTCGCGCCCACGACCTGCGTCGGTCCGCTCGACAGCCGCGCCCATCCCACCTCGCCGGTCAAGCACAGTGTGTCGAGCTGAGACGAGTCGTAGCGTTCGAGACGGGCCGGCAGGATGTCACGCTCCCACGTACGCGCCGGCAGCTCGAGGCCATCGAGCTGGCCAATCACCGCACGCAGTCCGTCGATCCCGGTCAGCTGATTCCGGTCGCCGATGTGGTGCCACGCGAACAGGAACCGCATGAACTCGGCTGGACTGACCGGAGCGATTTCGGCGCGAAGACGATTCAACGTGTAGCGATGAATGCGGGCCAGCAAGCGCCGATCGCACCATTCGAGCGTCGTGAGGGCCGCATTCGCAGAGGCCGCCTTCAGGCGGCCCATAAACGATCCCCGAAGAATCACTCCTTCGGATTCGAGCGTGAGCAGCGCCTCGTCAACCGCCTGCAGTGACACCGCGGTTGCCTCGGCCAGCGATGCGGCCGTGATGGGACCCAGAATCGCAAGACGGCCGCGCAGCAACTCGACGAGTGCGGCCTGGGACGTCCAGACACGCGCCGCGCGCGATGGCGGCGCTTCCACCTGCGGCTCGAGCCGTGTCTGGGGATGAATCGCCAGCCACTCGGGAAGGCGCTCGGCGGCAACCCAGATGCGTGGAGACACCCGCGTCGCGCGGCGGTGTGCGGCAAGCTGCGCAAACCACGCCGTGTCGACCTCGCCCTCCAGCAGATACCCGCATGTCAGCAGCGCGTCGTGGCACTCGTCGGCATCTCGCGGGTCCGGGCGCACTTCGTCCCGGACACGTTCGATCGCCGCGGCATCGAGAGCGCCGACGTCGCCGGAATTGCCCGCCCGCCGTGTCTGCACCGCTTGCGTTCGCCGCTCCTCGAGCGGGGCGTCGTCGACGAAGGCGTACGGCCGCGCGTTCAGGATGTCGTGACAGAACGCCGACGGCTCCGGCGTGTCACGCGACACGCACGTCAGCTCACCCCGATGGATCCGATCGAGCACACGCTGCAGCTGTGGCAGATCCATCGCCTCTTCGAGGCAGTCTCGTACTGTCTGGCTGACGAGCGGATGATCGGGAATCTGACGGTCTCCCGGAATGTTCTCGAGGCACGCGGCGGCATCGGGAAACACCGCGGCCATCAGGTCGTCGGCCTGCATGCGCTGCAGCTGCGGCGGCACCTTGCGCCCACCGCGGTTGCGCGGAACCGCCAGCGAAATGGTCGCGTTCCACCGCCAGCGGGTTTGAAACACGGGCGCGTCGAGAAATGCCTGAACGAGGATGTCGCGCACTGTCGCCGAGTGCAGGTATCGAAACACATCGGCGAGCGGGAATGAGTGCTGCGGCCCCAGAGACAGCAGCACGGCGTCTTCGGTCGCCGCCGCCTGCAGCTCGAAGTTGAACTGCCGGCAGAACCGCTTGCGCAGCGCCAGCGCCCACGCGTGGTTCACCCGGCTCCCGAACGGTGCGTGCAGCACCAGCTGCATGCCGCCCGCCTCGTCGAAGAAGCGCTCGACGACCAGCGTCGACTGCGTCGGCACGACGCCGAGCACACGCCGGCCCTCAGCCAGATAGTCGATGATCTGTTGAGCCGCGCCGCGGTCCACACCACATTCGTCGATCAGCCAGTCGAGCGGTCGTTCTTCCTCCGTTCCGAGTCGCGAATCGACGCCTGCGCGCAGATCGGACAACGCCGCGGAGAGCTCGTCGCTCCGCGCCGGAGCTTCTCCGAGCCAGAACGGGATCGTCGGCGGCGCGCCCTGCGCGTCGCGGACGCGCACGGTGCCAGCCACCACCTGCGTGATCTGCCACGACGCGTTCCCCAATTGAAAGATGTCGCCGGCGATGCTTTCGATCGCAAAGTCTTCGTTCAGCGTGCCGATGAACGTATCTTCCGGCTCGAGTACCACGCGGTAGTCGGCAACCTCGGGAATCGCGCCGCCCGAGACCAGCGACAGCAGCCGGGATCCACGGCGGCCGCGCAACATGTGGTTGACCTCGTCGCGATGCACCAGCGCCGAACGCCGGCCCCGGGGCGTCGCGAAGCCGTCGGACACCATGGCCACGACCCCGTCGAAGTCCGCTCGCGACAACGCACGATAGGGCCAGGCCTTCTGCATCAGCGCGAAGAGTGCATCCTCCGTACAGCCGGTGCACGAGCTCTCGGCCGTGACCTGCTGCGCCAGCACGTCGAGCGGCGCGTCATACGAGACGATCGCGTCGAGCTCGCCGCGGCGCCAGGCACGCAACAGTGCCGCGCACTCGACCAGGTCGTCGAGCGACATTGGAAACACGCGTCCCTTGGGCAGGCCGGTGATCGAATGCCCGGAGCGCCCGACGCGCTGCAGCAGCGTGGCGATTCGGTGCGGCGAGCCAATCTGGCAGACAAGATCGACGTGGCCGATGTCGATGCCCAGCTCGAGCGATGCCGTGGCGACGAGCGCCTTCAGCGATCCGGTCTTCAGCCGATGCTCGGCGTCCAGCCGGCGATCCTTGGACAGGCTGCCGTGATGGGCGGTGACTGCTTCGTCGCCGAGGCGATCGGCCAGATGTCTCGCGACTCGCTCGGCCAATCGTCTCGTGTTCACGAACACGAGGGTCGTCTTGTGTTCACCAATGAGGGCCGCCAGCCGATCGTAGTACTCCTCCCACACTTCGTGGGCCATGACTGCGGTCAACGGCGAGGGCGGCACCTCGACGGCCAGATCCATCGTGCGGCGGTGCCCCTCGTCTATCACCACGCACTCGCCTCGCGATGCGTCGTTGCCAACCAGGAATCGCGCCACGTCTTCGATCGGTTTCTGCGTGGCCGACAGGCCGATGCGCTGCAGGCACGAATCGCCGCGCGACTCGCCGCAGAGTGCTTCGAGCCGCTCGAGAGTCAGGGCGAGATGTGCACCGCGCCGCGTGCCAATCACCGCGTGAATCTCGTCCACGATCACGGTCCGGACGGTCCGCAGCATCTGCCGGCTGCGATCCGCCGTCAGCAGCAGATAGAGCGACTCGGGGGTCGTCACCAGGATGTGCGGCGGCGTCTTGAGCATCGCCGCCCGTTCGGACGAGGTCGTGTCGCCGGTCCGTACCGCGGCGGTGATGCGAGGCACGTCGACGCCGGCGAGTTCGCCAAGACGGCGGATGCCGCGGCGCGGCTCGGCCAGGTTCTTGTGAATGTCGGCGCTCAACGCCTTCAGGGGCGAGACATACACCACGCGCACTTCGTCGGCGAGCGGTGACGCGCAGCCTTCGCGCACGAGATCGTCGATCGCCGTCAGAAACGCGGCGAGCGTCTTGCCGGAACCGGTCGGCGCGGCGATGAGCGTGTGCCGGCCCGATCGAATCGCCTCCCAGCCGCGCCGCTGCGCGGACGTGGGCTCACCGAGCGATTCGAGAAACCAGCGTGAAACGAGCGGATGGAAACCGGAGAGCGCCATGATCGGACCGACCGGGGATGCTTTCGATCATATCGGATCGCATCGCACACGGGAGCTCAGTCCGGGTTCCACCGCCCTTGACAGCGCCTACCGCGGCTTTGTGGCGATGTCGCCCGTCGCGGGCTTGACGTACCGGCACCAGATCTACTAAAAACTTAGTACTAACAATGACGCACAGCGCACGTATCGCCATCATGGTCGCCGGTCTATCGGTGTCAACCCTCGCACGGCAACCCCAACCCGCGCCGGCGTTCGACGCCGCGACGGTGAAGCTCAACGTGTCGGGACCGGGTCCGTCGTTTGGGCTGATGCTCCTCCCGGGCGGTCGGGTCTTCGCACAGAACGTTTCGGTTCGCGATCTGATCCGCGCCGCGTATGCACTCGAGGACTCACAGCTCGAAGGCATTCCGGGATCGATACGCGCGGCACGATTCGATCTCGAGGCGCGTGCCGCCGCGGGCACGACAATCGACGAGGCGCGGGGGATGACCCGGACGCTGCTCGCCGAGCGCTTCCGGCTCGCCGCACATACGGAAACGCGTGAGTTGCCACTCTATGAGCTGGTCACGGTGCGAAGCGACCGGAGGTCAGGCCGTACTCTCCGGCCGTCCGGCAAAGAGTGCGGTCCGGTGACGCTGCCAGCCGGCATTCCGCCTGCGCCTCCCCCACCCGCAGGCGCTGGTACAGCATTCATTGGCGGGTTTCAGTGTCCGAGCGGTCTGCTTCCCGGTCACCTCTCGCTGAGAAGCGTCAGCATGACGTCGTTCGCCGCGATCCTGTGGCGTCGCCTCGTCCAACGGCCGGTGATCGATCGGACAGGACTCTCGGGACAGTTCGATCTCGATCTCACGTACCTGCCCGAACTCGAGAACATCAACGGCCGGCCAGCCAGCGAGAGCCCGTCGCTGCCGGCACAAATCGCCGGAGCACCATCCGTCTTCACGGCCGTTCAGGAACAGCTGGGATTGAAGCTCGAGTCCACACGGGGTCCGGTGGAGGTACTCGTCGTCGATCGTCTGGAGCCGCCAGGCGCGAACTGAGCACACAATAGGCCGATGCTGCTGCTCATCGCGGCCATCGGCGCATTTGTCGGCGCGCATTTCGCACCATTCCCGTTTCTGCTCGACACCACCGACGAGACGGTGTGGCGGATGCCGAGGGGCGGGCGGCCGACCGTCTATCTCACGTTCGACGACGGCCCCAACCCAAACGCGACGCCGCAGCTTCTCGACGTGCTCGCGCGGCACGAGGTGCGGGCCACGTTCTTCGTCATCGACAAACACATCACGCGTGAGACCGTCGCGATCGTGCGCCGCACATTCGACGAGGGTCATGCGGTGGCGATTCACTGGCACTCGCGAGAGCTGATGTTCAAAGGTCCATCGTATGTCGCGAGCACGATCCAGGAAGCCGCCGCGCGGATGGAACTGGGCACGGGACACCAGGCGTGCCGCGCCTTTCGGCCGCATGCCGGTCACCGCAGCATTCCAATGTTGATGGGCGCGGCAAAGGCGGGATTCGTCGTCGTGGGCTGGAGCTGGATGGCCTTCGACTTCAACTGGTTCCGGCCGCGCAATGCCGACGATCTGGTGCCGCGTCTTGCCAATGGTGCCTCGAACGGCGACATCATCGTCATCCACGACGGCCACCACAAGAATCCGCGCGCCGATCGGCGCTACGCCGTCGAGACCGTCGATCGACTCATTCCGGAGCTGCGCAAACGAGGCTTCGAGTTCGGGACCATCTGTCCTTGACTGTCGTTCGCACTGCTCGGTTCTCGGTTCTCAGTTCGTGTTCAAGGTTCCCGGTTCGATTCGGCCGTTCAGGTACGGAGTTTGGAGGTTGGAGGTTCGTTGTTCGAACGGTTGTCGCATCTCCGCGGCGCAGCCGAACATCGAACGAGAACCCCGAACGAGAACCTTGAACCGAACCGAGAACTTTGAACACGAACCGAGAACCAAGAACCGAGCAGTGTGAACGACTCCTCTCTAAAAACCCACTCGAAATCCGAAGTCAGACTGCCACCCGGGGCGCGGTCCGTCGAGGGCGCGAATCGCTGCGATCTCGAACGGCAGACCGCCGGCGTTGAGCCGGATACCGGCGCCGATGCTGCTGATCCCAGTGGTGGACTTGCGCTGAGCCGAGTCGAAAGGTCTGCCCTGAGCCGAGTCGGAGGAGCCCGACCACACGAGTCCTCCGTCCGCAAAGATGAATGCATCGGCGGGCAACCGTCCATACTCGACCTGCCGCGAGAACATGCCCCAGAGTGGAAACCGGATCTCGACGTTGCTGACGAGCACGCGGCTGCCGAGCAGCTCGTCGCCGCAGACGCGCATCGGGTCGGGAGGGCAATACCGAAGATCCAGCCGATGGCCACGCACGAAGTAATTCGATCCGAGGAAACTCGACATCAAGCGGACGTCGTCGCCATCGGCGCCGTATCGCGCCGAGTGGAGCACGCGCACCGCGACGGTGTATGGCCGCACGGGCATGACGTATCGGCGGTAGTCGGCGAGCACTCGCGTATACGAGAGATCGCCGATCGCGGGCGCGATCTCCAGGCGATATCTCGAGCCGAGGAGCGGGCCGGTGAGGCCGAACACCGTCGTGTCGTGGACGAGCGCTGCCCCGACTTCGGCCATTGTCGTCGGCGCACCGCCTGACGCTGCGACTCGATCGGTGGCGAGCACGCGGCCAGTCGCCGACGACGAAATCTGCGAGCGCACCTCGCGGTGGTACATCGCATGGCGTACACCCCCGCTCAATTCGAGTCGCAGCCCGCGGTTGAATGGGTAGGCCACCAGGCCCGCGACGCGGAGCTGCATGCGCTGCAGATAGTCGGTCTGCTTCAGCAACGCCGGCTCACCGTCGTGGTCGACAAGGTCGTTACGGCGATAGCGGCGCAGGCCTGGCTCGAGCTCGGCGACTCCGCCCCAGTTCCAGCGGCGCTCCTGATTCAGATAGCGGAACTCGAACGCGGAGTCGCGCAGCCGGTTGCCAATCTGCATCGCCGCACCCAGACGGCGCTCACCCAGCATGTCGCCGAACAGGACCGCACCGCCGCCCCGCACGAATGTGCCAAAGGGTCCACCACCGGAGCTCAGGTACGGCTGGCCGATCGTCTCGAGCGACATCCGCGACGAATACGCCCGATTGCCCAGCGTCGAGAGATCAGGCAGACCCGTCTTCTGGTCCGCCCTGAGACCGTCGACGAGCCCTCGGGAATCGATGGGTGATTCCGGCAAAGGGCCTTGCGGAGGGCTCGGCGGAGGGCCTGTCACCCGACGAGCACGAGCGACGGCGGTTTCGCTGCTGAAGACGACGAGCTGCGGCCTCCCTCGGTGATATACGGTATACGCCGCGACGGGCGAGGCGCTCGCGACGGAGAGCGCAGGGCTCGTCGGCGTGACACCGCTGACGCCTGTCTGCACACTCGTCAACTGCTCCACGTCGGCCGAGCCAAGGGCGACGCGAAACACGTTGCTGATGCCATCCGAATCGCCGACGAAATACAGCGTCCCGTCGTCGATCGACCACTGCGGGTTCAGCTGTCCACGGCTCTCACCGACATCCACCTGGCGGACGGACCGTGTCTGCATGTCGAGCAGCGCAAGCTGCGGCCGGCCGAACCGCAGCTCGCCGAGGTCGCTCGAGTAGCGCTCGGTGACGAACGCGAGCGTCCGTCCGTCGTGCGACCAGGCCGGTTGCAGATCCGCAGGTGCGTCGTCGGTGAGCTGTCGAAGCTTGCTCGTGGCCAGATCGAACACGTAGAGGTCGGTAAATCCCCCGGCCAGAGCCGCGAAGGCGATCGACTTGCCATCGGGAGACCATGTCGGTGACAGGATCTGTCCGAGTCGATCGAAAGTCAGCTCGCGGTTCTTCTGCTCGTCGCGGATCGCCACGAGCATCAGCGTCGCCCGCCCCTGGCGGACCGCCGGGAACGCGAACCAGTCACCCTCAGGACTCCACGTGCCAGTGGAGCGGAGTGCCTGCAGACTGTCGTACTGCGCGCTCGCGGCCGTGGTCGCCAGCTTGCGGACAATGCGCCCGCTCTTCACATCGGCGAGGAACAAGTCCAGCGACAGCCGATCTCGCTCCGAGAAGAACACCGCACGCTGGCCATCGGGGCTGAGTGCGGGCCCGAGCTGCATGCCGTTGCGGCTCCACAGCGACGGGCGATCGCCTCCACGCACCGCGCCATATCGCGCGTACACACTGCGACGCCAATCGGCGTGGAGTGTCTCGAGGTCCATGCCTGTCGCATAGCGCATGCGATCGACCAATCGCCGGTGCTTCTTGTCTGGCTTGAGCGCCTTCTCGACGACCTGGTCGCCGAACCGGTTCCCCAGATACGACCAGAACGCGTGGCCGTACTGATATGGCGAGAGCCGCCGTGCCGTATCGCTCTGCTTGCGAGGCAGGCGGTCGCTCTGGACGACGTCACGCAGCCACAACGCAGCTTCCGCATCGGCCGACCCGCGCGCGAGGTATTCAGCCATGCCTTCGACGAACCACAGCGGCTGCCCCGTTCCGCCGCCGTGACGGCGTGCGATATCGAACTGGAAGGCGTGAACGAGCTCGTGACCCAGCACTCGATCGGTCTCGGCCATCGTCGGGGCGAAGGGCATGACGATACGCCGGCGCGTCGATTCGGTGACGCCGCCGATCGAGTCGGGCACGAGGCCTGACACGACGTTGGTCTGCGCGAACTCAGCCTGGCTGCCGTAGAGGACGAGCGGCTGGCGATGATCCAACTGGTGCTGCAGAACCCGGGCGATACGTGCATACCACCGCTCGGCAAGCTGCGCGGCGATTTTCGCGGCGCGCTCCTCGCGTCCGTAGTGATAGACGTCGAAATGCTCGGTCGTGAGAATCCGGAAATCGAAGTTGGTGTACTCGACCTTGTTGCGGCCGAAGTACTGCGCGTACGCGTACGACGGCGCAAGACCGGGAATGGCCACAAGAAGACACACGACGGACAGACGAAGCACACCCATACCCTGACCTGGTGCTTGCGCAAAAGGGGCAAAGCGGAAAATTGAGATTTTTACGCGCGCGAGAGGAGATGGCTGGACGCCGATCTCTTGGAGAGCGTTTCTACTTTAGTTGGGAGGATGAGTCAAGAGGAAGTGCGGGACCGCGAGGTGCGGAGCGCTTGCTCCGCACCTCCTGACACGCGAACGTGCTACCAACGGAAGCTGACGCCGACCGTGCCACGCCAGAAATCGAAATCACTCAAGCCGAGGTCGAACTCGCTGTCGTTCTCATCGTCCTCGAGCGAACGGAAGTAGCGAAGGTCACCGCGGATGCCGATGTTGTCGGTGAACTGCCCGTTGACGCCGCCGCCGATGTTGATGCCGAGGTCATTCCTCGTCACATCGTCGAAGAAGCTGCCGATGCCGCTGACACGGCTGCGGATGAGGCCGAGACCGGCTGAACCGTAGGGACGAACGCCGCGTCCCGGGGGCGCGCTGACGAGCACGTTGCCCATTAACGTCGTGACATTGCTATCGCCAAACTCGAAATTGGTGGACCCGACGGTATCCTCGAAGAAGTTCGGTGACCATCCGAAGTCGAGCTCGAACCCCACGATGTGTGGATTCCAGCCGAGCGTCGCTCCGAAGTCGATACGCTTCTCGACCTCATCGTCTACGTCGTCGAAGTCCTCGAAATTCGCGCTTCCGCCAAAGTTGGCACCCACGAACGGCGTAAAGAACCAGCCCGACTGCGCATTTGCCGTCGCAGGAACCAGCGCCAACGCAAGCGCGCTGATGATGAGTATTTTGCGAAGTTGCATCCGTACCTCCTCGGTTTGCTCGAGAGCCCAAAACTCCGGGGTAGTGCGGTGCAAGTGGAATGCCTCTAATCAGCGAGAGCGCGGCTGTAACGCCTCTTAACCTCTGCCGCTCACGCGCTCAACCTCGACTGCTCACCCGAGTAGGGAGCTTCTACGGGGGATCGGATCCGTCGGTTCTCGCGAAACTCACGGGTGTAGCCGCCGATGCGCTGGCCATGTGCCTTGCCCATCTCGAGGTCGGAGCGGTAATGAACGCCACCCTAGAGCCGCGAGATCGACGCCTCCATCTGGGATGGACGCGGGTTGAAGTAGAAGAACTTGGTCTCCAACAACCCACGGCGGCATCGTGCAGAGCCATGTTGAGCAGCGCGAAGACACGCGCCGCTCGCACCTCGATGAGTATGCGACCCACGCATTCTCGGCGTGGGCCGCTCAGCTGAGCAAATATTCGGAATGTACGAGCTGATTCAGCAGGGGCGGCGCATGCCTCGCCCCTACAGCTGACGCAGTGCGCGCATCGGGTCGAGACGAGAGCTGCGGCGCGCGGGCATATAGCTGGCGGCGAGGCCGACGAGCGTCAGCAGCAAGGCGGCACCCAAGAAGGCGACCGGATCGAATGGGCTCACACCGGCGAGGAACGTCCTGAAGAGCGGCGTCAGTCCGAGCGACGCCAGCGCACCGAGCGCGACACCGCGTGCGACCATCTTCAGCGCGCGCAACAGCATCTCCTGGCGAATCTGCGGACGCGACGCCCCGAGCGCCATGCGAATGCCGACTTCGGCGGTGCGTGAAGCCGCGACGTAGTTCATCACGCCGTAGAGCCCGACCATCGCCAGGAGGAGCCCGACGACGCCCATCGCGGCCATGAGCCACGTGCCGAGGCGGCGCATGTTCATCTCCAGGCTCGTCGCGCTGCGCAGTGTCTGCACGTTGACTGGAACCGTCGCATCGACCTCGTCGATCGCGCGCTGAAGCGACGCGACGAGTCCATCGGGAGATGCGCTTCGCGCGTGGACGATCAGCGTTCGCGGCCGCTGCGCGAACGGGTAGTAGATCACCGACTGCGGCGCCTCTCCGATCGTCCCGATGCGATGGTCGCGCACCACGCCGATGACTTCCGCGTCGACCTCGTCTTCTGTCTGCACGTGCTGACCGAGGGCGTTCTGTCCAGGAAAGTACGTCCTGGCAAACGTCTCGTTGACGATGGCGACAGGCGCGCCTCCGGTGCGATCGGTGCGATTGAACTCGCGCCCTTTGATCAGAGGAATCGACAGCGCGCGGAAGAAGTCGGTCCCCACGCTATACGTGGACGGACGCGTGCCGGGTATATCCGTACGCCCCGCCGGGTGAAAGCTTCGAAGCAACGAATCGCCGCCGAGCGGAATGAAGTTGGCGACCGTGGCGACGGACACGCCGGGCACGTGCGAAAGCCGCTCGACGAGCCGGTCGGCGAACTGTGCGCGCGCGTCCCCGCCATACTGACGCTGGTCGAGACCGAACCTCGCGACCAGGCCGTGCTCGAGATCGAAGCCGACATCGGCGTGTCCGATGCGCATCTGGCTGCGGACGAAGAGCAGCGTCGCGACGACCAGGAACAGCGACATCGCCAGTTGTCCCATCACCAGCACTTGCCGTATCCACGTCCGCGGCGTCGCCCCGCCGCCGCTCTGCCTGACGTCGTCGACGACGCTCGCCCGTGTCGCCCGCAGCGCGGGAAGCATGCCGCAGACGAGTGTCGTGAGCAGCACGAATGGAATCCCGTACGGCAGGATTCGGCGATCGAGTGCCATCAGATCCCGCAGCCCGCTCATTTCCGCCGGAAGCGGCAGCCAATTCACCAGTGACGCCGTCGACACGCCGAGCACGCCGCCGATGACGACGAGCAGGAAGCTCTCGACGAGCATCGCCTGGATGACCCGGGTACGGCCGGCGCCAATCGCGACGCGCACCGCGATCTCGCGGCGCCGTTCGGTGGCGCGAGCCATCAGCAGTCCGGCGACGTTGACGCACGCGATCAGCAGGACGAGCGCGCCGGTCATGACCGAGAGCGTTCTGGCCGCGTTGTATCCAATCTCGGCGCCACGAAACTGCACGGCCTGAGCCGGGAACACGCGCACCGATCGGCCCTTCGACGAGAGCCGCTCCGGATACATGCGCTCGAGCGAGGCCGTGAAGGTGGTGATCGCGGCCTGTGCCTGCACGGGCGTCGCCGTGGGTTGCAGGCGCGCCAGCACGCTCAGGCTGGGAGTGCCGCGCTCGTCCACCGCCGACAGCGTCAGCTTGCTGACCGGGACGTAGATCTGCGGCCCAATCCACCCGAACACGGCGCGGTAGTCGTCGGGCAGCACGCCGACGACGGTGAACGGCTCGCCGCCGAGGACGAGCGATTCGCCAATCGCGTTCGGATCGCCGCGCAGCCAGTTTCTCCAGAATCCGGATGTGACGACGATCAGACGCGGATTGCGCTCCGGCGCGGCCTCGGCAGCGGAGAACGTACGGCCGATCTGCGCACGCACGCCGAGCATCTCGAAGTAGTTGGCGGTGACGACCAGAAGCGACACCGGAGTCAGGCGGCCGCTGGCGCCGAGATTCAGGCCGCCGGTCCTGAAGCCCGCGGCATCCGCAACGATGCCGCTCTCCTTCAGGTCCCGATAGTCCGGATACGAGAACTGATTCGCGTATCCCGGCTCGACGCCGAACACGCGTTCCGGTTCGACCATCGTCGGCTGGTGTCCGTACACCGTGCTGAGGCCCATGAAGAGAACAGTGTTCAGACCGATGCCGAGCCCCAGCGACAGCGCGCTGACGACGACCAGCCCGGGACTGCGGCGCAGGCTGCGGGCGCCGAGGCGGATGTCCTGCAGCAGGCTGTCGAACCAGGGAGCCACCCACATCGCGCGGGCGTCCTCACGTGCCAGCGTCGTGTTGCCCATCACGCGGCGGACGGAACGCGCGGCGTCGGAGGCGGTCAGCCCATCGCGGCGGAGATCCTGCTCGGCCATGTCCCGATGGAACTGCAGTTCTTCCTGGAGCTCGTCGCCGGCGCGACGACTGCGAAGCCAATAGGCGACGCGGCGCAGAAATGTCGTCATGTTTGGATCAGGCCTCGAGGACGCGTTGAATGGCGAGAACCATCTGATCGAAGCCCTTGCGCTCGACCGCCAGACGCTTGCGTCCAGCCGCGGTCAGCGAGTAATAACGCGCGCGCCGGTTGTTGTCGGAGAGTCCCCACTCGCCGGTGATCCAGCCGTTGACGAGCAGCCGTTGCAAGGCCGGATACAGCGAGCTCTCGCCCACCTGCAGCACGTCTTCCGACGTCACCCGGAGGTGCTGGGCGATGCCGTAGCCGTGCATCGAGCCGCGTTGCAGCGTGCGCAGGATCAGCAGGTCCAGCGTGCCGGGGAGGAGTTCAGGCGCGTCGTTGGTCGCTCCCATCGTTTATCGATGGAAAGTATCGTAGGACGCCGCCGCTGTCAATTCCCAAACGCCCAACCTTCAAGTTGGGAGTTAGAGTACGCATCATGGGCGACGTTGCGCAGCCGGCAGCCGCACTCGAATCGGTCGAGGACACGCTGCACCTGCTCAGAACGCGCGTGCTCCTGGTCGCCCTGAACGTGCTGGCGATGGCGATGCCGCTGGTGTGTGTGGTTCTCGCGCGACAGGCCTATGGCGCCGGCTCACTCACCTGGCTGACGATCGCGCTGTGCTCCTGGTCCCTGGTGTTCCCCCTGCTCCGCCTCGTTCGCCCGGTGATGTCCTTCCGCGCATCGGCGTTGTGGCTGCTGGCCGTGCTCCTCATCAGCGCGGCGATGGTGGCCAGCCGCGGCGGACTCACCGTGGGCAGCCTGTCCGCGAGCGTGCTGATCATCCTCCTGGCGACACTGTTCTTCGGACGCCGCGGCGCGGCGATCGCGCTGGTGGCCGTCGTCGTGGTGATCGCGGGAACGGGTGTGCTCGTGATCCAGGGGATCATGCCGTCGATCTCGCGCGACCTGTGGGACCCGATGAACGCCGCCGTCTGGGTGCGACAGACGCTGATCATGACGCTGCTGGGCCTCGTCATGGCGGCCACCGAGCTGTACGTCGTCGAGCGTCTGGCGCACCAGGTCGAGGTGCACCAGAACCTCGCAGCGCGCGAACGTGCACAGCGCCTGGCACTGGAGCAATCCGAGCGTGAGCGGATGCGCGAACGCGAGCAGCGCGAGCAGGCACAGCGCGCCCTGGAGCAGTCGCGCCGCATCGAGGCGTTGGCCAGAATGGCCGGCGGCGTCGCTCACGACTTCAATAACGCCCTCACGGTGATCGTCGGCGGCGCCGAGATGGCCAGACTGCGACGGGACTCGCCCGCCGAGGTCGAGGAGTGTCTCACCGAAGTGCTTCGCGCGGCCAGCAGCGCCGCCGACCTGTCACGCCGGCTGTTGATGCTGGGCCGCCAGCACATCTCGAAGCCGCAACCGATCGCGATCGCCGATCTGTTGAACCGATTGCAGGCGCCGATGAGCCGCGTCCTTGCCGACGACGTACAGCTCGCGCTGATCCCACCGGACGAGGAGGCGATTGCGCTCGTCGACGAAGCGCAGCTCGAACGCGCACTGCTCAACCTCGCCCTCAATGGCGGCGACGCCTTGCCACGCGGAGGCACTCTGACGATGTCGTGGCGACGGCAGGAAGTGAGCGGCGCACCCAACCTGGCTGACGGCAGATACATTTCGATCAGCGTCGCCGACACGGGTGACGGCATGGATCGGGAAACGCTCGACCGGATCTTCGACCCGTTCTTCACCACGAAAAGCGACAAGGGCGGCACCGGGCTCGGGCTCGCCACGGTCTATGCCTTCGCCAAGGAATCACGCGGCGCGATTGACGTCGCGTCCGCGGTTGGTCACGGCACGACATTTACGCTGATGCTGCCCGAGGCCGTCGGCGCCCGTCCGGCGCCGGCCGCGTCTGCCGGCGACGATTCGGCACCGATATCGTCGGCGAACGGCGAACGCGTGCTCGTCGTCGAAGACCGGCCGGATGTTCGCGCGAGCATGTCGCGGATCCTTACGCATCACGGCTTCGAGGTCAGCGAGACCAGCGACGGCGACGCCGCGCTGCGCCTGCTGGCGAACGGCCAGACGTTCGCGCTGATGTGTATCGACGGCGTGATGCCGGGCCTCGAGACCGCCACCGTCATCGAGCGCGCCAAGGAGCTGGCGCCCTCGATGCCGGTACTTGTGTGCTCCGGTCATGTGCAGGAGGAGCTGCTTCGGCGCGGCATTTCGACCGGCCGCTACGCATTCCTCTCGAAACCCTTCTCGGCACAGCAGCTGCTCGCCAGCGTCACGCAGGTGCTCGGCTCGCGCGGCGGTACGAGCCTGTCCGTGCCGCCGCCGTAGACGGAGCGGGCCAGTGCTGCTTCGAGAGATTCGCTACGCCGTTCGCAGCCTTTCTCGGGCCACGGGGTTCGCCGTCGTCGGCATCCTGTGTCTGGGTCTCGGCATCGGCATCAATACGGCGATCTTCAGCATCATCGACGGCGTCCTGCTCAAGCCGTATCCGTACGACGATCCCGATCGGATTGTCGTCCTCGGCACCGAGCACGTGAAGACCGGCGATCGCGCCGGCGTGTCGGTCGCCGATCTGCGCGACTGGAGGACGGCGGCGACGTCCTTCACGACCATCGCCGGCGTCGTCGAGGGTTCGATCACCGTGATCGACGGTGCCGGCGAGCCCGAGCGGTATTTTGGCGCCCGCGTCTCATGGGACTTGTTCCGTCTTCTCGGGACTCGGCCCATCCTCGGCCGCGACTTTCTTGAAAGCGACGATCAGCCCAACGCGCCTGGCGTGGCCATCATCAGCCATGTGCTGTGGACGACGCGCTACCACTCCGATCCGGATGTGATTGGCCGTGGCGTGACGATCAACGGCGCGGCACACACGATTGTCGGCGTGATGCCGCCCAACTTTGCGTTTCCCGAAAATCAACGGCTGTGGATCGCTCTGCAGCCAACGTTGTTCAAGGATGCCCGCGATCGCCGATACGTCTTCACGTTCGCGCGTCTGCGGCGCGACATCACGCCCGCGCGTGCGCTCAGCGAGCTGAACACGATCGCCGCCGCTCTCGGCCGCGATCATCCTGCCACGAACGACGGCTGGAGCGCCGGGATCAGACCGTTGAGAGAGGCGTTTCTGCCCAGCGACGTCGTTCTCATCCTGGGCCTGATGATGGGCGGCGTCACGCTCGTGCTGTTCATCGCCTGCTCGAACGTCGCCAACCTGCTGCTGGCTCGCGCGACGGCACGTCGCCACGAGCTGGCGATGCGCGTTGCCCTGGGCGCCGGCCGCCGGCAAATCGTGCTGCAACTGCTCACCGAAGGCGTCGTGCTCGCGTTGGCCAGCGTCCCGCTCGGCATCCTCCTGGCGATGGCGGGCATTCGCTTGATCTGGTCGCAGGTCCCTCCTGACAGCATTCCCTACTACGTGCAGTTCGCCGTCGATGCCCGCTCGCTGGGCTACGCGGTGGCGCTGGCGCTCGTCACATCGCTGGTCTTCGGCCTGGTGCCTGCCCTGCAGATCGCCCGGCGCGAGCTGCACGAGAACCTGAAAGAAGGCGCCCGCGGCAGCACCGGGCGTGGCGCGATCGTCCGCAACGGCCTGGTCGTCTCGCAGGTCTCGCTCGCGCTGGTCGCGCTGGTTGGCGCCCTGCTGTTCGTCAGAAGCTTTACGAACCTCGATCGGTTCCGCGTCGGGTTCGACACGGCATCGACGCTGACGTTGCGCGTCTTCATGTCGGGTGAGCCGTATGACGCGAAAAGCACAAAGGCTCTGCGTGTCGAGGACATTCTCCGCCGTGTCGAAGCGCTGCCCGGCGTCCAGTCCGCGTTTGCGTCCAATCTCGTGCCGATCAGCGGCGGAGGTACGGCTCCGACGATCGAGGTCGAAGGCCGCAGCACCGAACAGCGTCACGAGATCTTCTTCGTCGCGTCCACGCCGCGCCTCTTTCCGACGCTCGGCGTAGGCATGAAGACCGGCCGCGACTTCGCCGACTCCGACTCGAACCGCGGCGTCGCGATCGTCAACGAGTCGATGGCCAGGCGGCTGTGGCCCGGGGAGAACGCCACCAACCGGCGCTTCAGAATCGTCGACCCGGCCGGCACGCCCGAATGGATGACGGTCATCGGTGTCGCACCCGATCTGCATCTGTGGGGTGTCGATCCCGACAACTCCCAGGTGCCGATGACGGCGTTCGCGCCCTACAGGTACGGCGAACTCGCCAACACCGGTCTCACCATTCGCATCACCGGAGACCCTGCCACTCTGACATCCGCCGTTCGCGCCGCCATCCGTGAATCTGATCCCAACCTGCCGATCTTCAACGTGCGGACGCTCGAGGAAGCGCGACAGCGTGAGTTCTGGCAGTTCGCGCTCTACGGCTGGATCTTCGGCGTCATCGGCGTCATCGGCGTGCTGCTGGCCTCGACCGGCGTCTACGGTGTGCTCGCCTACTCGGTGTCGCAGCGCAGCCGTGAGATCGGCATTCGGGTCACGCTCGGCGCCGGCCGCCGCCAGGTCTTGACGTTGATCGTCGGACAGGGTCTCGTCCTGACGACGACGGGTGTCGTCATCGGCCTGGTGCTTGCCGCGTTCGGGACACCGCTCGCGCGCAGCCTCCTCTATAACGTCAGCCCGTTCGATCCCTTCAGCTTCGTTGCGGTCTCGCTGCTGCTGGTCCTGGTCGCTCTGATCGCCAGTTACGTTCCGGCCCGTCGAGCCATGAAGGTCGATCCGGTCGTCGCCTTGCGGCAGGAGTAACGCGAGTGTTACGCTGCGCGCCAATGGAATCTTCGATCATTCGACGAGTCGTCGCCATCTGCACAATACCCGTTCTTTCAGCGGTCGCGGCGCTGATCCCGGCGGCCCCGGCCGCCGCTCAGGCAAAGGGCTCGGCCGAGGCGTCAGCGGCCAGGCGTGTCGATCCCCATTGGAAGGCTCCGCGAACGGCGTGGGGTCATCCTGATCTCGAAGGCATCTGGACCACCGACGACATGCGCGGCGTGCCGATGTCGCGTCAACAGCAGTACGGCACGCGCCTCTACATGAGCGACGAGGAATTCGCCAATCGCGCCAAACAGCGCCGCAACGCGCGCGACGTCGACGATGCCAGGACAGGCACCTTCCGCAACGAGGAAGGCTCACGCGATTTCAGCTACACCTCGATGGTGATCGATCCGCCCGACGGCCGTGTGCCCGCGCTGACACCGGCCGGACAGGAGCGGCGGCGGACCGGAGGCCAGGGATCGTTCGGCGTTGGGCCCTGGAACAAGGTGCAGGACTTCTCTCTCTACGATCGCTGCATCACCCGCGGCGCGATCGGCTCGTTCATGCCGGCCGTCTACGGCAATGGCGCGCGCATCGTCCAGACGCCGAACGCCGTGGTCATCAGCTACGAGATGGTGCACGACACCCGCGTGATCCCGCTCGACAACCGCCCGGCGCTCAGCGACGACATCCATCTGTTCATGGGCGATTCGCGCGGGCACTGGGAGGGTGACACGCTCGTGGTCGAATCGCGGAACTTCACCGATCGGACCGCGGTGGGCGGCGCCCGGCACAGCGAGAAGCTGCGGATGACCGAACGGTTCACGCGGATCGATCCCGAGATGATCGACTATGAGATCCACGTCGACGATCCCGACACGTTCGTCAAGCCGTGGACCATGCGGATGACCGTCACCAGCCAGCCGGACTACCAGATCTACGAGTACGGTTGTCACGAGGGGAACAACGCGATGCGCAACGCGCTGAGCGCCGAGCGCGCCTACGAGAAAGCGGTTGAAGAAGCCAAGGCAAAGGGACTGCCGCCGCCCGACCGTGTCTTCGAGCGTGTCAACGGAGCAGACCGCGCGCGATGAATTGTACGTAGGGGCCACCTTCAGGTGGCCCACCACGGGAGGAATGATGACTCGAGTTCTCGTCGCAGTGTTCGTCGTCACCATTGCCGCTTCGGCTGCCGCGCAGGCACCGGCCCCGGCCACCCCACCGGCGGCCGACGCGACCGTCGTCGCCAACCCGACCTACGTCTCGATTCCTCTCGAGATCATGGTGAACAAGCCGGCCGCTGAAGTCTGGAAGCGGATCGGTAAGTACTGCGACATCGGCGAGTGGTTCCAGATTCCCTGCACGATCACGCAGGGCAAGGACGGCGAGTTCGGCGCGGTCCGATCCGTCGCCAACGAGATCCTCGTCGGCAAGACCGAGCTGTCGTACACCTACACGCAGCCGGTGCGAGCGGGCCGTCCGTACATCCTGTATCACGGCACGCTCGAGGCACGGCCGGTCACGGCGACGACGTCAAAGCTGGTCTACACGCTTGTCTACGACAATTCCACGATGGGCGACGACGCCGCGAAGGAGAAGGATCGCCAGACGCGAACGGCGACGTTCACGCGCGCGCTGCAGAACATGAAGACGATTGCTGAAGGCGGCACGCTGCCTCCGCCCCAGCCCCGCGGTGGTGGTCCCGGGAAGTAGCGTCATGCGTGTGCGCCTTCCGCTCATCGCCGCCGGCATCGCGAGTCTCACGCTGTCGGCCGCGGCGCACCACTCGCACGGCCAGTACGCCGAAACGTTCCAGGACATCGAGGGCGTCGTGAAGGAGCTCCATCTCCTCACGCCGCACTCGTGGCTCTATATCGAAGTGAAAGACGCCAAAGCCGGCGCCCAGCTCTGGGCGCTCGAGGCCACGACTCGCGCGCAGCTCGAGCAGATGGGCGTCACGCGCGACTCGCTCAAGCCGGGCGACGTCATCAAAGCCCGTTGTCATCCGTTGCGCGACAAGAGCAACGGATGCCTGCTCGGATTCCTCAAGACCAGGGACGGCACGGTCAAAGACTGGGACGGCGGCAACGCTCCCCCGCCAAAGGATTTTTAGCGCCATGCGCGTCATCGCACTCGTGCTCGGACTGCTGCTGTCAATCGCCAATGCGGCGACCGCGCAGGAGTGGGACGAGTACACCAGTCTGCAGGACGGATTCCGCATCAACTTTCCCGGCACACCGACGATCACCACCAGCACGTGGACGTCGCAGTTGAACTACACGCTGCCCGCGCGCGTCTACAGCGCCGGGCGCGGCAAGGAGCGCTACTCGGTGACCGTCGTCGACTACAGCAGCATCGAGCAGCAGGGCATCGAGCGCGCGAAGTCGTGCCCGCCCGGCAACGCCAACTGCCGCGCCAATGCGCCGGCCACGCTCGGTGCGGGCTACGCCCACCACGACGAGCGGGGGGCGATCGTCTACGCGACGTTCAAGCTCTTACAGCGCGACGCAAAGCTGAATCAGCTGACCTGGGAGTGGCAGGATCTCGTCGAAGGCCACATCGTGCAACTGACGAACGCCGACGAGTCGCGCACCTTCGCGTGGGTCGGCATGCACCAGCACAAGCTGTACATCATCGAAGGCACGGTGCCGCCCGGCTACCCCGAGCCTGGACTCTTCCAGCAGTCGATGCAGTGGATCGACAAGGACGGCAAGGGCATCCGCTATCAGACGATCTACTCGAACTCGTTTCACGCCCTGGGTGTGTATCCGGTGCCGGCCATCGTCGGCCGATAGAGACCGGCGCGCACGCGCGGAAGAAAGGACGGCCTCCATGCGAACGTCCCTGGTGCTGACGATCATCGGCACGGACCGGCCGGGAATCGTCGAAACGATCTCCGACCAGGTTCTCGCCGCGCGCGCGAATTGGGAAGAGAGTCGTATGGCGCGGCTGGCCGGCAAGTTTGCCGGGGTGCTGCGTGTGAGCGTGGACGCCGAACGGGCGAATCGTCTCGCCGACGACTTGCGCGCCCTCGCGTCAGGCGATCTCACCGTCATCGTCGAACGCGGCAACGAAGTCGACGTGAAGGGCTTTCGCGCGCTCGCCATCGACATCGTCGGTCTTGATCGTCGCGGAATCGTTCGCGACATCTCGCGCGTGCTGGCGCAACGTGGCGTGAATATCGACGAACTCGAGACCGAGGTGACCGGAGCCGCGATGTCGGGCGAGCCGACGTTTCGCGCCCGTGCCCGCGTGCGGCTCCCGGATGGAACGAGCGTCGACGACGTGCGGGCGGCGCTGGAGGCCATGGCCGACAACCTGATGGTCGACCTCGAGCTCGAGGAGCGCGACTCGCTCACGCATCCGTGAGCGTCGTCATTGACATCTCGCCGCGCCGGCTGAATTTCCTTCGCGCGTGCCGTCGCGATAGACCTTGTGACAGTTGGCGCAGCTCTCATTGAGCCGCTCGGCCACCTTGTTCACGGCGTCCACGTTCCGCGATTGCGCGGCCGCGTACGCCGCCTTCCCCACGTCGACCAGCGCCGCCGTGTACTGCTTCCAATCGGCGCGATCCACGGGAACAGGCCTTCCGTTCTCACAGCGGCGTCCCGGCACCAGGAACAGCGGCGCCGTTTCGATCAGCGCCAGCGCTGCCTGATCGACGGCTTGCCATCCGTAGTACACCGTCGAACCCCAGATGACGTAATCGAACGGGATCGGCATCGCCGGCTTGTCCTTGGCCGGATCCTTCACCTGCACGTTGAAGAGAATGTTGGCGTTGGGGAACGTCACCGCGCGCATCAGTTGCGCGAGGTTGCTGGACGGCGCGAAGGCCACTGCGCCGCCCGTCGCCACGGTCGGAGCAGCGCGCGCGGGAAACGCGATTCGTCCCAGGTCAGCGGCGCCAAGCTCGGACTGACCGGCCGGCAGCTTGCCGCTGCGAAGGATGAAGGCGGCAAGGTCGATGGCCTGCGGCCGCGACACGCTGCCCGGCTGGCCTGGAGGCATCGTCTGCTCGATCTTGTCGACCAGATCGGCGAGCGTCCGCGCGCTCCAGACCGCGAGAAATCCGTCACCCGCGAGTGGAGGGCCGACGACGCCCTCGAGCGCCGGCCCGTGACAGGTGACACACTGCTTCTGATAGACCTGCTGACCGCGCGTGGCCTGCGCGTCGGAATAGATGCGGTCGCCGATGGACCGCGTCTGCTGAGCCTGGCCTGTCAGGGCAAGCGCGAACGCCCATACACCCAGCAGCCCGCCACTCACGATCAGGCGAAAAGAGGGCACGGCGCGGGATTATACTCACGTCGCCCGTTACCGGTTAGAGGGGAGAAGGAACCATGCGCTTCATTCGACCGATCCCGGTGGCGTTAGTCCTCTGCTGCATCTCACATCCAGCCGTCGCCCAGGACTGGACGCGTTTCGTGAGCCCCGAAGACGGCTTCAGCGCCAACTACCCCGGCAAGCCGAAGGTCGAGAGCACGACCTATCTCTCCCAGTATCGCCAGACGCTGCCGGCCAAGGTCTACAGCGCCTCCGATGCGCTGGGACGCTATTCGACGACCGTCGTGGACTATCGCGGCATCGAGAAATTGCACGCCGATCGCGCCGCGAAGTGTCAGGCCGCCAAGGGCGCGAATCAGCAGGACGGCGACACCTGTCAGAACGACTTCCGCGTCGACGTCGCCGGCGCAACCGATCACGCCGTCTGGAGTTACATGAAACGCGACGACGTGAAGATCACGAGCTACATGTTCTACTTCGTCGAGCTGGTGTCGGGCCGCCTGCTGCAGATGACCAACGCCGACAAGTCGCGCACCTTTGCGGCCGTCCATCAGCACGCCGGCCGTCTGTATATCCATCAAGCGACCGTGCCGCCGGGCATGCCCGAACCGATTCTCTTCATGCAGTCGCTGGCCTGGGCCGACGACAAGGGTCTCGCGATTCGTTATCGCACCATCTACACCGAAGGGTACGGCGAGTGGAAGTTCCCCCATGAGCCGCCGCCGTTTACCGTTCGCGATCTCAACACGTCCATCGATGGAACCGTGGTACGCCCACCGCGGTGAGAGGAGGCGTGACATGCCATTCAAGACGTTCGGCGCGGCGTTCCTGTGTGCAGCGGCCGTCAGCATGCCGCTCCTCGCGCATCATTCGCACGGCAACTACGACGTGGCCACCTGGACGGTGATGGAAGGGACGGTCAAGCAGGTCGTCTTCATCGTCCCGCACTCGATCGTCTACATCGACGTCAAAGGCGAGATGTGGGCGCTCGAGGCAACCAATCCCCAGGGCATCTTCCTGCGCGGCGTCAAGAAAGAAGACGTGCAGGTCGGCGACAAGGTCAAAGTCCGTTGTCACCTTCTCCGCGACGGCGGCAAGGGATGCCTGCTCGGCTTCGTCACGCCGATGCACGGCGACAAGGCCCGGGGACACGGTGTCGAGATCGAATGGGACTGACGTCCACCAGCCGTCACCGTTAAGCAGCGTTTACACAGCGAGCTGAACAGCCGGATCGTCTGCACCAGCAGGCAATGCGGCTGTTGGCGTTCGGCCTGACAGTTGCACAGCGCTCACGCGCTCTCCATTTTCTCGTTGCTTCTGAAAACGCCTAAGCGGGGCGCCGCACGCACCAGGACGGACGTGTGTACGGCGAGGCTTGGCGGGGAGATTTCCCATGGGCAAGGACACTCAGGGCGGAGCCATGTCTCGTTTCACGCGACGCGGATTTCTCGGCGGGATCGGCGCCGGCACCTTTGGTGCCGCGATCGGCGCAGCCGGCGCGGTCGCCACTCCGGAAGATCTGATCGCGCAACAAGCTCCAGCGGCCATAGCGGGCGCGACGCGCGCCGACCGCTTCAGCCGGCTGTTTCCGAATCTGTCGCCGTTTGCCGAGAACAACCTGCAGGTGCAGAGCGCGCTGCGCGAGATGGGGGCGAAAGGCGGCCTGCTCGATGCGAAGGACGATCTGAGCGCTGGCCCGGTCGCCCTGATAGCCGACCCGGAACTGAGCAAGAACAACCCAGACAATCCGCTGACAACGGCCGGCATCACGTTCCTGGGGCAGTTTCTCGATCACGACATCACGTTCGATGCGGCCTCGCGCCTTGGTGTCGCGACACGTCCGGAGCAATCGCCGAATTCGCGAACACCGAGCTTCGATCTGGACTCGGTCTACGGTCTCGGCCCCTTCGCCGACAGGCATCTCTACGATGAGGGCGACCGCGTCAAGTTCAAGGTCGAGAAAACGAGCGAAGGCGGGTTCGAAGATCTGCCGCGCACATCGGCCGGCGCCGCCATCATTGCCGACCCGAGGAACGACGAGCACGTGATGATCGGCGGCATGCAGGCCGCCTTCCTGCTTTTCCACAACCGCGTCGTCGACATGCTGCGGGCCAGCGGCGAAGACCAGCGGTTGCCGATCGAGGAGGTTGCCGAGGCCGAGGACCCGGCGACCGTCGGCGACGCCGCCGCCTTCGATGACTTCCGCGAGGCGATGCGGCAGCGCATCCTGTTCGCCGCAGCGCGGCGGCTGGTGACCTGGCACTAC
>Ga0075421_100000836_pt1 | contig 34170 bp, 25 predicted proteins | sample SoiMetdeltSBSDD5_FD_75292 | JGI IMG/M metagenome (GOLD analysis project Ga0075421, IMG submission 75292) | Bulk soil microbial communities from a Populus tree surrounding site in Tennessee, USA - Soil MetaG P. deltoides SBSDD5 | ecosystem: Environmental > Terrestrial > Soil > Tree plantation... | reverse complement strand
CTCGAAGGGCAGCACGGCAAGCGTCACCCGCGAGGGTGGCGCACTGCCGCCCAACCCGGTCCACGCCAGGACAGCGGCAACCATGGCGACGGCCGCGACGCCGAGCACGAGGAGGGCCCGGTTCGGTCTCCTCCGCTGCGGTGCAGGCGCAGCTCCCGCCGACGACGGCGCCTCAGTCGTCTCGGCCGATCGGGTTTGCTCGAACCGTGGCGGCGTTGCGTTCGCTGGCGGGGGTGCCGGCGCCCGCGGCGGCTCCGAGGGCGGAGCTGCAAGGCCGGTGTCTCGCCCGCCCGAAACGACCTCCACCGCGGCGATGAACCGATACCCCTTCCCGGTGACCGTTTCGATGAAGACGGGAGCCTCTGGTGCATCGCGCAGTGCCTGGCGGATCTTGCGGATCGCCGTGTGGACGCCGGTTTCGACGTCGAGGAAGACATCTTTGCCCCAGAGCCGATCGACGATCTCACCGCGTGAGACGAGCAGGCCTCGGCGCTCGACCAGGAGGATGAGCAGGTCCATGGGCAACCGCTCGAGTCGAATCGGACGCCCCCGGCGCCGCAGCTCGTAGGCCGCGACATCGAGCTCGAACTCGCGAAAGCGCAGCGTCTCGCGGGAATCGGGGTTCGTCATGGTCGAGGGTGCGGCGGCCGCGGGGCGGTAAGTCCAATTGACTCTAGCTCTTCTCCGGACAGAAGACCTCCAGAGAGTCTCCAGGCTCGCTCCATGGTCAGCACCGCGCCGCGGGGGGACCATGGGCCTCGCCGGGTGCGACCTCGGCGTCATTCCGACGCCGACGACCGCGCCCGCAGGAGAAAGAGAACCATGAGCTGCAGAAACTCGAAGCCCCGTCGCAGCGGTCGTCTGTTCGCCGTGCTCGCCTTCTCGGGCGCCCTGCTCGCCACGTCCGCCGGCGCCCTGCGCGCGGATGCGGGCGCCGCCGCGGAGGCGGCGGGACTCGTCGGCACCTGGACCGTACAGGTAACGCTTCGCGACTGCGCGACCAATGCCCCCATCGGCTCGTTCAACTCGCTCGTCACCTTCCACCGTGGTGGAACGATCAGCGAGAGCGCCGGGAGTCGCACGTTCGCGGCAGGTCAACGCGGCGCGGCACAGGGCACGTGGGCTCGCAAGGGTGACCACACGTATCGGCAGCGGATGATCGCGTTGATCGTCTTCGACACGGCACCCAACCTGCCCGGCACCCCGACCTTCGACCCGAGCTCGCCGGTCTCTCCAGGGTTCCGCGCCGGCTGGCAGACCGTGACCCACACGATCGAGGTCGTCGACGCCGACCATCTCACCTCGGCAGGAACCAACACGTTCTACGACTCGGCGGGCGCCGTGTACCGGACTGGTTGCTCGACGTCCGTTGCGCAGCGCTTCAAGTAGATCCAAAGACGGCAGGCGGTGGCCCGGAGTGTAGAGAGCGTCGCCCCTCTCCAATCGGCGACGAACGACACTCCGGGCCATCGCTTGTCAGCCGTGCCCTTGGAGCCCCAACTGGAGTGCCCCCGACCGACCGGAGAGCCAACCACTTCGGAGCAAGGACCGGCCGCTGAGGCCAGTCGACTCTCCTACGAGGGGACCGCATACGACGGCATCATGAAGCCGACGCCACCGCCGCCGACGATCGCGATGGTCGACTGGGGCATGTCCCCCAGAGAGGTTGCCGCTCTCAAGAAGGGGGCATGGCCACGATGAGTCTCCGGCCTATTTCGGCAAGGCCGTGGTTGCGCGCGGCAGTATCCGATCGCGCAACCACACGAGCGGCTCCAGGGCGTCGGGCTTGTTGAAGCGCTTGCCGGTGAAAGCCGCCACGACGGAGATCTCGGGCATCACGATCAGCAGGTTGCCGCCGTTGCCCATCGCCATCAGCAGACGCGTCCTGGGCAGGTTCGGCTGCGACGTCTCGTCGATCCACCACAGATAGCCGTAGCGCTGCTTGCGGTCCGGAATCTCCGTGTGTGTCGCTGTCATGCGCGTGATCCACTCCTTGGACACGATCTGCCGGCCCTGCCACAACCCGCTGGCCAGGACGAGCTCTCCGATCCGCGCGAAGTCACCGGGCGCCAAACGCAGATGCCCGCCGCTGTCGACCTGCTTGCCGCGGTTCCAGCTCGCCCACTGGGCCGACTCGATCCCCAGCGGCTTGAACAAATGCTGCGCGGCGAAGTCGTCGAGGCGCATGCCGCTGCCAAGCGAGACGATGGCACCCAGCGCGATCGCGTTGCCCGTGCAGTAGGAGAACCGCCGCCCGGGCTGCTCGCGCGCCGGCAGGCGAGCCCAGAAGGCCAGCCAGTCGCGCTCGTCGTACATCGTGTCCTCGTGGCCGGGGGAATCGGGCTGCCAGTCGTCGCAGTCGAGCCCGCTGCGCATCGTCAGCAGGTCCTCGACCGTGATCGCGGCCTTGCGCGGGTCCTTTTGCAGGAGCTCGCGATATGCGGGCAATAGATCGACGACTCGAGACTCCAGCGAGGGGATGTTCCCACGCTCCAGGGCGATGCCCACGAGCAAGGCCGTGATCGACTTGGTGGCCGAGCGCAGGTCAGGCGCCGTGCGGCCGGCGACCCCGACACCGACGGCGACCAAGCTTCCATCCTGGACCAGATGGAAGGACAGCACGCCCGGGTGATCGCCGCGCTGGATCTCCATGGCGAGCTGCTTTGCCGCCTCTGCGAACGTCTCGGCGGCAGAGCTCGGAGCGCTCACCCCGGCGAGGCAGAGCGCTACGAGCGTGAGCAGACGTGAGGTGGAAGAGCGCGGCATGGCGCTGCGAATCGTGTCATGCGGAGGCTCAGGGAAGGCCCGACCGCAAGGTTTCTACGACTCGAGGTTTCTACGACAGACGTGAGATGGACGTCCCCAAGGTCGTTTCACGAGCATGTCCAACTCCGTCGGCCCACGACGCGAATACTTGCGAAGGGCTTCACCAACTGCCAACCCGTACCAAAGGAGTCACCGATGCCCGCTCAACCGACCGCCGGAAGAACCGCTACGCCCATCGACCTGGAGCCGATCCAGACCACGGGAAGCATCGTCACCCTGCAGCCGGACGCGGACGGTTGCGAAATCGTCTTCTCCGAGAGCGCACACGCGCTTCCGCTGCAGGTGTTCCGGCTTCCGATCGGCAACGCCAACTACAACGCGATGTACGCGCTGCTGCTGGCCTGCTGGATCAACAAGCTGAACGTGGACATCTACCACCGTGCAAGCCTCGGCGCGCAGACGCCGCCAGGGACGAACACGCAGGCGCCACAGATCGTCACGTCCGTAACCGGTCGCTACTTCACCAACTGAGGGCGGGGACTTCCATGGGCCTTTCACTGTCTTGCCTCATCGAAGCCACCCTGCCGTGGGTGACGGAGCCGCTCAGGATCCCGAAGCACCTCCACTTCAAGGTGACGGCCTCGCGGTTCGGGTTGAAGGTCAGCGAAAACGACGTCTTCGATGACCTGCACGTCGTCTATGAGACCGCCGACGCCATCCAGAAGACGTTCCGGCCGGCCGTCGACGTCGAGCTGATGAACGCGTTCGTCCGGATCGGACTCCTCGTGTCGCAACCAGGCACGCGGCTGACCGAGCGCGGCTACCGCCACGTGGGTCGCGTGGCTGCCGATCGGCCGTACGTCATCTTCTCCGATCTCCACATGGCGCACGCCGGCAACCGCCAGGACTTCTTCGCCGCCTCTGGAAACCGCGAGCTCTACCGCGAGGTGCTCGACCAATACGCAGCCAGCGAGTTCACGTTGATCGAAAACGGCGACGTCGAGGAGCTCCTGATCTTCGAGCCCACGGCGTCGGAGGCCGCCCGCCGCCGCGAGCTGGCCGAGGCGGGCGACACGGGTGACCCGCTGGGATCGAGCTGGGACGCGCTCGACGATCACCGTCTCGTGTTCCGTCGCGAGCAGCTCCAGAAGATCATCGACAGCAACCGGGCTCTCTACACGCAGATCAACGACCAGTTCCATGAACATGGCCGCTACATCCGGCTGGCCGGCAACCACGACCAGGACCTCCAGGAGGGCGACCTGCTGGAGACGCTGCGCTCGGTCTACCCGAACCTGGACGTGCCCCATGACTTCCTGATCATCGAGCCCGGCGGCGCGACCTCCGGGGCCGGGCCGTTCGTGGTGGCGCACGGCCATCACTTCGACCGGCAGTGCACGCCGCTCTTCGCCCGGCGTCTGGGCGAAGCCTACTCAGAGGCGCTCGCCTGGGCGTACCAGGGCGCCGACCGCATCTGGGCCTGGGACGGCGACGACGACGTCCGGGGCTGGACTTCCGGCGAACCCTTCCGCGCCAGCCTGGTCTCCGACGATCCGGCGGTGTGGAAGGGCCTCGACGACGTGCTGTTGGCCGCGGCGCTGCTCGCCGTGGCTGGTGCTCAGCTGAGTGGCCCGCTGACGGCGGGCCTCGCGGCGGCGGGCGGTGCCACGGCCGTCTTGACCACACAGCTGGGAGATCCCGCCCTGTGGGAGAGCGCCTTCGGGCACAACATCTCGTGGGACTACTTCGAGCGGCCGAGCGTCGCCGAAAACGTGTTCAACGAAGTCCTGTGCGGCACGGAGTGGTTCAAGTTCCGCCACCTCGACGAGCTGGCCATCACCGCGGCCATGCCGTTGATGTTCCCGGGAGGGGCCGGCCAGCTCGTGCTGGGACACTCCCATGAGGTCCGCAACAGCACGGTGAGCGGCGCCGGCCAGCCCGCCCGCGGCTACCTCAACAGCGGCGCCGCGGGACGGTTCGAGAACCTGCTCTGGGCCGTGGAGATCGTGGACGGCGCCGCGCAGATCGTCGGCTGGCACCGGCCCGGCGGTCCGCGGTCGAGCGACGCCCCGCAGCGCCATGTGTACCAGCCGACCCTCATCGGTGGCGTGCAGTTCCTCACGCCCTCGGCGAGCGCGGTCCCCCTGCCTGCAACGCCAGCGCCGCACTGGCTGGAGGCGGTACTGCACGTGATGATGGCCTGAAGCGCAGGCCGCCAACAATCTCGATCGACGCGCTAGTCGACGCGGCGAATGATCCCGCAGGCGACACGGCCGCCACCCGCGCAGTTCGGGTCCGTGGGATCCGGGCAGTAGGTGTCCGGCAATGCGTGGACGACGACCGCGCTACCATCGGCGTCGAGAATGCTCAGGTTGCCCGGGCTCAGCGCGATGCGGCTCGTGGTCGTGCTCATCACGCCCTCGCCTGAGGAGCCTACTCGGACGTTCACCAGATCACCCGAATGGTAGGGGTGATTGGCGGTCACGGGAGTGTTGTTGCCGAAGGGTCCCAGATCGAGGTGGCTGCCGGCCGCACCACACGGGACGGGGGCACCGGTGGTGGGATTCGTAGTGGCGGCGCAGTTGGCGACCGCGTGGACGTGAACGGCATGCTTGCCGGCAGCCAGACCCCGGACACCGAGGAGCACGTCAACGACCTTGATCCCTTCGGAGGAGGCCCGCTCGGTCAGGATGAGAATCCCGTCAACCGGCGTCGCGGGATCGCAGCTCGTGACGGTGGCGACGGCGCGGGCCGAGATGTGATCGGCGGAGCTCGGTCCGGCAGAGAGTAGGGAGATGCAGACGACGCCGAGCAGACACCGTACGATTCGGAGGCTCTTCATACGCGTTCTCCTTTTCTCCTTCGCGGTTAACTGAGTCCCGCGCCGTTCTCGCGTGGATGGTCGATCGACCGGCAACAGCGGCGCGGGAGGATGTCAAAGAGGAAGGTGTAGCCCGAGATCGAGAACGTAGCTACCGCGTATGAGCTTGTCAAGTGACATCAGAGACAGTGGGGTCAGCAATAAGTTATCTATTGAGTAAAGTGCCCGCACCCGATCGCCGATATCAAATGGAGCCAGCGACAGTGAAGTCAGCGAGGAGTTATCTAATGACCAGGTGCCGGCGCTCCGGTCAGGAATATCAAGTGCAGTCAGCGACACTTGAAGTCAGCGAAACGTTAGCGAATCGCCCGACGCGGGGGCGATCAACCCGCCATAGCTGGTCGCTGGGCTCAGTCAGCTAGGGGCAGCTGGCGAAGGCGTTGACGTCGGCGATCGTGGCGAACAGCTGCCCCTGCGGGCTCTTGTAGGTCTTGGCCGCGCCCGTCTGCGTGTCCGTCACCGTCAGGGTGACCTCGACATTGGTGCCGCCGGACGCAAACACCCAGTAGCGGCCGTTGAAACTGCAGGCGTCGAGGACCTTGACGTTGACCTCGATGTTGCTGGGGTCGAAGAACCAGAAGCTGCCACTGTCGGCGGCGAACGGCACGGCGCCGCCGTTGCCGGTGCCGCCGTCGGCCGTCTTCCACGACGCCAGGACGCGGAAGCGCTCGCCGTTGAGGCACAACGAGGCCGCGCCGCCGGCGCACTTGCCCTCGCGGAAGTAGAGCTTGTCGAAGTACACCGTCAGGGAGGGCGGCGTCGTCGGGAGGCTCAAGGTCTTGTGGGCCCCGAAGAACACCCCCACCGTCATGGCGCCGGCGGGTGCGAGACCGATCGCCGAGAAGGGTTTCCAGCTTTGCGCCACCTTGGCGGGACTGTCCGCGTTGCCGGCGAGGACCGAGCCCGAACAGTTCGCCGTCGAGTAGAACCGGAGGACGGCAGCGCCCTGGGCGCCGTCGAAGGCGCTCGCCAGCCAGGCGAAGCCGCCGGCCACGTAGGTCTTGCCGGGGGTGGCGGGAAAGCACTGGTAGATCTCCGCCAGACTTGCCCCCGGCCTGTTGTTGGTGATGCGCACGGCGCCCGAGCGCGGGTCGCCGCCGACGTCGTTGGCGACCCAGTCGTACTCCCAGTCGGTGGCGGTCTTCTTCCCCCAGCCGGCGAGGTCGCTGACGAACTGTGGGTTGGCGAGCCGGTTCGGCGCCGCGGTGCCGGGGCTGGCGACCTGCGCCTCGGGGTCGTCCAAGGCGACGTCGACCTGCGCACGGCCAGCGGGGCCGCCCAGGGCGAGGGCGAGTGCGAAGGCCAGGGGCGGGACGGCGGGTCTGTGGCTGCGCATGGCGTGTCCTCCTACCTGGGGACACGGAATCCGCCTCGAGAATCGGACACAACGCGGCGAAGCCGTGTGGCCGCCAATCGGGCGCTCGTTACGGCGAGGGGGTGCGCCTGCGAGAACGGGTCTTCGATCGCGAGGCGCGCCCGCTGCCGGGTGCCTTCGCCGTCGCCTCGCCGGCCAGCGCCGGTTGCGTGGCAATGGTCTGCGCCACCGCCGCCTGGGCCTGGGGGACCTGGGTCGTCGGCTGGGTCGGCGCGGCCGACGTCTCTTCGCCGACGAGCCCTCGGCGCGTCTTCGTGCGCAAGCTTCGCCGACGAGTAGCCGCCCTCGGTGCGCTTGCGAAGTGGGTGGAGCGGTTGTAAACAACCAGTAACACATCGCGTGCGCCCTGAGGTTGGAACCAAACCGGTAACACATGGCGCACATCCTTCGGTTGTAGGCCAAGCCAGTGCCTAACACATCGCCCACAACCATTGGTTGCAAACCAAGCCACGATCTAGCACATCGCATACACTTCCGATTGTAAAATCGGTCAAATATCTAACACATCGCGCCCCGTCGGTGGGAACCAAATCCAATATCTAACACATCACGCACGCCCCTTGAGGCCATGGGCCAGGCCATGATCTAGCACATCGCTGACAATCTTTAAATTGTGACCGGCTTCTCTTTACAATCGCGCAGGCGGTGATAGGGTGCGAGCGGAGAAAAGGGATTTCGTTATCCCACCGTTTGTGGCCACGAACTCTTCGTGGGAAGAAGAGAGCCGGGGCCGGGTCGCGTAGCCGCTGGCTGAGAGCCAGGCGGGCTGAAGCCAGCAGGAACGGCGGCGCAGGTGCTCCGGGTCCTTCTCGTGCTCACACGGAGGATCGGATCATGATCTGCATCGACCGAACCGGCCACGCCTCGCGAATCGGCCGCGCAGCGGCCCTCCTCGTGCCTGCCCTGGCGCTCGGCGCAGCGGCCCACCTCGCTGCCGGAACCGCCCCGGCGGTGATCTTCGCGACCAAATGCAGTAGCTGTCACACGTACGGTCGCGGGGTTCTGGTTGGACCGGACCTCAAGGGTGTAGCGACACGGCGCAGTCGTCCCTGGCTGATGTCGTGGATCCGCTCCTCCGAGCGAGTGATCCGCTCCGGTGACGCGACGGCAGTGGTGCTCTTCGAGAAGTACGGCCACCAGCGCATGCCCGACCATGAGCTCTCGGACAGCGACCTGAGCCAGCTGATCGACTACCTCGCCGCGGGTGGCCCCGAATTCGAGGGCCGGAGTGCGCCGCGCCTGGCCGCCACCGCCAGGCCCCACGACATCGATGCTGGCCGCGATCTCTTCTTCGGACAGCGCGTCTTCGCCGGCGGTGGTGCGGCCTGCGCTTCCTGCCACAGCGTCCGGGACCAGCCGGCGCTGGCCGGTGGCAGCCTGGGTCCCGACCTCACGCGCACCTACTCGAAGTACCAGGACAAGGACCTGCGGTCGCTGCTCGAGTGGGACTGCCTGCCGCGCCCGCCCGCGACCGACGGGCGCCGGCCGATGACCGACGACGAGTCCTTCGCGGTGCGCGCCTTCCTGCGCCAGGCCGACCAGCAGGGACGCCTGATCGGGCGCGTCACCATCTCCGAGGCCCGGTCCGTCAACCGATGACCGACTGGGCGCTATTCGCGGCGGCCCCGCGAGTCGCGCTGCTGTCGCTGGGGTGGGTAACGCTGCTGCGCTACCTGCTCGTCCGGCGGCGCGGACCCATGCCGTCGTCGGCGCTCTCGCGCGCGAAGGAGCTGCTGTGGGACTCCTGGCCGTGGCGCATCGGCCTGGTGGGCCTCCTGCTTCTTCACCTGGTGCTGTTCGTCTTTCCCATGAAGGTCCTGGTCTGGAACCGCGGCCACGCGCAGCTCCTCGCGCTCGAGGCCACCGGCTTCGCCTGCGGTCTCCTGGCACTGGCGGGCATCGTCTCTCTCATCCGGCGGCGACTCCGGGCCGAGCTCTCGCTCGCCGACGCAGCCTTTCTCTGCCTGCTCCTGGTCGAGGTGCTCTCCGGCTTGGCCATGGCCGGGCTCTACCGCTGGGCCTCCTCCTGGTCCACGGTCACGCTCGTCCCGTACGTTCGCTCGCTGCTGACGCTCGACGCGCGCCCGGCCCTGATGACTGGCATGCCCTACGCGGCGAAGCTCCACGTCTTCTGCTCGATTGCCCTGCTGGCGGTGCTGCCCTTCAGTCACGCCCTCGACTTCGTGTTGCTGCCAGTGGACCGCGCGGTCACTGCGCTGCTGGTCCCTCTGGCCGTGGCGCGGCGGCGGGCCTGGAGGACGCTGCGGACACTGGGGCGGCGCGGCGCGGTCGCCGATCCCTCGAGCGCGAGCAAGACCGCGAGGAGCACGATCCACGCGATGTGGATGCTGGCCGCGGGCGCCTTGGGGGCGGCGGTGCTCGCCGCCGGTGTGGGCCGCGAGCTGTCGCTGGTGGGCGTCCATCAAGGCTACGCGCCGGAGCAACCCATCGCGTTCTCCCACAAGCTCCACGCCGGCGACAACGAGATCGCCTGCCTCTACTGCCATTTCGCCGCCACCAAGAGCCGCCACGCCGGCATCCCGCCGGTCAACGTCTGCATGAACTGCCACGCCATCCTGCGCAAGGAGACGGCGGAGATCGCCAAGCTGAAGGAGGCGGTTGCCCAGGGCCGGCCCATCGAGTGGATCAAGGTCCACAACCTCCCCGACTTCGTCTACTTCAATCACAGCCAACACGTGTTGTCTTCGGTGGCCTGCCGCGAGTGTCACGGGCCGGTGGAGACCATGGCCCGCGTGCGCCAGGAGAAGCCGCTCACCATGGGGTGGTGCCTCGATTGCCATCGTCACCGCGGTCTCGAGCCCGCCGTCCCCCCGAGCACGGTGGCGGGACTGACGTCGGCGGTGCAGGGGCGCGCGTCCGTAGCGCTGGCCGCACTGCATCCGACGGCCACCGATCCCGGGCAGCGGCCCCCGCTTCCCGGGTTGGAGTGCGGAAAATGCCATTACTGAATCCACCGCGCGGCGATCGCATCTACTGGAAGAGCGTCGACGAGCTGCAGGCCGACTCCTCTCCGCTCGCGGAGCGGCAGCGCGAGTTCGCGGAGCCGCTGCCGTGGCAGGCCGGTGCGGCGCCGGCCGCTCCGGGCCTCTCGCGTCGTGACTTGTTGACGCTGATGGGCTTCAGCCTCACCGCTGCCAATCTCGCCTGTTCGCGCGCGCCCGTTGAAAAGGCCATCCCGTTCCTGAACAAACCCGAGGAGCTCACACCGGGTGTGGCGAACTGGTACGCGACGACCTGCGGCGGGTGCTCGGCCGGCTGTCCCCTGCTCGTGAAGACGCGCGATGGCCGTCCGATCAAGATCGAGGGCAACCCCGACTCGCCACGTTTCGGCGGCGGCACCTGCGCCGCCGGCCAGGCCACGGTGCTCTCTCTTTACGACGAAGATCGCTTGCGGGGTCCGTTGTGGATCGGGCAGCCAACCTCTTGGGATGCGATCGACGCCTGGATCGTGCCGCGGGTCTCGGCGGCCCTCGCGCGCGAGGGCGGCGTGGCCCTCCTTTCCGGGCCCGTTCTCAGCCCGACCACGCGCGAGCTGATCGCGGGCTGGGCGGACCTCCACCCGTCGTTCCAGCACGTCGTGTACGAGCCGCGTTCCCTCTCCGCCGTCCGCCGGGCCCACGAGCAGGCGTACGGAGCGGCCGTGGTCCCTCACTTCCGCTTCGACCGAGCGCGCGTGATCGTCGGCATCGAGGCCGACTTCCTGGGGACCTGGCTCTCACCCGTCGAGTTCACACATCACTACGCGCGCCATCGCGTACCCGACGCGCCGGGCTTCGTGTCACTCCACGTGCAGTTCGAGTCGGGCCTCTCGCTCACCGGCGCCAACGCCGATCGGCGCGTGCCCATCACCCCGTCCCAGCGCGGACTGGTGGCGCTGGCGCTGCTGCGGGCGCTCCGCCTCGAGGCGCGGTTGGAGCCGCTGGTGCCGGAGCCGCCCGCCGCGGCCGTGGACCGCCGCCAGATCGAAGCCATTGCAAAGGAGCTCTGGCTCGCGCGCGGCGAATCGCTCCTGGTCTCGGGGGCGCCGGAGGTCTCGACGCAGGTGCTGGTGGCGGCGGCCAACGACCTGCTCGGCAACGTGGGCCGAACGCTGGAGCTGGATCGGCCGTCGCTCCAGTCCCAGGCCGACGACGCGGCCGTGGAGCGTCTCATCCAGTCCATGGATCGCGGCGACATCCACGTGCTCATCGTCCACGGCGTGAATCCGGTCTACGACCACCCCGAGTCGGCTCGCTTCGTCCGCGCCGTCGAGAAGGTGGCCCTCAGCCTCTCGCTCTCGGACCGGCTGGACGAGACGGCGGCGTGCCTGCACGGCGTCTGTCCCGACCATCACTTTCTCGAAGCCTGGAACGATGCGGAGCCGCTGGCCTCCGTCTACAGCCTGGCCCAGCCCACCATCGCGCCGCTCTTCGATACGCGCGCGGCGCAGGAGAGCCTCCTCACGTGGATCGGCGGTCCGTCGGACGAGAAGGCGGACTACCGGACGGTCTTGCGCGACCACTGGCGCCGCAACATCCACCCGCAACAGACGCGGTATCACGAGCTCGACGAGCTCTGGGACCGCACGCTGCAGGCGGGGGTGTTGGACCTGTCGGGCGCGTCTGCGCGCGAGGTGGCGAGCGGGGACTTCGAGGACGACTTGCCGGCCGCCGCCCAGCGCGCGCTCGAGCACTTCCGCGAGGGGCAGGCCAACCAGACCGCCCGGCTTCACGAGCTCCACCTCTACGAATCGGTCGCCTTGCGCGACGGCCGCCAGGCCAACAACCCATGGCTCCAGGAGCTACCCGATCCGATCACCAAGCTCACCTGGGGCAACTGCGCCTCGATCTCACCGGCCCTCGCCGCCAGTCAGGACCTTGCGGATGGGGACGTGGTCGCGCTCGTCCACGGGCGGACCCGGCTGGAGCTGCCGGTCCTGGTCCAGCCTGGCCAGCAGGAACACACCATCTCCGTCCCGGTCGGCTATGGGCGGACGCGCGGCAAGGTGGCCGGCCGCCTGGGCACGAACGCCTACCCGATGGCACCGCTGAGGGACGGCCTGCGCGGCGCCGCGCGGATCGGCGTGGCGCTCGAGAAGACCGGGCGGCGCGAAGCGCTCGCCACCACGCAGACCCACCACTCGATGGAGGGCCGCCCGATCGTCCGCGAGGCCACGCTGGCCGAATACCGGCTGAACCCAGCCGCCGGCAACGAGGAGCGCGGCGATCAGGCGACGCTGTGGAAGGAGCACCCGGAGGCGGACCACCTCTGGGGCCTGGCCATCGACCTCTCCACCTGCACGGGCTGCTCGGCCTGCGTGGTGGCCTGCCAGGCCGAGAACAACGTGCCGGTGGTGGGGAAGGACGAGGTCCGGCGCGGCCGCGAGATGCACTGGATCCGCCTGGACCGCTACTACGCCGGAGGTGCCGAGAATCCGGACACCGTCTTCCAACCCATGATGTGCCAGCACTGCAACAACGCGCCCTGCGAGACGGTGTGTCCGGTGCTGGCCACGGTGCACAGCTCCGACGGCCTCAACCAGCAGATCTACAACCGTTGCGTGGGCACCCGCTACTGCGAGAACAACTGCCCGTACAAGGTGCGGCGCTTCAACTGGTTCAACTACGCCCACAACGCTCGCTTCGACTACGACATGAACAGCGCGCTGGGCACCATGGTGCTCAACCCGGACGTGGTCGTCCGCTCGCGCGGCGTGATGGAGAAGTGCTCGCTGTGCGTGCAGCGCATCCAGGCCGCGAAGTTGACCGCCAAGCAGCAGGGCCGTCCGCTGGTTGACGGGGACGCGCAGACCGCCTGCCAGCAGGCCTGTCCCGCGCAGGCCATCGTGTTCGGCGACTTCAAGGATCCCCGGAGCCGCCTGGCGCACCTGCGCACGGACGCCCGCCACTACCACGTGCTCGCCGAGCTGGGCACGCGGCCCAACGTCGGCTATCTGAGCAAGATCAGGAACCGCCCAGGAGGCATGAGGTGAGACCACGTCGAGCGCTCCGACGTCCGATCCCGTTGCGCGCGCCGCCCGGGGAGCGCCAGAAGGGGAGCGAGAGCCGGCCGAGCCCGCTGCGGCCGGAGTGGGTGGACGGCCAACCTACCCTCGCGCAGATCACCGACGAGGTGGCGCGGCCACTCTCCGGCGTCCCCGGCGCGGGCTGGTTTGCCTGTTTCGCCGCCTCCGGTCTGGCCTTCCTCATCGGCGCGACCTGCGTCAGCTACCAGATCGCCACCGGCATCGGCACCTGGGGTCTCAACAAGTCGGTGGGCTGGGCCTTCGACATCACCAACTTCGTGTTCTGGATCGGCATCGGCCACGCAGGGACCTTGATCTCGGCCATCCTCCTGCTGTTCCGCCAGAAGTGGCGCACGTCCATCAACCGCTCCGCAGAGGCGATGACCATCTTCGCGGTGATGTGCGCGGCCCTGTTCCCGCTCATCCACATGGGCCGTCCCTGGCTCGCCTTCTGGATGATGCCCTTTCCGAACACGCGGGGTCCGCTGTGGGTGAACTTCCGCTCCCCGCTGGTGTGGGACGTGTTTGCCATCAACACCTACCTCACCATCTCACTGGTCTTCTGGTACCTCGGCATGATCCCGGACTTCGCCGCGCTGCGCGACCGCGCGATCGGCAAGGTCAAGAAGCTGGCCTACCGGCTGGCGAGCCTGGGCTGGAACGGCTCTCACCGCACCTGGCACCGCTACGAGATGGCCTGCCTCATCCTCGCCGGCTTGGCCACGCCGCTCGTGCTCTCGGTGCATTCGATCGTCAGCATGGACTTCGCCACTTCGGTGCTGTCCGGCTGGCACACCACGATCTTCCCGCCCTACTTCGTGGCCGGGGCCGTGTACTCCGGGTTCGGCATGGTGCTGACGCTGCTCATCATCACGCGCCGCGTGATGAACCTCGAGCGCTACATCACCCTGCACCACCTCGACCGCATGGCCAAGATCATGTTGCTCACCGGCTCCATCGTGGCCTTCGCCTACGCCACCGAGTTCTTCACCGCCTGGTACAGCGGCAACCCCTACGAGAGGGCCACCTTCCTCAACCGCGCGTTCGGCCCCTACGCCTGGGCCTTCTGGACGATGGTGGCCTGCAACGTCTTCATGCCGCAGCTCCTGTGGCGGCAGCGCGTGCGCCGGAGCGTGCCCCTCCTCTTCGCCATCTCCATCCTGGTCAACGTCGGCATGTGGTTCGAGCGCTTCGTCATCATCGTGACCTCGCTCCACCGCGGCTACCTGCCCTCGAGCTGGGTCATGTACAAGCCGACGGTCATCGAGGTGGGCACGCTCATCGGGAGCTTCGGGCTCTTCTTCACCTGCTTCCTGCTCTTCATCCGCTTCCTGCCGATGATCGCCATGTGGGAGATCCGCGGCCTGGTAGGGGCGAAGGCTGCGGTCCGGGCGGAGGAGGAACCGGCCGGTGCCTGATCGGGAGTTCCTCGTCGCGACCTTCGCCGAGGAGCACGGGATGTTGCAGGGCGTGGAACGCATCCGCAAGCACGGCTTCCGGGTCTACGACGTCTACACGCCCTACCCCGTGCACGGCCTCGACGAGGCCATGGGGATACGGCGCACGCGGCTGCCCTGGGTGACGCTGGGAGCGGGCCTGATCGGCCTCGCCACCGCCCTGGCCATGCAGTTCTATATGGCCGTCTTCGACTGGAACCTCAACGTGGGCGGCAAGCCCGACAACTCCACATTGGCCTTCGTGCCCGTCAGCTTCGAGCTGACCGTGCTGTTCGCCGGGCTGGCCACCGCGGTCGCCCTCCTGTTCCGCTGCGGCCTCTACCCGGGGGCGTTGCCACGCATGCTGGAGGAGGGCACGAACGAAGACACGTTCGCGGTGGTGCTGCGCCGTCGCGACGCCACCTTCGACGCCGGCGAGGCGCGTCGGCTCCTGCTCGAGAGCGGAGCGCGCGAGGTCACGGTCAAGGTGGTGGACTGGTGAGCGGCCGCTTCGCCCGGATGGCCATGCTGCTCGCCGGCGGCTCCGCCGGGGTGCTGGGCCTTGGCCTTCTCGCCAGCGACCACGTCCACCAGCGCGGCCGGGAGTACATGCCGGACATGGCGCACTCGATTCCCTACGATGCCTTCGCCGAGAACCCGGTCATGCGGGACGGCAAGACGCTCCAGGCGCCGGTGTCGGGCACGATTCCGCGGGGGTTCACCCCCTTCCGCTACGCGGCGGGAACCGAAGAGGCGGAGCGCGCCGGCCGCGAGCTCCTGGACCCGCTGCCGGCCACACCGGAGAACGTGGTCCGCGGCAAGGTTCTCTACCAGACGTTCTGTCTGGTGTGCCACGGCCAGAGAGGGAGGGGGGACGGTCCTCTCGTGCCCAGGATCCCGAATCCCCCGTCCTACTCCTCGGAGCGGGTGCGCGCCTTCCCGCCTGGCCGGATCTACCACGTCATCTCGCTGGGCACGGGCAACATGCCCAGCTACGCCTCGCAGGTCTCGCCGCAGGAGCGCTGGCTGATCGTCCGTTACGTGCAGACGCTGCAGGCCGCGGAGGGGCCGCCATGAACGCCCGCTCCGGGAACACCGCTACAGCCACGGCGATGACCGCACCGCTCACGGTGTCGTCCGGCTATCGGCGAGCCGCCTTCGTCATGATGACGGTGGGCGGGCTCGGCGTCGCCGCCGGGCTTTGGCTGGCCCCGCAGCGCACCTGGTCCAACCTGCTGCTCAACAACTTCTACCTCCTGTCCATCGGCCTGGCCGGAGGGGTGCTGCTGTGCTTTCATTTCCTCTCCGGCGCGGGCTGGTCGGCCTCCCTCCGGCGCGTGCCCGAGGCCATGATGGCGGGGCTGCCGGTGATGGCGGCGCTGGTGATCACGCTCTTCTTCGGCCGGCACAGTCTCTACGCGTGGAGCCGGCCCGAGGCGGTGAGCCCGCCGCTGCCCCCGGACAAGGCCTTCTACCTGAGCACCCCGTTCGTGCTCGTGCGCATGCTGGTCGTGCTGGGGCTCTGGGTGTGGCTGGCCTCGCGTATCCGCCGCACCTCGCTGGCCCAGGACGACGACGCATCGCTGGACCGCCACCGGAGCCTGGTCCGCCACGCGGCCGCCTTCGCCGTGGTCTTTGCCCTGTCCTTCTCTCTCGCCAGCGTGGACTGGCTCATGTCCCTCGACCCGCATTGGTTCAGCACCATCTTTGCCGTGTACACCTTCGCGGGCGTTGTCGAGATCGGCCTGGCCGTGACGACGCTGATCGTGCTCCTGCTCCGCGACCGTGGGCCGCTGCGGGGGATCGTGACGGAGAGTCACCTGCGCGACCTGGGAACGCTCCTCTTCGCCTTCAGCACGTTCTGGGCCTACATCTGGCTCTCGCAGTACCTGCTCATCTGGTACGGCAACCTGCCCGAAGAGATCACGTATTACGCGCGCCGTACCGGCCCGCAGTGGGTCTTCCTCTTCCTGCTCAACCTGGTGGTCAACTGGGGAGTGCCCTTCGTGGCTCTCTTGTCACGCGCATCCAAGCGCAACCCGCGCGTGCTGGGAGGCGTCTGTCTGGTGCTGCTCCTCGGACATTGGCTGGACCTCTATCTCGCCATCATGCCGGAGACGGTGAGCACACCGACCTTCGGAATCTGGGAAGCCGTGATCCCCCTCGGCTATCTCGGCCTGTTCTTGTTCCTCATCGCCCGCGCGCTCGCCGCCGCGCCCATCCTGCCCCTCGGCGACCCCTTCCTGGAGGAGAGCCTGCATCCCCACGCGTGAGTTGCTGGAGCCCGATCCATGTCGAACGAGCGCGCCTTGAAGTGGTTGGTCTTCGCCGGAGTTGGCCTCGGAGTCTGCGGCCTGCTCTACCGGCCGGCAACCAACCGAGTGGAGCTACCCAACCGCATCCCCGAAGCCGCTCCGTACGTCACGTCGGAGGCCCAGTTCTTCCCGCCGCCCTTCGAGGAGTACTGGCAGAAGGTGGGCCATCCCGGGCAGTGCCAGTCCTGCCACCAGCGCATCTTCGACGAGTGGAACGGCTCCATGATGTCGAACGCCTGGCGGGATCCGGCCTGGCGCGGCGCCTTCCTGCTCTCCGCACGCCAGACCTCGACCGATGGCGACTGCTCGGTGCCGACTCCGCCCGACGGCACCCCGAAGGCCCGGCACAATCCCTTCGCGCGCGAGGGCGACTGCTCGACCTCCTTCGACATCGGGGATGGGCACCACGTGTTGGCCCGGCCGGGCTCGCTCATGGACGGCTTCTGCTCGCGCTGCCACATGCCGAGCAACTACGTGGACAACGTACCGCTGCACGCGGTCTCCACCGACTCCCCGTCCGGCCGGGAGCACGCCGCCCTCGATCCCAACTTCAACCCCGTATCCGACAACGGCACCGGCATCGCCTTTGCCACTCTCGACGAGCAGCACCGCAACACGGAGACGGGCAAGAGAGGCGTGTTCTGCGCCATCTGCCACAGCATCGCCGAGACGCGTGACACGCCGTACCACAACTATCGACGCTCTGCCTTGGCCGCTCACCCCGAATACGTTCCCGCACTGGGGATGCAGCCGCGGACGAGCCTGCTGCCGGAGACGGCGCAGGACATGCTGGAGCCTCCGGACCAGCGGCGCGCCAACCTCGGCTACGCCATCGGGGCGGGTAGCTTCCGTCTCTCTCCGCACGCCATCGGGCTGCCCGAACGGACGGGCCCCCTGACCTCCGCCGACCACGAGGGTTCGCCCGACCGCTACTTGAGCGGCGTGTTCAAGGCCGACCTCTCGTACCTGCGCGCCGACAGCTCCAAGCACCACGGCTTCTACCACGCCCTCACCACCCGCGCCGAGATGTGCAGCGCATGCCACGACGTGACCAACCCCCTGACCATCAAGAACCGGCTCGGCAAGTGGGTGGGCGGCTTTCCCATCGAGAGGACATACGCGGAGTGGGGGTCCAGCCGCTACGCCGACCGGCCGGGCAACCGCAACTTCGACCCGGCGTTCAAGCGGGATTGCCAGACCTGCCACATGCAGCAGGACTACGACCAGCCGGGCACGGCGCAGACGCTCTACGATCACGGTGCACCGCGGCCGCCGCTGCGCCACCAGGTGGCCATCGACGCCCCCGCCCGGCCGTATTTCACCCACCACTTCGTGGGCGGCAACAGCTACATCACCCGCATGATCGGCGCCGACGTCGACGAGATGGGCAACGTCCAGCCCTATCCCGAGCTGTCGATCTTCAGCTTCTCTTCCGCCGACAAGCACAGCCTCTACTCGAACGCGTTCTGGAGGGGGGTGAACCAGCGCGGGCCCCTGGCGCAACAGGCCCGGCTGGCCTGGGACCGCCTGCGCAACGTGCTCGACCTCGAGGTCTCGGGGCCGGAGACCGCGCCCGCGGGGGCACCCGCGCCCCTATATATACGTGTCACCAACAGTGGCAGCGGGCACAAGTTCCCCACCGGCTTTCCGGAAGGTCGCATCGCCTGGCTGGCCGTGCACGCTTTCGACCTCGCCACCGGCAAGGAGCTGGCTCTCCAGGACACGGCCTGGCATCGGACGTCGGTGGGAATCGGAAACCTGACCGCCAAGGACATGGTCGATCCCAACTTCCCCGGCTGCCGGTGGCGGCTCCCCGCTGGCTCGGTGGATCCCTACGCATACCAGCTCAAGGCGGTGGCCTCGCTGGGCGACGGATGTCCTACGCTCGATCTGGTCTACGCCCACGCCCTGAACCTCGTCACCAACGCCAAGGGCCAGCCCGTCGACGAGCGCGGCGTGGTCATCGATCGGGAGTCGCCCACGAGCCTCCCCCAGTTCCGCGACGTCGATGGGGACGGGGACTTCTACGATGACTCGTACCTGCGCGACACCCGGCTGCCGCCGTTGCCGGTGGCGGGAGCCACCCTCGTCCTCGACCGCTATTCGGTGGTGGTGCCCGCACGAACTGTGGGACCGGTAGCGGTGACGGCCAGCGTCTACTACCAGTCCGTCGAGAGCATGGTGGCGAAGAAGTTCCTGGGCAACCTGGCCGACACCGACACCGACTTCCAGCTCGAGACGTGCGTGCTGCACGGCGCGTGCGACGGCCGCGTGCCCTCCACGGAGCCGGCGGTGGTCGAAGGGGCACCGCCCGTACCCATGGAAGTGCGGACCTGGGTGATCCGCGTGGCTGGCTCGGGTACCGGTTCGCCTCCAGAACGAGCCGCGCCCCGCGTCTCGACCTATCCGGCTTCCGGCGCCCTCCGGGTGGTGCACGACGTGGTGGTCAAGGCCACGTTCTCGATGCCGGTGCGGGGCGTCGACGCCGAGACCTTCACCCTGACGGACGGTCGAGGCAACCGCGTGGCGGCGGCGGTGGACCAGATCGGCGACGGGACCTGGGCCCTCTTCCCCTCCGTTGTCTTCCTCGAGGGCGAACAGGTTTACACCGCCCGTCTTGCCCCCGGCATCTGCGGGGTCGACGGCAGCAACCTCCTTCGCGAGTCATCGACGAGCGAAGACGTCGTGGAGCGGTCGCCCGAGGGGCGGCCGCGGAACAACTGCACGCGCCAGGAGGTGGCGTGGAGCTTCCGCACCGCGGGCAAGCGCGGCGAGGGCGGCGGCGACACCCGGGTGGCCCTCGGATTTCCCGCCCAAGAGCCGGCCGCGCCGGAGGCTCCGCCGGCCGTGGCTTCAGTGGGCACGAGAGCGAAGGAGGTGTTCGTGGCCTTCTCGAAACCGGTCATGAACGTGACCCCCACCACGCTGTCCGTGTGGCGGTCGCGCGGCTCCGGCGACTGCAGCCGCATCAGTCCCGCCGTCCCCGGTCGCGTGCGGCCCAACTCCGCCGGCGACCTGTGGACGTTCGTGCCCGCCGTCCCTCTCGACGGGAACGCGACCTATTGCGTCACGGTGTCCGATGCCGTCTATGACCTGCGCGGACAGACGCTGCCGCACCGATTCACGAGCGCCGTCCGGTAAGCCCGCTCAGACTCGCGTCGGGCTCGCGCGGGGTGTGCGTCTCACGGGCGTTGGCGCGGCGCGGCGTTCTTCACGTATTTGTCGAACCAGCGCAGCTCCTCGTAGGCGAGCTGCTCGTTCGACTCCATGGCGGAGTACCAGTGCGGCTCGTGGGGAAGCATGACCAGCCGCGCAGTGCCGCCATTGCCACGAATTGCCTCGTAGAGCATCTCCGACTGCATCGGTATGGTGCCCGGGTTGGCATCCTCGGAGCCGTGGATGATGAGAAGCGGCGCTGCGAGCTTGTCGACGAAGAAGTACGGCGAGACCCGGAGGTACACGTCGCGCGCCTTCCACACCGAGCGCCGCTCGCTCTGGAAGCCGAAGGGCGTCAGCGTCTTGTTGTAGGCACCGCTGGTCGCTACACCGGCGCGGAAGAGATCGGTATGGGCGACCAGGTTCGCCGTCATCATCGCGCCGTGGCTGTGTCCGGTGACGCCGATGCGGTCGCGATCGACGACGCCGAGCGCGACCGCCTTGTCGACCGCCGCCCGCGCGTCGTCGACGAGCTGCTCGATGTAGGTGTCGTAAGCCTTGGCGGGATCGCCGACGATCGGGAAGGCGGCGTTGTCGATGATGGCGTAGCCGGAGAGGAGGAGCAGGCGATAGTTGGTGAGGCGGGTGAAGAGCTGCTCGGTGCCGCTGATCTGCCCGGCCGTCGCAGCGCTAGCGTAGTCGAGCGGATAGGCGGCGAGGATTGCCGGCACGGGCGTACCTTCCTGATAGCCCGGTGGCGTGTAGAGAGTGAAGGAGAGCTCCGTACCGTCCGCGCGCTGGTATTTCACCAGGCGCTTCTTGATCGCGCGCACCGCGGGCGTCGGGTCGGGGATGTGCGTGATCGCGCGCGAGGTCGACTCGAGCGTTGCCTCGTCCAGCGCGGCGCCCGTCACCACGTTGCCAAGGGTCCGCTGCATGAGATTGGGAGGATCCACCGGCGACTGATGCCATGTCAGCAACACGCCCTCGCCGTCGCTGCCGAAGTCGACGAAATACTCGTAGGCGTCCTTGGCGCTGCGAAACAGGCGCTGCGACTGGCGCGTCCGGAGATCGAAGCGATCGAGGAACGGGCGATCGCCCTCGGGCGAGTAGCCGTCGCCGTTGAGGAAGATCGCGTCGGCCACCTGGCGTACCACCTGCTCGCCGTTCGGCAACACGCGATAGACCGGCTGTCCCGGGTCTTCGTAGAGCTCGTCGCTCGACATGTCCCACACGACGCTGGGCTTCGCGTTCGGGTCGGCGGCGTCGATCAGGTAGGTACGGCGCCAGTGGCGGTTGTCGTCGTATTCGTGGAGCAGGCCGATCCCCCGCCGTTCGCTCCAGTCGAGACCGTCGAAGCGCTGCTCGATGCGCGCGAGCTCGACGGCTGGGCGTGAAAAGGGCGCGCTCTGCGTCATGACCTTGTCGCGCGCCGGCACCTTCACGTTCCAGTCGCCGCCGTCCAGGGCCTCCGCCCACACCAGGGTGGCCGGCTCCGTGGGTCGCCACGCGAAGTCACGAGGGCCGCTCGGCACGCCGTGGACGGGCACGCGGTCGGCGACCGGCAGCTTCGCGAGCGTCGTGACGTTTCCGGCCCGGTCCCATATCTCGACGTCGTGGGCGAATCGCCCGTAGGTGACGGCGTGGGAGTATGGCTTGCGGATCGAATTGACCAGGATGTGCTCACCGTCAGGCGCGACGGCGACTGCGCTGATGACGGCTGGCTTGCCGAGGGGCTGGACGGCGCCCGTGGCGGCGTCGACGACCGCCAGCTGGGTGGTTCCGTAGTATTCGAAGCGCGCCTCGTCGGCCTGGTTGCGGAGCGTGTCGCGCGCCTCGTAGGTGCTGAACTCGCCTGACTTGCCGTCGCTCTCCTGAATGCTCGGCCCCTCCGAGTCAGCGGCCGCCGCGGGCGGCGCCCCTGCGTCGACGGGGATGGCCTTGACGAGCAGCGCCTTCTGATCGGGCATCCACTGCAGCGAGCTGCCGAGCATCGGATTCAGGGCGACGTCGCCGAGGCGCCGGACGGCGCCGTCGACCCCGCCGATCCAGAGCTCGACGGCGTCGTGCGAGGTGTTGCGAAAGGCGAACCGCTTGCCGTCGGCGGCCCAGGCGAAGCCGTCCACGCAGCCAGCGGCCGGCAGCGAGACCGCGGTCTCCCGGCTCGTCGCGAGGTCGACGATCGCCAGCGTCTGGACGCATGGCGCCACGCCGTACCCTCCCTGGGTGTCGTGCTTGCGTCGGGTCCGCGGCTCGAGCCGCACTCCGGCGAGCTTGAGGAACGGCTCCGCCACCTGCGCCAACGGCGCATATTGCACCCACGACACGAGCAGCACGCTCTCCCCGGTCGGGCTGAGGTACGGCCGGGGAGGTGCCGGTGCGTGCAGCACATCGAGCACGGGTTGTGGGGGCAGGTCGTACCCGGACGAGCGCACAGGCGGCGCCGCGGTGGCGGCCCCCACCGAGCTGAGCGCGGCCACCAGGAGCGCCAGCGCGAGACGAGGACGGGCCACCGTGAACTGTCGAGCGATCGGGAGTTGATGGAGGCTCATGGCGTCGACTCTATGACTCGATCGCCGTCGAGCGCGAGGGCGGAGCTGTTCCGCAGCGAAATGGCCGGGCGTCCTCGGCGTACATCTGCCGGGAGTCTTTCGCCAACCCGGGTGGCCGCGGCAGCGCCGCAGCGGAGGGTGACATGTCGACGTCGCGCGTTGGAACCGCGGTGGCTTGGGTCCTCAGCGGCCTTCTCGCCCTGGCCTTCCTCGCTTCAGGGGTTCCGAAGCTCCTGATGATCGAGGTCTGGGCCCGCAAGTTCGCGCAGTGGGGGTACCCGGTCTGGTTTCTCCTGCTGATCGGGGCGCTCGAGGTGGGCGGGGCCATCCTGCTGCTGATCCCCAGGTGGACACGGTACGGCGTGCTCCTGCTGGGTGTGGTGATGGTCGGCGCGATGTACACGCATGTCAGCAACGGCGAGGGACTGCAGGTGCTACGGCCGCTCATCGTCGGCGCAGCGCTCGGCGTGCTGGCGTGGCTCCGGGCGCCGGCCCGGCTGCCGGCTCGCGCCGCCGGGTAGCTAGCTCACTGCGGCGACACCCCGGACCCGCGAACGGGGTGACCGCTAACGAGGTGCGCTAACGAGGTGCCAACCACCTCGGGGCGAGGGCAGGCACTGTAGGTGGACGGCCTCCCTGGGGGGCTAAGATGACGCCATGAAAGCTGCCGCCGCGTTTGCGGCTCTGCTCCTCGCCTCCCCCTCGATTGCTGCTGAGCGGCAGACGCTGGCCTCAATCGAACCTCTGTATCGCGCCCACGTAGTCAGCTTGCACCCGTCGCTCAATCCGGAAAGCAGCTTCCGGTTCGAGGAGGTCTCGGTTCCCGGATTGTGGGACGCGCTACGCGTCCAGTTGTTCACCGTCGACACGATCGTCCGCGGCCAGGCAATACCGCGCGACCCGTTTCTATCGTGGGAAGGCGGGATTCAGCCGTTGGCCAGGACCTCGACCACTCGCCTCCATTCCGCCGTGGTGCTCGATGACGCGCTCTATTACTCGCATTCGTGGGGCTCGGGAATCCTCCGCTCACACGTCGGCCGGCTCAGAATCGTGGATGGCAAGCTCGAGCAACAGGAATCGGAGGGTTGGGCCTTCGCGGAGCTTTCCCTCCAGCGAACGGGCGCTGGCGAGATCGCCGTCCTCTTGCGTGAGGGCCTTCCAGCCGACTCGTCTGGCGTCGGGGTTCTCGTAGGCAGGATCGACTTACACGAGCGCAGTTGGCTCAGGGTTGTCGACGCCGCCGGTCACGAGGTCCATCCGCGCCTACCGCCCGACCCGCCGTCCGCGATTCGCCCGTTTCCGTGAACCAACCGGCCTGATCCATCGCTCAGCTCCGCGCGCCCGCCGCCCCCGCCGAGGGCGAAGCGGATCGGCTAGCCCGCGCTCATGATCGGATCACGCCGAGCTCCCGGTGCTGCAGCGCGGTCATCACCCCGCGCAGCTCGGCGAGCCCCTTGAGCCGTCCGATGGTCGGATAGCCAGGCTGCGAGCGGCGGTGGAGATCGTCGAGGATGTCCTGCCCATGGTCGGGCCGCATCGGGATCTGCGCGTCGGCACGTCCAACACCCTGACGCCGCGCCTCTTCCTTCACGATGGCGGCGATCAGCGCCACCATGTCGGTGTCCCCGCCCAGATGTTCGGCTTCGAAGAACGATCCGGCGATCGCATCGCCCTCGCGCTTGACGTTGCGCAGATGGATGAAATGCACCTTCGGCCCGAAGCGCTCCATGATCCCGGGCAGATCGTTGTCCGGCCGCGCGCCCAAGGAGCCGGAACAGAGCGTCATGCCGTTGGCCGGGCTATCGACGGCATCGAGGATGGCCTTGTAGTCGGCCTCGGTGGACATGACGCGCGGCAGCCCGAGCAGTGAGAACGGCGGATCGTCCGGGTGGCAGCAGAGCCTCACGCCGAGCTCTTCGGCCGCCGGCACGACTTCGCCGAGGAAATCGATGAGATGCCGGCGCAGCTGGTCGGGCGAGATACCTCCGTATTCGGCCAGATGCTCGCGCACCCGGTCCATCGTCATCGTCTCGGTGGCGCCAGGGAGCGCCGTGATGACGTTGCGCGCCAGCGTGGTCCGCGCGTCCTCACTCATGGCGGCGAAGCGGCGCGCCGCTTCGTCGACGACGATCTCGGAGTAGTCGCCGGCGGCACCCGGTCGCTTCAGGATGTGGATGTCGAAGGCGGCAAAGTCGTCGATGTCGAAGCGCATGCACGAGCCGCCATTGGGCAAAGTCCAGCGCAGATCGGTGCGCGTCCAGTCGAGCACCGGCATGAAGTTGTAGCAGACGATCTCGAGGCCGGCCGCCGCGACATTGCGGAGGCTCTCCTTGTAGTTGGCGATGTGCTCGCGCCAGGGCCCCTTCTGCTTCTTGATGTCTTCCGAGACCGGCAGGCTCTCGATCACGTCCCATTCGATGCCCGACGGCGAGCCGTCCGTACGCCGGCGAACCGCCGCCTGCCGCCCGGCGATCTCCTCAGGCGCCCAGACGGCTCCGGTGGCCACGTGATGCAACGCCGTGACCACGCCTCGAGCGCCCGCCTGGACGACATCGTCGATGCTCGCGATGTCGCCGGGCCCGAACCAGCGCCACGTCTGTCTCATATGCCCTAGCGAGGAGAGCTCGCCGGCGCCGTAGCTGCCGCCGGCTCCGCCCCCGCATACCGCCGCGCCAGCTCGTCGTACCAGCGGCGCATGACGTGGAACGCCTTCTTCTTCACTCCCTGGTCGGATACGAGGCCCTTGCGGTTCCAGAAATCCTGGACGCCCGGGAGGTGACGTCGCGGCGAGCGGAAGTCCATCAGGATCCACGGGGCGGTGCCGCGCAGGAAGGGGATGCGGGCGAGCATGCGGACCTGATGCTCGAAGAAACTCTCCTGGAACTCCTCCGTCCAACGCGCCCCGGCGTCGCCGTGGAGGCCCTGGCGCGCGCAGGCGCCGAACTCGCTCATCACCAGCGGCTTGTCGTAGGCGGTCTTCCACTCGAGACCGTCGGCCTTCGCCGGTAGGCCGTCGTACCAGCCCACGTATTCGTTGCAGCCGATGACGTCGAGGTGGCGACCCAGCGGGTCGTCGATCACGACGGTGTCGTCGTCCACGTAGTGGTGCTCGAGCGCGGCGGTGAGCAGGCGGGTCGGATCGAGGTCGCGCGCCGTGCGCGCCAGCTCGGCGAGGAATGTGTTGCGCGGTTCGCTGACCGGCGTCTCGTTGGCGAGCGACCAGAGAATCACCGAAGCCCGGTTGCGGTCGCGGACGATGCTCTCGGCGAGCTGCCGGCGGGCGTTGGCGAGCGTCGCCGGGTTCTCCCAGGCGATCGTCCAGTAGACCGGCACCTCGGACCACACCAGCAGCCCCATGCGGTCGGCCGCCCGCGTCATCTCCTCGCCGTGCGGGTAGTGGGCGAGGCGGACGAAGTTGCTTCCCAGCTCCTTGGCCCAACCGAGCAGGGTCTCGGCCTCCTGGCGGGTGAGCGCGCGGCCACCGCGATAGGGCGCCTCCTCGTGGAGGCAGATGCCGCGCAGGAAGATCGAACGACCGTTGAGCAGGATGTCGGTGCCGCGCGTCTCGATGCTGCGGAAGCCGATGTCGTCGCGCACCGAGTCGGCGCCGGCGGCGAGGGTCACCTCGTAGAGCTTCGGGTTCTCGGGAGACCAGAGGGTGAGGCGCGCCGGGAAGCGGAAGGTGGCGAGGCCGGTCTCGTCGGTCCTCAGCTGGCGCTCGATTCCCGCCTCGCGGATGCGCAGGAGCACCGGCTGCGGGCCGCGCGCACCCTGCAACCGCACCCAGCCGGCGATCTCCCCCTGCGAGCCGCGCGCGAGCTGGACGACGTAGTCCTGGATGAAGACCTCGGGGACCTCGACGAGGCGCACCGAGCGCGTGAGCCCGCCATAGTTCCACCAGTCGGTGTTGAGGGTGGGCACTCCCTCGCGGCGCCGCTTGTTGTCCACCTGCACGACCACGAAGTTGTCGTCGCGCCTTCCGTTGTCGACGCGAACCAGGGCGGTGATCTCGAAATCGAAGGGGGTGAAGCCGCCCTCGTGGTCGCCGACGAACTCGCCGTTCACCCAGACACGGGTGAAGTAGTTGGCGGCCCCGAAGTGGAGGAACAGGCGATGGCCAGGGCGAAGGGAGTGGCGGAAGGACTTCTTGTACCAGACCGTGCCTTCGTAGAAGAGGAGGCTCTCGCGCTGGGAGTTCCAGTCGCCGGGGACCGCCAACGGCTCGGACGTGTCGAAGTCGTATTCGATGCGGTCGCTGGGGTGCTGCGGCTTGGCGTTCCGGAAGTAGCCGTCCGCGCTGGGCTCGTAGCGGTAGTTGTAGTAGCCGTTTTCGTAGGGGTCGACGATCGCGCGCCAGTCGCCGTCGAGGGAGACGTGGTGCCGGCCTGCCACGTTGGCGATCAGGGGCGTCACGCCGGCCAGGGCGTCTGCCGGAGGATCCGGCAACGGTCCGGCCGCCGCCGGCGCGCCGCCAGCATCCGCGTGGAGGAGGGGCAGGGCGAGCGCAGCCAGTAGCGCCGTGCGCCGCAAGGTCACATGCCGGCGGAGCGATTGGCGGGTCGGCGCCATGAGAGCGCCACGAACCTATCAGGGTCTCCCGGTTAACGTCTCGCCGGCCTGGGCCGTCTCTATTGCACGGTACCGCCAGACATGAGCACGAGAGGACTCGCCGCCGCCCTGCTGATCCCGGCTCTGCTCCGCCCACCCGTCCTCGCATGGGAGGTTCCAGAGCGGGACTATTGGCCGACCCGGGAGTGGAGGGTCTCCGCGCCCGAGGCCGAGGGAATGGACGCCGGCCGCCTGGCTCGGCTGGACGACCTCATCGCCGGAAAACACCCTGAGGTCCGGGGCCTGGTGATCGTTCGCCGTGGCCGGATCGTCTTCGAAAGACACTACGGCGGCGACACACCCACCACGGTGTACAACGTGAAGTCCGTCTCCAAGAGCATTCTGTCGGCGCTGGTCGGCATCGCCCGGAGCGGGGGCATGCTGCAGGATCTCGACCTCCCGCTGGCGGACTACTTCCCCGAGCATTTCGGACAGGGAACGGATCCGCGAAAGAAGAAGATCACCGTCCGGCATCTCCTCACGATGGCGGCGGGGTTGGAGTGGGACGAGCTGGGGCCCGGCGTCGAGCGCTGGTTCCACAGCAAGGACCTGGTGAAGGCCACGCTGGATGCTGAGCTCGTGTCGGAGCCCGGGACCGCGTTTCACTACAGCACCGCGCTCTCCCACGTGCTGGCGGTGCTCCTGGAGAGAGTGGTCAAGGCCGATCTGCGGGACTACGCCGACAAGCGGCTGTTTGCGCCGATCGGGTTGAAGCTTCAGGACTGGATGCGGGACCCTCGAGGCCATCGCCTCGGGGGCTCCGAGATGCACATGACCGTCCGCGACATGGCGCGCTTCGGCTTCCTCTACCTCAACGGTGGCCGCTGGGATGGCAAACAGATCGTGCCGTCGGAGTGGATCCGTGAGTCCGCGCGCTCCCAAGCTCCTGGTCCCGCGGGACGTGAATACGGGTACCTGTGGTGGGTGAGCGAATACGGCGGGCTCCCCGTCCTCGGGGCCCAGGGCTACGGCGGCCAGCTCATCTGCGTGCTGCCGGCCCTGGACCTCGTGGTGGTGGTGGCCAGCACCACCGACGGATCGGTGGGAGGCTCGTTCTGGATCGTCAAAGACCACGTGCTTCCGGCCGTCCGCGCCGCCTCCGAGAACGGTGCGCCGCGGACGGTGCCACGCTCCGCTCCCCCGCGAGAGCGATCGATCTCTCGGCCGGGAGCGTGACGTCGTAGGGGCTCCAGGCGACGTTGCCCTCGCTCCGAGGTGGTTGGCACCTCGCCTCGCCTCATCGGCACCTCGCCTCTTGCATCCTCCTCACGCCTCTTCTCGGGGATGACGGAGTTCTCCCCGTGTTCGCGATAGGTGGTGTGAGGAGGTACCCCATGTATCGCACCGCACGCCCCCGCCAGACAATCGTCTTCGCCTTTGCCCTCGGCCTGCTCTGCCTCGCGCTCGGACCGCGGCCGTCCGCTGCAATCAACGACGCGGCTTGCATCGTCGACGGCGTGCTCTTCGACACCTGCTCCGACTCCGGGTTGTTCTTTCCGGACAACGGGCCCGGCGGAGGCGGGATCCAGACCCAGCTCCCCGACCTGACCTCGCTCGGCGGCTTCTTCTTCCAGCCGCTGTCGCTCGAGGCCGGCGACTCGTATTCGGCGCAGGTCGTCCTCTACAACCTGGGTGGCCTGGGCTTCAACACCACCTTCATCGAGGTCGGCCTCTACCTCTCGCCGCTGGGCGAGGATGCGCTGCTGCCGACCAACCAGCTGGCGCTGCTCGACGTCAGCTTTCCGCACGTCTCCTCACAGTTTCCCCATCCGACCTACGTGGTGATCCCGATCGAGGGCGTGCTCCCGGCGTCGGTCGCTCCCGGCCAGTACCGGCTGGCGGTCGACATCGATCCCGGCGAAGCCATGGACGAGCTCGACGAGCTCAACAACAAGGTCACCGGCGGCGAGGTGATCGCGGTCGGCGGCGATCCCGATCTCCAGCCCGTCCCCGGCAGCCTCGACCCGCTCGGCACCGTCGACCAGGGGGCGACCCTCAACCTGCGCTCGAAGCTGAGGAACGTCGGGAAGGCACGGATCGACGGCCCGGTGTCGATCGCGGTGCGCTATCGCGCCGTCCCGGACGAGGGTGACGAGCTCGGCCAGACTCTCGGCACCCAGCACGTCAACCTCGGAGCCGGGCAGTCGATCGGCGACGAGTCGATCGTGGTGCCCACCCTCTCGGTGCCCGCCTCGCTCCTTCCCGGCAGCTACCAGATCGCCACCGACGTGGACTTCGAGAGCTCCGTAGCCGAGCGGGACGAGACCAACAACTCAGGCTTCGTGGGTCCGCTCCAGGTCCGCACCGCCTCGCCCGCCGGCCGTCCCGACCTCGCGGTCTCCGACGGCAGATTCAAGCTCGAGCGGAACCCGCTTCACGTCGGCGACTCCGTGCTCCTCAAGGCCGCCGTGCAGAACCTGGGCTCGGTCGTCACTCCCGGGTCGACCTTCGACGTCAAGGTCTACGCCTCGGCGGACGCCAACATCACCACCGCCGACCACCTCCTCGAGGTCGTCTTCGACGACCACCTCAACGCCGTCGCCGCGGTCCCGGCCCTCGCCGCCGGCGCCGAGCGAAAGATCTCCATCGGCCTGCTCTGGCCGCCGCCCACGGAGCTGACGCCGGGAACGTGGCACCTCGGCCTGATCGCCAATCCCACTCCCGCCTTCGACGAGCCCACCTTCGCCAACAACGCCCTCGACCTCGGCCAGATCCGCACCGTCTCGGTTTGTGACCACTACGCCACGGCGGCGGACGCTGTCGCCATGTGGGACCTGTTCTTCACCGGCTCGGGCAACGTCCCGCTCGACAACGGCACCGTGGCCCACTTCGCCGGCCAGGAGTACTGCGAGGCGGGCAACACCCTGACGAGCGACGCCGACTACTTCGGCTTCACCAGCTTGGCGCTGCCGGACGATTCGTGCAACTTTGTCGCCATCTACGTCCGGTACGCCAACTTCGTGACCCACCTGATCCGCGGGGTGATGCACTCGGAGTGCGTGGTCACCTTCGACGACGTCGAGGCCCGGCCCGAGGACAACGTCTTCCTGGTCTCTCACCTGGAGAACCGGGTGAAGGCCTTCAAGGCGGACCTCAAGGATGCGAAGAAGCAGTGCGACCTGGCCGCGGCAAGTGACCGGAGGCTGGCCCTGCAGCGTCGCTACTGCTCGTGCTCGAACCACGACTACCTGGGTTTCGTCACCTTCCCTCCCCACCCTGGCGACCCCGACTGTCGCTACGCCCCCTGATTGCCGCTGTCGGGCGTCGGCGGGCGTCTTCGAACGACGCCCGCCGGCCTCGTCTTGCGAGAAGAAGGGAGGGCGACCGCCCCGCCGCGTGCGTTCCGCAAGGTCGCGACGTAACATCCATGCGATGGCCGAGCAACAGAGCGCACCTCGAATCATCGGCCCGGGCAGCGGCGCCGCGCTGCCCCTCGCGCGCGGCCAGCACCTGCGCATCATCGACATCGAGGGCGGGCAGACCGGCGACCTGATGGCGTTCTCGCCGGACGGGCGCGAGCGCCTGTCGAACGGCCGCTCGTTCGACTACAACGGCAAGATCAAGCTGACGACCGGCGACGTCCTGTGGTCGGACCGCAGCAACGCGATGCTGACGATCGTCGCCGACGACGTCGGCCGGCACGACTTCCTGTACGCGTCGTGCAGCCTCGAGATGTATCGCATCCAGTATGGCGCGACCGAATATCACGCGAACTGTCACGACAACCTGCTGGCGGCGTTGCACGAGCTCGGGGTCGAGCCGGACAGCCTGCCGACCGCCTTCAACTTCTTCATGAACGTCGACGTGCTCGCCGACGGCCGGCTGAAGATCCAGCCGCCGACGTGCCGCAAAGGTGACTCGATGGTGTTGCGCGCCGAAATGGACCTCGCGATCGCACTGAGCGCGTGCCCGACCGGGACGTGCAACGACGGGCCGCCGCGGCCGCTCGCGTTCGAGGTTCTAGCGAGCTACGCCGCGGCGCCTGCTTCGAGCTGAAACAGGTCGACGGCGCTCTTCCGCGGCGCCGGGCGCCGTCTAGAGAAGGTACGGCAAGATCATCTTGGTTCGTTCCTGGTAGAGGGCGTAGCCCTCGCCAAATGTGCGGCTGAGCAGTTTCTCCTCCGCCCGGGCGCGCCACGCGAAGGTCGGGACGATTCCGCACAGCGCGATCGAACAGGCAAACCAGTTGCGGAAGGCGAGTGCTTCGCCCAGAGCGAGCAGTGCGAAGCCGAGATAGATGGGGTGGCGGATCAGGCGATACGGACCGGTCGTCACGAGGCCTGTCTCCTGGCCTGCCTTGGGCACGAGGCTCCATGCGGGACCAAGCTCCGCCCGGGATCTGAGGACGAGCGCCGCGCCCGCGATCGCAAGAGAGGATCCCAACGAGGCCACCAGCAGCGCCGTGACACCGTCGGCGCTGCCGGAGAAGATGATGAGCGAGACGAGGAACAAGCCGAACGAGGCGAGATTAGCCACCACTGGCCCGCGGCTGCCGCCACGGTGGCGTGCTCGTGTCTCGGGCCCTCCGCGACGCCCGCCGACGCCCAGGAGCACTCCCGCGACCGCGAGCACAGCGACCGTGCGAAGAACGATGACCAGTGCCGACATCGTTTCAGTGTGCTCGTGGCCGCATGAGATAGAGCACGAGAGGTAGCAAGAGGATGGGGAGCACGTAGCTCACCACGAGGACCATCAGCGGCTGGTCGGCCCAGCCGGCACCGATGGCAGCAAACGCGAACGCCGTCGGCACGCTGCCGACGGTCAGTGCCCCCGCAAATCTCGCGATCGGCATGCCCGCAAGTCCGGCGAGGAAGACCACGGCCTCGGGAACGCTGTAGGGAAGGCTGCGCGTCAAGACGATCGCCCATGCACCGCTGCGGTCGAACAAGCTCTCCATCCTGTGCAGTGACTGAGGCCGGGTGAAGCGCTGCAGCAGGCGCCGTGCGGAGGTGAACATCAGCCCGTAGCCGAGAAGGCCGCCCGTGATCAGGCCGACGCTGCCCAGCAATCCGCCGAGCAGGGCGCCGTAGACGACACCGAGTGCGGCGATGACGGCAGCCTGCGGGATTGGCAACAGCAGATCGACCCAGATGAGGGCAATGCCCAGGGCCCACGCCCAGCGTCCGTAGCCTCGAAGCGCCAGAAGGGTGTCGTTGGCCTCCTGGGGTGTCGGGATCCTCGCGCAAGAGACGAGCGCGAGAGCCACAACGCCGACCAGTGCGATGACGCGCGCCGTTCGCCCGTCGTCCCCTTGTTTCCCGGCCGAGTCCATCTCCATGGCGGCTCCCGCGGATGGCGTTCCGTCCATCAAAACGACAACCTGGGTGTCATTCTGACGGTTGACAACATGGGTGTCAACTGGGGAAACTGATCCGACCAGGGAAACGGAGGCGATGTCGATGGCACGACACCGGAGCGCGGCGGCACCAATCATCGACGGCAAGGCCGGGGCGATCGCCGAGCTGATGCTCGAAGTGGCCCAGTGCTTCTTCAGGATTCGGGCGGTCGGTCAGAAGACAGGGTTGATCACCAGCTGGGGCGGCGGTGCGTTCGGGTTCATGCGAAGCCTCGCGCTGCTCGGTCCCCTGACCGTGCCGCAGATCGCCCAGATGCGACCCACCAGCCGCCAGCGGATGCAGCGGCTGGCGAATGAGCTCGTCGCCGAGGGGCTCGTGGAGCTCATCGACAACCCGAAGCACCGGCGCTCGAAGCTCGTGCGCCTTTCGCGCAAGGGCGAATTGCGCTACCGCGAGCTCGAGGTCCGGTTCCTGGCGATCGCGTCGACCATGGGCGGCGATCTCACCGAAGGAGACATCCGCAGGACCACGGAGATCGTGCGACAGCTGAGCGGCGACGTGAAGGCGCGGTCCGAGCGGCTGTCGTAGCGTCGCGGTACCGGTCGGAGGGCCTCCCGCACCGCGCCACGAAGGGTCCGCCGATCCCCCGGGGGGCGCCGGCCGAGCTCATCGCCGTCGACTCGCTGCAGTCGGCGCTGACGGCAGGTAAACTCATTTCGTGCCTCCGGCCGACAGCTTCCCGGACGCGGCGTCCGAGCGCGCCCTGACCGAGCTCATCCGCGCCGAGCGGGTCCAGTTCGCGCTCATCCAGTCCCCGATCCCGATCTTCTTCAGCCCGCTGGCGGCCAGCATCCTGGCGGCGGTGCTCTGGGAAACCGTGCCGCACCGCCCGCTGCTCGTCTGGCCGATCGGGCTGCTCGTCATCGCCGTGATCCGCGTGGCTCTCATCCGCTCCTTTCCGCACGCGCCCAGCGCGGCGCAGGTTCAGCGCTGGGAGCGCGTCTTCGTCGGCTCGATCCTCACCGTCGACCTCTGGTGGGGCATCGGCGCGCTCGTTCTCCTGCCGCACGCCTCGCCGGCGCAACAGGCGCTGGTCTTCTGCTTCGTCATGCTGATGGCGGGAGGGCACGCCGCCAGCTACTCGGCGCATCCGCTCACGGTGCTGGTGGGCGTTCTGACCCTGGCGCTGCCGATCACCGTGCGCTTCCTGCTGGTGCCCGACGGCCTTCACCGCGCCCTTGCCTTCGGCGCCGTGATGTTCGTGCTGGCGACGCTGCGGTCGATCAAGACCCTCGGCTACTTCTTTGGTCGCACGCACCGGCTCGCCTTCGAGCTGCAGCAGGAGAAGGAGCGTGCGGAGAGGCTGGCCCGCACCGACGTGCTGACGGCGCTGCACAACCGTCGCTACTTCTACGAGCTGTCGGCCGACTCCCTGCTGCGCTTCGCGCACCACCCGCAGCCGGCGTGCCTGCTCATGCTCGACATCGATCACTTCAAGGCGATCAACGACGCCCACGGTCACGCGACCGGCGACGCCGTGATCCAGGAGGTGGCGGCGCGCATCGCGCAGGGCGTGCGCGCCAGCGACGTCGCCGGCCGCCTGGGCGGCGAGGAGTTCGCGGTGTTGCTGCCCGGTGCGTGCCTGGAGGAGGCGCTGCGGACTGCGGAGCGGCTGCGCGACGAGGTGGAGGGACGGCCGGTCGAGCGCGACGGGCACCGTGCACGCCTCACCATCAGCGTCGGCGTCGCCGAGCTGCGC
>Ga0075421_100000834_pt1 | contig 34198 bp, 32 predicted proteins | sample SoiMetdeltSBSDD5_FD_75292 | JGI IMG/M metagenome (GOLD analysis project Ga0075421, IMG submission 75292) | Bulk soil microbial communities from a Populus tree surrounding site in Tennessee, USA - Soil MetaG P. deltoides SBSDD5 | ecosystem: Environmental > Terrestrial > Soil > Tree plantation... | reverse complement strand
GCCGCATCCTCGACCTGTCATCGCGGCACTTGCCTGCACCGGCGAAGGCCGGTGTTGCCGCGATCCAGCGCCAGGCAGGCTCCAAAGCATGGGGTGCGGGGACAAGCCCCGCAATGACATGGTTTGCCGCGTCTTGGGCGTCCCGGCCAACTTCTGCGAACGTCCTTAGCCCTTGCGGGGAGGGTGGCGCAGCGACGCGAAGGCGTGCTTCGGCACGACGTACCGGGTGGGGGTCCCCGGGGGGCAGAACTCTCGCCCCCCCGGCCTTCGCCGGGGCAGGCTCTAGCCCCTCCCCGCAAGGGGCCCGCAAGGGGGAGGGGAATCGGGTCGCGGCTGTGGTGGGGAGGCGTTTCATCCGCTGCGGGTGGGCGAAGCCGATGGCCGACTATCCGGGACCTCGCGAAGCGAGGCGGCGCCTGCCTTCCGAGGTCCCGGATCGAAGCGCCGCTCGCGTTTCGGGCGCGCGGCTTCGTCCGGGATGACGGGTGCGCAAAAATGGTTATAGTGGGGCCCATGTTGGGGTCCGGATCAAAGGTGAGCGTACGCAAGGGCCGGCTCGGCGATGCCGCGGCCCTGTCGGGCGTTTTCCGCGAGTCCTGGCTGTTCGCATACCGCGGCATCATCCCCCAGCTGCATCTTGAAGGCCTGATCCGGCAGCGCACGCCCGAGTGGTGGCGCGGCGTCGTGCGCTCGGGGGAGGGCCCCCTGGTCGTCGAGCTGGCCGGCAAGGTCGTGGGCTACGCCACCTTCGGCAGCGCACGCCATCGCGGGCCTTACCAAGGCGAGATCTACGAGCTCTACCTCGACCCGGTCCATCAGGGCGTGGGGCTGGGCGAGCACCTGTTCGAGGGCAGCCGGCACGCCCTGGACACGCGCAAGCTCGAAGGCCTCATCGTGTGGGCGCTGCTCGACAATACCCCGGCCTGCGACTTCTACTGGCGGCGCGGCGGCAGGCCCATCACCAGCACGTTCACCAAGATCGGCGGGGCGCGGCTCGAGAAGGTCGCCTTCGGCTGGCGCTGAGGCTTCACCACCCGGTCCCGCCGCTCTTTGCGCGACGGCCCGGCGTTGCTATGACGGCCTCGTGCGGCAGAGGCGAGCGAGATGAGCAAGACGAGGATCGCCGTCACGGGGGCGGCCGGGCGCATGGGGCGCGAGCTGATCCGCGCGGTGCACGGCAGGGACGACTGCGTGCTCGCCGGCGCCATCGAGCAGCCCGGATCGCTGGCACTGGGGCAGGACGCCGGCCTGCTGGCAGGCCTCGGCAAGCTCGGGGTCGCCATCACCGACGATCCGCTCGATGTGTTCGTCAAGGTCGAGGCGGTGCTCGACTTCACGGCTCCCGCCGCTTCGGTGGAGTTCGCCAGCCTCGCCGCCAATGCGCGCATCGTCCACGTGCTCGGCACCACCGGCCTGTCGCCCCCGGATGAGGCCAAGGTGGAGGCCGCCGCGCGCCATGCGGTGATCGTCAGGTCGGGCAACATGAGCCTCGGCGTCAATCTGCTCGTGGCGTTGACGCGCAAGGTGGCCGAGACGCTCGATGCCGACTTCGACATCGAGATCCTGGAGATGCACCACCGACACAAGGTGGATGCCCCTTCGGGCACCGCGCTGATGCTGGGCAAGGCAGCAGCCGAGGGGCGCGGGGTCGATCTCGACAAGATCGGCGTGCGCGTGCGCGACGGCCACACCGGCGCGCGCCGCCGCGGCGACATCGGCTTTGCGGCCCTGCGCGGCGGCAGCGTGGTGGGCGAGCACAGCGTGCTCCTCGCCGCCGACGGTGAGGTGATCGAGCTGACGCACCGCGCCGCCGACCGCGGCATCTTCGCGCGCGGCGCGGTCAAGGCCGCGCTGTGGGGGCACGGCAAGCGGCCGGGCATCTACTCCATGATGGACGTTCTGGGCCTCGAGGCGCCACAAGCGAAGGCCCAGGGCCCGCGTTGAAGCGCAAGCGCAACGGGTAGAGGCAGCGGGGTCAGACCCTGGCCTCCAGAGGTCGGAACTGGGGTCAGACCCCTCGCCTCCGACCGGCGAGATTCGGTACAACCGCCCGTGCGAGGGGTCTGCCCCCGGCAACTGACCCGCAACTCGAGGAGACGATATGGACAACGTGCTGGTGCTCGTGCGGCACGGGGAGAGCGAGTGGAACAAGCTCAACCTGTTCACGGGCTGGAAGGACCCGGACCTCAGCCAGAAGGGCGTCGCCGAGGCGCACGCCGCCGGCCGCCTCCTCCGGGCCGACGGCTACACGTTCGACGTGGCCTTCACCAGCGACCTGTTGCGCGCCCAGCACACGCTCGATCTGATGCTCGAGGAGCTGGGGCAGACGGACCTGCCGGTGCACAAGGACCAGGCGCTCAACGAGCGCGACTACGGGGACCTTTCCGGCCTCGACAAGAACGAGGCGCGCAAGCGCTGGGGCGAGAAACAGGTGCACATCTGGCGCCGCAGCTACGACATCCGTCCGCCCGGCGGCGAGAGCCTGAAGGACACCGCCGCGCGCGTGCTGCCCTACTGGGAGGCCGAAATCCGGCCCGAGGTCATGGCCGGCCGCAACGTGCTCGTCTCGGCCCATGGCAACTCCCTGCGTGCCCTCATCATGCGGCTCGAGGGCCTGTCGGGGGAGGAGATCGTCACGCGCGAGTTGGCGACCGGGGTGCCCATCGTGTATCGTCTGCGCGCCGACGGCACCGTTGCACGACGCACCGACCTCGTGCCGAAGGACGTTGCTTGATCGATAGCTCCGATTGCTCCGGGGGAGGGCGTTTTACATGTCGATGGAAGAGGTCATCGAGCGCCTGAAGACCGACAAAGAGGAGATGAACAAGTGGGTGGGCGTGTACATCGGCGTGCTCGCCGTGCTGCTCGCCATCTGCAACGTGGGCGGCGCCAATGCCGCCAAGGACGCGACGCGGGCCAACATCGCGGCCTCCAACAAGTGGGCGTTCTACCAGGCCAAGACCATCCGGCGCACCTCACACCAGCTCGCAGCCGATGAGCTGGAGGTCCTGCTGGTGACTGACCCCGGCCTCGCCGCCCCTGCCAAGAAGACCGTCGAGGACAAGCTCAAGGCTTACCGCGCCGAGGCGGACCGCCTGAAGCGCGATCCGGAGGACGGCACCGACAAGCTGTTCACCGAGGCCCGGGCGCTCGAGGCCGAGCGCGACGTCAATCTGCGCAAAGACCCCTACTTCGACTGGAGCCTGGCCCTGCTCCAGATCGCCATCGTCCTGGCTTCGGTGCACCTGATCATCAACAACTTCCTCCTGCTCGGCCTCAGCAGCGGCCTGGCGGGGCTGGGGATCCTGCTGATGCTGAACGGGTACACCCTGCTCCTGCGGCTGCCACTGCTGGAGTAGAGTAGGGCCGCCCGCAGCGCCCGTGTGCGGGCGGTGCCAGGCGAGGAGCTGCTCAATCGGGGCGCAGGATCTGAGCCGCGGCATGGCCTCCGGGCGACCGGTAGCTGGCGAAGCCCGGCTCCGCTGCCGCGGCCGGCGCCGGCTCGGCAGCCGTGCGGTCCCCCTCCGGACCAGCGCCGGCCGCCGGCCAGGGCCCCGGGCCGAACGGCCACAGCAGGCGGACGGGCGGGGCCGCAGGTCGCAGCAGCTGCAACCACAAGGTCCATCCGCGCGCTGCCCACGCATCGGCAACGCGGGCAGCTGCCAACGGCCAGGCCCACATCATCGCGGCTGCGGCGGCTCCGGCCGCTGTCGCCTGAGGCTTCGTGTCGTGCATGTGCCTTCGCTCCATTGCTTCCCGCGGGCGACGATCTCGCATGCCGGCTGATTCGCCGCATCGCGGATGGACCCGCATCCGCCCAATGACGTGCCGCTACCCGTGCAGCCATATCGACCCTTGCGATCCAGCAACGGCTGCTGCGCTGCATCATAACGCAACGGCTGCAGATGTTTGAGGATGTCTTTTTCTGCCAGGCGTCGTCATTGGGTCAGGGACCGGGCGCCACGGCCGGGGGAGGGGCACCCGCCGATGCGGGCGGACCGGGGTTCGGCCTCGGCCCGGGCTTCGGCCTGGCGAAGCGCCCCGCAAGCGCCCAGTAGGCGAGGCCGCCGACCAGTCCCGAGCTCAGGAAGGCGGCGAGCTGGTAGAGGCTGGGGACGCTCGCCTCGTGCACGACCACGAAGCCCGCCGCCGCGGTGGCAATGCCGGCGAGGGCGTAGAACCACCAGCGTGCGACCCGGCGGACCTCGGCGAAGAGCGCACCCGCCAGCGTCGGTACGGCGGCCCACACGGCAACCCAGGGCGTGACATGGAGCGCCATGAGCCCCGCCTCCGACAGGCGCTCGGCCCCGAGATCGGCGCGCAGGCTTTCCAGGTCGGCGGGCGCGTAGACGAAGGCGACCAGGGTGAGGCCCGCCGCCAGGCTCGCCAGCGCAAAGCCCAACGCAATCCGCATGCCGCTCAACGCAATCCGCATGCCGCGCCCCAACATGGCACCTCGCCGGTCGCCCCTCGACGTTGTCCAGCCGGACTGTACAGGCAACGGCGCGTCGGGCTCAACGGCATGTTGCGCAGGGTGCAACGCGGCGAGGAAAGCGGCGTTGCACCGGTACGCCCTTTCCCCGGGGCGGTACCGCCGCCATCGGGGCGGCTCGCCGCACTCGGGCGGTCACCCGCGCGCACCCTACGCCCGCGTGCACCCTGCGGGCGCGCGCTGGCTGGCCGTCAGCTTCAGGCTCGCGGATTTGAGCTGGCCGCAGGCGGCGAGGATGTCGCGGCCACGGGGCGTGCGCACGGGGCTCGCATAGCCCGCCCGGTTCACCACCTCGGCGAAGCGCTCGATCCGCTCCCAGTCGGAGCACTCGTGCGCCGTGCCCGGCCAGGGGTTGAACGGGATCAGGTTGATCTTCGCCGGGATGCCCGCCACCAGCTTTACGAGGGCCTTGGCCTCGGCCAGGCTGTCGTTGACACCCTTCAGCATCACGTACTCGAAGGTGATGCGCCGGGCGTTGGAAAGGCCCGGATAGGCGCGGCAGGCGGCCATCAGCTCGGCAATCGGGTATTTGCGGTTGATCGGCACCAGCTCGTCGCGCAGGGCATCGTGGGTGGCGTGGAGCGAGATCGCCAGCATGGTGCCGGCCTCGGTGCCCCAGCGGCCGATTTCGGGCACCACGCCGCTGGTGGAGAGAGTGATGCGACGCTTCGAGAAGGCGAGGCCGGCACTGTCGGCGGCGACCGCCATCGCGTCGCGGACGTTGTCGAAGTTGTAGAGCGGCTCGCCCATCCCCATCAGGACGACGTTGGTGATCTTGCGCTCGGTCGACGGCACGAGGCCCCTGTCCTCCGGCGAGGCTGCGCCGGGCCAGTCGCCCAGCGAATCACGCGCCAGCAGAATCTGGCCCACGATCTCCTCTGCCGTCAGGTTGCGTACGAGACGCTGGGTGCCGGTGTGGCAGAACGAGCAGTTGAGCGTGCAACCGACCTGGCTCGAGATGCACAGGGTACCGCGGCCGGGCTCGGGGATGTAGACCGTCTCGATCTCGGGCGCCTCGGCCTCCCGGCCGCGCCTGGCGAGCCGCAGCAGCCACTTGCGCGTGCCGTCGGCGGAGACCTGCTCGGCGGCGAGCTCGGGCCGTGCCAGCGTGCAGGCCCGCTCGAGCGCGCCGCGCAGGTCCTTGGAGACATCGGACATGGCGTCGAACGAGGTGGCGCCGCGGGCGTAGATCCAGCTCCAGAGCTGGCCCACGCGCATCTTGAGCTGCCGTTCCGGCACCCCGATGGCGGCGAGCGCGGCGGCAAGCCCCGGACGGCCGAGACCGGCCAGCCAGGCCCTGTCGTCCGGGGCTCGCTCGGCTGTGCGCAGGTCGAGAGCGGTGTCGGCGGTACCCATGGGCGATCCAAGTGGGGGAGTCGCCCGTTATGTAGCGAGGAACCGGGCCCGCAGGAAGGGACGCGGACGTTCCCTGGGCATGCTGCCGGCGGCCCGAGGCCGGGCTGCGGCACCCGGACCGGGGTCAGGGCGGGGGTCAGGCGGCCTTGCGGTGCGCGGGGGCACACAGCGCGAGTGCGATGCGGTCGATGGCCGTGCTCCAGTCTGCCCCGTCGGGGGCTCCGAGACCGAAGGCGCCGAGCGCCACGGCAGGGCTGCCGCCGTCGCGGAACACCCGCGCGCAATGGGCCCGTGCCCAGCCGATGGCCTGCTCCCACTGGAGCGAATTGATATGACGGTTATGCATGGGTCTTTCCCGTCTTGCAGGCCCAAGCCCGGTCGGGGACAGCCGCGCCGAGGCGGTGAATTGCGTGCACAGGTCGCAGTCCGGGGGTTATGTCCTGTCGCGCCCCGTGCCACGTTGGAGGTGGCGGGCGCATCGAGCGCTACGGCTTCCCGACGCGATACCTTGGGCAGCGAAGCCGGTTTGACATGCCTGTCGCACGCTCGATGCGCCTGCCTCACGGACGGAACGCCTGACCCAACCGTCCTCGTGCCTTGCCTGTGACGCCCCCTCCCGACTTGGGGCCGTTTCGTTCTGGTTCGATGCCCGGCGGGCGTGTGGCGCCCGCCATTCTTCTCACTCGAAAAGAGCCCAGTCGGCTCTTTCTTTCTGCCCGAATGCCTTGGCCCGGTCGACCCCGCCCAGGGCCGCGAACCGCCTGGCGATACGCCTCGACTTCCTCGCCTCGGCGGCCCGCCGCAACCCTAGGAGCGCGGGGGCTAGTGCCGTCCTCGGCAACTCACGCGACCGACACAACTCACGCGACCGACGCAACGCATACGCGGACTCGAACGCAGACCCGGACCTCGACGCCAACTGCAACTCCAACTCCAACTCGCTACCCACGCCGACGCAATGCAACCGACCTGCGGGGGCAACTCGGACCCAACTCTCGACGCCACTCGGAACGCGACGCATAGGACATCACCCGTTAGACAGCAGACCACCGTTACAAGAACGGGCGACGGCCCGATTCCAGTTCAATGCGATTTGCCGAACTCGCTGGAGCACGCTACGCGTACACAACATGCCTTTGCAGAAGCGGCGGGACCCTACGCGAAACCGAGGTGGAACGGGCCCCTTCGAGTACTTCTGCCGGACAAGCTCGTTATTTTTTGTTCTCTCTGCGTTCCAACCTTGGACCCACTATAGCCCGCCGTTTGTGTCTCAGATAAGGCACACATGGTCGACAAAAAGACTTTCCAGGACAATTAGCTTGACAGATGTTGGGCGACGCAGATCCGGTTGCCGATACCTCCGGAATGGGGCTCAGGGGGGCTAAACCCGCGTGCCACCACGCTATTTGACTACCGGCCCGGCCGATGCCCGCGTGCGCTTCCTGTGCGCCCACGGGGCCGGGGCGGGCATGGGGACGCCCTTCCTCGAGACGGTCGCCCGGTTGCTGGGCGAGCGGGGAATCGCGGTGCTGCGCTTCGAGTTCGCCTATATGGCGCGCCGCAGCGAGACCGGGACACGGGGGCGGGTGCCCAGGGCCGAGGGCCTGATGGACGAATACTGGGCCGCTGTGGCCGGGGTCCCGCCCGGGGCGCCGCTGCTGATCGGCGGCAAGTCGATGGGCGGGAGGGTGGCGAGCCTCGTCGCCGACGAGCTGTGGGCGGCGGGGAAGGTCGCGGGCCTCGTCTGCCTGGGCTACCCCTTCCACCCGCCGAAGAAGCCCGAGCAGCTGCGGACGGCCCATCTCGAGGCCCTGAGGTGCCCGGGGCTCATCGCCCAGGGCGAACGCGACCCGTTCGGCTCGCGCGGCGAGGTGGAAGCACTCGGCCTCTCCCCGGCCATCCATTTCCACTGGGCCGGCGACGGCGACCACGACCTCGGCCCCCGCGGCGGCTCGGGCTTCACGCGTGCGGGGAACCTCGCCGCCGCCGCCGACGCGATCGCGGCATTCGCGCGGGGTCAGACCCTGCGGGTCTGACCAAGTTACCCTGTCGTTCCTCATGTCGCTTGCGGACGGTGGCTACTGCCGCGCCGGCAGGGGTCGGAGCCGAACGCGGCCCGGCTCGATCACCGAAAGATGGCCGATGGCAGCATCGCCCAAGTCCTGGACACGTTCGGCGGCATATCGTTCGCGCGCTCCGGTTGGAAGCGCGTACAAGGACCGAATGACAACACCGACTGCCGGCTCGCCTGTGCGAACTACAAGCTCGCCAAAACCCCAGGTCGTGTGTGATCAGAACGCGTCCATCCTCGGCCGCCAATCCGAGAACCCCGGGATCGGGGCTGCCGCGGCAGACCTCCTTGGCATAGGCGACGTCGAGGCCCGCGGCGCGGAGTTGCTCGACGATCTCGGTGGCCACGCATTCGTCTGCGAAGAAGCGGGCCACGGGACGTGCCCTATCCTGCCGCGACGATGCTTTCGTGCGCGAGGTAATCGGCGGCGTAGGCCTGGGCGGCGTGGATGTCAGCCTCGGTAAGCAGCGGGTGATTGCGGAGAATATCCGCGATGCCGTCACCAGCGCCGAGGAGGCGCAGGATGTGCTCGACGGTGATGCGCGTGCCCACGATGACAGGCTTGCCCATCATCACGTCGGGATCGCGCTTGACGCGGGGGTGGTCCATCGGCGGTCTCGTGTGCGTTTCGGGCAGACTACGACACCCGGGCGGTCGGGGGAAGGCCGCTGCACCGAAGCGCCCTCTCAAAATGCGCGCGCGAGGGGCGCGGTATGGGGTCAGACCTGGTCAGACCCGCCGGGTCTGACCCCTTACCCTATCGCGCCCTGGCCGCGGCCATCGCACCCGGCTCCGGCAGGCGGTGCGGGAGCATCAGGACGGCGGCCAGGATGATGGCGGCGGAGGCCGCCAGCACGCGGAACAGCACGTCGAAGCCCCAGCTCTCGTAGACGACGGCGATCAGCGGCAGGGTCGCCGCCAGCACCGTGAAGCTCACGACGTAGCGCACCGCGTAGATGCGCGCCCGCCACTCGCCGTCGGCGAGGCGGCCGATCATGTAGTCGTTGATGGGGATCTGGCCGAACGCCGCCAGCATGAAGACCGTGGCGCACAACAGCGCCGCCCAGTCGAGGAGGCCCGGCATCAAGGCGAAGAAGACGAGCTGGACGGCGGCGGCGGCCACGAACACGGTGCGCGCGCCGAGCCGGTCGAGGTAATGGCCGACAATCAGCTGCCCCATGGAGGCGATGGCATAGACGGCGAAGGCGAACCCGCCGATGGCCGTGGCCGAAAAGGCGATGCCGCCCAGGCGCTCGTCGAACACCTTGGGCAGGGCGAACGTGGTCGACTGGAACACCACGCTCGACACCGCCGTGGTCAGGAACACGATGGCCGAGACGCGCACGACGAGCGCCTTGATATCGCTCGGCATGGCCGCCGCCACGCGGGCGCGCGGCGTGCGCGGCCTGGGCCGGCTGACCTCGGGCCACATCAGCACCGTGTAGACGATGCCGATGAGAATGGCGAGGGCGCCGGGCACGATGAAGGCGACGCGCCAGCCGCCATGGTCGATGAAGAAGCCCGTGATGAGGGCCGCGCTGCCGACGCCCAGGTTGCCCCACACGCCGTTGACGGCGATGCGCATGCCCGTGCCCTTCCAGCGCTCCACGACGATGGCGAGCCCGACCGGATGATAGATGGCGGCGAACACGCCGACCACGAACAGGCCGATGGCGATCTCGATGGGCGAGCGCGCGAAGCCGGTGGCGATGGAGGCGAGGCCGATGCCGATGAAGAACACGCTCATCATGCCCTCGCGGCTCCACCGGTCCGCGAGCCATCCCGCCGGCAGCGCGAACACGCCGAACGCGAAGAAGCCGGGCGTGGCGTATTTCAGGAGGTCGCCGTAGCCGAGGCCCCACTCGCGCACGAGCGTGAGCGCGGCCACCGTGGCGAACACCAGCGTGAGCAGGTGATCGAGGAAATGCCCGATATTGAGCAGCAGAAAGTGCAGGCGCTCGCGCATGAGGTGCTCCCGGGGCAGGTCCCTGGTGGCCATGTTTTGTGCAGCCTATCGCCTTTGCGCCGTCCGGCAAATCGGGCAGCAGGCATGGCTGGATTGATGCACGAGGCGCGCGCTGCCGTGCCCGCCGTGCTAAGAATCCGGAAAAATCGCAGGAACCAGGAGGGAGAAGGCTTGCCATGGTTGCGGGCGCGATCGACGGCCTCGGCGAGATGGCCAACGCCGATGCCTGGCTGGTCCACAGGGGGCGCTTTCTCGACGTGACTTTCCTGCTCGCGACCGGTGGCGAGGAGTACCTCGTGCGCATCTACCGCGGCCGCATCGAGGAGATCGTGAAGGGGCCGCATGTCATGCCGCGCTGGACCTTCGCGCTCGGGGCTCCGCGCGATGCCTGGATCGCACACTGGCAGCCGGTGCCGCCGCCCGGCTTCCACGACCTCGTCGCCATGATCAAGACCGGCGCCTTGAAGCTGCAGGGCGACCAGCACCTGTTCATGGCGAACCTGCGCTATTTCAAGGACCTGCTGGCGCTTCCGCGCGCGCAACCGGAGGCCGCCCGATGACGCCAGTCTTGAAGCCCGTCTTCGAGCCCGTCACCGGCCGCTACCTGCGGCTCCAGATCGGGGGGAAGGCGCATCGGCTCTACGTGGAGGAGGCCGGCACGGGCGTCCCGCTCGTCTGCCTGCACACCGCCGGCGCCGACAGCCGCCAGTACCGCGCGCTCCTCAACGACGCCGACATCCTCTCCCGCTTCCGCGTCATCGCCTTCGACATGCCCTGGCACGGCAAGTCCTCGCCGCCGGCCGGCTGGCAGACCGGCGAGTACAAGCTGACAGCGCGGGCCTACGTCGAGATCATTATGGCCGTGGTGGACGCGCTCGGCCTCGACCGCCCCGTGGCGATCGGCTGCTCCATCGGCGGACGCGCGGTCCTGCATCTGGCGCTGGAGCACGCGCGGCGCTTCCGGGCCCTGATCGGCCTGGAATCCGGCGCCCATGCCGCGCCCTACTACGATCTCGACTGGCTCAACCGCCCGGATGTGCACGGCGGCGAGATGTGCGGTGCCATGATCTCGGGGCTGATCGCGCCGACCGCACCCGAGGCCGACCGCTGGGAGACGATCTGGCACTACATGCAGGGCGGCCCGGGGGTCTTCAAGGGCGACCTCCACTACTACACCTCCGACGGCGACGTGCGGGCGCGCCTCGCCGACATCGACACGCGCGCGTGCCCGCTCTATCTCCTGACGGGCGAGTACGACTATTCGTGCACACCCGGCGACACCCGAGCCCTCGCCGACCAAATTCCCGGCGCCCAGGTGACCATCATGGAGGGGCTGGGCCACTTCCCGGTCAGCGAGGATCCGCCGCGCTTCCTCGCCTACCTGCGGCCGGTGCTGGCCGCCATCCTGGAGGGCACGCCGGGACCCGGCCGCGGCTCCTGACCGGCCAGCGCCCGAGGGCGCCGGATCGCTCCGGGTGCACGGGAATCTCGCGCGATGCGACGCGTCCGCAACACCGCGCGCCGCTGCGACGCTGAACCAACGGCCTGACTCGTATTCATATTTTCCGATCGGGTGGCATTTTGGATGACCGATAATCGGTGCTTGTACAGAAGCCGGGTGTCCGGATAGAATACGATTGCTACAGAGGTTCAGGAAGCGTCCTGAGATTTCGTACGTTTCGTTGGTCGGGGTTTGTGTCGCGTGGCGTGCTCTGGCTCACTGGCTGGCCTCATCCGTGTCGCGTTGCCGGTAGTTGCGGCTTGCGCGCTCGCCAGCGGGACGTCCACGGCTCGAGCCACCCCGCCGGACGAGGAGCCGCCGCGCTTCGAGACCTGGTCCGGAGCCGAGGCGTTCGACCACATCTGGTCGGTCTATTCTGGCGCGAGCTTTGCGCCCTTCGGGAGCGTGCGCGCGGACGGCTTCAGGCTGCGCGCCGTTGCGGGATATGGCGACCATGGCAGCGGCAACGCCTCCTTCGCCGACCTCCTGGTGGGCTATCATTCTCAGATCGGACCCGTGACCCTCAAGGTGCTTGCCGGACTGACCGCCACGGACCGCCAATCCGATGGGCCCAGCTCGCTGCCCCCGGGCACCGAGCTGGGTGGCAAGGGCGTTGCCGAGATCTGGTGGAATGTTACCGACCGGGCGTGGACCTCTGTCGATCTGTCCTGGGGTGCGCCGCATGGGATCTACAATGGCCGCATGCGGCTCGGCTGGCGGCTCTGGCCGGAGCTGTCCTCCGGGCTCGAAGCCGGCTCGGCCGGGAGCGAGGAGAGCGACATCGCCCGCCTGGGCGGCTTCCTGCGCTACGAGTGGGCGTCGGGCGAGCTGTCGCTGTCGGCCGGGCTCGCCATGGACGGGCCGGTCAGCCACTGGGAGGGCCCGGTGGGGCCGTTCGGCACCTTCTCGGTGCTGATGCGGTTCTGAAATCTGCAGCGATCGGAGGGGGCGTCGCCGGAGGGGCCGGACCGCCCCTCGCACACAGGGGTCTGACCCCTATGCGCGCGCGCGGCCCGTGCTATGCTGTCATGGGGCGGCAGAACAACAAGAGAGCATTCGTACGAATTGAGCGAGGAATGCGATGAAGAGCATTCTTCTTCCCGTCGATCAGAACGAGCAGATGCCGGCTGCTCTGGAAACGGCGCGGCTGCTGGCCAACAAGTTCGGAGCGACCGTGGAGGGCGTGGCGCTGCGCCCGGCGTTCGCGGAGATCGTGGCGCCCGACCCTATTGTCGCGGTGACGATACCGCCGGCGGATTGGAACGAGACGGAGTTCGTTCGCAGCATCCGCCTCGTCTTCGATGCCTTCGCGGCCAAGAACTCGGGCGACCCCCGCAATACGGCGCGCTTCCGCTGGCGCGGCGGGGCCGCCATCGAAGATGGCACGCTCGGAAGCCTGGGGCGGGTGCACGACATCACCGTGCTCGGCCGTCCCGGCGGCCGCGGTGCCCGCATGACCGCGCTGGAGGCGGCCCTGTTCGACAGCGGCCGTCCCGTGCTGATGGCGCCCCCGGCGCCGCCCGCCACGTTCGGTGAGACCGTGCTCATCCACTGGAACGCGAGCACCGAGACGGCGCGCTGCATGCTGTTCGCCTTGCCGCTCCTGAAGCAGGCGCGGCGCGTCTCGTTCATCGCGGTGGAGGGCGCCATCGTGCCGGGGCCGAGCATCAAGGAGGCGGTGGGCTACCTGGAGGCCCACGGCATCTCGGCGACCGACAAGACGGTCACCGGCCGCGGCGTGCGCCCCGGCGAGGCGATCCTGGCGGAGGCCGCCGCGCTGGGCGCCGACCTCCTGATCAAGGGCGCCTACACCCAGAGCCGGTTGCGCCAGATGATCTTCGGCGGCGCCACCAGCCAGATCCTCGCCGCCGCCGAGCTGCCGGTCTTCTTCGCGCACTAGGCCGGTCATTTCGCGGGATCGACTATCGGCGTCGGCCCGCGAAAAGAGCTGTAATCGCCAGGGCCTGGGCCAGCGCAGCTGCAGCGAATACGGAGGGTGCAGCGCCGGCGGCGGAGCCGGCAGCCGCCGGAGCAAGCTCCCGCAGCAGGCCGAACGCGGCAGGGGCGAAGGCAAAGGTGCCCTGCGCGATCCCGACCGTGAGGCCCACCGCGCGCTGCACGTCGCCCTCGGCGAATTCCATCTGCGCGATGAGGGGCGGCAGAGAGACGGCATTGCCGAAGCCGGCGCCGAACAGGATGACTCCGAGAAGCAGCAGGGGAACGCTGGTGTCGTCTGCGGCCAGGAGCAGGATGGAGCCGGCGACCTGGGCCGCGTAGCCGGCGCACGCCACCAGCCTCCGGTCGGCCTGCCAGGGCATGAGCCAGCCGACGAGCGTGCGTCCGGCGACGGCCATGACGGTCAGCAATGCCATGGCAAGGCCGGCCGCCTGTGCGCCGAGGGCCGGCATCAGCAGCGAGAAGAGATGCGCGGTCAAGCCGACCTGCGCGAACAATCCCGAGGCCATGCCCGCCGACAGCGTCAGAAACCTGCGGTCGCTCCAAAGGCGTGCCTCGGGCAGAGGCGTGGCGTCGGGCGCCGTGGCGCGGGATGCCGCCGGGCCGGCGGCGCCGCCATCGGGCGCCAGACCCATCTGCTGAGGCGTCCGGGAGAAGTACACATCGGAGAGGAGCCACAGGATCAGCACCATGACGAGTCCGAGCGCCGCTGCGGCGGTGGAGAATCCCAGGGCGGCGATCGCAGCCACCCAGAGCGGCGAGAAGATCACGCCGCCGAGGCTGGCACCGTTGTAGGCGAGGCCGAGGGCGGCAGGGCGGGATCGCACGAACCAGGGGGAGACGATCGCATTGAGCGCGACTGCGCTCGTCGCACCCCAGCCGGCGCCGCTGATCAGGGCCGCGCCGAGGAGCTGCCAGGGCGTCGACGCCAGCGACCAGCCGAGGACGCCGGCGGCGAGACACAGGGCGCCCGCCTTCGTCGTCGCCGGAATGCCGAGGCGCCGGTGGATTGCCGGCAGAACGGCCCCGGCGATCGCACCGACCAGGAAGTGCACGGTGACCGCCGTGGAGACGAGGACTACGGGCCAGCCCCTCCCGTCGTGCACGGTGCTGAGAAAGACGGGCGGGCCGTAGAACCCCACGCCCCAGCCGAAGGTCGCCATGACGAGAGCGGCCGTTGCCACGCGCCATCCGTAGAATCCGCGCGCCGCTGTCGTGAGCATGGGTTGTGGTCTCGCTCGAGGCTGTCGAAAGCAACCTCACCCTGACGGCTGGTGCCGGCGAATGCTACGATCGACATCGAAGCATCCGGGCGTCCCTGTGGCGCACAATGGATCGGTGATGCAAGGACGTCGGCCATGGCCAGCAATGCGACATTCGCGACCGTTGCAGCGCTTGCGGGCGATCCCGCCCGCGCCGGGATGCTGCAGGCCCTGATGGACGGCCGGGCGCTCACCGCATCGGAGCTGGCGCGCGTCGCCGGGATCACGGCGCAGACGGCGAGCAGCCATCTCGCGCGCATGGCGGCGGCCGACCTGCTCGCCGTCGAGAAGCAGGGCCGGCATCGCTATCACCGGCTCGCCTCGCCGGGCGTGGCGCACATGATCGAGGCCATCATGCGCGTGGCGTCAGGCCTCGAGCCGGCCGGCCGGCGGGTTTCTGTCGGCCCGCGGGATGCGGCCCTCAGGGCTGCGCGCACCTGCTACGATCATCTCGCGGGACGGCTGGGGGTCGCGGTCACGGACGCTCTGGTGGCCGGCGGCTACGTGGAACTCGCGAGCGACGGCGGCGTCGTGACCGGCCCGGGCATCGCGTTCCTCCGCCGCATCGGCATCGACGCGGATGGTCTCTCGGGCCGTCGCGGCAGGCATTCCGCCCGCGTCCTGTGCCGTCCCTGTCTCGACTGGAGCGAGCGGCGGCCGCATCTGGCCGGCGCCCTCGGGGCGGCGCTGTGTGCGCACAGCCTCGAGAAGGGCTGGGTACGTCGCATCGCGGGCACGCGCGCGGTTGCGGTCACGCCCAAGGGGGTGCGGGTCTTCCGGGAGGACTTCGGCGCCGCGCTGGACTAGGCGCACTCCGTCCTTGCCGTTGCCGCGCCTGGCGGCACCGCGGGCGAGTTGTTCACGATGTCAAAGAGCGGAGGCGGCGATGCGCCTCGTCGCCCGGCTCCCGCGGTGCCTGGGTCGGCGCGCGCGGGACAGCTGCGACGCGCGAATTGTAACGCGGCCGGAGGTGGCAGGGCGCACAGACGCGGCGGCGTTCGGTGGCGAGGGTCAAGGAAGGGTTCGACGCCAGAGAGGGTGTGGAAGTCGGAGGGCGGAGGACCCCAGGGAGGACCCCCACCCCCAGCCCCTCCCCGCAAGGGGGAGGGGAGTCCGGTTGGCGCAAGGGGAGGGGGTCGAGTAGCCCGTAGGAGGGAAACCTCAGCTCCCCCACAGGGCCTTGGTCGCCAGGTCGGCGCCCTGGCGCATGGCCTTGAACTTCTCCCAGACCACGGTGGGGTGCACCTCGGTCTTGTACATCGCCTGGGAGGAGAAGCCGCAGTCGGCGCCGGCCATCACGTTCTCCCGCCCGACCAGCTTGGCGAAGCGGACGATGCGCTCGGCGATCAGCTCGGGATGCTCCACGATGTTGCTCGCGTGCGTAATGACGCCGGGGCAGAGCACCTTGCCCTCAGGCACCTCGACCCGCTCGAACAGGTGGTACTCGTGCTCGTGGCGCGCATTGGCCGCCTCGAAGCTCACCGAGCCGGCGTTGACCTGCAGCACGTAGTCGATGGTATCGGCAAGGTCCGCCTCGTGGATGCGCGGACCCTCGTTGATGCCGTAGCAGGTGTGGAAGCGCACCCGCTCCGCGGGAATGCCGGCGAGCGCCGCATTGGTCGCCTCGACATAGAGCTGCGCCCGCCGCTTCTTCTGGGCATCGTCGAGCTGAGATGAGCCGAACAGCTCCGACAGGAACGGATCGTCGACCTGCAGGAGGAGGCCGGCATCGACGATCGCCCGGTACTCCTTGCCGAGCTCGGCGGCGAGCGCATGGAAGTACTCCTCGTCGTTCCTGTAGTACGCATTGATGCCGAGGCCGGCCGGGGCCGAGGCCGGCAGGAACACGCGATCGTCGGGGACGCCGGCGGCTTTCGCGGCTGCCTTGACGTTGGCGATGTCGGCGGCGACCTGCGCCTCGCCCTTGTAGTGCACAGGCCCGATGCAGACCAGGGGCGTGACCGGCACGAGAGAGCCGCCCATCATCGCCTCCTTGAAGTATTGCTCGTAGTACTCGGGGAACGCCGAGATCTCCTTGTCGAACTTGGCCACCTGCAGCTTCAGGTCCGGCCGGGCCTCGAAGCCGTCGAAACGCTCGCGCATGTAGGTGAAGAAGCCGGGCTTGGAGAATTCTCCATCGGACACGATCTCGATGCCGCACTCCACCTGCCGGCGCACGCAGTCGGCGACCGCGCCCGCAATGACGGCCTCGAGCCGCGCCTGATCGTAGCGCTCGCCCGCGTACTTTGCCTTCATCAGATCGAGCAGGTCGTGCGGACGCGGCAGGCTGCCGATGTGGGTGGTCTGGATGTGATCTGTGTTCTGCTGGATGGACACCTGCGGGCCTCCCCTCGGTGGGTCTGCTTCCCTTTTGGCTCGTCGACGGTGTCAGACCCTCGGGGTCTGACACCGTCGCACACCGTCAGTCGTCAGTACGGCTTGTCGCCGCAGATGGTGACGCGGTGGCCGTAGCGCCGGTTGGGGTAATAGTCCCACACCGCGCGGTGCTGGACGCAGCGGTTGTCCCAGAACGCGATCGACCTGGGCTGCCACTTGAAGCGCATGGACAGCTCGGGCGTCTCGATATGGCGCCATAGCATCTCCAGGATGGCATCGCTCTCGCCTTTTCCGAGTCCGACGATCCGGGTCGTGAACATGCGGTTGACGAACAGGCCCTTGCGATGCGTGACCGGGTGTGTGCGCACCACCGGGTGCTCGGCGTGGGGGTAGGTCTTGCCGGGATCGCGGGTGTAGCGCTCGCGGTAGTAGGGCTCGCCGTCGTGGATGGCGGTCATGCCGTCGATCATGCGCCTGATCGGCTCGGCCAGCGTCTCGTAGGCCAGATACATGTTGGCGAACAGCGTGTCGCCGCCGCCATCGGGCGGGATCTCCGTCAGGTACAGGATCGAGCCCATGGGCGGCTCGGCATCGCACGACACGTCCGAGTGCCAGTCCTCGCCCGCGACGTGCTTGGAGGACGCATCCGCCTTGATGGCGAAGATCTCGGGGTGCTCGGCCGACATGCCGGGTGCCGCCGGATGGACATGCAGCTTGCCGAAGCGCAAGCCCAGCTCCTTGTGGCGCTCCGGGCTCAGCGTCTGGCCGCGGAAGAAGATCACCTTGTTCTCCAGAAGGGCGTCGTGGACCTCCTGGAACTGCCGGTTGGAGAGCGGCTCGGACAGATCGACCGCGCCGATCTCGGCGCCGATATTGGGCGTCGACTTGTGCACTTCGATGGTCTGATAGGGCATTGGTTCCTTCCCCGAATGGGCGGCGACCGCGTGTTGACGTGACGGCCTGGTCGCGGAGCGTGCTCCATTTTGCCGAGCCTCGGCCAATGGGCAAGTGGGGCGGGGGCGCGCCGGGATCGCAGCCACGATGGCCGCGGAGCGGCCTTTTTTGCGCGATCGGGGGTTGACCCGGCAATCGATGGCCTGTGATACAGCCTCTCGATGCGGCCATCGCGCGCCCGGTCGGTCGCCGGAAGCGGGTCCGCACGCTGCAACGCCGTACCGGAAAGGGCCGCAAACGCAACGGCGGCCGATCGGGCGGAGTGTGCTCGCGGGGAGGGGGATGCTGGACGTTGCAGACCTGTCGGTAATCTACGGCAAGCACTTGGCCATTGCCGACGTGTCGCTCAGCGTGGGGCAGGGGGAGATCGTGGTGCTGCTCGGCGCCAACGGCGCCGGCAAGTCCTCCTGCCTCAAGGCCCTGGGTGGCGTGGTGCCGCATCTGCCGGGCGCGCGCATTGCGCTCGGCGCCGTGGACCTTACCGCACTGCAGCAGCACCGGGTGGTCGAGGCGGGGCTGGCGCTGGTGCCGGAGGACCGTGGCATCTTCGCCGATCTGTCGGTGCGCGAGAACTTGCAGCTCGGCGCTTTCACGCGGCGTGCCCGCGCCCGGGCCGCCGGCAGTCTCGAGCGCATCGTGGCGCTGTTCCCGCGCCTCGCCGAGCGCATGGACCAGCACGCCAGCACCATGAGCGGCGGCGAGCGCCAGATGGTCGCGATCGGGCGCGCCCTGATGTCGAGCCCCGAGATCCTGCTGCTCGACGAGCCCTCCCTGGGGCTCGCGCCGCTCGTGTGCAGCGAGCTGTTCCAGGCGCTCGCCCGCATCAGGGAGCTGGGCGTGGGCGTGCTGCTGGTCGAGCAGAACGCGCGCGCCGCGCTCGCGATCGCCGACCGCGGCTATCTCCTGGAGAATGGCCGCATCGTCGGCGAGGGGCCGGCCGCTCAGCTGCGCGACGATCCGGCCGTGCGCCGCGCCTACCTCGGCGGCGGCGGTGTCCCGGCGCAGGCGAACGGCCACGCCGCTGCCGGAGCGGGCCGTCCACCGGCGAGCGACGGCCGCGCGATGGCCCGACCCGCGGAGCCGGAACGACCTCGAGTCGCAAACGGCAGCATCGCCGCCGCGTCTCCCTCTCCCCGCTCGCGGGGAGAGGGCCGGGGTGAGGGGCAGCCACAGGCACCGGCGCTGGAGCGTGCTGGTGCCGCTCGCCCCGCCCCCGTCCCCGCGCTGTCGGAGCGCGCGGAGCGGCACGGGGAGAGGCGATCCGAGGCCTCCGCCCGGTCACCGACCAACGAAACCCATCGCGGGAGAGAAACCATGATCGCCGTCGACCTGATGATCGACAACGCCGACGTGAAGGCGGCGGGCAATGCCGTCTTCGAGCGGCTCAACCCCATGACCGGTGAGGTCGCTGCGCGTGCGGCCGCGTCGAGCGCCGAGGATGCCGTGCGCGCCGCCGATGCCGCCGCCGCCGCCTTCCCGGCCTGGGCGGAGATGGCGCCGGCACAACGCCGCGCTCTCCTCAACAAGGCCGCGGACCTGATCGAGGCGGCCGGCGCACAGTTCGCCCCCGTGATGGGGGCGGAGACCGGCTCCACCGCCATGTGGGCCGGCTTCAACTGCATGCTGGCCGCCGGCATGGTGCGCGAGGCGGCCGCCATGACCACGCAGATCGCGGGCGAGATCATCCCCTCCAACGTGCCGGGCAGCCTCGCCATGGGCTATCGCCAGCCGGTGGGCGTGGTGGCGGGCATCGCCCCGTGGAACGCGCCGGTGATCTTAGGCGTGCGGGCGATTGCCATGCCGCTCGCCTGCGGCAACACGGTGGTGCTCAAGGCCTCCGAGGTGTGCCCGGGCACGCACCGGCTGATCGGCACGCTGTTCCGCGAAGCGGGCTTCCCGGCGGGCGTCGTCAACGTCGTGACCAACGCGCCGAGGGATGCCGGCGCCGTGGTCGATGCGCTGATCGCGCATCCGGCGGTGCGGCGGGTCAACTTCACGGGCTCCTCGCGCGTCGGCAGGATCATCGCTGGCAAGTGCGCCGAGCACCTGAAGCCCGTGCTCCTGGAGCTGGGCGGCAAGTCGCCGCTCCTGGTCCTCGACGATGCCGACCTCGACGAGGCCGTGAACGCGGCGGCGTTCGGCGCGTTCGCCAACCAGGGGCAGATCTGCATGTCGACCGAGCGCATCGTGGTCGACGAGAAGGTGGCCGACGCCTTCGTCGAGCGCCTCGCCGTCAAGGCCAGGTCGCTTACCGTGGGCGATCCCCGCGAGGGCAAGGCGATCCTGGGCTCGGTGGTCGACCACGGCGCCGCCGAGCGCGTCACCCAGCTGGTGCTCGACGCGGTCGCCAAGGGTGCCAGGCTGGCGGCCGGTGGCACCATCGAGGGCACGCTGATCGGCGCGCACGTCCTCGACCACGTGACGCCCGCGATGCGCATCTACGGGGAGGAATCGTTCGGGCCGGTCACCACCGTGGTGCGCGCCAGGGGCGACGACGATGCCGTGCGCATCGCCAACGACACGCCCTACGGGCTCTCCTCCGCCGTGTTCAGCCGCGACATCACGCGGGCCTTCGCGGTGGCGCGCCGGCTGGAGACCGGCATCTGCCACATCAACGGGCCCACCGTGCACGACGAGGCGCAGATGCCGTTCGGCGGCGTGAAGGATTCGGGCTACGGCCGCTTCGGCGGCAAGGCGGCGATCAACGAGTTCACGGAGCTGCGCTGGATCACGATCCAGTCGGGCCACCGGCACTATCCGTTCTGATCCCTCCCGTCGTCCCGGGGCGGGAGGTTCGGCTCGCTCGTATCACCCGGTCAGTCGTCGGGCTCGCGCTCCTGCAGCGGATTGCAGCACGGGTCCTGGCGCAACCTGCCGTAGGCCTCGATCAGCCTCCCACCGGACTGGCCCGCCTTGCCGAGGAAGTCCGTCAGCACATCGCTGCTGCATATGCGCCAGAGCCGCAGCTCCCGGCTGCTGAGCGACACCAGCTTGACGCCCTTCCGCTCCAGCTCATCGAACGCCGCATCCTCGAATTCGATGAGATTTTTTGCCGCCTCTTTGTCGGCGAGCTGCGCGGCTGCTTGCAACAAGGCCCGCTGGTCTTCTCTTAGAGAGCGCCAGAACTTCTCGTTGACGACCACGACGAAATTCGAGATTGCATGGCCGGTTCGTGTGATCGTGTCCATCGCCTTCCAGAGATCGCGCGCCATCACCGCCGTTATGCTGGTCATGCCGACGTCGACCACGCCTGTCGCATAGGCGATGGGCTGCTGATTTGCGGCCACGTCCTTCGGTATGCCTCCGCACAATCGGACGGTCTCGGCAATCGTCGGCCCCGAGATGCGCACCGTCTTGCCCGCCATTGCCTTGGGGTTTGCCATGGAGACGCCCTTGGACAGCAAAAGGATGCTGCCCTCCGGGATCCACCAAAGCACCCGCGCGCCGGCGCCTTGCAGGACGGCGTCATCGATGATCTTGCGGATCTCGCCTTGGGGCGTGCGCGAGGCTCTCTCGACGGCGGCGTCGTTGAACACAAACGGCAGATAGTAGGCGTCGGCGACAAGGATCGTCTCGGCGTAGCGGGACAGGTTCACGTGCCCCATCTCGACCTTGCCCTCGCTCACGGCCGCGGCCACCTGACCGTCCTCGAACAGCCGGCCCCGATCGTAGATGTCGATGCGGATGCGGCCGCCGCTCTCGGCTTCGACGCGCTCCTTGAAGAGCTTCATGGTCTGGAATTGCTGGCCGTTGGGCGGGGCCTGGGTCGAGAAGCGGATGACAAGCTCCGGCTCGGCCGCCGAAGCCCGGCACATCGAAAGAAAGAGGAGAAGGAGAGCGCCGTTCAAGAGCAGTTTGGGCATTTTTCCCTCTCCTCGCCCGCGAGTCCTATCGACCTGGCTCGGTGGCAAGCTTGCCTGATGGCGCGGCCACGCTTGCACCGTCCACGTTGGTCTCGGTCGGGGACGCGAGCGAAATTCGCGAGGTCTCACGCGTCTTGAGGACGGCGATGAACGTGACGATGCCGAGCACAACCAGAAGCAGAGAAGCGGGCCACGTCGTCCCGCTCCAATCCACGAGCGGTATCACGATGAGGGGAGTGAGACCGCCGCCGATCGCCGCACCCACCTGGAAGCCGAAAGATATGCCGCTGTAGCGCACCCTGGTGCTGAAGAGCTCGGGCATGAAGCTCGCGTGCAGGGCAAAGATCACGCCCTGGCCGACACAGATGCCGACCACGATCGTCCACAGGACGATGGCAGGATCGCGCGTTTCCATCAGCCAGAAGATCGGGAACGCGATCAGAATGCCTGCCGCCGTGCCGAGCAGATACATCAGCCGGCGGCCGATCAGGTCGGACAGCCAGCCCGAAAGCGGCATGACGAACAGCTCGATGAAGGTCGCCAGCGCAATCGCGTCGAGGACGAATGATCGCTGCATTCCGAGCTGCCTGGTCAGATAGGTCACTGCAAACACGGTGAGGATCCCGACCCACGCGGTCTCGGTAATCTTCAACGCGACGGCAATCGCGGTCTCGCGGCGGTACTTCGAAAGCACCTCGAGCAGCGGAACTCTCACGGTCTGCTTGGCGGCCCGCATCCTTACGAAGGCCGGGCTCTCCTCGATGCGATAGCGGATCACCAGCCCTATGACGATGAGGACGGCGCTGGCGAGAAACGGGATGCGCCAGCCCCACGTGAGAAAATCGACCTCGGGAAGGCGTGATACCAACGCGAGGATGCCGGACGCGGTCATTCTGCCGATTGGATTACCGATCTGAACCAGGCTGCCGAGGAGGCCGCGTCGCTTGACCGGAGCGCGCTCGGCCACCATGAGGACGGCGCCGCCCCATTCGCCGCCGAGGCCCACGGCCTGCACCAGCCGCAGCGCGATGAGTGCGATCGGTGCCCATATTCCGATCTGCTCGTAGGTCGGAAGCACCCCGACCAGGAACGTGCCGATACCCATCAGAAGCATGGACAGCACCAGCATCGAGCGGCGGCCGATACGATCGCCGAAATGTCCGAAGATTATCCCGCCGAGCGGGCGCGCGAGATAGCCGACAGCGTAGACGCTGAGGGCGGCAATGGTGCCGAGCATAGGGTCGGATGTGGGGAAGAACAGCTTGCCGAAGATCAGCGCTGCGGCGAACCCGTACAGGAAGAAGTCGTACCACTCGATGATCGTTCCGAAGGTGCTCGCAACGACGACCTTTCGGGTTTCCCTGGCGTCATCCGCTGTGCTCGTGGAATTCGTGGAACTTGCTGCGTCGGCCATAGGTCCTCCCTCGCGTCGACGGTCTTAGGCTGCGTCGCAGCCATGCCCCGATTGCGCCAATCCGAGAACAGTGAATGCGCGTGCCCCTCGATACTACTCGAGCCGATGGAAGGGGCTCGTCGCCGGTGGTTATTCTGAGTGCGCCGATCGATCAGCCGAGCACGCTCGGGTCCTGACGCAGCGCGCGCCGCGCGTAGTAGGCGAAGGTTGCGGCGATCGCTCTGGGCTTCAACCGGTAGTCGTGGGCCTCCCGAGCCAGCGCAGGATCGATCGGCAGGATGGTGCCCGCCGACATGGCCATCAGCTGCAGCTTTGCGGCGCGCTCGATGAACATGGCGAGAACCGATGCCTCCTCGATGCTCTCGCAGGCCGTCAGCTGGCCGTGATGCGCCAGCAGGATGGCCCGCTTGTCGCCCAGCGCCTCGGAGATGATGCGACCCTCCTCGTCGCCGATAGGCGTTCCCGGCCACTCGCGGAGCCAGGCGCAGTCCTCGTAGAACAGCGTGGTATCCATGTGTGCGACAGTCAGCGGCACTCCGAGCATGGAGAGCGCCGACACGTTGGGAGCGTGCGTGTGGGTAATGGCGTTGACGTGCGGACGGACGCGATAGATCCAGAGATGGAAGCGGTTGGAGGGGTTCGGCATGCCCTCGCCCTCGAGGACGTTGAGGTCGTCGTCGACCAGAAGCAGGTTCTCCGCGTCGATCTCGTCGAATCCCAGGCCAAACCGGAGCATGTAGTAGGTGCCGGGCCGCTGTCCCCGCGTCGAGACCTGGCCGGCAAGCCCGGAGTCGTGCCCTTCGGCGGCAAGTATTCGGCAGCACAGGGCGAGCTTCTGGCGCGGCGACCACTCCGGCAGCACGAAGTGCCGGTTCATGCGCTCGGTCGTCTGCTCGTGATACGCCTGCTTGTCTCGAACGATCGCATCCATGGAGCGCCTCTCCTCAATCCCGAACTGCCGCCGCTAAATCACCCGACGAGTGGCCTTTCCTCCCGCCTGCCATGTTGGATGTCATCGGGCAGCCTCGTGCTTACGCCGAAGCGACGCCTGCATCCGGTCCTCTCGCTGACGCTCAGTGTAGAGTTGGATGGCGGGCGGCGCAAGCTTTGCTGTGCGATGGCTGCCAGCGCGTTCCGTCATAGCGGGCACTGGTGTCGGTTGCCGGCCGATCGGGCGGATCCCATCCGGCTCTAACGCCGGGACCGTTCGCTCTGACACGCTGCAGTTGCGGGAGAGCCGGTGGTGGGAAAGTGAAGGGCCGGGACCAGGGACGTCAGGGGGTGACGCGTGTCCTGAGCCGGTGCTTTCGTGAGATGGAGGGAGGTTGAGCCGTTGCCAGTGAAGCCCGGATGACGGGTGCGGGGGAGTGTCGTCCCGGCCACGCGCGCAACTCATGCTCGGGTAGGCATGGATCGGCGCCACCGGCGCCGATCCCTGTCAGCGGACGGGTTCAGCCGCTGGTGTTCTGCAGAAAGTCGAAGAACTGCTTGGCGTTGAAGTGGTGGTCGCCATGGAAGTACTCGGCGCGCGCCGGGGCCGTCGCGGCGACGGCCAGAACCGAAAGGGCGAGCAAGGCCGAAGCGATGATCTTCATGATCGTCTCCTGTTTGTCCTGCTTGTGAGCCGGACTGTTGGTTTGAACTGTAGCGGTGCCAGTGACCCCGCAGTGCCATCAGATGGGGGCGCGATCCGCCGCGAAAAGAGGGCTCGCGCAGCCGTGACCGACAAGTGATCCGCGGTGCGATCCCTGCGGCAAAGCGACAACACGGAGCACCGGACGACCGCCCGGCGCCGGTCGCTCGACGGCAAGGGAGGCTATTGCGCCAACTCCTCGGGGCCGTTGCCGGCCGTGCCGATGATGCGGTCGATCTCGAAGGCGAGGTCGCTGCGCGACTTCTGCACCGCGTGGATCAGCTTCTTGCGCGCGTCCCACAGGCGCCGGTGCGCCTCCTGCTCCCTGGTGTCGAGGTCGAGCATCTTGCCGGCCTGTGCTTCCACCTGGCCGATCAGCTGCTTGCAGTGCTCGGAGGTGATGAAGGCATAGAGCGCCTCGCTCTTGCTGCCGCGCTCCTCGTTCGACACGCGTAGCTCGCTGAGCCGGACGAGCTGATCGCGCAGGATCTCCACGATGGCCGGCACGCGCGCGGGCGCGGCGACGATCACACCGTCCTGCAGGTGGATCTCGCGCTTGTCCTTGGGGAACTTGTTGCTCGACAGGATGGCGTGGTCGGCCCCCTGGGCCAGCTTGTCAGCGTTGAGCTTGACGGCGAAGCCGTTCTGCCAGGCATCGCGGTTCTTGGCGTCGTAGACGATCTTGCCGCACACGCGCCCGTTGTGCACGACTTCGTGGATCACGTCCGCGCCGTTGACGCCCTTGGGTACGCGCTGGATGCGGTCGCCGGCAAAGGCCTGGCGCAGCTGCTCGAAGAGGTCGATCTCCGAGCCCTCCCCCAGCTCGTGCGCGGTCTTGCCTTCCAGCTTGCGCTGGAGGTCGGCGAGCTCGGAGGTGAGCTTGAGGACCTTGGCCTTCTCTGCCAGGACTGCGGCCTCTTTCTCGCGCTGCAGGTCCTCCCTCTGGCGCAGCAGGGTCTCCTTGATCTCGGCGACGCGGGCCTCCACGGCCGCCTGCTGCTCGGCCTTCAAGGCTGCGATCTGGCCCGCGGCGTCGGTGCGGGCCTGCTCGGCCTGGGCAAGGCGCGCCTGGGTATCCGCGAGCCTGCCGAGCGCTGCGGCTTCGGCCTGTGCCCTGGCCTCGCTGCGGGCCGTGGCGACGGCCTGCTCGGCGGCAGCCGCCGTCTCCGCGCGCGCCTGTTTTACGGCCGCCTCCTGCTGCTCGCGCATGCGGGCCTCGATGCGGCGCGCGATGTCCTGCCCGATCGGCTGCTCGCACAGCGGGCAGTGGTCTCCGTAGGCATTGACGTGCGGCCTGCGCGCCGTGCGGTCGAGCTGGAACAGCGACATGGAAGCGGCCCTCCTTGCAGTATCGAGGCATGAGTAAACTGAGTCGGCTGGAACATTGCGGGCGGATAATGTTCGCTTTTTGTTCCGATTGCAATGGGCATGTGACGCCGGGCAAGGGCTCCCACATTCTCTTTCCGCCGGGCATGGTGGGCATGGCGCGCGTGGGCGGGGAGGGGCGATGACGGCCGACATCGAAAGCGTGGTGATAGGCGCCGGCGCGGTCGGCCTCGCCGTGGCGCGCGCGCTTGCCGAGGCGGGGCACGAGGTGATGGTGCTCGAGCAGCACGCCCTGATCGGCTCGGAGACGTCCTCGCGCAACAGCGAGGTGATCCACGCCGGTATCTACTATCCGCCGGGCAGCCTGCGAGCCACCCTGTGCGTGCGCGGCAAGGAGCTGCTCTATCGCTTCTGTGCGGAGAACGACGTGGGGCATGCGCGCTGCGGCAAGCTGCTGGTCGCCACGCACGAGAGCCAGCTGCCCAAGCTGGCGGCCATCAAGGCCACGGCGGAGAAGAACGGCGTCGGCGATCTGGAGGAGATCGGGGCCGACGCGGCGCGCGCGCTGGAGCCGGAGCTCGCCTGCGCGGCGGCGCTCCTCTCGCCCTCCACCGGCATCATCGACAGCCACGGCTTCATGCTGGCCTTGCAGGGCCATGTCGAGGCGCGCGACGGCTCTGTCGTGCTGCGCTGCCCGGTGGAGCGCATCGAGCGCACGGGCGCCGGTCTCTACCGCCTCGCGACCGGCGGCGAGGCGCCGGGCGCGGTTACCTGCCGCAACCTCGTGGTGGCTGCGGGGCTGCACGCCTCGGGGCTGGCGCGCACGCTGAGCTTGGGTGGCGGGTACAGCGTGCCCGAGACCTACTATGCCAAGGGGCAGTACTACGCACTCTCCGGCTCCTCGCCCTTCCGGCGTCACATCTATCCCATGCCCGACGGCGCCTGGCTCGGGCTGCACGCCACGGTGGATATCGGCGGGCGCTGCAAGTTCGGCCCCGACATCGAATGGATCCCCGAGATCGACTACGGCTTCGAGCCCGGGAAGCTGGCGCAGTTCCTGGCGTTCATCCGCAGCTACTATCCGGGTCTCGACGCGTCCCGCCTGCATCCCGACTACACGGGCATCCGCCCCAAGCTCTACCGCGAGGGCGAGCCGGTCCCCGACTTCGCCATTCACGGCCCGGAGCGCCACGATCTGCCGGGCCTGGTGGCCCTCTATGGCATCGAGAGCCCCGGCCTCACCGCGTCGTTGGCAATCGGGGAGATGGTGGCGGGGATGCTGGCGCGGCGCCGACCACAAAGGCGAGCCTCAGAGCTATGAAGAAGAGCAGCAATAAGCAAGGCCGCACTGGCAGTCAGCGTGCCAACGACGTTGACATTCCCGCAGAAGTCGACTTCTCCCGTGGGCGCGCGGCAAGTTTTACCGGCCCAACGCGAAACTCAGCCTTCCTCGGAAAATGGATCGAGCAAGGAAGCCCCGGTCCGAACGAGGGGAGCCGCATTGCGGTAACAAGGGTCAGTCCGCGTACTTTGGCTGTCGCAGCGAGCAAACCATCGATAAACGGTACGGGATCGGGCACGCTGAGGAGCGCCCAGGCTTCGGCGATTGGTTCATCCACCGAAAGGATGCGGTCGCCGAGGAGGTTCCGCAGACGCACGAACCAGCGTTCGAGTGCCACGGCTTGGGCGGCATCTTTGCGCCGTTTCAATTCGATGCCGCGGCGAATTTCGGCGAGCACCAGGGCGCTGGCTCCAATTTCGTTCGGCGGCGTCCGCGCGACCCATCGAGCGACGTTCGGATGAGCTCGCTTCTCCTTACGGATCTCGGAGATGACATTGGTATCGAGCAGAAATCTCAAAGGTCGACCCGGCGCCAGCTCGTCTGCCGGGGTTGATCGAATATGCCCTCGAAGAATTCATCCGGCAGATCGGACCGGAAAATATCGAATGCGGTCTTCACCTGTGGACCAATGAGGGCCCCCTCGAGTGTCGATCGGAGAGCCGCAGCCTTTCGGGGTTCACCGCGCAGCGTCTCGACCACGGCTTTGAGCAGCGCAGTGTCCTGCGTGGCGGCTTCAATCTCGAAGCGCACCAAGCCTTTGGCGGAGCGGCGGCCGCGGGTCGACTTTCGCTGAGATTTCCTGGCCACTGAGTCCTCTCAGAGTGTGTGGGCGGAGTTATACGGTCGGACGCAACAGAGGTCCACCAGCATCCGGCCGCGCCTCACTCGTACGCCGCCTTGGCCACGACGCGCTCGCCGCCGGCCTCCAGCCGGCGCTCCAGCATCTGCGAGTAGCGCGACATGCCGAAGCAGAAGATCCAGAAGATGAAGCCCGCCACGGCGTAGGCCGTCATCGGCGTCGACGGCGACAGCCAGGCCGGAGCGGCGGAGGCCGCGTGCGCGATCCCAAGCAGGTCGAAGATGCCGATGATGAGGACGAGGCTCGTGTCCTTGAAGAGACCGATGAAGGTGCCGACCATGCCGGGGATCGTGAGCTTGAGCGCCTGCGGCAGCACGATGAGCCCCATCTTCTGGGCCCAGGAGAGCCCCAGGGCGTCGGCGGCCTCGAACTGGCCGCGCGGGATCGCCTGCAGGCCGCCGCGGATCACCTCGGCCATGTAGGCGGCGGAGAACAGCGCCACCATGATGAGCGCCCGCACCAGCTTGTCGATCGTCCACTGCTCCGGCAGGAACAGGGGCAGCATCACCGAGGCCATGAACAGCACGGTGATCAGCGGCACGCCGCGGATGACCTCGATGAAGCCGATCGACAGCCAGCGCACGATCGGCATGGCCGAGCGGCGCCCCAGCGCCAGCACGATGCCCAGCGGAAACGCCGCGGCGATCCCGGTGCTGGCAATCACCAGCGTCACCAGGAGCCCGCCCCACAGGTCGGTCGGGACATGGGCGAGGCCGAGGACCCCGCCCGACAGGAGGATGACCGCCAGCACCGGAAACGCCGCCAGGAGGTAGAGCAGCGTCCACGGCTTGCCCGGCACGCGCGGCACCATGAGGGGCACGAGCCCGGCCAGAGCCAGGGCGTACGTGAGATTGACGCGCCAGCGCTCCGGCTCGGGATAGCGCCCGTACATGAACTGCCCGAACCAGGCGCTGGCGAACGGCCAGCAGGCACCCCCCGCGTGACAGGCGCTGCCGTCCTTGCCCTGCCAGGTGGCGTCGAGGACCGCCCAGCCGAGCACCGTCGTCACCGCCTGCCAGATCAGCCACAGCGCCAGCAAGGTGAGCAGGGTGTTGCCCCAGGACGAGAACAGGTTCTCGCGCAGCCACAGGAGAGCACCCCTCGCGCGCGGCGGCAGAGGGGAGGTCGTGGCTGTGCCCGTAGCTGCCATGCGTTCACCCCTCCACCAGAGCCATGCGGCGGTTGAACCAGTTCATGAACAGCGAGGTAAGGAGACTGAGCGTGAGGAACACGCCCATGGTGATGAGGATCACCTCTACCGCGTGCTTGTTGGTCTGGTTGAGCACGGTGCCGGCGAAGACGTTGACGAGGTCCGGGTAGCCGATCGCCACCGCCAGCGAGGAGTTCTTGGTGAGGTTGAGGTACTGGCTGGTGAGCGGCGGGATGATGATGCGGGCCGCCTGGGGAACGACCACGAGGCGCAGGGTCCGCCCCCTCGACAGCCCCAGCGCCTGCGCCGCCTCGGTCTGTCCCTTGGACACGCCGAGGATGCCGGCCCGCACGATCTCGGCGATGAAGCTTGCGGTGTAGATGGAAAGGCCGAGCAGCAGCGCGATGAGCTCCGGCAGCAGGGTGATGCCGCCCTGGAAGTTGAACCCCTGCAGCTGCGGATAGTCGAAGCGCAGCGGGCTGCCGGCAGCGAGGAAGGCCAGCAGCGGCAGGACGACGATCGCGGCCAGCCCCGTCCAGAACGCGGGAAAGCGCTCTCCGGTCAGCGCCTGGCGGCGGCGGGCCCAAAACCAGACCGCAACGGCGACAGCGAGGCCGGCGGCGAGGGCGAGAGCCACCGCCCAGAAGCCGGGCTGGGCCACGGGGGCCGGCAGATGGAGCCCCCGCACGTTGAGGTAGGCACCCAGGGGCAGCACGTAGCTCTGACGAGGGCTGGGCAGGGTCTGCAGGACGGCCGCGTACCAGAAGAACAGCTGCAGGAGCAGCGGCAGGTTGCGCGCAATCTCCACGTAGGCCCCGGCGAGCCGGGCGACCAGCCAGTTGGAGGAGAGCCGGGCGATGCCGATGACGAAGCCGATCACGGTCGCCGCCACGATGCCGAGGACGGCCACCAGGAGGGTGTTGAGCAGGCCCACCCAGAACGCCCGGCCGTAGGTGGAGAGGTTGGAGTACGCGATCAGCGACTGGGAGATGTCGAAGCCGGCGGTCTCGCCGAGGAAGTCGAGCCCGGCGACGATGCCCTGCCGGCGCAGGTTGGCGGCGACGTTGTCCACCACCCACCAGGCGGCGAATGCCACAGCGCCTAGAATCAACACCTGATAGACGACGCGGCGCACCTCTGGCCGGTACAGCAACCCGGCAAGGCCGTTGGCGCGGCCCGGGCGGGTCAGTGCGGCCATCGCGGCCTCCCTCTCCCCGTCGCCCTCCGGCCATCCACATGTCCCCACCCGTCATCCCGGACGGAGCGACGCGAGCCGTAGGCGAGCAGTCGCTCCGAGCCGGGACCTCGTAAGATCAGGCTCCGACGCGCTCCGGGAGGTCCCGGACAGCCTCGCCCCTGCGGGGCTCGGCTTCCAGGATGACGGGTCAATCTGGCCCACATCAGCGGATCGGCGGGGCGTACTGGAGCCCCCCCTTGGTCCACAGGCGGTTGAGGCCCCGGTCGATCTGGAGGCGCGAGCCGCTACCCACGTTGCGCTCGAAGATCTCGCCGTAGTTGCCGAGCGCCTTGACGATGCGGTAGGCCCAGGCGTCGTCGAGGCCGAGTCCCCTGCCGTAGTCGCCCTCCTTGCCGAGCAGGCGCTTCACGTCCGGATTGGCCGAACCCAGCATCTGATCGGCGTTGGCCTTGGTGACGCCCAGCTCCTCGGCGTTGAGCAGGGCGAAGTGCACCCACTTGACGATCGTGAACCACTGGAAGTCGTCCTGGCGCACGAGCGGGGCCAGCGGCTCCTTGGAGATGATGTCGGGCAGGACCATGTGCTCGTCCGGATTGGCGAGCTGCAGGCGCACCGAGTAGAGCCCCGACGCATCCGTGGTGTAGGCGTCGCACCTGTTGGCCCCATAGGCCCTGAGCGCCTCGTCCACCTTCTCGAACACGACCGGCTTGTACTCGAGCTTGTTGGTCCTGAAGAAGTCGGCGAGGTTGAGCTCGGTGGTGGTGCCGGTCTGCACACAGATGGTGGCGCCGCCGAGGTCCTTGGCCGTCTTGACGCCCAGCGACTTCTTCACCAGGAAGCCCTGGCCGTCGTAGTAATTGACGCCGACGAAGCTGAAGCCGGCCGAGGAATCGCGCGAGATCGTCCAGGTCGTCGAGCGCGCGAGCATGTCGACCTCGCGCGACTGCAGCGCGGCGAAGCGCTCCTTCGGCGTCGTGGGAACGAACCTGACCTTATTGGGGTCGCCCAGCACCGCGGCGGCAACGGCACGGCAATAGTCGGCATCGAGGCCGCTCCACACGCCCTTGTCGTCGGCGGCGGCGAAGCCCGCAAGGCCGGTGTGGACGCCGCACGACAGCTGGCCGCGCTGCTTGACGGCATCGAGCGTCCTCTGCTGCGCGCTCGCCGTGCCCGGCGCGACGGCCAGGACGAGGGCGGCGATCACTGCGCATTTGGCAAGGCGCGCCATGGCACTTTTCTCCATGCTTCGGTTAGTCCTTAGCTCGGTCTTCGATCCGCACCTGCTTCCAGCACATCTGCGCCCAATGAACAAAGCCTAATGGTTCAGGATCTGCGACAGGAACAGCCTGGTGCGCGGCGAGCGCGGATTGGAAAAGAACTGCGCCGGCGGCGCCTCCTCGACAACCTGGCCCTCGTCCATGAACACCATGCGGTCGGCGACCGAGCGGGCAAACGCCATCTCGTGCGTAACGACGAGCATGGTCATGCCCGAGCCCGCCAGCTCCACCATCACGTCGAGCACCTCCTTGATCATCTCCGGATCGAGCGCCGAGGTCGGCTCGTCGAACAGCATGATGCGCGGACTCATGCAAAGAGCGCGCGCGATGGCGACGCGCTGCTGCTGGCCGCCCGACAGCTGACCCGGGTACTTGAGCGCCTGCTCCGGGATGTGCACCCGCTCCAGGTACTGCCGTGCCAGCTTCTCCGCCTCCGCGCGCGGCATCTTCTTCACCCACACCGGGCCGAGACACAGATTGTCGAGGACGGTGAGGTGCGGGAACAGGTTGAAGCTCTGGAACACCATGCCGACCTCGGCGCGCACCTTGTCGATCTGACGCAGGTCATCCGTCAGCTCGATGCCGTCGACGACGATGCGCCCTTTCTGGTGCGTCTCCAGGCGGTTGATGCAGCGGATGAGCGTCGACTTGCCCGAGCCCGAGGGGCCGCAGACGACGATCTTCTCGCCCTGGGCCACGGTCAGATTGACGCCCTTCAGGGCCTGGAAGGTGCCGAAGAATTTGTCGACGCCGATCAGCTCGATCGCCGGGGCCGTCCGCCCCGGGCGCAGCGCAGGTGCGCGCGCCGTCGCTGCCAATTCCTCAGCCATGCCCGAGTATGACGGCGGCCATCCATGGAGGCAATGCGAACATCGGGGCCGGCCGCCGAAGCAGCTGCACTGCGATGCCGTGTGTTGCCTGTCGGACGGGCGGGTGATAGCGGCATGGCCCCGGCGGGCGGGTCCAGCTGAACGGCGACGGGTTTTTTTGGACGGGAGGCCGGCGCAACTTTGGTTCAGGACGAGGGGCCGCCCCGGTAAACCGCGCGCCCCTCTGCCCTCCGGTTGCAAGGGCACCGCAGTGCAGCGAAGGGTGCTGACCCCTCGCCTCCACACTCGTGATCTGCGCCAGCTGCTTCAAGTCGATGGGCAGCCCCCAGGACAGCCCAGGTACGGTCCAGGATGGCCCTGGGCGGGCCCTGGAGAGCCCTCCAGGGCTCGGCAGGGCCTGGGAGGGTCCCGTGCCCGGCTCCGCTGCGGAGCCCCCAGAGCGCCTGCTGAGGGCCCAGGACGAGCCTCGGCCCGGGAAGGTCCGCGCGTCGATAATGCAACCGCAAGCATGCTCCCAGGGCCCGCCCGGAGAGACCGGGTGGGATCAGCGACCATCTGTCAGCTTGATCGGTTGCAGTGGGCAGGCTGCCCTGCATCAATTGCCCGCTGCCCAACTTCGAGCAAAAAAAGCCGTCAAACGTAAATGCAGGCTTAACTCGGGGGCCCGCGTGAAGTCTGGGGCAACGGGTCGCGAAGGGGGTGATCTCGTGCGGAGTCTGTCCGGTCCTCGGGGCCTCGGTGCTGCATCGGGCACCCATCAGAGTCGACGGCGCGGGAGCGAGCTGCGGCTCGCGTGCCTCTCAGGCTGCCTGGCCGGCGCGCTCGTGCTGGCAGGGTGTGCCTCGCCCGAGGGGCCGTCCTCGACCGGCCTGCTGGACGGCCTGTTCGCTCCGAAGGTTGCGGAAGCGCCGCCCCAGCCGCCGCCGCGCACGCGCGACCACGACAAGACCTCCTGCACCAGCGCCGCCCAATGCTCGGGCGTGCTCAAGACCATGATCGAAAGCCCCGACCGCGGCTGGATCGGCAAGCAGCAGGCCCCCGGCACCTATGCCAACGGCACACGCCTCTTCGCCTACCGGGCACTGCGCACCAAGCTCACCTGCACCGAGCTGGGGCTGGCGGTCGACGAGGTGCGCGCCGCGTCCAGGTCTCTGGGCCGCCCGGTGCAGGGCATGAGCGCCTCCGATCTGTCGCGGACGCGGGCGCTCAGCACCCAGGTCGAAGGCGAGCTCACCAAGGAGCGCGCCGGGCGCTGCCGGACCTGATCTGATTCGATTTCCCGGCCAGACCAACGCTCGAGCCGGAGCGCCGCGCGTCCGCTTTCGGCGCTTTGCTGTCGGACGCGCGCCCAGTGTGCACACTTGCTCCGGTCTGAGTCTGTCAGGATTAGGAGCATGACAGGCTTTTGCCA
>Ga0075421_100000833_pt1 | contig 34207 bp, 28 predicted proteins | sample SoiMetdeltSBSDD5_FD_75292 | JGI IMG/M metagenome (GOLD analysis project Ga0075421, IMG submission 75292) | Bulk soil microbial communities from a Populus tree surrounding site in Tennessee, USA - Soil MetaG P. deltoides SBSDD5 | ecosystem: Environmental > Terrestrial > Soil > Tree plantation... | reverse complement strand
CTGCACCCACCATGCGCCTTCGGCGTAGCCCGGCAGGTCCTCGATGCGGCCGTGGGCGGCGAGGCGGATGGCGCCGGTCGGCAGCAGGCGCCCGCCGAGGCGGCCGGCCCAGGCGGCGCCATCGGTGCCGGGCTTCGAGACGATGTCGAGCGGCGGCTCCACGAGGCTCGCCTCGGCGATGCGGCGGGCGTCGCCCTCGCCGTAGGCGGTGCACCAGCGCTGCCACAGCCAGGCCGGCACATTGAGCCGCACCGGGTCCTGCCCCGCGAGCCTGCCGCTGCCCTCGGCGGCGACGCGGCGCAGCACGGCGTTGGCGAGGCCGGCGAAGCGCACTCCCCCCGGCTCCCGGCGTGCGGCCTCCACCGCGAGGCCGACGGCGGCGTGCGCCGGCGTGCCGAGGCACAGGATCTGGGCGGCGCCGGCGAGCAGGATCGGCCACATCCGGCCGCTGCTCCGGGGCGGTCTCCGCGCCAGGAAGGCGCCCAGCACGTGCTCCAGCTCGCCCAGCCGGCGCAGCACCGTGGCCGCCAGCAGCCGTGCGAATGCGCGGTCGCGCGGCTCGATGGCCGCCGTCGCGGAGCGCGCTCCGGTCACTGCCAGCATCTCGTCCAGCGTGCGCCTCTCGATGAGCACGCCGGCGATCAGCGCGTGCGCGAGGTCGCGCGCCGCGAGCCCTTGCGGCGGCGGGCGGCTCTGCGACTTGCGAACGGGTCCCCGCATGGGTGTTGGTCTCCCGATGGACCCGTGAGTTAGGCCGATCGGATGCCGACTGCAAGCGGCGCCACCACCGGAGGCGGGAGGCCTGGGCTCTTGCGCGACCGGCCTCGGCGTTAACCCCCGGTTCACCGAGAGTGCAACTCGCCGCGCCTCTTTTTGTCAGGGCGGGTCCGTGACCCCTTACAATTCGCGCGTCGCCAGGTCGGCAAGGCCGCCGGCTCGCCGCCGGCGCGGGCAGTCCGGGCGACCGGCCGCCCGGCGTCCGCGCTCTTTGACATCGTGAATCCCACCGCCGCCGGTCCAGGTCGGGCCGGCCTGCGCCGCCTCGACTCCATCGGCGGCACAGCGACCCCTCCGGGTCCGCGCGATCTGGCCCGATCTCACGGCGGCGCGGCGACGACGGCGGCTGCGGTCATCATGGCGCACGCGAGGGCGAGCGTCCAGGCCGCCTCGGCGTAGCCCAGGGCAACCAGCAGCGCCGTGGAGAGGATCGGCGAGGCGTAGGAGAGGACGCCCAGCAGGGCCACATCGCCCCGCTTCATGGCCGCGTCCCACAGGAAGAACGCGGCCCCCACGGGGCCGACGCCGAGGCCCAGGAGGGCGGCCCAGGAGAGGGCGCCGGCGGGCCAGGTCCACTGCTCCAGGGCGAGGCTCGCCGCCAGCGCCAGGGCCGCCGTGGCGATGCAGGAGACGGAGAGGCTCTCGCTCGGCACGTCGGCGACGAGGCGCGAGGCGACGGAGTAGCTCGACCAGACGAGCGCGCAGGCGAAAGCGAGCGCGAAGCCCAGCTGTTGCGCCGGGGTGCCCGCGGCGAGGCCGAGCTGGTCCCACACCAGGATCGCCGCCGCGGCGAGCCCGATGAGGGCGGCGAGCACATGGCGGGCCCTGAGCCGCGCGCCGGGCGGGAGGCCGGAGAAGAGCACGGTAAGGAGCGCCCACAGGGAGGCGACGAGGTGCGCCTCGGCCGGCGGCGCCAGGCGCAGCGCCGCGAAGTAGAGCGCGTGGTAGCCGAACAGGCCGTAGACACCGAGGGCGAGGGAGGCCGCGCTGGGCCGCAGGCAGTGCAGCCGGCCGCGCAGGCCGGCCACGAGCACACCGACGAGCGCGGCGATGGCGAACACGATGGCAGTGGTCTGGAACGGCGGGATAGGACCCTTCAGCGTCGTCAGCGTGGCGAGCGAGGCCCACAAGAGGATCGCGCCCAGCCCGAGCGCCGTTGCCGTCCTGGACGCCATGCGGACCGGAGCTCCTTCTGGTGTGGACGGGGCGATGCGCGGCCGCTTGATCACTGTGACAAGGCGTGCATAGGCTCACACATGGCAACGAACCTGTCGATCGATCCGGAGCTGATCGAACGCGCCCTGGAGGTCAGCGGCGAGCGAACGAAGAAGGCTGCTGTTCGAAGCTCCGCAGGAGTTCATCGCGCGCAGACAGCAGAAGCGCCTGCTCGAGCTGATGGGCAAGCTCGAGTGGGATTTCTCCTACGACTGTAAGGCGGAGCGCCCGCGCGATTGAGCCTGTTCGTCGATACCAGCGTCTGGCGACTTCCCGCACATCTCCGAGCACTGCGCATTGGGGGCCGCGAAAACGCCACCGGAGCGCAGCTCATGTCGCGAAGGGATCGAGCGGCGTGGACCTGTAGAGATCGCCGAGGCGGCCGATGGTGCCGATGTCGGGGAAAGTGAGCGCGACACCCGGCTTGATGAGTTGGCGTCGCCGCCAACGGCTGCCAGTCTGGCGGTCGTGCTGAACTGCGCCCATCCGGTCCTGGCGCACGAACAAGACGCATCGATTGTGCTCATGGTCCTGGTAGTAACGCAACTTGGCTTCCAGCACCGCCTTCTTGTCGCTCTCCGAGAGCACCTCGGCCACGAAGTAGAACCGCTGGACGTAGATCTGGCCAACCAAGAAGGCGGTGTCGATGACGACCACGTCCGGCTCGGGGTTGTACTTCTCGTCGCCCTTGAGCCAGACGCCAACCGCACGATCTGCCTGCCACTCGGGCTTCACCGCTGCGAGCTGGGCATTGAGCAGCATCTCCAGATTGCGGGAGATCCGAATGTGCATGACGGTGGGCGGCGGCATCATCATGGGCACACCGTCGATCAGCTCCCACTTCTCCTCCTTCGGGCGCTCGTCCCGGAAGGCGTGGAACTGCTCCATCGTGAGTTGCGGTCTCCGCCGCAGGAAATCTCCTGGCATGGCTGCATCTCAACAGAATCTATCCGCCCACGCAACTGACAGACCGTTGTGTTCAGCCAACCTTATCAAATCGGCCACATCGCTTCCGTCATAGCTCGGAAACTCAAATCCCTGGCCGTGATGGGCCGTGTACAAATGCTGAAGGATCTCGAAGGCCCGTTGCGTTGCTTGATCGAACTCGTTCCAGACTACCCCTGCATCGGTCCAAACACCCTTCGGGTCCGACACACAGTCACCGTCAATGTGGAAATGCGTTTTGTTGCGAATGATTTTTAGCTTCGCACTTAGGACTTCGATGCAGTGTAGCGTGCAAGCTCTAGTCCTGCAGAATTGTTCTATCTCCGCCGTCTGTTGCCGCAGCAGATACCAGAACGAGGCCACCCGGCGACTGCGATCAAAGACCTTGATCGCATGGGCGACCATCTGATCGAAGAAGGCTCGATCCATCAACTCGAACACGTCTAATCCTGAAGTCAATCTATCAGTCGACTTCAATGCGCCCCAGGCCCGCCGGTAGTAGAGGACCCGCTGCAATTCACTCAGATAGCGTCGTAGTGCCTTCCCAAATTTCTCATCGGCATCCATTTACACGTCCACGTCCGCCGCCAGCGCGTTGGCCTGGATGAACTCGCGCCGCGGCTCGACGATGTCGCCCATCAGGCGGGAGAAGATCTCGTCGGCCTCGCCGAGGTCGCCGAGCTTCACCTGCAGCAGCGTGCGCGCATCGCGGTCGAGCGTCGTCTCCCACAGCTGCTCGGGGTTCATCTCGCCCAGGCCCTTGTAGCGCTGCACGGAAATGCCCTTGCGCCCGGCCTCGTAGATGGCATCGAGCAGCGTGCGCGGCCCGAATACCGCCGTCTCGCCGTCCTTGCGCTTGAGCTTGGCGGGGAGCGCGTAAATCTCTTGCAGGTGCGCGACGCGCTCGTTGAGGCGGCGCGCCTCGAGCGAGCCGATCATCGCCCGGTCCAGCGTGTGCACCTCGGTGACGCCGCGCACCTGGCGGCGGAACACGTAGCCCTCGTTACCGAACATGCCGCTCCAGCCGCGCTCGGTCTCCTCGGAAAGCACGTCGAGCCGGTCGGCGATGGCCCTTGCCTTGGCATTCGCGTTGTCGGCGGACTGCAGGAGATCGGGGGCGAACAGGCCGCCGGTGGCCGCCTGCTCCACAACGAAGCGCGTATAGCGCGAGTGCAGGTCCTCGATCACGCGGGTGATGCCGCGCGCCTGCTCGACAATGTCGCGCAGGTCGCGGTGTGCGCGGACCTCGCCCGAGCCCAGCTCCAGTGCGGCCTCCTCGAGGCCGGTGTCGATCAGGTAGTTCTCGAACGCGTGCTGGTCCTTGAGATAGGTCTCGGACTTGCCCTTGCTGACCTTGTAGAGCGGTGGCTGGGCGATATAGAGGTGCCCCTTGTCCACGAGCTGCGGCATCTGCCGGTAGAAGAACGTGAGCAGCAGGGTGCGGATGTGGGCGCCGTCCACGTCGGCGTCCGTCATGATGATGATCTTGTGGTAGCGCAGCTTGGAGAGGTCGAAGTCGTCGCGGCCGATGCCGGTGCCGAGCGCGGTGATGAGCGTGCCGATCTCCTGGCTCGAGAGCATGCGGTCGAAACGCGCGCGCTCCACGTTCAGGATCTTGCCCCGCAGCGGCAGCACCGCCTGGAACTCGCGGTTGCGGCCCTGCTTGGCCGAGCCGCCGGCCGACTCGCCCTCGACGATGAACATCTCGGTGTTGGCCGGGTCGCGGTCCTGGCATTCGGCGAGCTTGCCCGGCAGCGAGCTGATATCGAGCGCGCCCTTGCGGCGTGTGAGCTCGCGCGCTTTTCGGGCCGCTTCACGTGCGGCTGCCGCCTCGATCACCTTGGTAATGATCACCTTGGCTTCCTTGGGATGCTCCTCGAGCCAGGCCGCCAGCTGGTCGCCGACGATGCCCTCGATCACCGGCTTCACCTCGGAGGAGACGAGCTTGTCCTTGGTCTGGCTGGAGAACTTGGGATCGGGCACTTTCACCGAGAGCACCGCGGTGAGGCCCTCGCGGGCGTCATCGCCGGTGAGCGACACCTTCTCCTTCTTGGCGGCGCCGCTCTCCTCCGCATACTTGTTGATGACGCGCGTCAGCGCCCCGCGCAAGCCTGCGAGATGCGTGCCGCCGTCGCGTTGGGGGATGTTGTTGGTGAAGCACAGAACCTGCTCGTGGTAGGCGTCGTTCCACCACAGCGCCAGCTCCACGGCGGTGCCGTCCTTCTCGCCACCGATCATGATCGGCGCCTCGAAGAGCGCCGTCTTGGAGCGGTCGAGCCAGCGCACGAACTCCGCGATGCCGCCATCGTAGCGCATCTCGGTGCTCTTCTTGTCGGCGTGGCGGAAGTCCTGCAGCACTACGCGTACGCCCGAGTTGAGGAAGGCGAGCTCGCGCAGGCGGTGCTCCAGCGTCTCGTAGTCGAACTCGGTGACGTTGTGGAAGGTCTCGAGACTCGGCCAGAACGTCACCTCCGTGCCGCGCTTGCCCTCCGCGTCGCCCAGCACCTTGAGCGGCGCCTCGGCGATACCGTTGCGGAAGCGCACGAAGTGCTCCCTGCCGTCGCGCCAGATCTTGAGCTCGAGCACGTAGGAGAGGGCGTTCACGACGGATACGCCGACGCCATGCAGGCCGCCCGAGACCTTGTAGGGGTTGTCGTCCTGGCCCTCGCCGAACTTGCCGCCGGCGTGCAGCTGCGTCATCACCACCTCGGCGGCGGAGATGCCTTCCCCCTGGTGGATGTCGGTGGGGATGCCGCGCCCGTTGTCGCGCACGGTGCAGGAGCCGTCGGGGTTGAGGCTGACCACGACCTCTGTGGCGAAGCCGGCCAAAGCCTCGTCGATGGCGTTGTCCACCACCTCGTAGACCATGTGATGCAGGCCTGAGCCGTCATCGGTGTCGCCGATGTACATGCCGGGCCGCTTGCGCACCGCGTCGAGCCCCTTCAAGACCTTGATCGCATCGGCGCCGTATCGCTCGGCGCCGTTGGTCTTTCTCGCAGGCGTTGCGCTCATGTCAGAAGGCGTCCTTTGGGGGGATTTTTTAGGTGGGCTGGAGACTATCCTAAGATGGGTATCGAAGCACGCAAAAAGAAGGGTTGCAGACAGCGAAATATATGTTCTTTGTCAACGTGTTATGGAGCGGTATTCGAACCTGCCGACGGGCTCCCTTGGGACACTGCCTGGCCGCCTTCCACGCGGTGGAAGGAGGCCTTTCCCGAGAGGCCGGAAAAGGCCTCCGCTTCGGTCCCCGTCATCCAGGTCTGGTTGCCGAGGGCAACGATCTCCTCGAACAGGGCGGCGCGCCGGATTGGGTCCAGGTGCGCACTGATCTCGTCGAGGAGGAGGATGGGTGCGGCGCCGTTCCGGTGCCGGCGCACCATCTCGGCTTGCGCCAGCACCAGGCCGACCAGCAGCGACTTCTGCTCACCCGTGGAGCAGGTGGCCGCCGGCATGCCCTTGGGGCCGTGGCCGACGAGAAGGTCCGAGCGGTGCGGGCCATCCAGCGTGCGGCCCGCGGCCCTGTCGCGCTCGCGGGCGCCCTGCAGCAGGGCCGCATAGGCGTCCTCCACATCCAGCGCGGGGCGGGTCGCAAGATCGGTCTCCAGCGTACCCGCAATGCCCAGCGTCGCCCACGCGAAGGCGCTCTGCGGAGCCGCCGCGCGCCGGGCCTCGATGAGGGCGGCGAGCTCGGTGACGGCCGCGGCGCGCGCGGCGGCGATGGCTACGCCGGTCTCGGCCATGATGCGCTCCAGGCCTGCAAAGCGCGCGGGCTCGCGCACGTCCTCGGCCAACAGGCGGTTCCTCTGCTGCATGGCCCGCTCGAACTGGCCAAGACGCAGGCGGTAGCCCGGATCGAGGCTCGGCGCGACGCGATCGAGGAAGCGCCGCCGCTCGGACGCGGGACCCGTAAAGAGCCCGTCCATCGCCGGCGTGAGCCAGAGGATGTCGACCAGGTCGCCGAGCGCGCCGGAGCCCGACTGGCTCTCGCCGTTGATGCGCACGCTCCGGCCCATGCGCAGGCCTGGGCGCCCGCCGTCGTGGCGCTGCAACCCGGTGCCGATCCTGACGCGGCCCAGCGGGGCCGAGACGGTGGCGGCGACGGCCCAGTCCGCGCCGCCCATACGTGCCAGCTCCGGATAGGGGGCGCGGCGGAGGCCCTGGCCGGCGGTGAGCAGCGAAACGGCTTCGAGCAGGTTGGTCTTCCCCGAGCCGTTGGGGCCCGTCAGCACGATCAGGCCGGGGCCGGCGGACAGCACGAGGCTTGCGTAGTTCCTGAAATCGGTGAGGCGTAGCTCCTCGATCCACACCCGAGGGCCCGCGGCGCCAGCCTCGGCGGGGGCGCCGGTGGTCGGGGCATCGGATGGACGCATGCGTGTCGCGTTGAGGCTCCGTCAGACGCGCATCGGCATCAGCACGTAGAGCGCGCCTTCGTCGCTGTCGTCCTTGACCATGGTCGGAGAGCCGGCATCGGCGAGCAGGAAATGCGTCATCTCGCTTTCGATCTGGTTGGCGATGTCCAGGAGATAGCGGGCATTGAAGCCGATTTCCAGGGGATCGGCGCCGTAGTCGGCGCCCAGCTCCTCCGTGGCGCTGCCGCCCTCCTGGTTGTTGACGGACAGCACGACCTTGTCAGGGCCGACATTGAGCTTCACGGCGCGTCCTCGGTCGCTGACGATGGTGGACACGCGGTCCACCGCGTTCGTGAACTCCGCGTTGCGTACGCGGAGCGACTTGTCGTTGGACTTGGGGATGACGCGGGCGTAGTCGGGGAAGGTGCCGTCGATCAGCTTGGTCGTCAGCGTGACACTGCCGATCTCGAAGCGCGCCTTGGAGGCCGATACGCCCACGGCGACGCCGCCATCGGTGCCTTCGACCAGCCGATGCAGCTCGTGCACCGTCTTGCGCGGCAGTATGATACCGGGCATGCCCTCCGCGCCGCGCGGCAGGGGACGCTCGGCCTGCGCCAGACGATGCCCGTCGGTCGCCACCGCACGCAGCGTGTCCTGGCCCGACTGCGCCGCCGTGTGCAGATAGATGCCGTTCAGATAGTAGCGCGTCTCCTCGGTGGAGATGGCAAAGCGGGTCTTGTCGATCAGGCGCTTGAGGTCGCCGGCCTCGATCTCGAACCTGTGGGTGAGGTCGCCCGGCGACAGATCCGGGAAGTCCTCCGGCGGCAGGGTCTGCAGCGCGAAGCGCGAGCGCCCCGACGTGAGCACCAGGCGCTCCTTCTCGACTTCGCGTCTGATCTCGACCTCCGCACCGTCGGGAAGCTTGCGCGCGATGTCGTAGAGGATGTGCGCAGACACCGTTGTGGCGCCGGGCTGCGAAACATCGGCACGCGTCTCCTCCAGCACCTCGCGCTCGAGGTCCGTCGCCTTGAACTGCAGGCCACGGTCGGAGGCCTTGAGCAGGACGTTGGAGAGGATCGGGATGGTCGTGCGCTTCTCGACCACGCTCGTCACATGGCCGAGCCCTCTGAGCAGCTCGCCGCGATCGATTACAAGCTTCATGGCCTGGACGTCTTTCTCTGGTGCACCTCACCCTCGGAGGGCGGAGGATCCTCACGGCTGGCCATCGCGCCAGCGTCCGGGAGGAGACTCACTTGCCGATGAACGTGGACCGCCGTCCGCCTTTTGGCAAGGATGGCATGACAACTCGCCTGGGAATAAAGCAACGGGCGGCGCCGGTGAGCGCCGCCCTTGTCGGTAAAACCGTCCGGACCGGTTTCGGCCGCTACCGGTTGAGCTGGCGCTTCAGCTCCTCGATCTCCTCCTTGAGGTGGGGGTTGTCGCCCATCTCCCGGTCGATCTTGCGGATGGCGTGCAGCACGGTGGTGTGGTCTCGGTTGCCGAAGCGGCGGCCGATCTCCGGCAGCGACCGCGAGGTGAGCTGCTTCGCCAGATACATGCCGATCTGCCGCGGCCGCACCACGGAGCGGTGGCGCCGATCCGACAGGATGTCGGCCTTGGAAACCGCGAAGTGGCGCGAGACGACGCGCAGGATGTCCTCGACCTTGATGCGCCTGGGCTCGTTGCCGAGCACCAGGTCGCGGATGATCGATTCGACCAGCTCGATGGTGATGGGCGCGTGCGTCAGCTGCCATGTGAGGTACAGGCGGTTGATGGCACCCTCGAGCTCGCGGCCGTTCTCGGTCAGGCGGTCGGCGAGCAGCTTGAGCACCGGGCCCGAGAGCTCGAACGCCGGGTCGATAGTGCGTTTCTCCTGCACCCGCCGCGCCAGGATCTCGAGGCGCAGCTCCTCGTCAAACTCGCCGATCTCCGTGATCAGGCCGCGCTGCATGCGCGAGCGCATGCGGTCGTTGAGACGGTCGAGCTGTCCCGGCGGACGCGCCGAAGCGACCACCACCTGCTTGCCGCCGTCGAGCAGCGCATTGATGATGTGCTCGAACTCCTGCTCGGTCTTCTCGCCCTGCATGAACTCCAGGTCGTCGATCAAGAGGATGTCGATCGCTCTGAACTTCTCCTTGAAGGCCATGGCATCCTGGCTGCGCACCGCTTCCACGAACTGGTAGCGGAAGCGTTCCGCCGTCAGATAGAGCACCTGAGCGCGCGGATGGCGCCGCCTGGTCTCCCAGGCGATGGCGTGCAGGAGGTGCGTCTTGCCGAGGCCCACCGCGGAATGCAGGAACAGCGGATTGAACTGGCGATGCTCGTCGAGCACCGTATGGGCGGTCTGCGTAGCGACGGCGAGCGCGATGCGGTTCGCCTTGCCCTCGACGAAGCTCTCGAACGTGTACTTCGGATCCAGCGGCGAGCCCTCGAAGCCGTTGACGCTGGTGCGCGCCGGAGGCGCGACCGAGCCGGCCGGGCGTGGCGCGGGCCTAGCTGCGTCGGTATGGCCCGCCGGCTTGGCGTGGCCGTGCGCGGACGCCGCCGAGCCGGCAGCCGCACGCGCACCCCCGTACTCGCGCACCACGACGTCGAGCCGCTCGGCGCCGGCGAACTCGGCCCTGCAGCACTCGAGCAGAGCGTCGGCGTAGTGCGACTGGATCCAGTTCTGCAGGAACTTGGTCGGCAGCGACGCACGCACGGTGCGCCCGTCGAAGCTCTCGAACTCCATGAGGTGGAACCAGGAGCCGTAGACCTCCTCGCCGAACCTGGCGCGCAGGAGCGCGCGCGCCTTGACGCCTAGCGTGGGTGGAGGCTTGGGCAGCGCAGCATCAGGCTTGCCCACCGGATCGCCCGGTCCACCGGCTTCATGAGATACGCTTGGCACATGCGTGCTGGTATGCATTTTCGACCCCGCCGTTGCTGTACATTTCGCCGCCTCCGACCGCCGCCTCTGCGGTCACTCATACGTCCGGACACCGCCGCCGCCCGTGGCCTCGGGCAAGGGCAGCCTCCGCACGCGCTCCGAGCACCGGGAGACAGGTCAACCCTGTCCCCAAGGGAGCCCCTTGGCTTTCCAGCCGCCAAGCCTCCCTCTGTGGCGTCCGGGATCGAGTGGCCCCTCGAACCCCTCCGCCACGTTGCGGCAGCGGGCATAGCCCGCCGCTGCCATCGCCCGGGCAGCACTGAGGCTTCTGCCACCCGATCGACAGATGAAAAACAGCTCGCTGTCCTTGTTTGCGCCGATGGCTGTGAGCGCGGCAACGGCCTGGCCGACGAAGGCAGTGTTGACCCGGCTGTCGGGAAACCCCTGCCACTCCACCTGCACGAGCCGCATGCCGGTCGAGGACAGGTCCGGCACGCCGACGAAGGCCCACTCGGCGCTCGTCCTAACGTCGATCAACACCGAGTCCGGGTCGCGCTCGAGCCGTGCCCATGTCTCTTCCACAGAAAGGGAATCGATGTGGACCTCACCAGCCACGCTGCAACCACTCCCTCTACGCCGCGTTCGACCGCGTTGACCTGAGACGGCAATAAGACGCACTGCCTGACAGACGAAGCATTGCACCTCGCCCACTCAAGCCCTACCCATTACAAGGCGTGTCTTGCCGCAGATTACGCAACGCTTCCCCGAGCTATGAATGCTTGGCCTGCACTCGGGGACGTCACAACGCAGTACTTGCTGGCGCTGCAACAGGGCGCCAGCCCGAGGGGTTGTAGGCCAAGACCTGAAGACCGGTCAACCGCAGCACGCCTGGCCCTGGGGTAACGCGAGTCTGCCGGCGGACCTACCGCGAAGGTCAAAACCTGGGGAAAACAGCTGAGTCATCAACTGGATTCAGCCCGGTGAGGCTGGATTGCCAAACCACGACAACTTAGAGTCGTTCAGATGAAAGAATCTCTTCCCCAAGGGGGGACTCACTCGGTCCGCGCCTCGGCGTCTCATATTGAGACGCTTTCGGAACAGATTGAACTTCAACGGAATTGTGACGGCCCGCGGGGCCCGGACGATCTTCCTGGTTGCGGTATTTTTGCAACGTGGGAGCGGTCAAGAAAATGTTAACAACCGGTTTACGGACGGCCGTCTCAAGGCATGGCCTTGAGACGCGCCGAAAGGCGGGACACTTTGCGCGACGCCGCGTTCTTGTGCGTGATCCGCTTCTGGGCTGAGCGCATGAGAACCGGCTCTGCCGCCGCTAGCGCTGCCTTGGCGGCGTCCTTGTCGCCCGACGCGATCGCCTCCTCGACCTTGCGCACGTAGGACTTTACCTGCGAGCCGCGCGACTTGTTGACGGCAGTGCGGCGTAGCGTCTGGCGTGCGGCCTTGGTGGCCGATTTGGTATTGGCCATTGCAATAGGGCTCCCGGCTGGAGACTGGAGAGAATCGCACGCTTCGGGGCTCTCCCGGGTGGCGGCGCCGCTGTCATAGCCCGGCGCCGGCGAAAACGTCAACGATCCCTGTCAGTTGTGTGTGAAGTTGGGCTTGCGCTTGTCCGCGAAAGCCGCCATGCCCTCCTTCTGATCGGCGAGCGCGAACTGCGAGTGGAACACGCGCCGCTCGAAGCGGATGCCCTCGCCGAGCGAGGTCTCGTAGGCCCGGTTGACGCTCTCCTTGGTCATCATTGCCACGGGCAGCGACATGGAGGCGACCGCCTCGGCCGTCTTCATGGCCTCCTCCAGCAGCGAGGCCGCAGGCACTACGCGGGCGACCAGGTTGGCGCGCTCGGCCTCCTCTGCGCCCATCATGCGGCCCGTGAGGCACATCTCCATGGCCTTGGCCTTGCCGACCTGGCGGATCAGCCGCTGCGTGCCGCCCGAGCCCGGCATGACGCCCAGCTTGATCTCGGGCTGGCCGAACCTGGCGGTGTCGGCAGCAATGATGATGTCGCACATCATGGCCATCTCGCAGCCGCCGCCCAGCGCGAAGCCCGCTACGGCGGCCACCACCGGCTTGCGCACGCGCGCCAGGCGGTCCCATTTGGAGATGAAGTCCTCCTTGTAGGCCTGCATGAAGGTCTTGGACTGCATCTCCTTGATGTCGGCACCGGCGGCGAACGCCTTGTCGCTGCCAGTGACGACGATGCAGCCGATGCCGGCGTCCTCCTCGAAGGCATCGAGCGCCTGGCTCAGCTCGCCGATGAGCCGCGCGTTGAGGGCATTGAGGGCGGCGGGGCGGTTGAGCCGGATCAGGCCGACGCGGCCCTTGGTTTCGACGATGATGGTCTCGTAGGCCATGGGCATGCTCCATTCGGCAGCGGTTACGTTGGTTCAGCGCTGGCACGCCGGACAATAGAACGTCGAGCGGCCGCCCTGTGTCCTGCGGCGCACCGTGCCCCGGCAGCCGGGCCTCAGGCAAGGCTCCCCCTCGCGGCCGTAGACAGCGAACTCGTTCTGGAACAGGCCGCTGGTGCCGTCGGCGCGCTTGTAGTCGCGCAAGGTCGAGCCCCCGGCGCGGATCGCATCGCCGAGCACCGCCTTGATCTCAGCGGCGAGCCGTTCAGCCGCGGGCGCCGGCTTGCCCGACTTGGTCGCGAGGCGCGCCGCCGGCCTCCATGGACTGAGGCCCGCGCGGAACAGGGCCTCGCAGACGTAGATGTTGCCGAGGCCGGCGACGATGCGCTGGTCCATCAGGAACGCCTTGAGATCGGTCTTCCGCCCCAGCGCGCGCGTGGCTAGATAGGCGCCGGTGAGGTCGTCGCTCAGCGGCTCGACCCCGAGCCCGGCGAAGAAGGCATCCTGGGCGAGGTCGTGCTCCGGGATCAGCGTCATGTAGCCGAAGCGGCGGGCGTCGTTGTAGGTGACGACGGCGCCGCCCGACATGGTGAAGACGAGGTGGTCGTGCCTGGCGTCCTTGCCGTGCTCGTAGGCGTACTGGCCGAGGGTCAGGTCGCGCTCGGGGCCGCCGTTGGAGACGATGAGGCGTCCGGTCATGCCGAGATGAACGGCCAGCACCTCGTCCCGGTCGAGATGGACGAGGATGTACTTGGCGCGACGCCCGAGGCTCAGGACGCGTCGGCCCGTCAGCCGCTCGGCGAACCGCTCCGGCAGCGGAAAGCGCAAGTCGGGCCGCCGCTGCTCGACCCGCACGAAGCGCCGGCCGGTGAGCACGGGCTCCAGGCCCAGGCGCACGGTCTCGACCTCGGGCAGCTCCGGCATCGGCCCAGTCCCGCTTCTCAGGCCCCCGTATCGCCCTTGAGCCCCGCGGCCTCGATGCCCGCGAGCGCCGCGATCTCGTCGTTGTCGGAGGTGTCGCCCGATACGCCGACGGCGCCGACGAGCGCGCCCGCGGCATCCTTGATGAGCACGCCGCCCGCCACCGGGATCAGCGAGCCGCCGACCGCGTGCGTCACCGCGGCCACGAAGTAGGGCCGCTCCTTGCACATCTTCTCCAGGGTGCGCGAGCCGAGCCCCATGGCGAGCGCGCCGTGCGCCTTGCCGATGGCGACCTCGGCGCGCTTGAGGCTCGTGCCGTCCTCGGCGGCCAGGGCCCTCGGCGACCCGCGCGCGTCCAGCACGGCGACCGCCAGCGGCTTGAAGTTGCGCTGCCTGGCGGCGGTGAGTGCCGCGGCGAGTATCGTCTGCGCGTCCTGCAGCTTCATAGGGCTCTCTCCCTGAACCGGTATCGGACCCAGAGGGTCCGATACCAGACTAGCCTTGCCTCCGGCGCGGCGCGAGGCCCTGTCTGCGGCTCGCCTGCGCATAACTGCGGCGCTGCCCTTGACCGCGCGCGGCCGTTGGTGTGCGTTCCAGCCGAAGCATGCCACGGGGACCCGACGCAGATGCCGGCCGCGCGCGCACGGAGGAGTCGGAGGCCCGACTGGTCGGAGCGCGGCTCCGCCGCCGTCGACCTCGGCGACCTCGATGCAGCGCGCCTCTACTTTGCGGAGGCCGTGCGCCGCGACCGCGGCAACGCCCGGCACCGCTATCATCTGGCCGTGGTCGAGGAAGGGCTTGGGAGCCTCGGCGCCGCCGCCGCGAGCCTCACGGAGGCCCTGCGCCTCGATGCCGGGATGGCCGATGCCGCGCGCAGGCTCGCCCTGCTCGCCGGCCGCAGCGACCTTCCCGCCGATGCGCCGCTCAGCGCCGCCGGGCTCGTGGCAGCGCTCGCGCACGACACCATCGACCGCGAGCTCGTGGCCGAGCTGGCGCTGCGCCACCTCGCCGCCGCCGGGCCGCTCGGCGCTGCGCTGGCCACGGGCCGGATCGAAGGCTGGCACGCCGCCGCGCGCGGGCTGTGCCTCGACAGGGCCTCGCCCGTGCTGAGCGAGCCGCTGCTGCTCGCGGTGCTCCGCACCGGCTGCTTCCGCAACCCGGAGGTCGAGCGGCTGCTGACGGCGCTGCGGCGCGTTGTGGCGCTGGAGCTGCCGCCGCAGCGGCTGGAGGAGCGCGCTCTGTTCGATTTCACGCTGGCGCTGGCGCTGCAGTGCCAGCTCAACGAGCACGCGTGGGCGGCGAGCGCCGCAGAGGAGAGCCGCGCGCAGGAGCTCAGCGTCGCGAACGCCCGCCTCCTCGAGGGCGACCCGGCGGCAGGCCGCCGGTTTGTGCTGGCCTCGCTCTATCTGCCGTTCTCGGGCCTGCTCGGCGACAGGATCGATGTGCAGGAGGCGCACCGCATCCGGCCGCGCGCACTGCGCGAGGTGGTGGTGCGCCACCTCGCCGAGGCCGCCGGGGAGCGCGAGCGCGCCGCCCGCATGCCCCGGCTCGGCGCCATCGCGGAAGCGACCGCACGCGAGGTCGCGCAGCAGTACGAGGCGAGCCCTTACCCGCGCTGGACCAGCGTCGGCGTCGTTGCGCCCGCCCGCATGCGGCGCATGCTCGGCCGCTACTTCGAGGCGGGGGAGCTGGCCTTCCTGGACCGGCGCTGCGAGATCCTGATCGCCGGCTGCGGCACGGGCCAGCAGGCCGTGCAGGCGGCGCTGGCCTACGGACCGCGGGCGCGGGTGCTGGCGATCGACCTGTCCGCGGCAAGCCTCGCCTATGCGGCGCGCATGGCGGAGCGCTTCGGCGCCGCCAACGTACAGTTCGCTCAGGCCGACCTGCAGGCCCTGCACGCGGCCGGCGCCGAGCTCGCCGGGCGCTTCGACGGGATCGAATGCACGGGCGTTCTGCATCACCTGGCGCAGCCGCTGCAGGCCTGGCGCGCGCTCATCGCGTGCCTGGCCGAGGACGGGCGCATGTTCCTGGGGCTCTACAGCGCGCTCGCCAGGCGCAGCCTCACCGATCTGCGCGGCGAGGCGGCCTGGCCCGGTTCCGGCTGCAGCGATGCGGCGCTGCGCGCGTTCCGCCAGGTGCTGCTCGACCGGCCGGCCGATGCCATCGGCGGCGATCTCAAAACGAGCCGGGACTTCTACACGGCGAGCAACTTTCGCGATCTCGCGCTGCATGTCAGCGAGCATCCCCTGACGCTGCCCGAGATTGCCGGCTTTCTCGACGCCAACGGCCTCGCCTTTTGCGGGTTTCAGCTCGAACCGGGAATATTCCAGCGGTTTCAGGAGCGCTTTCCCGGCGAGACTTGGCCAGGCTCGCTGGCGAGCTGGGCGCAATTCGAGGAGGCCAATCCGCGCACCTTCGCCGGCATGTACAATTTCTGGTCCACCCGCCGGTGACGGTTGCCGAGGCCGCCCGAGCCGCAGCGACGGGCGGCTGGCCCATCGGGCGGGCAGAAGCCGGCGGACTGCTCCGGGAATGCCCCTGCAGCTGCGTAGCGTGCGATTCCAGCGCGATCCGGGCCGAGGCAGTACCCCACACCCCCCGGTCGGACACCAGACCCCTCCTGAGCCTCGCCAGACGGCCTGGGATCGGCGTCCCGAAATGGAGCATCGCCGGCCGGCCGTGAGGCTCACGAGGGTGGCCTTGGCCGACCATTGGCAGAGAAATGATATCCGTTATCTTACAGCTCTGTATTCGATTATATCTCTAGATATCCAATTGCGGATATTCTTTTATTGTTTGATTCTTTTCATTCCAGCGATCGCGTTTCAAGAGCGCAATGTTGCGAGCCGGGGACAGGATTGTCGTCCGTTGGGTTTAATATAGGTCGAAATCCGATTCGACCGGCCTGCAGCCGGCGGGCGATGGCTGCGCAACGATTGCGGCCCTCGGCCATACGTCACTCCAGTATCTGGGGAATGGATCATGACAACGTTCGCAAGACTGTGCGGTGCTGGCGTCGTCGCAACCTCGATCGCCTGCGCCGGCCTCACAGGCGCGGCATACGCTGGCGGTTTCAGCGTGCGCGAGCAGTCGACCACGTTCCTCGGCACCTCGTTCGCGGGCTCCGCCGCCGGCGGCGACATCAGCTCCATGTACTGGAACGCGGCGGCGGCCGCGGCATCGCCGGGCTGCAGCGCCATGTCGAGCTACACGCTCATCCTCGGGAGCAGCGACGTGAGCGCGGACTCCGGCGCGTTCTTCGCTGCTCCCGTGTCCAAGTCGACCGACGTGGGCAGCGATCCGACGGTTCCTGCCTCGTATCTGACCTGCCAGCTGTCCGACAAGCTGTTCGTAGGACTGGCCATGAACTCGCCGTTCGGCCTGCTCACCAAGCCCGACGACGTGGGCTGGGCAGGATCGCCCATCGCCGTCACCTCCAAGGTGTTCACGACCAACATCACGCCCACCGTTGCCTACAAGATCACGCCGGCGCTGACGATCGGCGTGGGCCTGCAGGTCGAATACTTCAGGCTGCGCCTCAATCACGCGGCATTCGCGCCGCTGGGGCAGCCGCAGGCCGGCAGCCGCTCCTTCGAGGCCGACGACTGGGGTATCGGCGCCACCGTTGGCCTGCTGTGGCAGCCGCTGCCCGGGACATCGCTCGGCCTCGGCTTCCGCTCGGCCGTGGGCCTCGACGTGAGCGGAGCGTTCATGCAAGGGGGCACCATAGCGAAAGGCGCGTTCAGGGCCGATGCGACGGCAGGTCTCGTGCTGCCCGAGCAGATCACGTTCAGCTTCCGGCAAGCCCTCGCTCCGCGATGGGCCGTCCTCGGCACGGTCGAATGGCAGAACTGGAGCCGGCTGGGCGATGTTTCCGCACTGGGCTCGGGGTGTGGCTCCACCGGCGTCTGCGAGGTCCTGAACCTCAACTTTCGCGACGGCTGGTTCTTCTCCCTCGGCGCGGAATACGCCTGGAGCCCGACGCTCCTGCTGCGCGGCGGCGTGGCCTATGAAATCTCTCCGATCCAGGACAGCACGCGCAGCATCCTGCTTCCCGACAGCAACCGCGTGTGGCTGAGCTTCGGCGCCTCCTACAGGTATTCCGAGCACATCATCATCGATTTCGCCTACTCGCACATCTTCTTCGAGGACGCGCCCTACTGTATTGCGGCGAACGTAGGCAGCACGCATTGCAACGCAGGCACGTCCCCGGGTCCAATTCTGCTGCGTGGCGATTCCGACAGCTCCGTAGACATCGTCTCGGTCGGCCTGAGATACCGGTTCTAGCGAGTTTCGGCGGTCGGGCGTCGGTCTCGGCCGTTTCGGTGCTCCCCGCCGAAGCCAAGCCCGACGCTCGACTGCCGCTCCTGGTGCGACTGGCGCGCTTCCGCGCTAGCATGGCCTCCAAGTTGCAAAGCACAGGAGGATGTCATGTGCGCGCCGGGATGCATCGAGCATGTCAGGTCCAAGCTGTCGCGCCGCGGGTTCTTCAAGGGTGCGGGAGCAGCGGCGGCAGCCGCCACAGCCGCGGCCCTGGGGCCGGGCGAGGCCGAGGCACAGGCCTTCCCGCGCTTCTCGCGGGTCGTCGACCTCACCCACACGCACTCGCCGGAGTTCCCGACCTTCTTCGACACGCCCGGCGTCACACTCAAGCCGCTCAAGCGGTTCAAGCCGGACGGCTTCAACCTCAACGAATGGACCGTGCTGGAGCATTCCGGGACGCACATCGATGCGCCCATCCACTTCGCCGAAACCGGCGCCGGGTCCGATACGCTCCCCGTCAGCCAGCTCGTGGTGCCGCTCGCCGTGATCGATGTTAAGGAGCAGGCGGCGCAGAACGCCGACTTCCAGCTCACCCCCGCCGACCTGCGACACTGGGAGCGGCGTTTCGGGCGGCTGCCCCGGGGCGCCTGCGTCGCCCTCGACTCCGGCTGGGCCGCGCATGTGGGCAGCTCGAGGTTCCTCGGCAAGGACGCCCAGGGCGGGCTGCACTTCCCAGGCTTCCACCCCGAGGCCGCCGACTGGCTGTTGAAGGAACGGCGCGTCGCCGGCATCGCAGTCGACACGCTGTCGCTCGACCACGGCGCGTCCAGGGACTTCAAGACGCACTACGCCTGGCTGCCGACGGGGCGCTGGGGGCTCGAATGCGTCGCCAACCTGGACCAGGTGCCGCCGCGCGGCGCGACGCTGGTGGTCGGCGCTCCCAAGATCCGCGGTGCCACCGGCGGCCCGACGCGGCTGCTGGCGCTGGTGTAGGTGACCTTCCGTTGGCGCAAGCCCACTCTAGGGCAAAGCATCCTGCCTGCCCTGCCCACCGTACTGGCTGCCGCGTCCGCTTGCGATGCCTTCCCTGCCGGACGGCTGCCCACCGCCCGGCAAGCCTTGACCCGATCGATACTTCCAGGTGCTGCAATCCCCGGTTTTGGGGATCCCGATGAGCTGTCGGCCAACGACGGCGCACTCACCCGCTGAGAGCAACGGCTCTTTCCAGCCTGACAGGCCTTTGCCTCGTGAGGCGTCAGCGTGCCCGTGAAATAAGCAGGCACTAAATCAACGCGTTGCGGCGTCGGCGCCAAGCACATAGGCTGAAGCGCGGTTTCATGTTCGAGCAACCCTCGGGGAGAGTCTCATGCGACGTCGCGATTTCACGAAGCTGGCGCTGGCGGGAGCGGCGGGTACCGTAGCGGCGCCGGCCGTGGTACGTGCGCAGACGGCCTTCAACTGGAAGATGACCAGCTTTTACGGCCCCAACGCCGCTTTCTATTCGACCGGCCCCGGCAGCGCCAAGGACCTCATCAAGCGCATCGACGACATGTCGGGCGGGCGCATCAAGATCCAGTTCTACGGCGCCGGCGAGTTGATCCCGGCGGGCGAGGGCTTCGATGCGGTCTCGGCGGGCACGGTCGAGATGAACTACGCCAATGCCTACTTCTGGACGGGCAAGCTGTTCGCCGGCCAGTACTTCACGGCGGTGCCCTTCGGTCTCAACTTCCAGGGTCTCAACGGCTGGATGTACGACGGCGGCGGCCTGGGGCTGTGGCGCGAGGCCTACGATCGCTTCAATTTGGTTCCGTTCCTGTGCGGCAATACCGGCGTGCAGATGACAGGCTGGTTCAAGAGGCCGATCCAGAAGGTCGAGGATTTCAAAGGCCTCAAAATGCGCATCCCCGGCCTTGCCGGACGCGTCTACCAGTCGCTGGGCGTCGACGTACGGCTGCTGCCAGCGGGCGAGATTTTCCCGGCTCTGGAGCGCGGCGTGATCGATGCGGCCGAGTTCGTCGGACCCTACCTCGATCGCCAGCTCGGCCTGCACCGGGTGGCAAAGTACTACTACACCACGGGGTGGCACGAGACCGCGACGGCGAGCGAGCTGATCATCAACAAGGCCAAGTGGAATTCCCTGCCGCCCGATCTCAAGGCCGTTGTCGAGAGTGCCTGCGCGGCCTGCAACGTGATCAGCGAGGCCTGGTGCCAGAAGAACAACGCCGAGGCCATGGACGACCTGATCAAGAACCACGGGGTCAATGCCCAGCCGCTGCCCGACCCGGTCGTCGAGGCCCTCCGCGAGGCCACCAGCCGCAATCTCGCGGAGGCGGTCGCAAAGGACGCCCTGACCAAGAAGGTACACGACTCGTACATGGCCTACATGGAGAAGTACACGAAGTGGGCCGGCTACAGCGAGGCCGTGTACCACAGCAAGATCCTCAGGCACTGAGGCCCACGTGAGCGCCGCGGAAAGGGTTGCCGATCGGATCGATGCCTTCATCGATCGGGTTGGCCGCGTCACAGCGTGGTCGTCGTTCGCGCTCGCACTCGTGATGGCGGGCAATGTGCTGCTCCGCTACGTTTTCCACACCGGTTCGGTGTGGTCGCAGGAGCTGGAGTGGCACCTGATGGCGCCGATCTGCCTGTTCGGCATGTCCTACGCACTGAGGCACGGCGAGCACGTGCGGGTTGACGTGATGTTCGCGGGCTTCTCGACGCGCGCCAAGAATTTCGTAGAGCTTGTCTCCTCGCTGCTGCTGATCGCGATCTCGCTGATCGTCATCTGGCTCTCGATTTCCTACGTGAACCAATCCTGGTCGGTCGGCGAGGGCTCGGCGAACCCCGGCGGTATCCCCGCGCGCTATATCCTGAAAGCTCTGATTCCGGCTGGATTTGCGCTCATGGCCGTGCAGGCCGCCGGACAAACGATCCGCTACTACCTCGCCTGGAAGAGGGGTGCCTGATGCCGTTCAACGAGGTGCTCGCGATCGGAATGCTGGTCGCGTTCTTTGTGCTGCTGATGGCCGGCATCCCCGTAGCCCTCACGCTTGCCACCGCCGGACTCGTGTTCGGCTACATCGGCTTCGGGCCGCTGCTGTTCCACCTCCTGCCCAACCGCATTTACGGGGTGGTGACCAACTACACATTGATCGCCATGCCCCTCTTCGTGTTCATGGGCGTGATGCTCGAGAAATCGCGGCTGGCCGAAGACCTCATGGAGGTGATCGGGCACGCAGCCGGCGGCCTGCGCGGTGGGCTCGGCATCGGGATCATCGTGGTTGGTGTGCTGATGGGAGCGACGACCGGCATCGTCGGCGCCACCGTGGTGACGCTGGGCCTCCTCACCATGCCGACCCTCCTGCGACGCGGCTACGACAAGGGGCTCTCATCGGGCATCATCTGCGCCTCGGGAACCCTGGGACAGATCATCCCGCCGAGCTTGATCCTGATCCTGCTCGCCGACATCATGAACGAGTCGGTTGGCACGCTGTTCGCGGCGGCGATGATCCCCGGTCTGCTGCTCGCCGGCATCTACATCGTCTACCTGCTCGTGCTCGGCATCTTCAGGCCGCATGCAGTGCCGGCAGTACCGAAGGAGGAGCGCGACGCGCTCTCGCGCAGCGAGCTCGCGGGCAAGATGCTGCGCGTGGTACTGCCCCCGCTCGTGCTGGTCGGTGCCGTGCTTGGCTCCATAATCGGTGGCGTCGCGGCACCCACCGAGGCCGCCTCCATGGGCGCGCTCGGGGCCATCGTCGTTACCGCCATTTGCGGCCGCATGTCTTGGGCCGTGCTCAGGGAAACGACCTACGCCACCACCAGAATCACAGCGATGATGATGTTCATCCTGATCTGCGCACAAGCGTTCTCGCTCGCGTTCCGTGGCCTGCAGGGCGAGCGGCTGGTACAGGACCTCTTCGCCCACGTCCCCGGCGGCACCGGCGGCGCCATCTGGTTCCTGATGCTCATTATCTTCATACTCGGCTTTTTCATCGAGTGGATCGAGATCTCCTATATCGCCGTGCCGCTGTTTCTGCCGGTCTTTATCGCCGCCGGCGTCGACATGGTTTGGCTGGCGACGCTGATCTGCGTAAACTTGCAGACCTCGTTCCTCACGCCGCCGTTCGGCTGGGCGTTATTCTTCTTGCGCGGCGTGGCCCCTCCCGAGGTGAAAACCAGCGACATCTACCGCGGCATCATTCCCTTCGTTATGTTGCAAGTTGTTGCTCTCGTTCTGGTGTTCTGTTTCCCCGGAATTGCCACTTGGCTGCCCAAGGCCATCGGGTGGTGACCAACCCGGCCGGTTGTCCTACTGCAGCTTTCGTGGCGCTTCGCGATTGCAGCTGAGGGCGGGTTCCTGACCACCGGCTGAGTTCGTCGGTCGTTGCTGGCGCGCTCTTATTGAGCCACCGGCGGGACTATGCTCAGCCCGCCCCCCGCAAGCGGCGAGAACGGACCGCAGGGAGCGGAGGGGCGCCTATCTCGGAATGGTGAAGTCGCGCGGTACACGGCGCATGAAGTAGCGTTGGCCGCCTGTAGTGGAGGTGTAGCGCATGCCGCCGTCATCCAGCGATTCGATGCTGTAGTCCGAGCGCGGAATGCGCGAGCAGTCCTGCAGTCCGCGAGCGTCCCGCAAGGTGGAGCACTCGACCCACCACACGTTGTTGTCGACGCCCCATACGAACGACATGACGATCTCGGTCTGGAACCGGGAGCCCTGATAGAAGCGCATGATCTGCATCCCGGTTCCGTCCGGTGTGTGCACGATCGTCCACCGCCGGCTGTCGAAGGAGATGCCGTCGAGCTGTCCGTTGTCCTGGGTCTCGCCGTACCAGCTGCCGAGTACGTCCTCCCGGTTCGCGGCCGATGCCATCGCCGCGTTCAGGCCGAGCAGCAGCAGGGCCAGTGCCAACCTGAAGCGACGCAGGCTCGAAGCTCTGTTCACGGGAGCACCCAATCGAAAAACAGGAATGTGATGCATGGAATAGCCCGCCGCTGCGGCGCGGGCAAGGCTGCCGGGCCACGAAGCCAGGGGTCTGTCGTGCGCGGATCCCGCAAGGGTGCAACTTCCCTTGCGCCGTTCCTGCCGGCGGACGGGTGGGGGTAATATGGCCTGAGAAAGAACGGAGGAAGCACCATGCGGCTTGCAGACAAGATTGCCATCGTCGTCGGCGCCGGCCAGGGTCCGGGCGAAGGCCTGGGGAACGGCCGGGCGACGGCGCTTCTCTTCGCCCGCAACGGCGCCAAGGTGCTGGCCGTCGATCGGGCCCTGGACTCGGCGAAGGAGACGGCCGCGATCGTCGCCGAGGACGGCGGGGAATGCGTTGCCTTCGAGGCCGATGTCACCAGCGAGGCGGCGCTCGCGGCCGCCGCCGAGGAGGCGGTGAAGCGCTGGGGCCGCATCGACATCCTGCACAACAACGTGGGCGTGAGCCTCGCCGGCGGCGACGCCTCGCCGCTGGAGATCACCGAGGAGGCATTCGACCGCGTTTCGGCCATCAACCTGCGCGGCACCGTGATGGCCTGCAAGCACGTGCTGCCGGTGATGCGCCGGCAACGCTCGGGCGCCATCGTCAACATCGCCTCGATTGCGGCCTGGTCGGCCAACTACCCGACCGTAGCCTACAAGACCACCAAGGCGGGCATGATCGCCTACACCGAGCAGATCGCGTGCCAGAACGCCGAGTTCGGCGTGCGCGCCAACGTCATCCTGCCGGGCCTCATGGATACGCCGATGGCGGTCGACACCCGCGCCCGCGCGTGGGGCAAGGCGCGCGCCGAGGTGGCCGCCCAGCGCGACGCCCGCGTGCCCCTGCGCCGCAAAATGGGCTCGGCCTGGGACGTGGCCAACGCCGCGTTGTTCCTCGCCTCCGACGAGGCCAACTTCATCACCGGGGTGGCGTTGCCGGTCGACGGCGGCTCGAGCCTCAGGCGGGAGTAGGCGCACGCGCCAGTCGTCGCCTTCCGGCAGGCGGCGTTGATCCTCCCCGGCCTTCGCCGGGGACGGCACAACCTACCTGCGACGCCGCCGCTCCAACCAGGCGGTGGGAGGAGGAGGCCCGGAGTAGGTGTAGGAGCCCGGGGGGCCGTAGTACGAGTAGCCCGAGTAGTATCCCAAGACAGGATTGTACCCGTAGTATCCCTGCGGCGGGGCAGGCGGGCCGAACAGCGTCGGCCCGGGGCCAGGCACTGCGCTCCCCAGGATCCCGTCGAAGGTGGGGATGGGAGGCGTGAGGCCGTTGGACCCGGCGTCGGGCAGCGCGGGACCGCTCACCGGATACCGGCGCAGGTAGGTGCTGGGCAGCCCTGCGTACCAGAAGTAGCCGTAGACGCGGGGCACCCGCCTGTAGCCGTAGACGCGCGGCGCCTGTCTGTAGCCGCTGTACCTGTAGCCGTTGTAGCGCCAGGCGCGAGCGGGCTGCCGATAGCCGTACCGCCCCTCGTTGCAGCCCGGTCCGCGGCAGGCCCAGGCCTGCGGAGCGCCGAGGAGGAGACACGCCAGCGAGATGCCGAGCGTGCCGTATCGCAGCCTTCTTGCCATGGTTCCTGAGAGCATCCTGCCCGCCTTTCGCAAAGCGAGCGTAGCCTCGGCTGCAGCGGACCGCCCTCGGGGCAAACCCGGAAATCGGGCCCCTGGTTACCAGAACGTGCACGGCGCCTCGTGCATGCACGCGCTGCCATCCGCGTCTTCTCACTCGACCACAGTGACCGTGTAGCCCGCCTGGCGCAGCAGCTCGACGAGACCGTCGCTCCCGGAGAGGTGCGCGGCTCCGACGGCGATGAAGAGGCCGCCGCCCCCGGCGAGCAGCGGCAGTGCAGCATCGCGCATGCCGAGATTGCGGCGCGTGAGCATGGCAGCCTGGTACTCCTCGACAGCCGATCGCGGCAGGCCGGCCTTCTCGTGGAGGTAGAGCTGCAGGGGCAGCACGAAGCTGATATCGCGCCTCAGATAGCCCAGCACGATGGTCTCAATGCCGTCCTCGGCACGGTCTCCATAGCGCACGTCGGAGACCAGCAGGGCGAGCTGCGAGAACGTCGAGAGGCTCGCCAGGGTGCGCAACTGCAATTCGGCGGTCTCGAGCCCAACGACAGGAACTCGGAGCGCCTTGGCCTCTTCGCCGAGGCGCATGTCCAGCGGCTTGAGGCCGTGAGCCTGGCGCATCCGCTCGCATGCGGGCATGGACAGCGACAGTCTCAGCATCCAGGGCTTGGTGCCGTCCAGGACGCCGCGGGGCATCCCGCGCTTTGCGAGCAGGTCCTGCAGCGCGAGGTAGTCGGAGGGCGGCAGCTCCGCCTTTATGGACTGGCCGCCGCCGTACTGGCCCAGGGTGCCGATCTGCAGCATTGCCTGTCCAACGCTTTCCGGGGACAGGTCGGCGATCTCGAGGGCGAGCCGCCCGGCACCCTTCAAGGCCTCCTTGATCGCCGGCGACAGGTCGTTGACGCGGTCGTCGGTGAGGTGAATGGTGCCGAACAGGTACGATGGCGCCAGCCCCGCCTTCTCGATCCTCCAGAGCAGCCCCCTGCCGTTGGGCGTGGCCTTCGCAGCGGCCATGATGCGGGCGTGGCCGGCCGGGTCAGTCTGCGCGATCTCGGCGAGGAGGTCGTTGCCCTTGCAGGGCGGCGGGCCTTGCGACGCCTCCGGAGCGGGCGGCGGACGCGACCCCAGCGTCGCCGTGAGCTTCTGCTCCTGGCCGTCACGGAAGACGGCGATCTCGACCGCGTCGCCGGGGCGTTTCAGATCGATGTAGGCCTGCAGCCTGCTCAGGAAGCTCGTTGTGGAGCCCACCGTCCGCGATACCGTTCCCCAGACCTCGACGCGGTCGACGGTGAGGATGATGTCGCCGGCACGCAGGCCCGCCTTGTCGGCGGCGCTGCCTGCGACGATCTTGTCGAGCATGATACCGCGCGGCGTCGACCAGCCGAGCGCGGCCGCTTCCTCCGCCTTCACGTCCCGGTAGTTGATGCCGAGATAGGCACCATCCTGAGCCAGGGCGAGCTGGACGGCGGGGGACAGCACGGCGAGCCAGAGGGCGACGATTGGCAATAGCAACCACTGGCGGCGCATGAGACGCTCCGAAACGGGCAAAGTAGGCGATGGTCAATCGAATCGGCCGGCCTGCACAGCCGGCGGGAAGCCGGGAGTGTAGCCTTGCATGCAGCGATCCGCCAAGCAACGCTGTGAGCCCGGCCTGGGGGTCCTCGCACCTAGAGCGCTTTCCACGTCATGTGGATCGACTTGTCTCTTTCGCGAGCTGCAACGCCTCGAGCCCCGTCGGCGGCGCCGACGAGGTGCGACGGGTACGCGGGTGCCTACTCCGCAACCAATAGAGGGCCCATGCAGGACATGAGCCCTCCGCAACGGGTTGCCTTTCGGCACCCGCGTGGCGGCGTCTTTCGAGCCCGCTGCAAAGCTGCGGCCGTCCCGCAAGCGTGGACCCTGGGGTCAGACGCCGTCAGTCACGGTCGGCCATGTGCCTCTCGGCGGTCCCCGGCTCGGCGACATTACTGCCGCTCCGCCCGAAACGGTCGCAGCGGGCCTCCTGGATCTCGAGCCATCTCGCTCTCCTTCCAGGCGCCGGCCGTCTGCACGTGGACGTCGGATGGGCCCATCCACGTCCCGTCGCTGCAAACGACCGCTTATTGTAGTCTCGGCGCGAGGTGGGCGGACACAAATCGGCGTGGGCGCGCCCCGTCATTTCTCCGATCAGACCTAACGAGCGCTGAACGGCGGGCGCTGCCGCGGCAGAGCGCGATCCACATCGAGTGGAAAATGGTCTAGCTAATGCTTGGTGAACTTGCCCTCGGGACCGGCCGTGCAGCACGGGTCCATGCGCAGCTTGGCGTAGGCCTGCATCACCCGTCCGCCCAGCTCACCCGCTGCCTGCATGAAGTCCTCCACGATCGCGGCGCTGCAGGCCCTCCATTCCGCCACGTCGTCCGGTGTCAGCTCGATCACCTTCATGCCCTTGGAGCGCGCGAATGCGTACGCCTCGGCGTCGATGTCTGCCGACTTCTGGCGCAGGTCCCGCTCGGCCCTCCGGGCCGCCGCGACGATGATGCCGCGGTGCTCACGAGAGAGGGACCGCCACGTCTTCTCGTTGACGATGACGACGAACTCGAACATGGCATGCTCGCTGCGCGTGATCGTGTCCGTCGATTTCCACAGCTCGCGCGACTTCACCGTCGTGATCCCGCTGATGGTGAGGTCGATCTCGCCGTCGTCGAGCGCCTTCTTCTGCTTCGACGCGAGCATGACGAAGGGAACGCCCCCACAGTACTTGATGACCTCGGCCATGTTCTCGCCGGCCACGCGCACCTTCTTGCCCTGGATCGAGGCAGGCGATTTCGCGTCCTGCCCTTTGGCGAAAAACACGCTCGAGCCGAACGCCTGCCAGAACAGGACGCGCGTGCCGGTCGACTCGAGGATCGCCGTGTCGAGCAGCTTGCGCAACTCGCCGTCCGGGTCGGCCGCCGCCCGCACCAGGGCCTCGAAGTTGAAGAAGAACGGGTGCTCGATCACCTCCATCGCCCGCACGGCCTTGTGGAACTGCGGGACCGGCAATACGCCGATCTCGATGGCGCCCGAGGAGACGGCGCCCAGCACCTCGTTGTCCTTGATCATCCGGGAGCTGTTGCTGTCGTAGATCTCGATTGAGATGGCCCCGCCGGACTTCTCCTCCACCTCCGTCTTGAACTGCTTCAGGTTCGCGCCCAGCGGGCTCGCGAGGGGCAACTGCGTCGTGGCTCTGAGCTTGATCGGCTCGGCACCGGCCGTGAACGGCGCAAGGGCCAGCCACGCCAGCAGGAAGCAACAGCGCCCAAAACTTGTCATCACGCGCTCCCAAGACATCGAAGAAACGGATTGCGAGCCTAGCACCGGGTCCGCCGCGCACGCAGCCGCGCCAAGAGGGGGCGCCGGTGGTTTTGCCGCGCCTGTTGCACAGGCGTCAGGCGGGCTTGACGCGGCACGCGCGGTGATTGTGTGGACTGCCGACGTTCGCGCGAGGTGGTGCCCAGGAGATGGCGTGCACGGGAGTATCGCCCGCTCGGCGAGACGGGTGAAACCGACCGGCGGAGGGACCGCAACGGATGCCACGGTTGCCAAAGGAGTCCGGCGGGATCCGCGCATCGGCGACGCCGCAAAGGCCTGCCTTGCGAGGCAAATTGCCTGTTGCCCGCCGGGCGGCACGCGTCTAGCGTGGCTCGATAAAGAAACGAGGCTTCGCCGGCCGCTCCGTGAGGATGCGCGCCGGCAGCAAGCCCATGGAGGACGCCCAATGCGCGAAAAGCTCGTCTTTGTCGCTGCGGTCGGATTCTTGGCTGCGACCCTGGGGGTCACCCCCGCCCTCGCCGAGAAGTCCGGCGGAATCCTGCGCCTCTACCACCGCGATAATCTGCCCAGCGCGTCCATCCACGAGGAGGCGACGATCTCAACGGTGCAGCCGTTCATGTCCGTGTTCAACAACCTGGTTCTCTTCGATCAGACGAAGAAGCTGAACACGGTCGAGAGCATCGTTCCCGATCTGGCGGAGAGCTGGAAGTGGGATGAGACCGGCACGAGGCTCACCTTCAAGCTGCGCCAGGGCGTGAAGTGGCACGACGGCAAGCCGTTCACGGCCAAGGACGTGCAGTGCACCTGGAACAAGCTCACCGGCAAGGACCCCGCAGACGATCTCCGCAAGAACCCGCGCGCGATCTGGTGGCACAATCTCAAGGAGGTCGAGGTCAACGGCGACCATGAGGCGACCTTCGTGCTCAAGCGGCCGCAGCCTGCCGTGCTCAGCATGCTGGCGTCCGGCTACACCCCGGTCTACCCGTGCCACATCAAGAGCCAGGTGATGCGCACCGCCCCGATCGGCACCGGCCCCTTCAAGTTCGTCGAGTTCAAGCGCGGCGACATCGTCAGGTTCGAGCGCAATCCCGACTACTTCAAGAAGGGGCGGCCTTATCTCGACGGCATCACCTGGAAGGTAATCGAGAACCGCTCCACGCGCATTCTCGCGTTCGTCGCGGGCGAGTTCGACATGACCTTCAGCGCCGACGTGACGATCCCTCTCCTCAAGGACGTGACCAGTCAGGCGCCCAAGGCCGTCTGCGAGGTCGCACCGACCTATGTGTCGACCAACCTGATCATCAACCCCAAGGCAGCGCCCTTCAGCGACCCCAAGATACGCAAGGCGATGGCGCTCGCGCTCGATCGCCAGGTCTTCATCGACATCCTGAGCGGCGGGAAGGCCGATCTGGCCGGCGTCATGCTGCCGGGGCCCGTGGGATCATGGGGCATGCCGCCCGAGAAGCTGCAGACGCTTCCGGGCTACGGCACCGACATCGAGAAGAACCGGGCCGAGGGGCGCAAGATCATGGAGAGCCTCGGCTACGGTCAGGACAAGCCCCTGAAGATCAAGGTCTCGACCCGCAACATCGCCATCTACCGCGATCCCGCAGTGATCCTCATTGACCAGCTCAAGAAGATCCACATCGACGGCGAGCTGGAGGTGATCGACACCTCGATCTGGCACGCCAAGGTCACGCGCGGGGAGTTCTCCGTCGGCCTCAATCTGACCGGTGTCGGGGTGGACGATCCGGACGTCAATCTCTATGAGAACTATTCCTGCGACTCGGAGCGCAACCTCACCAAGTACTGCAACAAGGAGGTCGACGCGCTCATCGAGAAGCAGTCGCGCGAGGCCGACGTCGCTAAGCGCCGTGAGATCGTCTGGGAGGTCGAACGGCGTCTGGCCGAGGATCTGGCCCGGCCGATCATCCTCTACGATCGCCAGGCGACCTGCTGGCAGCCGTTCGTCAAGGGGTTTGTCCTGCACCAGAACAGCATTTACAACAACTGGCGCTTCGAGGACGTGTGGCTCGACAAGTAGTCGACCCCTTGCCCTGGACGCTTGAACCGAGCATCGGGAGAGCAGCACGTGGCATCCTATCTCGTCCGCCGCTTCCTCCTGATGCTGCTGACGCTGTTCGGCATGTCGGTGCTCATCTTCGTGATGCTGCGCCTGGTGCCCGGCAACATCACCGACATCATCTTCGACTCCGCGGGGTTCGTGAACCCGGCCCAGAAGGCCAGGATCGAGCGCGAGCTCGGTCTCGACCAGCCGATCGTCACCCAATACGTCAACTGGATCGTTGGCCTGGCGCGCGGCGACCTGGGCTACGCCTACGTCTCCGAGAAGCCGGCGATCGAGGAGATCCTGCCGCGCATCCCGGTCACCGCCAAGCTCGCGGTGCTGGCGCTCGTCTTCTCGGTCCTGTTCGGGGTGCCCTTGGGCGTGATCAGCGCCGTGCGCCAGAACACCCCGCTCGACTACGCACTGCGTGTTGTCAGCCTCAGCGGCCTGTCGTTGCCCTCGTTCTGGCTCGGCCTCCTGATCCTGATGGCGTTCGTGCAGTGGTTCGGATGGATCCCCATCTACCGCGGCTCCGACAACCTGTGGCAGGAGCTCGCCTTCCTCAGCATCCCTGCGGCCGCGGTCGGCTTCCGGGCGTCCGCCCTCATCATGCGGCTCACGCGCTCGTCGATGCTCGAGGTCCTGCGCCAGGACTACATCCGCACCGCGCGCGCCAAGGGCGCCTCCGACTCTGCCGTCAACTACAGGCATGCCCTCAACAATGCCGTGCTGCCGGTCGTGACCATCATCGGCATCGAGGCCGCGTTCCTGATCGGCGGCCTGATCATCACGGAGACCGTGTTCAACATCCCCGGCGTGGCGCGCTTCCTGGTGGAGGCCATCCGCTGGCGCGACTATCCCATCGTACAGAACCTCGTCATGTTCATCGCCATCGTGGTGGTGGTCGTGAACTTCATCGTCGACATGGCGTACGTGGTGCTCGACCCGCGCATCAAGTACGAGGAGTGAGGGAACCGTGGCCGTAATCGACCATGACGCACAGCTGAGCAGGGCCGGCGCCAACGTCCGCGGCCCGTTGGGCTCGCTCGTGTTCTTCGTGCGCCGCTATCCGCTCGGCGCCGCGGGCGCGCTCATCATGCTCGCCTTCGTCGGTGTTGCCGTGTTCGCGGACTTCATCGCCACCCACGACCCGCTGACGACCAACGCCCGCGCCTCGCTCGCCCGGCCCGGCGGGGAGAACGTGCTGGGGGCGGATTTCATGGGCCGCGACGTGCTCGCGCGCATCATCTACGGCGCACGCATCTCGCTTATCGTCGGCATCGGTGCCACCGCGCTCGGCTGCGTGATCGGCATGGCCATCGGGCTCCTGTCTGGCTTCTTCGGCGGCTGGTTCGACCTCCTCGTGCAGCGGCTGATGGACATCATGCAGTCCCTGCCGCTTCTGGTGATGGCCCTGGTGATGGCGGCCTCGCTTGGGCCGTCGCTCACCAACACCATCGTCGCCATCGCCATACCGCTGGTGCCGACGGTCGCGCGCACCATCCGCTCCAACACGCTCGCGTTGCGCGAGATGCCGTTCGTCGAGGCGGCGCGCGCGGTCGGGATGAGCGAGACGCGCATCGCCGTCCAGCACGTGCTGCCCAACACGCTGGCGCCGCTGATCGTGCTCGCCACCGCCCAGCTGGGCTCTGCGATCCTGGTCGAATCCGCGCTCGCGTTCCTGGGCCTCGGCGTACCGGAGCCGCATCCGTCCTGGGGTCGCATGCTGTCGGAGTCGGCCGCCGAGTACGTGCGCACCGCCCCGTGGCTCGTGATCTTCCCCGGCGTCGCCATCAGCGCCGTGGTGTTCGGCACCAACCTCCTGGGCGATGCCATCCGCGACCTCCTCGATCCACGCCAGCGGTTCTGATGCAGCACACGGCCGTCACCACCGAGACCATGAAGCAGGGGCGAGGCACCGGCGACAGCGTGCTATCCGTCGAGGGCCTCACCACCTACTTCTACACCCGCGGCGGGCTCGTGAAGGCCGTCGACGGCGTCTCCTTCTCGCTGAAGCGCGGCGAGATGCTGGCAATCGTCGGCGAATCCGGTTGCGGCAAGAGCGTCACCGCACTGTCGCTCATGCGCCTCGTCGCCGACCCGCCGGGCCGCATCGTCAGCGGCTCGGTGTGGCTCGGCGGCGTCGATCTCCTGGGCCTCGGCGAGGCCGCAATGCGCGCCGTGCGCGGCAAGGAGATCTCCATGATCTTCCAGGAGCCGATGACCTCGCTCAACCCGGTGATGACCATCGGCCGCCAGATCGGCGAGGCGCTGATGCTGCACGAGACGACCTCGCGCCGCGCAGCCTTGGCCCGCACGATCGAGATGCTGCACCTCGTCGGCATCCCCGAGCCCAAGGTGCGCGTCAACGAGTACCCGCACCAGCTCTCCGGCGGCATGCGCCAGCGCGCCATGATCGCCATGGCGCTCGCCTGCAACCCCAAGGTGCTGATCGCCGACGAGCCGACCTCGGCGCTGGATGTGACGATCCAGGCGCAGATCATCGATCTCATCGGCAAGCTGCGCACCGAGCTCGGCACCGCCGTCATCATGATCACGCACGACCTCGGCGTGGTGGCCGAGACGGCCGAGCGCGTGATCGTCATGTACGCCGGCCGCAAGGTGGAGGAGGCACCCGTGGCCGACCTGTTCGCGCACCCGAGGCACCCCTACACCCGCGGCCTGATGACCTCCATCCCGCGCCTTGCCCTGATGCGCCAGGAGAAGACGCGCGTCGACCGCCTGCAGGAGATTCCGGGCATGGTCCCGGCGCTCAGCAACCTGCCGCCGGGCTGCGTCTTCGCCCCACGCTGCGCCTTCGTCAGCGAGCAGTGCCGCCGCGAGTATCCCCCCTACCAGGAGAAGCGCGCGGGCCATTGGGCCTCCTGCTGGCACTCGGACCGCCTGGGGCCTGCCTCTGCATAGTTTCAAGAAGCCCAGCGGGTCCAACCTCCAGGCAGCTTTGTCGGAAGGGACAGATGAATGGGGTGCTCGCTTCGCCTGCTCGCCGTGATGTGCGCGCTGTCGGCGGGCCTCCAGGCCGCGCAAGCCCAGCCACCGGCGGGGGAGGCGACGCCTCTCGCCAAAGTCCGCATCGGCGAGGTCATCGGTCCGCCGGAGCTGGCCGGCGAGTTGCTGCATCGCGAGCTGGCCGCGGCACTCGGCAGGAGCCGCGTCGCGGTGGCTGCAGGAAAAGACGAGCCCGTCGATTTCTACCTCCGTCCCTATGTTCTCGCGTCGATCGAGCAGAATGGCGTCAAGGTGTCGTACGTGGTCGATGTCTCCGACCCCACGGGACGAAAGATGATGCGTTTCTCGGGCGAGGAAGGCCTCCCCGGTCCCGCCCCGGACCGCGATCCGTGGGCCGCAGTCACGCAGCCGGTGGCCCGGGCGTTCGCTGCCAATGTCGCCAGCGCGTTTGCCGCATGGCGGGCCGACAACTCCAGGTAAGACGGATCGCCGGACGTTGTAAGCTCTGTGGCCGCATTTTGCTCACCACCTGCCGGAGCTCCGCGGTATGGGGCTGCCCATCGACGTCTCCGAGACCAAGGACGCGCTCGCAACCAACCTCGAGACCGCGCCGAGGCGCGCCAGCTCCTCCTCGAGGAGTGCGAGGGTGCATCGCATGCTTCGGTGCAATCCGGCTTCAAGCCCCTGCGCCTGTGGCCACGCAGGTGTTGGCGCGCGCACGCAAATGTGCTGATCTGCCGGGACCATGACCGATGCTCAGCACCTCCTCCAGGTCGAAGGCCTGAAAAAGTACTTTCCCGTACGCAAGGGGCTGCTCCGGCGCACGGTCGGCTACGTCTACGCCGTCGACGACGTGAGCTTCTCGATCGGGGCGGGCGAGACCCTGGGTCTCGTCGGCGAGTCGGGCTGCGGCAAGACCACGGTGGGGCGCACCGTATTGCGCCTGCTCGAGCCTACCGCCGGCACGCTGCGCCTCGACGGCAAGGACATCACGCGGCTGGGGAAGAAGGACCTGCGGCCGTGGCGCCAGCAGATGCAGATCATCTTCCAGGACCCGTTCTCCTCGCTCAACCCGCGTCTGAGCGCCGGTGACATCGTCGCCGAGCCCTTGAAGGTGCATCGCATTGCCGCAAAGCGGGAGCGCCGGGACCGGGTGGCGCAGCTGTTCGAGCGCGTGGGGCTCAGGACGGCGCAGATGGACAACTACCCGCACCAGTTCTCCGGCGGGCAGCGCCAGCGCATCGGGGTTGCGCGCGCGCTCGCCTTGAACCCCAAGCTCATCGTCGCCGACGAGCCGGTGTCGGCGCTCGACGTGTCGATCCAGGCGCAGGTGATCAACCTGCTCATGGACCTGCAGAAGGACTTGGCGCTCTCCTACCTCTTCATCTCGCACAACCTGGCGGTGGTGGAGCACATCTCGCACCGCATCGCCGTCATGTACCTGGGCCGCATCGTCGAGCACACCGACAAGACCACGTTGTTCACGCGGCCTCTGCATCCCTACACCGAGGCGCTACTGGCGGCGGTGCCGCTGCCCGACCCGGCCGTCAAGCGGACCAGGCGCGTCATCCAGGGAGACGTGCCGAGCCCGCTGCGGCCGCCGCCGGGTTGCCACTTCCACACGCGCTGCCC
>Ga0075421_100000832_pt1 | contig 34215 bp, 36 predicted proteins | sample SoiMetdeltSBSDD5_FD_75292 | JGI IMG/M metagenome (GOLD analysis project Ga0075421, IMG submission 75292) | Bulk soil microbial communities from a Populus tree surrounding site in Tennessee, USA - Soil MetaG P. deltoides SBSDD5 | ecosystem: Environmental > Terrestrial > Soil > Tree plantation... | reverse complement strand
AGTCAGGGAAGGGGGAAGGCTCGAGGGTGGGCGACCTCGAGAAGCGCCTGGCGGAGGCGATGAAGCGTGCGGCAGCGGCTCTGGAGCAGCAGACGGCGACGAGCGAGATCCTCCGGGTCATCTCGAGCTCACCCACCGACGTCCAGCCGGTGTTCAACACCGTGGTCCAGAGCGGCCTACGGCTGCTCGGAGGTTACTCGGCCACGATGATGCTGCTGCGCGACGACGATCGCCTCGATCTTGTTGCCTACACCTCGACCAGTGCCGAGGCCGACGCGTCACTCGTCCATGCGTTTCCGATGCCGCTTCGCCGCATTCCAACCGGCGAGCGTGCCGTACATGAGCGGCGCGCCCGCGCGGTCGAAGATGTCGAGAGCGCCCCGGACGCCACCGACGTGATGCGCGAGACCGGCCGGGCACGCGGATGGCGCAGCAACCTGTTCGTTCCGATGATCCGCAAGGACGTTGCGATCGGCCTCATCTCGATCACGCGACGGGAGCCAGGGCCGTTCGCACCAGACCAGATCGCTCTGCTCGAGATATTCGCGGCCCAAGCCGTGATCGCGATCGAGAACGTCCGCCTGTTCAAGGACCTGCAGGCCCGTAATCGCGAGCTGACCGAGGCGGTGGAGCAGCAGACGGCGACCGCCGACATCCTGAACGTCATCTCCCGGTCGCCGACCAACGTCCAGCCGGTCTTCGAAGCCATCCTGGAATCGGCCGTGCGCCTGTGCGAGACGGCCTTCGGCGCCATCTTCCGCTTCGACGGCGAGCGGCTCCACCTCGTCGGCCATCACGGCATACCGCCCGAGGGGGTGGAGGCGTACCGTCAAGCGTACCCGATGGTGCCCAAGCCGGAAATGCACATCAGCCGCGCAATTCGGGAGCGCCGAGTGGTCTACGTGCCCGATATTCTCACCGAGCCTCAGATCTCCTATACTGGCTCTGCCCAGCAGGCCATCGGCTATCGGAGCCTGCTCATGGTCCCAATGCTCCGCGACGATCAGCCTGTCGGCGTAGTCGGCGTCGGGGATCGCGAGCCCGGCGGCCTCTCCGACAAGCACGTGGCCCTAGTTCGGACATTCGCCGACCAAGCGGTGATTGCCATTGAGAACGTCCGGCTCTTCAATGAGCTCGAGTCGGCGAACCGTGAGCTGGAGGCCGCCAGCCGTCACAAGTCTGAATTCCTTGCGAACATGTCCCATGAGCTGCGCACGCCGCTCAACGCCGTCATCGGCTTCTCCGAGGTGCTGCTCCAGCGGATGTTCGGCGAGCTCAACGCCAAGCAGGAAGAGTACCTCCAGGACATCTACGCCTCCGGCCAGCACCTCCTGTCCCTCATCAACGACATCCTCGATCTGTCCAAGATCGAAGCCGGGCGGATGGAGCTCGAGCTGGGCGACTTCGACCTGCCCACCGCGATCGAGAGCGCCCTGATCCTCGTCCGAGAACGGGCCGGCCGCCGGGGCATCGCCCTGCACCAGGCGATAGATCTGCCTCTGGGCCCGATCCGAGGCGATGAGCGGAAGATCAAGCAGGTGCTGCTGAACATTCTGTCGAACGCGTTGAAGTTCACCCCGGAAGGCGGCCGCATCGACGTCCGCGCAAGGCTCGGCGACGGGGTGGCGGAGATCTCCGTCACGGACACGGGGGTCGGCATCGCACCGGAGGACCAAGAGGCAGTGTTCGAGGAGTTCCGGCAGGTCGGGACGGCGGCGAAGAAGGTGGAAGGCACCGGGCTCGGTCTGGCCCTCTCGCGGAAGTTCATCGAGTTGCATGGCGGGAGGATTTGGGTTCAGAGCCAGGTGGGCATCGGCTCGACGTTCACGTTCACGATCCCGGTGATCGAGTAGTGGACCGCCGCCGCTTCCTGCTGACCTCGCTGGCCGGTGCGCTCGCCGCGCCGCTCGCCGCCGAGGCGCAGCCGGCGGGGAAGGTGTGGCGGATCGGACTCCTGGTCCCTGGCCCGCCGCCCGGCTGCGGCCTCGATTCTCATTCGCCCCCGCTACTCGCGATGCGGGACGGGCTGCGCGAGCTCGGGTACGTCGAGGCACAGAACTACGTCTTTGTCGCGCGCTGCGCCGTGCGCGAAGGCGAGGAGATGCTGAGCGCGGCGAGGGACCTGGTCGGGCAGAAGATCGACGTCGTCATGGTTGCCTCCAACGAGCTCGCCGAGGCTCTCAAGAAGGCGACGGCGACGGTGCCGATGGTTTTCGTTGCGGTCACCGATCCCGTGGAGGGCGGCCTGGTCGCGAGCCTGGCCCGGCCGGCCGGCAATATCACCGGCTTCAGTCACCTGACCGGCGAGCTTGCGGACAAGCGGTTTCAGCTGCTCAAGGACACCCTGCCGAGGCTCAGGAAAGTCGCCGCCCTCGGCACCAAGAAGCACCGGGAGATCGAGCGCGAAGCCGCTCGCCTGGGACTGGAAATACAGTTCTTCATCGCCAGGCAGCCCGACGAGATCGGCGCGGCCTTCGTGGCAGCGCGCGCTGCCCGGCCGGAGGCGCTGCTCGTCCATCCCCATCCGATGTTCTGGCTGGAACGCCACCGCATCGTGCAGCACGCCTCGGAGGTCGGCCTCCCTGCGATCTACGAGAGCGGTGACTTTGTAGCGGCGGGTGGCCTCATGGCATACGGCGCGAGCCTCGTTGACATGTCGCGGCGGGCGGCTGGGTACATAGTCCGGATCCTCAAGGGCGCGAAGCCCGCCGACCTTCCCGTCGAGCAGCCGACCAAGTTCGAGTTTTCAATCAACCTCAAGACGGCCAAGGCCCTCGGCCTGACGATCCCGCAGTCAGTGTTGGTGCGGGCGGATCAGCTGATCGAGTAACGAGGCCAGACGGCGGGACCATCCGCCTCCATCGCAGGTGCGACGAGGTGTGGTCACAGGAGTGGCCCAGTGCACGTCAGGAGGGATGATGCCACCGAAGCGGAAACCGGCCCTGCCCAAGAAAGCCTCGCGCAAGACCCTGCCCGGCGAGCGTGCCCGTGAGGCCATGGAGCGCGAGGAGCCGATGTCTGGTGACCGGGTGCGGCTGACCCTCAAGGTGATCTTGGCCCGCCGAGACGCGGAGATCCTCGCCGCGCGCGCCATCAGCCAGGAGAAGAATCTCTCCCACCTGGTGGAGGAGATCCTCGAGGCCGAGGCGGCGAAGGGCGCATGATCGCTTGGCCGTCGAGGGTGGCGGTGACGGGCACAATTCGGGCACAATCGAGCCTGTCGCGGTAGAATCCGCCTTAGCAAAGGCGTGAAGTCGTTGCAATAGGCGGGTAGCTCAGCTGGGAGAGCGCGGCCCTTACAAAGCGGCAGGCCGAAGGCGGCGAGACAACAAGTCCTCGGTTTACCAAACGCGATTCTCCGGCCACGTTGGCCTGAGGTGGCCCGGATGGGCCCCACTTGTCCCCTCGCGGGCCCCAGTTTTAGGCCCCAGTCCTTCAACCTCCGCCGGGCCGCAAGAGTTGCCGAGCAAGCTCGCGCCGCAGGTCGCCGCCTACCGCGCGGGGGCTTTACTGCCGCATAATAGGCGCGTGGTCGCGGGCTAGGCGCCGGCCAGCTACCGGCGTTGAACGGGCGGACCTCGCCGCCCTGCCCGCGAGTCTCCCCGAGGGGCTCCGTGAGGAGGAGCGATGGCGTCCGAACCGAAACCCGCCGTACCGACCCCTTCCCCGCACGTCCCCGACGATGTGCTCGCTTTCCGGCTCGTCGCGGCCTGGCGTTGGCCACGCAGCGCCGCCAAGCAGCGCGCGTTCCTCGCCAAGCACAAGACGGCCAGGCTCGTCTACAACCGCCCGACGTGGAGCGGGCCGGGCGACCTGTCGCTGACCACGGAGGAGTCGAACCGCCTGCGCATGATCCGACGGGCCGAGTGGCTGGAGGAGACGGCGCAACGAGAGGCGCGACGGGCCCCGGCTTTGGCGAACCCTATCCCGGTGATTCTCGCGGACGGAAAACGCCCGCCCACGGACGCAGGCTCCAAGACATCCGTCGAGTGGCGCGGGGCGAATGTGTACGCGCCCCAAGTTCTCGCTCTGGCGAAGCGCGCCAGACGCCTGCTCCTCGCCGAGCGATGGGCAGAGGCCGAGCCCGTCGTGCTCCAGGCGGAGCTCGCACTGAAGGAGGCCAACATCGAGCTGCGGCACCTCTATGAGGACTCGCTCTGGGGCCAGTTGGCGAAGTACCGGGGCAGGAAGAAGGGCAGCTACAGCGCCCTGCGGCTTGTACTCAATGAAATCCACGACGATGTCCCGCGTCGGTCCTGGCCACAGGTCTACGACCGTCTCATCAAACTCGCCGCCGAGGGGCACAAGACAATCCAAGAAGTTGCTGACGGCGTCGTCTATTGGAACGCTGCCAGCGGCCGCGAGAAGAAAACCACGGAGTTGCAGGTTCGGAACCAATTCTATGCGATCCGTCGCCAGGCCGCTCGACGTCCCCAAAGGTCGGGAGAGATTTCTTAAAGGGTATACGCTAAACCCTTGCGTTCGGCCGCTATGCTCGCGCCATGCTTGAGCGGCAATTCCTCACCGAAGCCCTCCGAGTTGGTCGACTTGTTCGCGGGTTAAGCCTCCACACCGTCGCCGCCGCGACCGGCGTGCCGGGCTGGCGGCTGCGAGCCCTCGAACGCGGCGTGTCGCCGATCCGCCCCGCTGAATTTCTCCGCGTGTGGGAGTTCCTCGCGGGACGGCACCGGGACGCTGAGTGAGAGCCATGCCGTTCAGGGCAGGCGCATGACCCAATCCGCTCAGGACGCTCTGGCCGCCGCCGCGCTCCGCCTGCGCGGCAAGCCCGGGCGGCCACGGAAGCACGGGTCCGGCCCTGTCGCCACCGCCGAGCCCGCCGCCACCACCACCGCCACCGCCATGGGCGCCGTGGCGCCGCGCTTGTTCGGACTCGCCGAGGCCGCCGTCTATCTCGGGATCAGCTCGTGGTCCGTACGTACTCTGCTGGACGCCGGCCACGTGCGCCGCGTGACGCTCCCCGGGCGGGCCGGCGATGGCCGGCGAGTGCTGATCGACAAGGCCGACTTGGACGCGTTGGTCGAGCTCGGGAAGCGCACGTGAGCGTCACGACCACCGCCGATCGCGGCTGCGAACTCGCGCAGGCCCGCGTGCTCGCCCGGCTCGACAACGTGCGCCCAACGGGCCGAGGCGGGGCGGCCTGATGCCGCGCGGCGGGCGATTCCGCAGCCTGCGCGTCTCCCGCTGGGCCGAGCCCGACTTTCAGGCGCTCACGCCGGCCGCCAAGTTGGTGCTCCTCGCCCTGAGCACGGGCTCGCTTTCGAACTTGGCGGGGATCGCCTTCTACTACGCTGAGGCGCTGGAGCGGGAGACGGGGCTCACCGGGGAGGCCATCGAGGCCGCGCTGGGTGAGCTCGAGAAGCGGCCGTCGCCGGGTCGGTCCTTCGTGGTGCGCGACCTCGGAGTGGTGTGGGTCCGAGACCTACTCCGGGCCGACCCAGCCCGCGAGGGCGACCCCGACATCAAGAATCCGAAGCACCGGACCGCCATCGAGAGCATCCTCGCCTCGCTCCCTCGTGACTCGGTGGCAGTCAAAAAGTTCCGCGATTCCTACAGCTTCCGCCTGTATACCCCGTTACGTAGGAATACGAATAGGGCCGCGCCTGGGGTAGGCAATACCCTAGGCCTTTCTCCGGATACTGGAGAACAGAAAACGGATTCCAGAACGCGCGCGCGCGAGCACTCGCGCCAGACGGATTCGCCGCCGGCGCCCCTTGAGGGCGCTGCGGCGACCCCGGACCCCATCGCCCTGGAACAGAACCAGGCCCTCATCGCGGCCGAGGCCCGCGAGTTGAGGCAGCGCTACTCGCTGCCGGCCGCCAGGCAGGCGGTGTCGATATGAGAGCGAAGGCGAGTGACCGGCGGGAGGATTTGCGAGAAGGGTCGACCACCCGGCCGAACTGGGCGACGGGGCGATCGCGGTGCCGCCTGAGCGCCCCAGTCGGTCCAGCCCGAGCGATCGTCCGCCGCCCGAGCCCCGGGTCGGCGCGCGGCGTCCACGCTCCGGCGCGGGCCCGCCAGACCGACTGCCGGAGGCGGCTCGATGGGCCAGCGTGAGCGGATGATCGGCGCGGCCAACGGGGCCCCCACCCTGCCACCGTGGGAGCGGGTGGGCGAGGGCGCGAAATTTAACCCGGCAACTATGACTCCTAAGGCCCTAATACTTAAGATAAAGCGCTGGCTCCTCGGAGGCGTCACCATGAAGACCCTGTCCGACCGCGTTTACGGGCTTCGCAACCTTCGGGTCTCGCTCGATGGCGACGAACGCGCCGCCGTCGAGGACGCCCGAGACCGACTCGTGGCGGTGTTGACCGCCGAGGACCTGACCCCCGCCGCTCGGACGAAGATCGAAGAGGTGCGCAGTCGCCTGGACGGCGCGCTGGGGACCGGCGACTCTGGGCCATCGGCAGAGGGAAGGTCCGCATCCCGCCGATGGTCGTCGCGCGGAGTAGGCGGCCGGCAAACTAGGCACACACACACGACCCAGGGGGGGCAAGCATGATCAAGTTACTCGGCAAGCTCACGGGGGCGCGGGACGCTGCCGCCCGCGCGGCGGAGGAACTCAAGGCGCAGCTTGGCGCGCTGGACACGGAAATCGACACGCGGACGGCGGAGGTCGAGCGGCTCCGTGGCGCCTACCCCACGGTGGACGAATTCGTCGCCATCGGTGAGAGGATCGTCGACGACAAGGCGACGCGCTGGGCGGCGGACCATGGTCTCACGTTCATGCGGCGCTTAGCAGGCCGCGAGCACGTGCACATAACCGGCGTGGCCGCACCGACTCCTCAACCGGACCTGTCCTATGATCTGCCTGGCCTGCTTCCGGGCGACCGTGAGTGTTTCTTCTACCGGCAGCGAGAAAAGGCGTCCATCCGCGAGGCCATCGGCGCGCTGTCGGCGCTGTGCGGCGACTTGCCGGCCCCGAAGCTCGCCGCGCGCCTCGCGGACGCGGAGCGCGAGTTGGCCGAGCTGCACGCCACCCGCGAGCAACTCGTCGATGCGATGAACACGAGTGGCATCCACGTTGACCACCGGCCGGAGGTGCTCAGGCGCCGCGCCGAGCAGGCCCGTGCGGACGAGCTTGCCGCGCAACGGCGCGAGCGCGAGGAGTACCTGAAGCAACACCGCGAGCACCGCACGGACTATCTCGTCGCCGACTTCATGCCGGGGTCGGCAGCGCGGTCGCCGTACCTGGAGCGCGAGCACGCCGACCGTCCAGCGCCCCGCAGCTAACTCCTCGCCCCGCGCGGGACATCCTCTCCCGTGCGCTGGGGGTTCGCCCCGGGCGGCCGGTGTTCTCAGGCAGGACGCCGGTCGCGGGCAGCAATTTCCTGACGCCTAACGACTAGTGCCGTCCTCGGACGCTCCAGCCCTGTTTGTCGCCGGGAGTATTACCGCTCCCCCAAGGCCCGTACCCCTCGAAAGAGCCGGGCCGGGCATGTGAGCGGAACCGCATGCCTGTCTCGAGTCCCCTGGCCACTAGCGGGTTCCTGGAGGGGACGCCCCGGGTGCAACCATCCTCGCCCCCGTCCCTAGCACCTACACATTGTTCTCTAGAGGGACCCGATTTACGGTAGCCTCCCACCTAAGCGACGGCGGTAACGTCGGGCGACTTCCCTGAGGCCCACAACTCACGAGGAGGAAGACCCTTGCGACCACTATTGATTGGGATTTCGCTCCTGGCCCTCATCAGCGGCCTTGCGCCCGGCGCGGAAGCGGCGCCGGTCAATGAGTTAGAGACGGACGGCACCGCGTCGAACAATTCCCTGGCCACAGCTCAGGCCATTCCGCCAAGTGCCTTCACGCTGCCGCTGCCCCCCATCGTGTCCGATCCACCGGGGTTCCCCACCGCCTCGCTGGTCGGAGTCGCGGGCGGCCCGGACGTCGATATTTATCGGATCTCCGGCCATGGAACACTGCTCCTCGATGTCGACAACGGTTTTGATGGGTTGTTTAGCACCTTCGACACTTGGCTCTACATCTTCAACAGTTCGGGAGTGACGCTCGTCGAGGCTGACGACTCCTCGCCGATCGATCCCGGTACCGATTCCAGCCACGACTCTCGGATCCTCTTCAATCTCCCTGGGCCGGGCGTTTATTTTGTGGCCGTCTCAGCATTCGGCAACACGATCCCGGGGGGCACTGTTGATACCGCCTGGTCCGCCAATGGCCCGCAGCCCATCGATGATGAAGACGCCGGAAGATACCTGCTTCACCTGAGCTTGGAGCATCCGCATCAGTTTCGCGTGCCCGTGCCCCTGACGCTGGCCCTCCTCGTCTGCGCGGGAGGGTTAGCCCTCGGCGCGCGACTCTTGGGACACCGCGCTGCGTAGCATAATGGGCACCATCGTGGGTGCTCGCTTAACCTCCGTGTCATCCATGAAGGACGTGCGGGTGCGCCCCATTGGGCTGCTTCTAATACTGCTGGCCGTTCAGCTGGCGGGATGCGCAACGGTTGCCGATACGCCCGCCCAAGTGATGGCGCAGGAACGGTGGGAGCGGTGCAAAGGCACGCCGGGCGTACAGCTGAAGGAGATCCGCCCAGACGGGCAAATTTGGGTCTGGACGACGGACAGCGGAAAGGCTTGGCAGGAATGCGACCGTCGAGCGGCCCAGGAGCAGGCCTCGCGAGGCAAGGTCAGCACATCTGCTCCGACGGCGCTACCCACGCCTGCTCCCGCCTCCCAACCTCAGGAGGGCATTCGGGGCACGTACTCCGGCCTTTTCTCCGGAACGCAGGGCGGGCGTGATTTCGCGTTGCAGATCACCCTGCGAGTGGCCCAGGAAGGAACACGCCTCTCCGGAACGTGGACTGCCGGAAATGCGTCTGGCACGGCCAGCGGCACGGTGAGCGGAACGGAAATCATCAACTTCCGAGCCGAGCAAATCACACCTTGTGCGGGCACCCTGAGCGGGACTGTGGGAATCGAGGACAAGGGCTCGCGGCTCAGGGGTGCTTTTGCGGGCCAAGCGTGCCAGGGACCGGTGGCCGCGTCGTTTGTCGTGACAAAGCAGTAGTTGGCCGCGCGGGGTCGTAGGAGCTGGCGGGACGAAACAACGCACGTGGACAAGGAGGACCTGTACAACGGTTGCATGGAGCCCGGGGGTATCGAAGAGGGTTCGGTCCTCCTCCCAAGTAAACACACTGGAGCCTTGACTCCGTGAACCTCAAGCAGGAGGACCATCGCCGCTGTGGCGACCCAGACGGCGGCGTCGAAACTGGCCGGCTTTGGATGACGTGTGAGTGCGGCGCACAGATGGCACACCCAGTTGGGGGGAACCCCTATTAGAGGCCTCCACCGTACCATTGTCGGGGGGTGCGTACTCGCAGCGTGGTCTGCTGCTGCACAGCCCTGCTTGGTTTCGTCTCTCACGTACGGGCAAGAGAAAGGGCCTGCGCCTTTCTCTTCTGCACAACTAGAGAAAGGCCCATCCTCTCGTGAGACTCAACGCTTTCTGATCGATTTGGTCGACGTATGTGGATCGCGCTCAGGCAGCGACGACCTTCTTCCTGGCAAATGGAAGCGTGTCGTTGCCATCGCCTTCTCGAAACGAGGGGAACTGATGGTCAACTCTACATTCCAGAATTGGACCCTTGCGAACGACTTGGTGGAATGGGAGAGGCAGTCAGCCGAAGCGCCACTAAGGCTTCTCTCGCCGACCATCGAACTCAAGAACAAAGGGATTCTACTTAGATGTACAAGCGGTCGTTGTGTCAAGAACTGGAAGAGGGAGCAGCGGTGGAGCCGAACTGCTCCCCCTAAAGATCCAGGTGACCCCCGCGAAGGGACGACACCAGAGATGACGGATTCGTATGAACTCAACTTCGAGCGGATGGATTGTGCTGAGCGGGCATCACGGGCCCTCGCTCATCTCATTCGACTGGAGGGCGGAAGGCCTCCACTTTTCTAGCCCACACGACCGCCCGAAGAGGAGGCCGGGGAGACTGGCCCCGCAATCTTTCACGAACGACGACCACGCGTTTACGGACACCACGCGCCGCTCAGCTGGTCCGCCGTCGCGCTGGAGGTTCACCTCGCGCGTCCAGAGACGGGCGAACAGAACGCGCACGTCAGGCCCCCCTAGTGCCGGGCTCGAATGGCGCGGGAGGTTCAGTCATAGGAAACCAAGGGAAGGACGAGGCGGCGAGTAGCAGTCTTGACGAAGATCGTACCAGCATGAGACGGTTCCGCCGGCATGACGTACTGGCTCGACCTCTTTACCGGCACTACCTGGGACGAGTTCCGCAGAGCCGGGTCTCGCATCACGGGCTTTCGGGCATCCACTCGGGGTATCGGGAAGGCCGTGAAGCCGGGGGACATCCTCCTCTGCTACCTCACCGGGGTCATGCGCTGGGTGGGTGCGCTGGAGGTCATCGGCCCGAGCGCCGACCGCAGTCGAATCTGGAAGGACGACCCCTTCCCCGTCCGGTTCGAGGTGCGCCCCCTCGTGCTGCTCGACGCGGAACATGGTGTGCCGATGAATGATCTTCAAGGGCGCGTCGCGTTCTTCACCGGACCCGTGGATCGAGGCAAGTTCAAGGGGTTCGTGCGACGGAGCCCCAACCGATTCCAGCGTCATGAGGACGGCGCGTTGGTACTGGAACTTCTTCGGCACGCTGAAGCCCAGCCCGTCACGCGCCCGGTCGATCCACGGAAGCTCGCCTACAAGCCCCTGTACCGCGTCGAGAGTAGACGTGGCAAGACCCGTGTCCCGGTGACGGTCGCGGTGCCCGAGCGTGAGGAAGACGAAGCGCCTGTCGTCGCGCCAGGCGCAGACGTATCTGTGCCGCCCGCTGCGCCGACGACAAGGCACACGGAGATTCAGTACTACCTCCTTCAACTCGGGTCGGACATGGGTCTCGATCTGTGGGCGGCGCGCAACGACCGCTCTCGCTCATGGGGCGGCAAAGTGTTCGGCAGCATGCCGAGGATGTTGGACGAGCTTCCTCGGCAGTTCGATCCCGCCACGACGCGGACAATTGAGTTGATTGACGTGCTGTGGCTCAGGGGCAACTCCATCGTCGCGGCGTTCGAGGTTGAGTCGACCACGTCGATCTACTCCGGGTTACTGCGGATGAGCGACCTGTTGGCGCTGCAACCGAATCTTGATATCCGGCTCTTTCTGGTCGCTCCCGACGACCGGCGCGAGAAGGTCGCACAGGAGATCCTGCGCCCGACGTTCACGCTACGCGAGAAGCCACTTCGTGAGATCTGCGGCTTCATCGCGTTCTCGCAGTTGACGGAGAAGGTCGACGGCATCCGACGGCTCGGCATTGCGTCCGCTCTACGGCCCGACTTCGTGGGCCAAATGGCGGAGTACTTCAAGGACGATGCCTCCGCCTGACGGAGACGCACGCGACTGCACGGGCGCCGAGGCTATGCGAGCAGGACGCGAGGACGAAGGACCGCGACGGCGGTCACCGTCACGAACCAAGGTCATCTACAAGATCACGTGGCCGAACGGGAAGATCTACGTCGGCAAGGACCTCACGGGTACCGTCAGCTACTTCGGTAGCATCGACCACCGCCTGATCGAGAAGGACTTCACGCCGGAGCAATGCCGCGATCTCACCGTGCGGAAGGAAGTCCTGTGGCAATCCGAGATGGCATCCGACCAAGAGGTGAACGCCAAGGAGGTCGGTCGGGTATGATCCCGCGCATGCGTCCCGCTGCCCCTCCCGAGATCGCGCTGTGGGCCTTCTTCGAGGAGCACCGTCGCTGCGGCGAGTTGGATGCTGCCGTCGAGAGCGGGCGGCTGTGGATGGCGTGCGGGTGTGGGGCGCAGATGGCGCATTGGTTCGGAGGGGCGGACTGAGCAGACGGGGATTCGGCAGTCGTTCGATGGAACGCCGCCCCTCCCTCTGCCCTCTTTATGTTATAAACGTGGCCCACGAGATCGACGTCGCAGCCCAACAGACCCGCCCGGTATCGGAGGACAGATGCCCCGAGCCCAGCGTAAGGCCCTAGTCGAGCAGATCGAGGCTCTGCGAGAGAGTCGAGTTCTCTGCTACGTCACCGGCGACCGCAATCCTGCCCCCGGCCAAATAGGTGATGACGCCGTTCGCCCTATGTACGAGCGCCTTCGAGAAATCGGTCCGGTCGAGAAGCTCGACCTCTTCCTCTATAGCCGGGGCGGGGCGATCGATGTGCCGTGGCGGATCGTCACCGCTCTGCGCGCGAATGCCAAGGACTGGAATGTCCTCATCCCGTTCCGTGCAAACAGTGCCGCCACGCTGCTCGCGCTCGGCGCTGATGAGATTGTCTTGGGCAGATTTGGGGAACTGGGACCGATCGATCCGATCATGAACATTCAGCGTCTGATGCCGGGTCCAGGCGGCCCCGGTTCGGCGGTCCACCAGGACTCGGTGAGCGTAGAAGACGTCATGGCATACGTGAAGTTCATTCAGGAGCGAGCGGGGCTATCGGACCAGGCCGCTCTCGCAACCGCTCTAGCAAAACTCACCGAGCGGCTTGACGCGGTTGCGCTCGGGAGCGCCCATCGGACCCATTCTCATATCAGAGATGTGGCTCGTCGCATGCTCCTGTCGCGCAACAAGCCGCACAGTGAACAGGCCATGGGTACGATCGTCGAAACCTTGGCGGAACGCGTCTATGCTCACGGCCATGCCATCGGGTTGAAGACGGCGAAGGAGATCGGCCTTCCTGCCGTGGCCGCAGAGCCGGAGTTAGATCGACTCATGTGGGACCTGCTGAATGAGTACGAAACCGATATGAAGTTGCTGCTCCCGATCGACCCGGCTGCGGCGATAGCCACTACCAGCACGTACTCAGAAGATGCTGTCATAGCGGTTGTTGAGACGAAGGCTGCAGCTCACGAGTTCACGGGCAAGATTGAGATATCAGCGCGCCGCCAAATGCCCCAGAATCTCAACGTGTCGTTCAACCTCAATCTCCAAACGCCCCCAGGCGTCGCCAATCAGCCACAATTGGCGGCGGCTCTTCAGCAATTTCTCCAGCAGGCGCAACAGGCGGTCCTGGCGCAAGCGGAGCAGGCCGTCCAGCAGGCGCTTCAGTCGCAGGCACCGCTTGTTGGGATCGAGGCAGGCTTCAGAAGCGGCGAGTGGAAGCGGGTCGCCTAGCTGGCGAGCGGTACGTAAAGTCCCGGCGAGAGCATGCTTGAGCCGAGGGGCAAGACCTTATCGCCCCTATAGGGATCATCACGGCCTTCGATGCCAAGGCCCGGACCCGAAGACGGAGCTAGCGGAATTGTAAGGTGATACTCGCCTTCCGCTACGAAACTGACAGAAACCGTCACCGTTAGCGACACCAGTTAGGCCTCCCTAAGCATTCGAACCATCACGCTCACATTGTAGCCTGAAACGGGCGCTCATCTTAGCCCCGAGACGTCCTGAGGACAAGAGCCCACGGATGAGCAGAGCCGTGGCACCGGCCAGCACGTGATCAATCTGGTCCTGCGTGGCGAGGGTGCCCGGAGGGCAGTTCACGGCACAAGGTGGGCCATCAAAGAAGATCCAGCCAGCTGAAACGTCGAAATCCAGGTCGTAGTGCGCGGGGGGTGTGAGCGAAAGGCGTATGCGCTCCGTCCCCGCAGTCACCTGTACGTCGACGGCGGCGAAGAACGGGCCGCCCGGATTAATCGTGGCTTCGTCCCAAGCAATGGAAGCCCCCTATCGCCGAATGCAGCCCCGTGACGAACTTCGATGGGGCAAGGAAGAAAGACGCCGCGCCCTCAGACGGGGCGTCGTGGCGTGCGGCTCCCCCGGGATTGCCACTCCAGCGGCGAAGCTGATGTTGCTTTGGGGAAAGCCGCTCGTCGTAACGAACGTCATGCGGCTGAGCGGTAACCTCGCTGCTCGGATGGCTCGGCGTACTCCCCCCCGCCGCCAATTCTAAGACGACCTGTCGTCACCTATTGTGCTTTACAGATATAGCCCAGGAGGCTACTATTCTCTCGTGGCCCCCGTTGCCAAGAACCTGCGGAAGTACCGCCACCGTCGCGGCTGGACACAGGCCACATTCGCCCAGCGGTTAGGTATGCACCCGGTGTACGTGACGCAGCTTGAAGGAGGCAAGAAGGTCCCCTCGCTCCAGATGTTGGAACGCTTGGCGACTGCCCTACGGGTCGCGCCGTGGCGGCTTGTGCGATGACCGGCGAAAAGAGGAGGACGGCTGAGATGGAGACCTCGACAAGGACAGCGGACCCTCGAACGACGCGGCGCGGCCTCGTGCCTGGCATGTTTCGGCGCGGGTCGATGTGGTACCTGAAGTGGTACGAGGACGGAAAGCGACGGCGCGTGGCGCTGGGCACCCGACGAGAAGATGTGGCCGGGCGCCGCGCCGCACGGTTGCGCGGGAGGCTCGCAGCAGGCGAGACGCTCGGGCCGCGTCCGGACAAGGTGAGGTGGGAGGAGGCCACGGCGGACCTTCGACGGCACTACGAGGCAACTGGCAAGCGGGACCTCGCGGAGTACGACCGCCGCGTGAAGCCCCTGAACTTGTTCTTCAGGGGGCGACGTCTCGCCGCAATCGGGCAGTCGGACGTAGACGCCTACACGGTGGCTCGCCAGAAGGGCGGTGTTACCGGCAGCACCGTGCGCCGCGAGTTGAGCACGCTGACCAAGGCGCTGCGAGTGGCCTACAAGGCCAACAAGCTCGCCAGACTCCCAGCGTTAGAGCGCCCAGCAGAGGGCGAGGCGCGCACCGGCTTTGTCGAACCGGCCGACTTCGCGGCCATCCGGGCGCGCTTGCCCGTCGACCTGCAGGTCTTAGCGACGTTGCTCTACACCTTTGCTTGGCGCAAGCAGGAGGCATTGCATCTTGAGCGCCGGCACGTTGATCTGACGACCGGCGAGATTCGCTTGGATGCCGCGATGACGAAGACCAAGCGTGGCCGGGTCGTGTTCTGCACGCCGGAGGTGCACCGTCTCCTAAGCGAGCAGTTGGGGCGGGTGGACGCGCTCCAGCGGAAGCTCGGCCGTGTGGTGCCTTGGCTCTTTCCGAATCTACGCGGCGCCGCGCGGCGGGTGCCCGGGGTCCGCATGACGGTGCAGGGTGATCGGATGCAGAGCTTCCGGCGCGCCTGGGCTGCGGCGTGCAAGGCGGCGGGCCGGCCGGGCCTGCTCGTCCACGACCTCCGGCGGAGCGGGGTGCGGAACCTGGTGCGGGTGGGCGTGTCGGACGCCGTGGCGATGGCACTGAGTGGGCACAAGACGCGGTCCGTATTCCTGCGATACGACATTACGAGCGAGGCCGACCTGCGCGAGGCAGCGCGGCGGCTCGCGGGCCCCAATTTAGGCCCCAGCGATCAATTTGCTGTAGAATCCCGTCTTGCAACTCCTCGGTAGTCAAGGTATAGGCGGGTAGCTCAGCTGGGAGAGCGCGGCCCTTACAAGGCCGAGGTCGTGGGATCGATACCCACCCCGCCTACCAATCAAGCCAGTAGGTTGCAGCGCACCACCGAATCAGCCTCGCGTGCTCAATGCCTTTCCCAGGATTGGTTGCCCGTCGCTCTGCCTGCCGGAGAATCCGCTCTCGCGTCTAGACCGGGCCGACCTACGCCAAAAGATCATGCGCCAGGGTACACGTCATTGGGTGGGGACTTGTTTAGCCGGGGTCTGTGGGCCACTCCTTAGTCCAGATGTCGTAGCAGGTGCGGTGGAGCCGGATGGTTCTGCCGCTAGGGAGGTCGCACTCGACTTCGACCTCGTTGGCCGCGATCCGCTGCTCGCACGCCATGCAGATTTGACCGGTTCCAGGGCCGTACCACGTCATGCGACAGTGCTCTGCCGGCAACTCACCATTGATGATCTTTTGGCGGATGCGCTCCAGCGGGCCCTCGGGATGAGTCATCGTGGCCTCCCGAATGAAGGGGTCGGCACGGGGGCGGCAAACGTAACACCGAAAAGGGAGGCCGGCAAGTAGCCAGGGAAGTATGCCTGCGAGATTGTTGCGCCCTGGTGCGTTTTGGGGAGGCATACGCCGAGTGGACGAGCTCAAAGCGCTATGGGCTGCGACTGCAGAGCATCCTTTTGTGCGTAGATCCCCGCTTGTGGCTCGCTCATTTCCCACCCGAGCGGAAGTGCGCGGTGATGTACTTTGCGAGGCTGGGGGCGTCGTCGCCGGCCGCCTTCTCGTGCCAGGCCGCCCCGTCGAAGTGATGGTGTGACCAGCGGTGCCTGACGACCTGTATGCGGTCGAGGAGATGCGTCCCGCGCGCGAAGATGATGAGGCCCGTCTCACGCGTCGTAGGCACCTGCACCCACCCACGCGCGTCGAGCACTCGGAAGTACGCCATTAGCAGTGGTTCGGCGCTCATTCCCTGAGAACGAGTGCAATAGAAGCACCACTCCAAAACCGCCAACGGAGTCGCGGGGATACCAGATTTTGCCTGGCCAGGAAGGCATCACGCCTGCGGGGTGCGCTTACGTGTTCTGTAGCCCCTGAGGTCGCGGCAGGCGCAAGAATTGCCAGGTGTGCTAGAACCTGCTGCAGCCGAACGGGGTAACGAAGAGGCCGGTGACCTGAGGTTCGAGTCGACTTCCTGAAACGGTCTTGACAGCTCCCTACAATCTGCCCAGAGATACCCTATGACCTTGGGAGGCGACGACGAGACTCGGCTACTCCTCGACGTCGCTCTGCTCATCCTCATCGCGATCTGCGCGGCGACGTGGTTCATCTTCGGCCAGTGAGCGCGAGGGGTGCCTTCTCGTGGCGCGACAGTCACGGCCGGGCGGAGGTTCCGGTTGGTGCCGGGTCAGTCCTGACGCCGGTTTAGGTCGGAGCCTAGCTCCGCTCCAACTCCCAGGCAGCGAAGCAACGAATGTGAAAATGATACGTGTCACGATAGGCACCGTCACGGGCGAACTGGAGCTCGAACTCCATTTGGTCCTTCGTCACGGGCTTCTCGCAGACGACGCAGCGAGCCCCGACGCCCGGTACGCGCCAGATGCTATCCGGTCCGCCGCGAGGTACTTTCCCGCTTTGGAATGCTTCACGTGCTTGTTCGTGTAGGTTCGGTTCGGCGGGCATTTGGCTCCTCTGCGGCTATTGCTGTGGGGAACCGCCTGAGCCAGATATTGAGGGGGCGCGGCGTGCAGCGCATGCCAACCGGAACGCTCCCTGAGAAGGCGCGCTCAGCGTACCACGGCGTGACCCGGCCATGGCGCTTCCGCTTGGTGCCGGTTCAGTCCTGACGCGCCCCGTTTAGTCGGGGCCTTCCACCTTGGGCCGCTCGAACTCCCATGCCGCGAAGCAGCGAAGGTGGAGGTGGTACTTGTCGAGATCCGGCGAGGCACCGTCACGGGCGAACTGGAGCTCGAACTCCATGTCGTCCTTCGTCACCGGCTTCCCGCAGATGGGGCAGGGCCTACCGATACCCGGTCCCCCCCAGGTACGGTCCGGTTTCCGGCCAGGGATCTTCCCGCGCTGAACCGCCTCTCGTGCTTGGGCGCGGAGAATCGGCTCGTCAGGCATCTGGCTCTCCAGCGGTTGATGCTGTGGGGAATGTACCGAGCCAGATGCTGAGGGGCGCGGCGTGCAGCGCATGCCAACCGGAACGCTCCCTAAGAAGGCGCCCTCAGCGTAGCACAGCGGGCCCCCGGCGCGACGCGCGGCTGCTAGGGGTCCTTCGCCTTCTCCCTGACCGTGGTGCCGCTCCGGCGTGCGTACTCCTGCAGGGAGAAGTCGGTGCGGTAGATCACGGTGGTGGTGTCGAGCGTCCGCCCGTAGCGCTGGGCCTCGAGCGTCGCGTTCTGGCGCCGCCAGGTGTGGATCTTGTTCTCGAAGGTCCTGCCCGTGAGGTTCTGCAGGTTCTCGGTCTCCACCGTGCTCGCGCCGTACTGCTTCGTGAGGGCCGCGATCACGTCGTTGAAGTGCTCGTGGTCGAGCGTGATGGAGATCATCTCAAGCTTGCCCGAATAGTAGTAGAGGTAGAGCCCCTTGATCGGCGCGCCCGCGAGGTTCTCCCGGTCGCCCTTGAGGCGGCAGAGCCGGTCCGCCACCGGGTTCTTGGGATCGATGCAGGAGAAGCGGCCCGTCGTCTCTAGCTCGGAGAGTTCGGAGCCGAGGGCGATGCCCTTGAAGTCGAAGGGGGCGTCCTGCGCCGCGAGCGGCGAGGCGAGCAGCAGGATCAGGCTGAAGGCGGCGACGATCGAGCCCACCACCTCGATTGTAGCCCAGGTGAGGCGGACGGCCTACCGCGCCCCCCGGCCCCTCAGGCGCCGGTGATCGCGGGTCCGATGCGCGCGCCGAACTCCGATTTGGGCACGAAGTCGTCCGCTCCGACCGCGGTGGCCGCCCGGCGGTACTCGGAGCCGTCGTGAATGGTGGTGAGGATCACCCGGGGAGGATTCGGACGGGTCTTGATGCGGCGGGCTGCTTCGAGCCCGCTCATCCCCGGCATGTGGATGTCCAGGATGACCACGTCCGGCTGCGTGAAGCGAAGCTCGGCGAGGGCGTCTTCCGCCGAGCGGAGCCGCGCCACCACCTCGAAGCCCGGTACGGCGTCGAGCAGGGCGCCCGCCGAGTCCAGGAACGTGCGGCTGTCGTCGACGAGCATGATTCGGATGTTGGTCATGGTCCGGGACGCCCGAGCGGGAGCGGCCGCTAAGCGCATACCGAAGCCTAGACCGGGGGCAGGGGCCCGGCTAGTCGGGGAATTCCCGAGATTGCGGGGGGAGAACCCTGAGGCCCGATCAGGGGTCGGGCGCGACGAGGCCCACGCGGATGGCAAAGCGCACGAGGCCCGCCACGTCGTGGATGTCGAGCCGGTCCATTAGCTGGGCACGATGGGTCTCGACGGTCTTCACGGACAGGTGCAGGCGCGCGGCGATGTCCTTGGTAGTCTGGCCCTCGGCGATGAGCTGGAGCACCTCGCGATGGCGGGGGGTGAGTCGGTCGAGCGGATCGGGCTGGTCGGCCACCCGCCGGCGATAGTCCGACACGAGATGCTTGGACATCGCCGGGCTCAGGTACGTTTGCCCGCGCGCCACCGCGGCAATGGCCAGCTCGAGCTCGGCGAGATCGGCGTCCTTCAGGAGATAGCCGGACGCGCCCGCCCGCAGCGCCTGGAGCGCGTACTCCTCGGCGGCGTGCATGGACAGAATGATGATCGACGTCTGGGGATGGGATTTCGCCAGGCGCGCCGTCGCCTCGAGGCCGTTCAGGCCGGGCATGGCGATGTCCATCAGCACGATGCGGGGCCGCAGCTTGTCGACGAGGGCGAGCACCTCGTGCCCATCCCCGGCTTCGGCCACCACTTCGATGTTCGGGATCGAGGCGATCAAGGAGCGAATGCCCGCGCGGACCAGGGCGTGATCGTCGGCGAGAACGACGCGGATGGCGCTCATGCCGGTGACTCGCGTTCGGAGCCGACGGGCAGGGACACGCGCACGGTGGTGCCGCGTCGCGGGCCGGACTCGATGACAAAGCGGCCGCCCGCCAGCTCCGCCCGCTCCTCGATCCCGAGGAGCCCAAGGCTGCCGCCTTCGAGCGCCCGGCGACGCGCGGCGGCCACGTCGAACCCGACGCCGTCGTCGGCGATGGTGAGATCGAGCATGCCCTCGGCGAGCGCGAGGGTCACGGTGAGGCGCGAGGCGCGCGCGTGGCGCACGACGTTGGTCGCCGCCTCCTGCACGATGCGGAAGCAGGTGGTGGCGAGGGCGGGCGAGAGATCGGGCGGCAGCGCACCCGCCACGACCTCCGCGGCCAGGCCGGCCCGCTCCGCCTGGCCGCCCACGTACCAGCGAAGCGCCGCCCCGAGGCCGAGATCGTCCAGGAGCGAGGGCCGCAGGTCGAGCGACATGCGCCGCACGCCCTGGAGGATGCGGTCGACTATGCCGAGGCTGTCGTCGAGCCGGGCCGTGACGGGGCCGCCCTCGGCCTGCCGGCGCAGCATCTGGAGGTTGATCTTCACCGCGGTGAGCGCCTGGCCGACCTCGTCGTGGAGCTCGCGGGCGAGGTGCCGTCGCTCGCCCTCCTGCACCTCGAGCAGCCGCGAGGACAGAGCCTGCAGCCGCTCGCCGGTGGCCTGGACCGCAGCGAAGAGCTTGGCGTTGCGGATGGCAATGGAGGCGTGCTCGGCGAGCTGGACGAGGGCGGTCTCGTCGAGGTCGGTGAACGGCCGCGGGCTGCGATTGTCGACGTAGAGCAGGCCTTCGATCTCGTCGCCGATACGGATGGGGACGATCATCTGGGTGACGATGCCTTCGGCCTCGACCACGTGCGCCGTGCTTTTGCCGAAGCGCGGGTCGGCCATCCAGTCGTCCGTGCGATGCGCCTTGCCCGTCATGAGCACGAGGCCGCCGAGGGAGTCGGTGCCCGGATAGAGGCGGGCCGCCTCGTACCCGGTGTAGCGGGTGTTCTCCCAGTACCGGAATATCGCCGCGCGCGTCTCCGGATCGCGCAGCGCGATGCGCGCGATGTCGCTGCGGCAGAGAGAGCGCGCGCCCTCGACCACTCGTTGGAGCACCAGGTCCACCTCGAGCGAGGCGTTCATGGTCCGCGCGATGCCGGCGAGCACCTCGGCCTCCTGGCGCCGCCGCTCGGCTTCCTCGTACAGGCGCGCGTTGTTCAGAGCGATGGCCGCCTGGTCGGCGAAGGCCTCGACGAGGGCCCGTTCGTCCTCGGAGAGGTCGCGCCGCTCGGAAAAGCCCAGGGACAGGACGCCGATGGTCCGGCCGCGGCCCCGCAGCGGGGCGGCAAGCGCGCTGACCATGCCGGCGCTCGCCCAATTCTGGCGCCGGTTCTCTGGGACCTGGATGAGCGGATCATTCAGCACGTCCCGCGACCAGCAGAGGCGCCCTTCTCGCACCGCCCGGCCCACGAGGCCGAGGCTCGGTGTGAGCACCACCGGCGGGAACAGGTCGGCGGCACCCGGACTCGCCGCGGCCACGACGAGGGTGCCGTCGGTCTCGAGCTCGCGCACGGCGACAAAGCACCCCGGGAAGAGGTCATGGACGCTCTCGACGATCATGACGCCCACCGACGCCACGTCGCGCACGCCCGTCAGCGTCCGCGTGGCCCGGGCAAGGGCCTCGGCCTGCCGCCGCCGCCGCTCGCCCTCCTGGAACAGCCGTGCGTTCTCCAGCGCCACCGCGGCCTGGTCGGCGAAGGCCTGGACGAGGGCGCACTCGTCGTGGGAGAACGTGCGAGGCTCCGACCACGTGAGGCCCAGGACGCCGATGATCCGGGCTCCGTAGCGGAGCGGCACGACGAGGGAGGCGCGGTGACCACCGTCGCTGATCAGGCGGCGCCGGTCTTCGTCGAAATGCAGGCTGGGGTCGGCGAGGAGGTCGGACGACCAGGAGAGGCGCTGTTCACTGAGCGCGCGGCCGACGAGCCCAAGAGTGGGATCGAGCGCCTTCCCGGCCTGAAACGTCTCAGGGGCCACGCCACCCGTCGCCACGATAACAACGCGACCGTCGCGGTCGAGCAGGCCCACCCCGACGAAGTGACCGTCGAACAGCGCCCGAAGGCTCTCGGCGATCTTGCCGCTCACCGCCCCCACGTCCGGACCGCCCGACATCGCCCGGGCCACCCCGGCCAGGGCCTCGGCTTCGCGCCGGCGACGGTCGGCCTCCTCGTAGAGGGTGGCGTTGCGGACGGCCACCGCCACCTGCAGGGCCAGCCGCCCCAGCGATACGAGGTCGTCGTCGCGAAAGGGCTCGGCCTCGTCGCCCAGGCGGGTCAGGGTGATGACCCCGAGGAGCCGGTCGCGCACGAGGAGAGGTTGGGCCATCAGCCGCCGGATGCCGGAGCTCCGGCCGCCGGGGGTCGCCTCGGGCCGGCTCGCATAGTCATTCACGAGCATGCCGCGCCGCCGCGCCGCGCACATCCCGGTGATCCCTTCGCCCATGGCGAAGGGAGGCAGCGAGATGGCGGGATCGGTCGTCGCCTCCGGCACGAGCTGGTCGCCGCGCAGGATGAAGATGGCGCCGCGCGCGTCGAAGAGGCGGCCCGCGCGCTCGGCGACGAGGCGGAGGAGGCGCTCGCGGCCCAGCTCGCCCACGATCTCGCGCGCCACCTCGGTCAAGGCCTCGATCTGGGTGCGGCGGGCGGCCTCGAGCGAGAAGAGGTTGGCGTTCTCGAGGGCGAGCGCGGCGTGCGTGGCGACGGCCTGGGCCAGCTCGACCTGCTCCTCGGTGAAGGGCCCGAGCGTGTCGCGGGCGGTCAGGACGGCGCCGAGCACGCGCTCGCCCGCGAGGAGCGGCACCGCCAGCACCGCACGCAGCCCGGACGCGCCGATGAAGGCGCGGGTGGAGGGGGAGAGCTGGAAGTCCGGATCTTCGAGGATGTCCGACGACCAGATGGGGCGGCGCTCGGTCATGGCGCGGGCGGCGGCGCCGTCGCGGGGATGGCGCGGCGCGAAGTCCTTGATCCAGTCCGGCATCCCCTGCGCCGCCGCGATGTGGATGCGGCCGTCGCGCTCGCGGATCGCCACCGCGGTGCGGGAGGTGCCGAGGAGCGGGGAGGTGCGCTCCACCACCGCGGCGAGCACGCGATCGAGGTCCAGCGAGGTCGTCTCGCGGCCCAGCTCCGCGAGTACCTCCGCCTGCTGCCGGCGGCGTACCGCTTCGTCGTAGAGCCGGGCGTTGCGCAGAGCGAGCGCGGCGAACCCGGCCAGGCGCTCCATGCTCGAGAACTCGTCGAGGGTGAAGGGCTCGGTGTCCTCGCCGAAGCGGCTGATCGAGAGCACGCCGAGCAGCGCGTCGCCCATGAGGAGGGGCTGGGCCATCGAGTGGCGGATCTCGAAGGGTAGGTAGCGCGGGAGCGCGAAGCGCGAGGCCGGATAGTGGTTCACGAGGAGTCCGCGCCGGGTGGCCGCGCACGTCCCCGCCGCGCCCTCGCCGAAGGCCATGGGCTCGAGAGGGAAGGTGCCGGGCGCGGTGGTGATGCGCTCGACGAGGACATCGCCCTGGGCGCCGACCAGCCACACGCCGCTCACCGCGCGGAAAAGCCGGCTCGCCGACTCGACGAGGAGCCGCAGGAAGCGCGCGGCATCCAGCTCGGCGAGGAGGGCGCGCTCGAGCTGGGCGAGCTGCTCGCCGCGCGCGCCGAGCGGCCCCGCGGGCTCTGACTCAGCGGGGCTCACGGACGACGTCCCATCCAGTCGATGCTGCCACGCAGGCGCGGGGGCGTCAATCCGGCGGTCCGTGTAGAATCGGCGCGTGACCACCGCCGCCGCGCCCATCGAGCGTCACGAGCCCGGTGTCGGGCGCCTCCACGTGTGGCCGCTTCCGCCCACCGCGCTGCTGCTCGAGCGCCTGCTCCGCGACCTGTTCGAGACGCACTGGCGTGGGCTTACGTTCGGGCCCATCGTGCAGGGCTCCGCGTGGGAGCTGCGGGCCTCGGAGCCCCCGCGGCGGATCGGGATGATGGACGGCTACTTCACCGTGGACCTCGGGCACTCGCACTTCCACCTGTGCATCGGCGAGCACCGCGGCTCCGCCCACGCCCCGGTGTCCCCCGAGCTGGCGCGCCACCGGCGCACCGCGCGGGCCGAGCTCTACCGCCGCGTCAACGCCGACGGCGCGCCGGACTCCTGGGGGCTCCGGCTCTTCAACGGCGCCGACGAGCAGCAGATCACCGTGCTCTTCCCGAACCCGTTCCTGGACGACGAGCACCGCTTCCTCGCCGCGCCCGACTGGGCGCGGCTGGCCGCGTGGGACCACGTCCGCGCCGCGTATCTCGGGCTGTCGCCCGACCCCTTCGACCGCTCGGGCACGCGCTTCATCCACGCATGATCGCCGCCGTCGTCTCTGCGCTCCATGTCCTGGCCCTCGCGCTGGGGCTGCCCGCCGTCTACCTGCGGGGCCGCGCGCTGCGGGGCCGGCTCGACATGGAGGGGATGCGGCGGCTCTTCGCCGCGGACACCGTGTGGGGGATCGCGGCCGTGCTCTGGCTGGTCACGGGGCTGCTGCGCGCGTTCGGTGGGCTGGAGAAAGGCTCGGCGTTCTACCTCGGCTCGCGGGTCTTCTGGCTGAAGATGGCGTTCTTCGCGCTCATCGTCGTGCTCGAGATCCGGCTGATGGTGACGCTTATTCGCTGGCGCGCCGGCCTCCGGCGCGGCCAGACGCCCAACACCTCAGCCGCCCGGGCCCTCTACGTGGTGAACCACATGGAGATGGCCCTGGTCGTCCTGATGGTGTTCGTCGCCGCCCTGATGGCGCGGGGGTTCGGCGCGGGCTAGACGGGCTCTCCGCGCAGGCGCGCCAGCGCCTCGTTCATCGAGCGGGTGAGGGAGGCCGCGATGTCTTCGCGCTCCTTGACGTGGCGCTCCGTCTCGCCCCGCTGGACGCCGACCTCGTGCCGGAGCTTGTGGCACTCCGACTCGCTCGTCTGGAGCTGGTTCCGCAGCTTCTCGACCTCGTACTGGAGCCCCCGCAGCTGCTCGAGCTCCTGCTCGTGGGTCTCGACGACGCGCTGAAGCCGGTGATAGTCGTTCAGGATGCCGAGGAGGGCGCTGAACTGGCCCTGCCCCTCTTCCAGCCACCGCATCACCCGCTCGTGGGCCACCGGCGTCGCCACGCTGCTCATCCCTGCTCCTCCTTGTGAGGTCGTATGGGGGCGCACTGCATGTTGTGCCGCGATTGGTGCGGACACCCTATCCCGGGGGCCGAGGCGGGTCAAGACGGGAGTTGAATTATTCGCGCGCGCATCCACAGTCGGGCCGGCGCGATTCGCGAGTGGGTGTGGGAGGGCCCCCCGTCCCGATAGGCGAACGACCGTTCGGATGCTTGTCGCGGTGTGGGCATTGCGGTAGCATCTCGCCGACAGCCCACACTGCGCCCGTCGCCATCCAAAGGGGGACTCGATGGACAGCCGCCTTCGCTCACTGGCCGAGCAGCTCGACGCCAACCAGATCGCCCGCCGGGAGTTCCTGCGCAAGGCGGCCATCATCACCGGCGGGACCACCGCCGGGCTCGGGGTGCTCAACAAGATGGCGCACGCCCAGGCGAAGCCGAAGCTCCGGGTCTGGCTGTTCAAGAGCTTCGTCACCGGCGCCAACGACGTCGTCGCCAAGCATATCGAGGCCTGGGCCAAGGAAAAGAACGTCGACGTCGAGACGGACTGGGCCACCTTCGGCGACCGCGAGCAGAAGTTCGTGGCCGCCATCGAGGCGGGGAACCCGCCGGACATCGCGGAGATGAACATCTACGGGCCTATGCGCTACAAGGCGGCCCTGCGGGACGTCACCAAGGTCGCCACCGACCTGGCGGGCGGCAAGGGCGGGCTGCTTCCCTTCGCGGACCGAGCCATGAAGGCCGACGGCAAGTTCCTGGCGGTGGCCCGGTACTCGATGACGGGGACCTTCTTCATCAGGAAGGACATCATGGAGGCCAAGGGGCTCAAGCCGCCCAAGGTCTACGACCCCGATGTGGTGGAGTTCGCCAAGAAGACCCAGGACCCCTCGAAGGATCTCTGGGGCTTCGGCCAGACGCTCAACCGCTCCGACGACGGCGACGGCTTCATGTCCACCATCCTCTGGAACTACGGCGGCGGGGTGTGGGACAAGGACGGCAAGCCCGCCCTCGGAACCGCCTTCCTCAAGCAGAACATGCAGGCGCTGCAGTTCGCCGTGGACACGATCCAAAAGCACAAGATCCAGCCGCCCGGCGTGATGGGCTGGACCGACGTGTCGAACAACGAGGCCTACATGGCGGGCAAGCTGGTGACCACCAACAACGGCGCCAGCCTCTACTACGCCATGGTCACCAAGAAGCACGAGCTCGCGCCTAAGACCCAGCTCGTCGTAACGCCGGGCGGGCCGGCTGGCGCCTTCTCGGGCTCGAGCTGCTACAACTGGGCGATCTTCCAGAAGTCGAAGCACGCCGAGCTCGCCGAGGACATGATCCGCTACGTGGAGGACGAGAAGCGCTTCGCCGAATACATGCAGGCCTCGGTGGGACAGGCAGGGCCCGTGTACAAGGCGCGCGTGGACAACCCCTACTGGAAGTCCGACCCGAACTTCGACGCCATCGTCCAAAATATCCTCCGCTGCGTGAACATCGGGCATCCCGGACCGATGACGACGGCGGCCGCCGAAGTGCAGGGGCAGAAGATCCTCACCGACATGGCCGGCCGGGTGGTGGTGGGCGGGCTCTCGCCCGAAGCGGCGCTCAAGGAAGCGCACGGGCGGATCGAGGAGATTCACAAGATCCGCGGCAAGGCGTAGAAGGCAGAACGAGGAGTTCCTGGTGGCAATTTCCACCGCGCGGCTACCCGCTGCGCTCGAGCCCGGCACGCAGCGTCGCGACGCGCTCCGACGCTGGCTCGGTCCCGACTACCGCATGGCCTTCCTCTTCGTAGCGCCCATCGTGGTGCTCACCCTCGCCCTCGTCGCCTATCCCTTCTGCTACGCCATCTACCTGAGCCTCACGCGGAAGTACGTCGGCATGCCGCCGGTGTACGTGGGGCTCGAGAACTACGTCAAGCTGACCTACGACGGTTTCTTCCAGCGCGCCGTCTTCAACAGCTTCATCTTCACGTTCGGCTCGGTCGGCTTCAAGCTCGTGTTGGGCATGGTGATGGCGCTGGTGCTGACCTCCAAGATCCGCTTCCGCTCATTCTGGACGGGCGTGCTGCTGATCCCGTGGGTGGCTCCCACCGTGGTGTCCGCGCTGAACTTCCTCTGGATCTTCGACTTCAGCCTCGGCGTGCTGAACTACCTGCTCGTGCGGGTCACGGGGATCCTCAGCCAGGGCGTGGGCTGGCTCTCCGAGCCCAACACCGCCATGGCCTCCGTGATCTCCGTGAACATCTGGCGGGGCTTCCCCTTCTTCGGCATCTCGTTCCTTGCCGGCATGAAGGCCATTCCCGGCGAGCTCTACGAGGCGGCGTCGGTGGACGGCGCCACCGTGCTCCAGCGCTTCGTCCACGTGACGCTGCCCGGCCTGAAGAACATCATGATCATCGTGGTGTTGCTGTCCACCATCTGGACGTTCAACGATTTCGGCATCGTCTACATCCTCACCAAGGGCGGCCCCGGCGGGGCCACCCAGGTGCTGCCGGTGCTGACCTACGAGATCGCCTTCGGCGCCCAGCGCCTCGGCGAGGCCATCGCGGTGGCGCTCTACATGTTGCCCGCCATCGCCATCGTCATCGTGGTGCTGTCGAAGTACATGCGGCGAGGGCGCCGGTAGTGGACAAGCGGGGGCTCGCGCGGATGCAGCTCGGTCTATCGTACGCGTTCCTGGTGATCCTCGCCGTGCTCGTGCTCTTTCCCTTCTACTGGATGACGGTGACCTCGTTCAAGTCCGAGAACCAGATGCGCAGCCTGGTGTCCATGTTCTGGCCCAGCCCCTTCGCGAGCGAGAACTACGAGCATCTGATGCGCAAGACGGACTTCGTGGCCTGGTACGGCAACAGCATTTTCGTGTCGGTGTCGAGCACGCTGCTCGCGATCGGCATCGGGACCGTGGGCGCCTACGCGCTGGCGCGGCTCAAGTTCCTGGGGCGGGGGTTCCTGGCGAGCGCCACCCTCATCACGTACCTGGTGCCGCCGTCCATCCTCTTCATCCCGCTCTACGCGCAGATCCGGAACCTCGGGCTCGCCGACAGCCTCACCGGCCTCATCGTGGCCTATCCCTCGTTCACGGTGCCTTTCGTCACCTGGCTCCTCATGGGCTACTTCGAGTCCATCCCGGAGGAGCTGGAAGAGGCGGCGATGATCGACGGGGCGACTCGCTTTGGCGCCTTCTGGAGAGTAGTCCTGCCCCTGTCCGCGCCCGGCGTGCTGGCGGCGGCGCTCTACGCCTTCACCCAGGCGTGGAACGAGTTCCTCTACGCCCTCGTCTTCATCACCAACGTCAAGCTCCGCACGCTGCCGGTCGGACTTTCCTCCTTCATCACCGGCGACGTGTATGGCTGGGGCTACCTCATGGCGGGGGCGGTGCTGACCACCTTGCCCGTCATCGCCGCGTACATCTACCTCCAGAAGTACATGGTCGAAGGCCTCACCGCTGGCTCCGTGAAAGGCTAGTCCGCCGCTAGTCGCACTTCTTCATGTTGAGGGCCCAGAACTTCACGGGGGCCTTGCTCTCGTTCAGCGCGATGTGGCCGGACCCCGTCTCGAGATGGAAGGCCGAGCCCGCCTTGTACACATGCTTGCCGCGCCGGGTGACGAGGGTGAGCTCGCCCTCTACCACGATGCCGATCTCGGGCTCCGGATTCACGTGGATCCCCGAGGAGGCCCCCGGCGGGTAGACGAGGTAGCCGATCTTCACGGCCTCGCTATCGAGGACGACGCGCTCCTGGGTGTCCGGGCCGCCGGAGTGCGTGCTCCAGGCGCCGTCGACAAACAGCAGCAGGCAGGAGAGCAGGACGGGGGCGACACGGCGAAGGGTCATACGGCCGATCTCCTCTCGAGTCAACGCTGGCGGCGCACGCGCACGTCGGCGTCGCGTGTCGTGAGCACGTACCCCCGCATCTCGTCGCCGTCCACGGTGAGCTCGCCCTTCGCAGGCACCGAACCGCGGTCGAACGAGAATTTCCGGCCCTCGACCTTGCCGGTCAGCCGGCCGGTGGGGTTGATGCTCGCCCCCGCGCGGGGGCCTTCCATGGACCCCCGCCAGACGAGATCGCCGGTGACGAGCGCGCCCTGCTGCTCGAGGCGAAGCTCGAGGACGCCGTTGCCCATGTTGGGCGCGTACCACGTACCGATCCAGAAGCCGGTCACGTCGACGGTGGGAGGGGCAACGCCGGCGCTGCCGCAGCCGCCGGCGATGGCGACGGCGAGGAGCACGACGCCCAGACGTGCGAGACGGATCATGGGTCACCTCTTGGGGGGACTTGACGCCACGGGGACTCTAAGGAGGGTGAGGCGGAGGTGTCAAGCACGAGAAGCCCCAGAAGCGGTAACATGGTAGCGCTCGGGGAGGGGCCATGATGCAGCGGATACTGATAGCGGACGACCAGGAGGCCTCCCGCAAGGGTCTGGCCGCGCTCGTCGCGACCTGGGGTTACGAGGTCGAGGACGCCGGCGACGGCGAGGAGGCGCTCGCCAAGGCCATCGAGCACAACCCCGCGGTGGTCATCACCGATCTCGTCATGCCCAAGCGCGACGGCCTCGGGCTCCTCAAGGCGCTGCAGGCGGAGCTGCCGTTCACCATGGTCATCATCGTCACCGCCCACGGCACCATCGAGACCGCGGTGGGCGCAACGAAGGAAGGCGCCTACGACTACCTAACCAAGCCGGTCGACGTCGCGCGCCTGCGCCTCCTGGTGGAGAAGGCCATCGAGAAGGGCGAGGCCCTGCGCGAGGTCAACGTGCTGCGCCGCCGGGTCAAGGCGGTGTGGGGCCACGGCCGCCTCGTCGGGACGAGCAAGGCGATGCAGGCGGTGTTCCGCCAGATCGATCTCGCCGCGCCGACCTCGGCGCCCGTTCTCATCGCGGGCGAGAGCGGCACGGGCAAGGAGCTCGCGGCCCGGACGCTCCACGAGCTCTCGCCGCGCAGCCAGGGGCCCTTCGTCGCCGTGAACTGCGCGGCCATCCCGGAAACCCTGCTGGAGAGCGAGATCTTCGGCCACGAGAAGGGGGCTTTCACGGGCGCCCTGGACCGGCGCATCGGCTGCTTCGAGCTCGCCCATCAGGGCACCCTCTTCCTCGACGAGATCTCGGAGATGAGCCCGTCCCTCCAGGCCAAGTTTCTCCGCATTCTCCAGGACGGCGCGCTCAAGCGCATCGGGGGCAAGGCCGAGCTGCGGGTAGACGTGCGCGTGCTCGCCGCCACCAACCGGGATCCCGCCAAGTCCCTCAAGGACGGGACGCTGCGGGAAGATCTCTACTACCGGCTGAACGTCTTCACCCTCGTGCTGCCCCCGCTCCGCACGCGGCGGGAGGACATCCCCCTCCTCGTGCAGGCCTTCATCGAGGAATTCAACGCCAAGTACGAGCGCAAAGTCCGGGGCGTGGACGATGCCGCCCTGCGCTTCCTGGTGAGCCACGACTGGCCGGGCAACGTGCGGCAGCTCCGCAACGCCCTCGAGCGGGCGGTCATCGGCTGCGCGGGCGAGCTGATCACGGCGGCGGAGCTGCCCGCCGAGCCGGGTACGGAGCCGGCCGAGGCGGTCGCGGTGGCGGCGGGGCGCGTGGCGGTGCGGCTCAAGGACGTCGAGCGCGACGTCATCCTCAAGACCCTGGCTTCGGTGGGCAACAACAAGACGCGCGCCGCCGAGCTGCTCGGGATCAGCCTCAAGACCCTCCACAACAAGCTCAACCGGTACGGCGTCTAGCATGCGGTGGAGCCTCAAGACGAAGGAGGCCACCGTCATCACCCTGCTCATCCTGGGGGTGGTGGTGACGACCCTTCTCCTGCACCTTTCCCAGCTCACGCGGGTGGTCGTGGAGGAGACGCAGCGCCAGGCCGAGCTGGTCGCCAAGCAGATCGTGGCGCAGAGCGCCGCCGTGCTCGCCCGGGCCCCCCGCCAGGAGCCACACCTCGCGTTGGCCTCGGACACCGAGCTGCGCAACCTCCTCGAGGCGAGCGTGGGCTATTCCCCGCATCTCCTCTACGCCTTCATCGCGGACGTCGACCGTCGCGTGATCCTCCACAGCCAGAGCGGGAAGATCGGCGAGCCCATCCCGTCCCAGCGGCCGCTTGCCGAGCTCCTGTCGGTGAACCCGATCCGCCGCCTCGACGCGCTGCTGAGCCGGGGTCGCACCTACGAGACCTCGGTGGCGATCAGCCTCGACCGACGCCCCTTCGGCAGCGTGCGCCTGGGCTTCTCATCCAGCTTCCTGCGCCGCGAGCTGAACGAGGCGGTGACGCAGAGCCTGGTTCTCGCCGGCGCCGCGCTGCCCGCGGCGTGGCTGGTTGCGCTCTTCCTTGCCAATCTCTGGCTGCGGCCTATCGGGCAGCTCGCGCGCGATGTCGACCGGGTGCGCCGCGGCGAGCTGGATCACCCGGACTCCCCGGCCTTCGGCCAGCAGGAGGACGAGCTCGGCGAGCTCGCCTCCCAGCTCCAGCTCCTCACCCAGCAGCTGCAGTCCGACCGGCTGCGCGTGCTGTCCGACGAGGCCTCCGCGCGAGATCTCGACTCGATCCGGACGCTGCAGTCGCTCATCTCCTACTCGTCCAAGCTCGCCGCCCTGGGGCGGCTCACCTCGGGCGTCGCCCACGAGGTGAAGAATCCGCTCAACGCGATGATGATTCACCTCGAGCTCGTGAAAGCGCGGCTGGCCGCGCCCCGGCCTGATCTGCCCGGGGTGCGCGACAGCCTCGACATCATCGGCGCCGAGATCCGCCGCCTCGACCGCGTGGTGAACGGCTTCCTCAAGTTCGTGCGCTCGCACGAGCTGGCCCTCAAGGCGGTGGATCTCAACGCCCTCGCCCAGGGCGTCGTCGCGCTCCTGGAGGCGGAGTGGAAGCCGGCCGGCATCCGCTTCGCGCTCGCCCTTGACGGGGGGTGCCCGCGGATCTCGGGCGATGAGGAGCTGCTGCGGCAGGCCCTGCTGAACGTCGTCGTCAACGCTTGCCAGGCCATGCCCGCTGGCGGTACGGTGACGCTCGAGACCCGCCGGCCCGGGCGCGAGTGGGTGGCGGTGGCGGTGACCGATGAAGGCACCGGGATCGCGCCCGAGGATCGTGAGCGGATCTTCTCGCTCTACTACACGACGAAGCCCGAGGGGAGCGGCATCGGGCTGTCGCTCGTCTACCGGATCATCCAGATGCACGACGGCGTGATCGACGTGGAAACGCCCGAGGGGCAGCAGGGAGGAACCCGGATGACGATACGGCTGCCCGTCCGATGAGCCGCGCGCTCTCGGCCCTCGGGCTACTGCTGGTCCTCGGCGCGGCGGCCGGGTGCGCGGCGACGCCACGCGTGGTAGCGAGGCCCGCACCGGCGCCCGCCGTCGCGACCACGCCGCCCGCGCCCTCGCCGGCCGTGCCGGCTCCGCCGCCGATGGCCCCGGCGCCCCCCACTCAGCCGGAGCTGCCTCAGGTGCCGAACACCCGCCTACCCCTCGTCACTCCACCCAGCCCCTCGCCGCCGGTGGTCACGCCTCCCCCTCCCCCGGCGCCCGCTCCGCCGCCGCCCCCATCCCCCCCGGCCCGGAAGGAGCCCCCGCCGGTGCTCTCCCCCCAGGTCACTTCCGCTGAGGAGCTTCGCCTCACCCAGCAGGCCCGGTCCCGCATCGAGGGGGCCGAGCGGTTGGTGGTCCAGATCGAGCTTCGCCGCCTCGACCGCGAGGAGCAGGACACGATCGCGACCATCAAGGACTTCCTGGCCAAGTCCAAAGAAGCGATGGCCGCCCGCGATGTGCAACGCGCTTTCAACCTGGCTGACAAAGCTCACATCCTTGCCGAGGATCTTTCCCGCCCCTCCCGCTGAACGGACCTGCGTGTAAGCCTTACATCCGTGCGTAGTCGATCGTGCCGTGCTCGCCTGGGCGCCGGCCGGGACTCGAGTCCGTAAATGTCTGTCGCAATGTAGCTTTTTAGCCATCCGCCACCCCCAAGGTCCATTGGCACGAACTCTGCGAGGGATCCGGAGCCAAAGCGATATCCTTTAGGCTCGGTCGAAGATGCGGATCCAACCCAAGGAGGAGGCGACATGAAGCGTGTAACGGTATCCCTGATCTTGTGTGGCGGTATCGCGCTGCTCGCGAGCGCCTGCGCTACGAAGGACTTCGTCCGGACCACCGTCGGCACGAGCGAGTCGAGGCTCAGCCAGCGGGTAGACGGTCAGGAGACCAGGCTGAAGGAGACCACGGATCAGACCGCGGCCAACAGCCAGGCGATCGAAGCCAACAAGCAGCAGGTCCAGGGTCAGATCCAGGGGCTTGATGGCAAGGTGGGCGAGGTGCGGACCCTCGCCACCGACGCTCAGAAGAAGGCCGAGTCCGCCTCCGAGGCGGTGCGCGACGCTGATACGCGCCTCCAGGCCCTGAACAGCCGGGTCGCCAATCGCAACAAGTTCGCGATGGTCGAGACGAGGACCGTCTACTTCGATTTCGATAAGGCGAACCTCAAGGACGATGGCGTCAACGAGCTCGAGGACATCGCCAGGGCGCTGAAGAACGACATCAATTCGATCGTCGAGCTCCAGGGCTTCGCCGACGCCCGCGGCACGGATCGCTATAACTACAACCTCACGCGCGAGCGCGTGGACGCGGTGGCCCGCTATCTCGTGACCCGCGGGGGCATCGACGTTCGCCGCATCCACTCGGTAGGCATGGGCAAGGTGGCCCTCGCCACCGGCGAGCGTGGCAATAACGAGACCTACGCCAAGGCGCGCCGGGTCGACATCCGCCTCCTGTCTCCGCAGAGCTGATCGCGTATTCAGAGTCGGGGCTCCGCGCCGACCGGGCGCGGAGCCTCGATTCTCTCCTACCTATGTAAGGGCTACATCCTTCCGTGTAGCCATTACACCGGCGCACTCGGGGCCCCCCTCGGAAGCCATCGCAACCTCGCGCCGTTGCGTGGATTCGGGCGTACGCCCCCCATGGCTCGGGGCTTGGCATCCGGGCTGCTGATAATGCCCAGCAAGAGTGCGAGGACATGAAGACGGAATCGCTCGATTCGAGAGACACCACGCCGACGGAGCCTACCGCCATCCTCGTCGTCGAGGATGAGCCGCACAGCCGCCTGGGCCTGGGGGCGCTACTCGCCGCGCGGGGGTTCTGCGTGGAGACGGCAGCCGATGTGCCGGAAGCCATCCGGCACCTCAAGGCGCGCCGGTTCGCGGGGGCCATCATCGACATTCGTCTTCCGGATGTACACGAGGTCACGGTGACGGGATGGGACGTCGCCGACATCTGCCGGACCTTCACGCCCGAGATGGGACTGCTCTTCGTGAGCGCCCAGGGCGGACCGGAGGTGGAGGCACGCGCCGGCTCCATGGGGCGCGCCGCCTTCCTCGAGAAGCCGATCGACTCGGCTCGGCTCGCCGCCTCCCTCGGGCGGCTCGGGCTGCCCTAGCGGCGGGATCGAAGACACCCATGGTCGAGGACACCTGGACACCCTGGAAGATGACGGCGGTGGGGATGATGCTGGTCGTGGCCGTCGCAGTGGTCACCGGTCTCGTGGTGGCAGGCTGGGGGCCGAGGCCCGATCCCGCGGCCTCGTCGGCATCGGTGGCCGGGGAGCGCGTCGCCGCGCTCGGCTCGGCCATCCCCGCCCAGGCCGACGTGGACGCGTGTAACCAGTTCGCCAAGGCGCAGGCCGGGGACAAGGCGATCGAGGTGGTCAAGGATGGGGGGGCGGGGCCTGGA
>Ga0075421_100000831_pt1 | contig 34221 bp, 29 predicted proteins | sample SoiMetdeltSBSDD5_FD_75292 | JGI IMG/M metagenome (GOLD analysis project Ga0075421, IMG submission 75292) | Bulk soil microbial communities from a Populus tree surrounding site in Tennessee, USA - Soil MetaG P. deltoides SBSDD5 | ecosystem: Environmental > Terrestrial > Soil > Tree plantation... | reverse complement strand
GTCGTCGTGCTGGCCGGCGGCGTTGGTGCTGCCCGGTTCCTGGAAGGCGTCGTCCAGGTCGTGGACCCGTCTCGGGTCACCGTCATCGTCAACACCGGCGATGACGCCGAGTTCTACGGCCTGACCGTCTCGCCGGACGTCGACATCGTCCTCTTCACGCTGGCGGGGATCGTCGAGCCGTCCCAGGGCTGGGGCGTCCGCGACGACACGTTCAACGCCCTCGACATGCTCGACAGGCTCGGACGAGAGCGCTGGTTCCTGCTCGGCGACCGGGACCTCGCCGTCCACATCCACCGGACCGAGCTGCTCCGTCAGGGCAGAACGCCGTCCGAGGTCACCGACGACCTTCGTCGCCGACTCGACCTCGGCGTGCGCATCCTGCCGATGAGCGATCAGCCCGTGCGCACCACCATCCGCACGCCGGACGGCTGGCTGCCGTTTCAGGAATATTTCGTCAAGCGACGCCAGCAGGACGAGGTGCTGGAGATCCGGTACGACGGCTCGTCAGACGCGTTGCCAGCTCCCGGCCTTCTCGACGCCATCAACGATGCCGCAGTCGTCCTGATCAGCCCGAGCAATCCGCTGGTGAGCGTCGGCACGATTCTCTCGCTGCCAGGCATCCGCGAGGCGCTCCGCTCGACCGACGCGACGATCGTCGGCGTCAGCCCGATCGTCGGCGGGGCCACCATCAAGGGGCCGGCCGACCGGATGATGCGCGGCCTCGGCATGGAGGTCTCGGCGGTCGGCGTTGCACGAGCGTACGCAGATTTCCTGGATGTCCTGGTGATCGACCAGCAGGATGCCGACCTGGCGGCCGGCGTCGAGGCCGAGGGCGTCCGCGCCGTGGTGACCGACACGATCATGCGGACGCTTGACGTGAAGCGCGCGCTCGCCCAGGTGGCGCTGGAGCAGGCCAGGCTGCCATGACCGATGCACCGCGGCCGGGGTCCGCTCGGCGGATCTGGGCCGCCGTCCCGTTCAGAGGCCCGGTCGGCAGCAAGCGGCGGCTCGCCGGCCTGCTCGACGCCGCCGAGCGCGAGCGGCTCAGTGTGGCGATGCTCTTAGACGTCCTGGAGGTGCTCCTCGAGCATGAGTGGATCGAGCGCGTGTTGTTGCTGAGGCTATCGAGCGACGGTGTTGAGGTGCCCCAGCACCAGCGGCTGATCGTCGTGGAGGAGCCGCGCGACCCCGACGGCTCGGTTGTCGACGGTGGTCTCAACGGCGCGCTGCGCCACGCCCAGCAGGTCGCCGAGGCTGGCGGCGCCGAGAGCCTCCTGATCGTCCCGGCTGACGTCCCGCTGATTGACCGTCCGGCACTGGAGGCGATTCGGGCGACCGGCTCGCTCGCGTCCGTGGTGATCGTGCCGGATCGAGCCGAGGAGGGCACCAACGCGCTCATGCTGACGCCGCCGGCCGTGCTGGCCCCGAGCTTCGGCGAAGGCAGCTACACCCGGCACGTTCGCCAGGCTAACGAGGCAGGCCTGTACACGATCGTCGTGGAGCAGTCAGGGCTGGAACTGGACCTTGACACCCCAGCCGACATCGCCGAGCTGCTGACACGCGACCACGCTGGCCGGGCCGCCACGCTCCTTCGTGAGCTGGGCGTGGATCACCGCCTGGAACAGCTCGCGGCCACTCAGGCCCGCAGCACGACGATCTGATCGACGGACGGCCGCTCCCGCGCTCTCGGCGGCCTGGCCGGATACCCCATCGTCACGATCGCATGCGGGATCAGATCACTCGGCAGGTTCAGCGCGTCGCGGACCACGTCCGAGCAGAACACCGGCGCGCACATCCAGCAGCTCGCAAGCCCGTTGGCGTGGGCGGCCAGCATGACGTTCTGAAGTGCCGCCCCGAGACTATGTGCTGCCATGAGCGTCTCGGCCTGCTGGCGAGCGGCGTCTGGATACTCGTCGAGCACTTCGTGGTACACCGAGCCGACGATCACCACCGGCGACGCCGTCAGCCGCCGCCGCGACTTCTCCAGCTCCACCTCGATTTCGGCCGCGCGGAGTCCGTCTCCGAGCAGGTCAGCCCGCCACTTCTCGCCCATCGCACCGGCCAGCGCCGATTTCGCCGCCTGCCCCGTCAGCACCGCCAGTCGCCACGGCATCGAGTGGTGCGGCGAGGGCGCCTGGGCGGCAGCTGCCAGGACGCGCTCCAGCACGTCGGGCGGCACCGCGCGTTCCTCGTACGTCCGGATCGAGCGCCGTCCGGCCAGCACAGCATCCAGCGCATCCGCGAGATCAGCTGCGATCGTCATGCGGCTCGTCCGAATCTCTCCCCCTCTCCCGCGCACGGGAGAGGGGGCTGGGGGGTGAGGGCTTCGTCACAGCGAGTCGTTCGGCTGGAGCGACACCTTGATCGCGTCGGCGCGGTTCGAGGCGGCGAACGCCATCGCCTCGACGGCGTCGTTGATCGCGTACTGGTGCGTCAGCAGCGGCGCCAGGTCGAGCTTGCCGCCAGCCAGCAACTCCAGGCAGTCGTCGAAGTCTTCGCCGTAGATCCGCGAGGCGATGACGGCGACCTCGCGCAGGCGGTGCTCGACATAATTGAAATGCAGCTCCGGCTCGTGCGGTCCGGCCACCAGCACGATCCAGCCGCCGGCCTCCGAGAGCTTGATCGCGTCGTTTAGCGCCTCGCTGCTCCCGATGCAGTCCACCACCACGTCGTACGCTCCGTCGTGCTCCAGTCCGACCTTCACCACGTCGTCCGTGCGCGCGTCGGCGGTGATCGCGCCGAAGCGGCGAGCGAGCTCCAGCTTCTTGTCCTGGCGGCCGGTCGCGAAGACCCGCGTCGCCCCGCGAGCGAACGCCACCTGGATCGCGATCAGGCCCAGGACGCCAGCCCCGAGGATGGCGACCGACGCCCCCTTCAGCGAGCCCGCCAGGTTGTAGGCGTGGGCGACGACGGCGACCGGCTCGGCAAAGAGGCCCTGGTCAGCCGTCACCGACGCCGCGAGCGGTCGGGCATGGTCGTGGCGAACGATCATCTCCTCGGCCCAGCCGCCCGGTTCCTGCTGGCCGTACATCATGAACTGCGAGCAGCGGCTGTAGTTGCCGCGCTGGCAGTGCCGGCAATCACCACAGCCTCGGATCGGCCGCACCGCCACGAGCTGGCCGGACTGCAACCCCTGGACGGCCGCCCCGACCTCCAGTACCGAGCCGCAGACCTCGTGACCCTTGACACTCGGGACGTTGGGCGAGGGCCAATCGCCCTTCCAGGTCGCGATGTCTGAGCCGCAGATACCGGCCCGCTCGACGCGCAGTCGGACCTCGTCAGCGCCCGGGGGCCGCGACGGCCGATCGACGACCTCGAGCTTGCCGGTGCCGTGGAACAGGACCGCGCGCATACACCCCTCCTCTGGCCGGGCGGCGAACGCCGTCCGCTCGCCGGAAGTGTAGCCGTCACCGCATCGACAGATCCGATTTCCGGCCGGAAGGCTCAAGCGCGACACAGACCACACCGGCCGTCAGAGTACCAGCGCGATTCGCCATCCGACACCAGTACAATCGGCGCGTGAACGCTCTCTCCGCTCAGATCCAGGCGCGCTTCGGCCTGACGCCGCGTCCCGCCCAGCTCCAGCTCATCGGTCGAGCCCTTGCAGGCCAGTCGTCGCTCGGGGTCATGCCGACGGGATCCGGCAAGAGCCTGACCTACCAGGCCGCGTCGGCACTGCTGGACGGCACGGTGCTGGTCGTCTCGCCGCTGATCTCGCTGATGCGCGACCAGGTCGAGAAGGCCCGCGAGGTGCTCCGGGTCGCCCGTCTCGATTCCACACTGGAGCGCGGCGAGGCCGGCGACATTCTGCGCGAGCTGTCGCGAGGCGAGATCGACCTCTTGTACGTGGCGCCAGAGCGCCTCGCCAACGAGCGGTTCCGAGCCGCCCTCGGCCGGGTTCGTGTGCCGTTGCTCGCCGTGGATGAAGCGCACTGTATCAGCGCCTGGGGCCACGATTTCCGACCGGACTACCTGCGCCTGCCGCTGCTGCGCAGGGAGCTCGGCAACCCGGCCGTACTCGCGCTGACGGCGACCGCGCCGCCGGCCGTCCAGGCCGACATTCGGGCAACGCTCGGCGTGCCGGCGGACGGCCTCGTCAACACCGGCGCGCGCCGCCCGAACCTCGCCCTTCGGGTCGAGGCGCCGGAGCACCGTGACAGGCGACTCCTGGATCTGGTCTGTGCTGACCCATCAGCGCCGACGATCGTCTACGCCCTGCGCCAGGCCGACACTGAGCGCCTGGCGGCACTGCTCGACCAGGCCGGCATCGTCGCGAGGCCGTACCACGCCGGGCTCGTGGCTGAGCTCCGGGCCGAGACTCAGGACGCCTTCCTGCGCGATGAGATCGCCTGCGTCGTGGCGACGATCGCCTTCGGGATGGGCGTCGACAAGCCGAACGTCCGCCGCGTGTTCCACGCCCACGCTCCACGTAGTCTGGAGGGGTACGTTCAGGAGGTCGGGCGGGCCGGTCGCGACGGCCTGCCGGCGGAGGGTGTGCTGCTCTACGACGAGAGCGACCTGCCGGCCCTGGCGAACTTCGTGGAGGCGAAGGTGCCCACAGCGGACCAGGTTCGTGGCGCCCTGAACGCGGCTTTCACCTCAAAGGAGACGCCTGACGTCGTCGCCTTCAGCCCGTACGCGGTCGGCGATCAGTTCGACATGGACGCCGTGGCGGTGCGGACGCTGTTCGCCCGCCTGGAGCTGCGCGAGATCGTCAGCGCGCTGACGCCCGCCTACGACACCTACCAGCTTCCGCTCTCCCACGACGTCGAGGCGACGGCAACCGCGCTCGGCGATCGGGACGGTGCCGCCTGGCGGGCGCTGACGGCCCATGCCCGACGAGGCCGTGTCTGGCAGACGCTCGAGCTGCGCGAGGCCGCCCGTGACGCCGGCATCCCAATCGCCTCAGCCGTGGCGATCGTCCGGCGGGCAGAGGAGGACGGCGGCGCCGAGATCAAGGCTTCGGGAATCCTCCATCGCTATCAGGTGCTCCGCCGACCCGATCGCCAGGTCGACACGCCGGTCCTGCTCGCGTCCGTCAGCGACGCCGTCGAGGGGGAGCGGCGTCGCCTGGCCTCGGTCCGAAGCTACGCGCTCGCAACGATTTGCCGCCAGGCCCACGCCGTCGCGTACCTCGGCGACGCCGACGTGAGCCCGTGCGGCATCTGCGACGTCTGCCGGGGACACGCTCCGCTCGACGAGGCATCGCTGTCGCGCCACGACTGGCGGCGCGACTTCGACCGCCAGGCCGTGCTTCGGATGGCCTCGGAGTTCGGCCGCGATGACGTCGCCATCGCAAGGGCGCTCTGCCAGGTCACCACGGCCCGCTCCCGCCCGTACCGAAAGAGCCGGGCCTGGGGCGCTCTGGAGCGCGCCCCGTACGCGGAGGTGTTGGAGCTGGTTCGCGCGACGCTGGCCACACTGCCCGATCGGTAGGCCGCGCCTCAGCCTCGCTCGGATTCGGCTGCCAGTTCGAAGTGGACGCACCGCTCGTCGTACCGCGTCAGCATCTCCTTCGCTTCGGGCGCCACGACTGCCCGCGAGTACTGCTCGCCGGCGAACGCCCGGATCGCGTCCAGCGACTCAAAGTGGGTCTGTGCGACGAACTCGATCACGCCGTAGTTGTCGCGCCGCAGCAGGTCCGCCCGGATGAAACCCTCGATCGTGCGGAGGTGCGGAATGACGTGCTCGCGAAAGTGCTGCTCGTACTGGTCGGCGCCGGCGTAGCTAGCCCAGGCGCGCCACTGCCTGACGATCATCGACGGTCTCCCCGTGCGACCGAGCCACTCTCCAACGCGTCACGGACGGTCGGCACCAGCATCACCATACGGCACCGGGAGGTTCCACGGTCCGGATCTGTCGATGTGGCTTTCCCCCTGGGAGCGCGGCCATCCTGGCCGCCCCGGTGGGGTGACCGAACCGGGGCGGCCAGGATGGCCGCGCTCCCAGGCACTCCCGAGCGGCACCCTGATTCGGCACCAGAATGTCGCGCTTACTCGATGGGGCCGACCTCGCCGGTCGGAGAAACCGGCACGATTCCGCGTGTCCCGAAGGCGTCCGGACCGTCGTCGGCGTCGGCGGGTCCAGCGGGTGGACCGGTGCGCTTCTTCCCGTTGAGCTCTTCGACCTCGATCGCCAGCAACGACGTGATGTTCAGGTCTTTGTCGCTCGGCGCCCGGTAGTGCTCGCCGACGGTCCGGCCGGGGAAGTAGCGCCGCGTCATACGCTCCAGGACCGCCGCTTTCTCGTCGGGGTCCGCGACCTCGCGCGCCGTCCCGAACGCGACCGCGCTCCGATAGTTGGCCGAGTGGTACAGCGCATCCCGTGAGGCGATCAGCCCGTCGACGATCGTCATCTCGACGCAGACCTTGTCGCCGGCCCGCAGTGTTCGCGGCAGACGGCCGCCGCGCTGGCCGTGGATATAGATGACGTTCTCCTCGTAGTGGTACAGCATTGGGATCACGAACGGTTGCCCGTCCACCACGAAGCCGACGTGTGCCAGCAGGCCCTTCTCCAGGATCTCTTCGGCCTCGTCCGGAACGGCGCGCTCTGGATGGGTACGAATGCGGGCGCGATCGGCAACGGTCATCGGGCAGCCTCTCGTGGGGAGATACGGCGAGTGTAGGCGGTGATGCGGTCCCAGCGAAAGGGCCAGTGGGAACCAGTTCCGTGGGACCACTTCATCGCCGCTCAGGTCAGGGGCGCCGGTCCATCACCTGACGGTACACCTCGACCGTTCGCCGCGCCACGCTGGCCTGGGTGAAGTACTCCAACGCGCGCTCTCGGCCGCGACGCCCGAGGTCGAGGCGGAGTTCCGGATCGGTCATGAGGCGTCGCAGCGCCTCGCAGAGCGCCGCTGCGTCGCCCTCCGGCACCACGAGGCCCGCCTCGCCGACAACGTGCGGGATCTCCCCGCTGTCCGAGCCCACCACCGGGATCGCACAGGCCATCGCCTCCTGCAGGACCCGGCCGAACTGCTCCTTCCAGGCCAGGGTCGTTAGCGAGGGGAGCACCACCACGTCGAATTCTCGGAGCCGGTTCGGCACGTCGATCGACGGCACGGCCGGCTCCATCGTCACGCGATCTCCGATCCCGAGGCGCGCCGCCCGGTCCGGTATCGCGTCCTGTAGCAGGCCGCTCCCGATGAAGCGGAGCCGCCACTCGCCGGGCAGCTGTGCCGCCGCCTCCAGCAGCACGTCGACCCCTTTCTCGGGGGTGAGTCGGTTGAGCCAGCCGATCGTGAATGGCCGCGTGGGTGGCTCGGCGTACCTGGACGCCGGCGAGAACAGGTCCGGGTCTACGCCAAACTGCGGGATGACGCTGGCCGCGCCGAAATACCCCTTCCGGCGGAGCACCTCCACGGCCTCGGCGTTGCCGGCGATGGCGTGGTAGGAGTGCCGGTAGACGTACTGCTCGAACCAGCGAAACGGCGGCGGATACTGCCGGTTCAGGTTCTGCCAGGTGAAGAAGACGGGCCTGGCGCCAACAGCCACCGCCTGGCGCGTCGCGAGTACCGTCGCCAGGTTGTACGGCTCCTCGTCCACGTGGACGACGTCAGGCCGAAGCCGTCGCAGGATCCGGCCAAGCGTCGGGAAATGAAACAGGTGGAACTGCCCGTCGAAGCGGATCGGCTGCACCAGCGTGCGGTAGCCGTTGAGGAAGCCCGGTTGATACTGCTGGCCGTCCCAGGCTGTCGGGATGACGGCCGTCAACTCGACGTCTGGGTGGGCCGCGATCTCCTCCAACTTACGCTGGTACGCCGCGACGACCAGCGCCTTCGACACCATCAGGACGCGCACGCCTTCTCGTGCCTCCTACCAGCCGGCCCCGTAGTCGCGGCGCTCGGCGTCGTCGGTGCAGGTCGGGCAGGCGGCACTCTCCAACAGGGGTACGTAGCCCCACTCGTCTGACCACGTTACGCCGCCACGAAAGTCCCAGCCGGCCTCCTGCACAACGTATGGCCGCTCGCAGAACCGGCAGCGCGGCAGGCAGCGATGGTGGAACAGCATCGACCCGACGCCGACGCTGATGCCAGCCTCCTCGATCTCCTCGCCACAGACCGCGCAAACGTCAAGCACCGAAAAGCTACGTCCTTCGACAGGATGGACAGGATCCTCAGGATAGAGTCTTGATCCCGAGAATCCCGTCCATCCGGTCCGAGTGGGCCTAGTGGCCGGCCTTGATCTCCTTCACGGCTTGCGTCGCTGCGACCGAGAGGATACGTGCCTCGGCGGCGAGCGAGATCATTGAGGCGCCCTTGTCGTGCCAGGCGCGCGCTGAGGCGGCCGATGCGACCATCAGGCCCGAGCCGATCCCGTTCTTCTTCGCCGCGGCGATCACCTTCTCGACGGCTTGCGTGAAGCGCGGGTCCGGATGATCGAGCTGCGCACCAAGGCCCATCACGCCAGTCAGGTCTTGCGGTCCGACGAACGCGCAGTCGACGCCCGGCACGGCCAGGATCTTCTCGGCATCTTCGACTGACTGCTCAGTCTCGATCTGGATGCAGACGAAGATCTCGTCGTTGGCGTGCTTGAAGTAGGTCGGCGAGTCCGTCCCCCAGGCAGCGGCGTTCCGTCCGCCCGCGAAGCTCCGGATGCCGTCCGGCGGGTACTTGCAGGACCGGACGACCGCGGCCGCCTGCTCGGGGCTGGTCACCATCGGCGCGATGATCCCCATCGCGCCCAGGTCGAGCGCACGCTTGACGTTTTCGTCGGTTGAGCTCGGGATGCGGACCCAGGGCGCAACGCCCTGCGCTCCGACCACGGCGACCATCGCCATCGCGGTCTCCCAATTGGTCGGCGCGTGCTCCAGGTCAATCGTCAGCCAGTCGAATCCGGCCGTCGCCATCTGCTCGGCCGCGATGACGCTGGCGAGGCTGAGCCAGGTGCCGATCGTCGGCTCGCCCCGGCGGATCTTCTGCTTCACGATATTCTGCTTCATGAACAGCTCCGTACAGCTTCGTGCTCGATAGTCGAAGGTGCCTGTGAACTGTAGCGCGCCCGCCCGTCCTGGCGTTAGCTCTCCATTCGGATTCGTCGTGCGCCGCTCGATTCGCGAAACCCGGACGTACGTGCGGTCGTTGACATAGCGAACGCGGGTCGCCCAACGTGCGTCGCTCGCGCTGACGCCTGGGGGCGCGGCTTCGGCCTGCCCGCGGCACTCCGAGGTCGAAACGTGACCCGTCGCGTCACGCCCTGGATTCGCTGTGCCCTGATATTGATGGTGCTCGTCTCGACGATGCCGCCGGCCGTGGCGACCGCGCAGACGCAGGACGCGCGATTCTTCCCCCAGACCGGCTACCGGGTCGGCGACGATGCCTTCTGGACCTACTTCCGGCGGCGCGGCGGCGTCCGAACGTTCGGCTACCCCGTCTCCAATCCGTTCACCCTCCAGGGCTTTCGGGCGCAGATCTTCCAGCGAGCGATCCTCCAGTTGCAGCCGAACGGCGCGGTCGCCATCGCGAACGTCCTGGACGACGGCCTGCTGCCGTACACCACGATCAACGGCTCGGCATTTCCGGCGGCTGATTCCGAGGTGATCGGGCGCCAGCCTCAGGTCGGCGAGGCGAACTACCACGCCCGCGCGCTCCAGTTCGTCCGGGACACGGCTCCGGACAATTGGAATGGGAAGAAGGTCAACTTCTTCAAGACGTTCGCGGAGGCCGTGCGCGCGGACGAGGCGTTCCCCGAAGGCGGCGGCAGCGACGGGCTGCTGCTCGGCTTCAATCTCGAGGTCTGGGGCCTGCCGACTTCGAAGCCGACCGCCGACCCGACGAACGCCAACTTCGTCTACCAGCGGTTTCAGCGCGGCATCATGCACTACGACGCTGCCTGTGCGTGCACCCAGGGGCTGCTCCTGGCCGACTACTTGAAGTCGATCCTGACCCTCCGCAATCTGCCGCCAGACCTGGAAGTTCAGGCGCTGCGGAGCCCGTTCTACGGCCAGCTCGATCCGGCCCGGCCGCGCTGGCTGAAGCGTCCATACGAGCTGCCGACCTCGGACCTGACCGACGCGTTCGTGGGCGAAGTGGCGGCGATGTCGGACTCGCACCCGGGGGCGCTCCAGGTCGGCGAAGCACCCAGCACGATCTCGATCGTCCAGCAGACCACGGCGGCGTCCCCGCCATCACCGGTCACGCCGCCTTCACCGGCGGCACCGTCGCCCTCTCCAGCAGTGCCTCAGCCTGCGCCGACGAGCCCGCCGGTGACGCCCGCCGCTCGCGGGAAGGGCACGGTCTTCGTCGATGCCGGGCACGGCGGCAAGGAGATCGGCGCGAGCTTCAAATTCGAGGACGGCAAGTCGCTGATCGAGAAAGAGATCAACCTCAAGGTCGCCACACGCCTGGCTGCCCTGCTCCGCGAGGCCGGACTCGGCATCGCGGTCAGTCGAACAGTCGATGCCCAGGTCAACGGAACCCGCGACCTGAACAACGACACCAAAGTGAACCTGACTGACGACCTCCAGGCCCGCGTCGACGCCGCCAACGCCGCGAAGGCGAACCTCCTGATCTCGGTCCACTTCAACGGGATCGACGACCCGTCCAAGAAGGGCACGCAGACGTTTTACTCGGAAGGCCGGACGTTCACGGATCGCAATCGCCGCCTCGCCGAGCTGGTGCAAGCCAGCCTGGTGCGGAACATCCGCGGCGCCGGGTACCAGACCGACGACCGCGGCGCCACGAGTGACAGTCGGGTACTTGGCCAGAACAACCACTACTACCTGCTCGGCCCCGAAAGCCCGACGATCCGCCGACCGAGCGAGATGCCCGGCATCATCGGCGAGGCGCTGTTCCTGACCAGCCCCGAGGACGCCCAGGCGATCCGCCAGGACAAGGTGCAGGAGGCCGTGGCGCGCGGCTACTTCGACGCCATCCTCGCGTACTTCGAGCGGTATCCGGCCCGATGACGTCGCCCCCCTCTCCGCGCCGGAGAGGGGGTTGGGGGTGAGGCCTCCGTCAGACCTCCGTCACGACCGACAGGATCATCGGCCGGCGCCTGATCCGTTCGTAGATGAACCCGCTGAGTACCTCACGGATCTTGCCGACCAGGAACCCGTAGCTCGGCTCGGGCCGCAGCACCTGGCCGAGCGCATCAACCAGCACGTCGTGGGCCTCGGCGAGGATCGCGTCCTGGCGTGGATCGACGATTCCTCGAGAGATCAGGTCCGGCCCGCCGATCAGCTCGCCGGTCTCCCGGTCGATCACGATCGCCGCGATCAGCACGCCATCGGCGGCCAGCCGCTTGCGGTCCCGCAGCACGACCTGGGTGACGTCTCCGACCGTCAGCCCGTCCACCAGCATCGAGCCCGACGGCACCGTGCCATTAATCCCGATCTCGTCCTCGGCGATCTCGATCACCTCGCCGATGTCGGCGATCACGACGTTCTTCTCCGGGATCCCGGTCGCCGCCGCGAGCTCCTTGTACAGCACCAGCATCCGGTACTCGCCGTGGATCGGCACGCAGAACTTCGGGCGCAGCAGGTCCAGCATGTGCTTCAGTTCGTCCTGGCTGGAGTGCCCGGAGACGTGGACGCCCTCGTTGATCGCCCGGTAGATCACCTTGGCGCCGCGCCGGTACAGGTTGTCGATCGCACGGGCGACCGTCTCCTCGTTGCCGGGGATCGGGCCGGCGCTGAAGATGACCGTGTCTTCCTCGATGATCCGGACGTTCGGATGGTCGCCCATCGCCATCCGGCTCAGCACCGACGTTGGCTCGCCCTGGCTGCCCGTTGCCAGCACCACGAGCTTGCTCGGCGGAATGTTGTTGCTTTCCCGAAGGTCGACGATCGTCCCGGGCGGCGCGCCCAGGTACCCGATCTCGCTGGCGACCTTCAGATTCTGGTCCATGCTCCTGCCTGCCACCGCGACCTTGCGGCCGAGCCGATGGGCGATGTGGACCACCTGCCGCAGCCGCGCCAGGTTGGAGGCGAACGTGGTGACGATCACCCGCCCGGACGCGTCTCGGATCAGCTTCTCGAGGTTTTCGCTGACCATCGACTCGGAGCCGGTCCAGCCCCGGTTCTCGACCCGCACGCAGTCCGAGAACAGCGCGAGCACGCCCTTGTCGCCGAGGCGCCGCAGGGCGTCCTCGTCGGTGCCGCGTCCGTCCACCGGCTGCCGGTCGAACTTGTAGTCGCCCGTGTGGAACGCCGTGCCGACCGGCGTCTCGATCGCGAACCCGACCGAGCCCGGCACGCTGTGGCTGACGTAGACCGGCTCGATCTTGAACGGGTCGAGGTCGATGACGTCGCCCGGCTCGAACTCGATCAGCTTGACACGGTCGGTCTGACGATGCTCGCGGATCTTGGTGTTGATCAGCCCGAGCGTCATCTTCGTGCCGTAGATCGGGATCGGATCGGAGCGATCCATCTGCATCACGAGGAACGGCAGCGCGCCGATGTGGTCCTCGTGGCCGTGGGTGACGATGATCGCTTTCAAGTCGTCTGCCGCCTCGCAGACGTAGCCGAAGTCTGGAATCACCAGGTCGACACCGTGAAGCTCGGCTTCGGGGAACTTCACGCCAGCGTCGACCATCAACATCTGGTCTTCGTACTCGAACAGCGTGGAGTTCTTGCCGACTTCGCCGACACCTCCAAGCAGGATCGCGCGTAGCGCCTGATCCACTCTTCCTCCCTTTTCACCACCTTAATTGAACCACGCGGCCTCTATGACGACAAGGCATGGTAGAATCAGCCATGCGCTGCCCGTTCTGCTCGTCGCGCGATACGCGCGTCATCGACAAGCGCGACGCCGACGACGTCGCGATGACGCGGCGTCGTCGCGAGTGCCAGCAGTGCAACGCCCGCTTCACGACCTACGAGCGTGCCGAGATGTCGACGCTGATGATTGTGAAGAAGGATGGCCGTCGACAGCCGTTCAGCCGGGACAAGCTGAAGGCAAGCATTCAGACCGCCTGCACTAAGCGGCCGATCAGCGCCGAGACGATCGAGCGGATGGTGGACCAGATCGAGAGCGCGCTCCGGAAGCGCGACGGGCTCGAAGTCCAGAGCAGCGTCGTCGGCGATCACGTCATCGACCGGCTGCGTGCACTGGACCAGGTCGCGTACATCCGATTTGCCTCGGTCTACCGAGCGTTCGCCGACATCTCCTCGTTCGAGGACGAGCTCCGCAAGCTGATCAAGACCTGACCGGTCGTTGCCAGGACGATGACGGGCCAGGAGCCAGGTTTTCACGCGCCACGTGACGGTCCAGAGCCGTCCGCGCCCGCCGCCGATCCGGACAGCACGATCGAGGCCACCGCGCCGACCGTGCCGTACGAGCGTGCACCTGCACCCGCAGCGCCGAAGGAGTGGCCGGCCGGTCGGATCGCGCTAAGCGTCGCCGCCATCGGCCTGTGCGGGTCCGCGTTGGGCGCGATCTGGTTTGGGATCGCGGAGCGACACGGGGTCAACCCCGGCGGAGTGACGGGCGCGGCGCTGGTGCTCGTCGCGGCGGCGCTGCTGGGTGTCGGCCTCCTGCTGGTGGTCGGTGGGCTGGGGTACTACGTGCTCGCGCCGGGCTTCATGGGACCAGAGATGGCCTGGCGCGGCGTCGGCTCGCACCGGCTTGTCATTGCCACCACGATCCTGATCGTTCTGCTCGCCAACGCCGGCCCGGTCGCCTACACCGCGATGGCGGGGATGCGCGGACTCTGCTCGGTGCCGGGTTTCCTGACCGCCGCGCTCTCGGTGGACCTGGCGCTGCTGGGCATCACGTATTTCCGCTTTATCCGCCCAGGCGTGTTGACCGCCGGCGACCTGGGGCTCACGGATCGCTCGCGGCTGGCGCGCCACGTCGGCATCGGCCTGCTGGTCGGCGTTGGCGTCCTCGTCATCAGCGCCGCGATCCAGGCGACCATGCGGGCGATCGGCGTCCAGCAGACCCAGCTTGCCAGCCTGGAGTGCGTGCGCGAGTTCCCGTTCGCCGGCTTTCTCGGCGTCTTGCTGGCCGGCGGCGTCCTCGCGCCGATCGCCGAGGAGCTGTACTTTCGAGGCTACGTCTTCCGGAGCTACCGGCTGACCCGAAGTCCGATTGTGGCGTACGGCGCGACGTCGCTGTTGTTCGCCACGCTGCACCTCAACCTGCCGGCGCTTCTCCCGATCCTGGTCCTCAGCCTGATCTTCTGCTACGCCTACCAGCGAACCGGCAGCATCGTCCCGAGCATGGTCGGGCACGCGCTGAACAACAGCACCGCGTTCTGTATCCTGTACTTCACTAGCGCCCCGCTCGGCGGTTGACACCGCGCACGTCACGTCGGCGCACTGAGCCGGGACGCACGGGATCTGGGAGGATGACGATGGATCTTCCGCGAGCGTCACTGCCGCGCATGGCTCGGGTTCGCCAGCAGCTCCCAGACGAGCACATCGAGGACATTCCCGGTGCCGTGCGTGAGGCGCTGATCCAGGGCCAGCTCTCCAGCAGGATCACCTCCGGTCAACGCGTCGCGATCACCGCCGGCAGCCGTGGCATCGCCGACATCCAGACGGTGATCCGAACCGTGGTCGAGGAGCTCCGGGCCGTCGGCGCCGAGCCGTTCGTCGTGCCGTCGATGGGCAGCCACGGCGGCGCCACCGTGGAAGGGCAGCGGGCGGTGCTGGCCGAGTACGGCATCACCGAGGCCGAGGTCGGCGCGCCGGTCCCGGCGACGATGGAGACGGTTGAGGTCGGTCAGCTCGAAGACGGCACGCCATGCTACATGGACCGCCACGCCTGGGAGGGCGACGCCGTCGTGATCGTCGGCCGGGTCAAGGCGCACACTGCCTTCCGGGCCGACATCGAGAGCGGCCTCTGCAAGATGCTGGCGATCGGCCTGGGCAAGCAGCGCGGCGCCGAGACGAACCACGCCCGCGGCCTCGCCGAGACGATCCCGGCGGCAGCGTCGGTGATCCTCGAGACCGGCAAGGTCGCCCTCGGCCTCGGTCTGGTCGAGAACGCCTATCACAAGCTCCACACGATCCAGGCGGTTGGACCGACCGGCTTCCACGCCACCGACCGTGAGCTGCTCACGCTCGCGAACGGCCTCCTCCCCCGCGTCCCGTTCGACGAGCTCGACCTGCTGATCGTGGACGAGTTGGGCAAGAACGTCTCCGGCAGCGGCATGGACTACAACGTCGTCGGGATGTGGCGTCGGATCGGCGGCGAGAAGCGGCCGTTCTTCAAGCGGATCGCGGTCCTGAGCATCACGCCGCAATCCGAGGGGAACGCGCTCGGCATGGGGATCGCCGACTTCACCACCCGCCGCCTGTTCGATCAGCTCGACCTTCACAAGACGTACATGAACGGCCTGACCGCAAACGCGTACGACGCGATCAAGATCCCGATCGTCATGGCGAGCGACCTCGAAGCGTGCGAGGCCGCGCTCAAGGCGGCCAATGTGTCGGCGCCGCCTCGCATCGCCTGGATCAAGAACACACTGGAGCTTCAGGAGCTGCTGGTGTCCGAGGCGCTGCTACCGGAGGTCGCGTCGATCCCGTCGCTGGTGGTCGACGGCCCGGCCTCGGACCTGGCCGTCGACGAGCACGGCAGTTTCGTGCGCGAGCGGGGCCGGGTGCTGCTCGCCTCCGAGGCCAGCGCCGCGATCGGCCGGTAGACCGCGCGAACTCGAACAAGCCGCCGAAGCATCTAAAAGGCAACCACGGGGAAGTCTGGTGGAACCCCCAGACAGACCTGCCCGAAGGTCCCATACCGTTGCTCAGAGGCGAAGACATGATGTCTCATCGTCTGGACATCCCGGAAGCACCGTTCGAACGGGCTAGAGGCTCGAAACGCTGTCGTTCCCGCGATGCTGCACGCGAGCTCGACCGCCTGAACGGCGCTGCTCATCGCGTGGGCCATCGCGAGCAGGAGGTCCGCCTTCTGCTCCAGCGAGTGAGTCTCGCCGTCGAGGCATCTCTGCCACGCCTGGCTCAGGGTGTCGAGAAGCAACAGGCGCCCTGAGCGCAGGATCGCTTCCGCTCGGCCGAGCTGGACATGCGCCGACGCCCGTTCCTTCAGCAGACCGCTCGATGCCACCGGGGTCTTGGTCCGGGCGAGCTCGGACACTTCGTCGAGAGCTCGTCGTGCCACCCCGAGCATCGGTGTCGGGATGCCGGACGCCGCCGCGCCCACAACCGGGAGTCGATACAGCGGGCCTCGATAGTGCGATCCAGGCTCGAAGTCCGGCACCATTGGGAAGGTTCTGGACCGGGGCACGTACACGTCGGTCACCGAGACGTCGTTGCTGCCCGTGCCCCGCATCCCCATGACGTCCCACGTATCGACGATCTCGCATTCCGCCCTGGGGAAGTAGACCATGTGCATCTCGGGCTCGCCTCCGGCAGATTCGTCCTCGTCCACGAGGACCGTCGACGAGATCCAGTTGGCGTCATAGCAGTTGCTAACGAACGGGGCGCGGCCGGAGACGCGGTATCCGCCGTCGGCCGACGTCGCCTTCAGAGGGCGGCCGAACTGGGCGGCGATCAGGACGTCCGCTCCGCCGCTGTAGATCTCCTCGGCTCCTTCGTCGGGGAGACGGCAACAGAAGAAGGCCCAGTCCAGCGGGTTCTCCAGGGTCCAGGCCGCGGCAGAGTCGTGGCGACCGATCTCCTCGCCGACGAGGGCGCGGGTCACGGGGTCGGTCTCCAACCCCCCGAGCGAGCGGGGAGTTGTCATGCGCAACAGGCCCACCTCGCGAAGTGCCTTCAAGACCGGCTGCGACAGTCGCCGCTCCCGCTCTGCTTCCTCGCTGTGCTTCCGGATGATCGGAGCGATCTCGCGTGCGGCGTCGAGCAGCGACATGTCGGGTTCCCAGGGCATGTCGCTCTTTCCGTGTGCAGACAGGACGGTCATGGCGTGCTCCTCGGTTCGATTGAGCCGAGGATGCACGAGTTGGCGTTCCGGAAGCGTTCCCTCTCAGCCGGAGTCGCTCAGGAGACCGGTTGCCGCCCGGAACGCCAGGAGATCATGGCCCGACGGCATGGTCTCGACGAGGTCCCCAAGTTGCTCTCGCAACGCCTGATCGGGGTATCGACTGGCCAGGGATTGGAGAGCCCGAAGCTCCAACCAGCTCGCGCCTTGCGAGGCGGCGACCTCGACAGCTCTGCGCAGCGACGCAACAGCGTCGGAGTCTCCCCGACGATACGCCAGCTCGCCGTCGACTCGCCACAGCTCGGCCTCGAGATAGCGCTGGTTGCGGCGGTGTGACAACGAGAGCCCCTCGCGTGTCGCGACGCGCCCTTCGTGGAGCTCGCCGACCAGGCCACGAGCTCGAGCGAGCAGCAGCAGCGTGTAGGTCAGGTGGAGACTCTCCCCCTCGGTGCGCGAGCGCGCCACCGATTGCACGATCCGCTCGATGCCCCCCGGCGACCCCTCGCAGACATCCAGCCAGCCCTGGAGGGCCTCTCCGACGATCATGAGGTAGCGCATCGGAAGACGCTTTCCCAGGAGCTCAGCATCCCCAAGCAGCTCGGCGAGGCGGGCGAGATCCTCCGATTCGGCCGCGATGATCGCCGCGTAGGTGAGGACGTACCACAGCGTCATAAGATGATCGAGATCGATGGCCAGCTCGAGTGCCGCGCGAGCCCTCTCATCAGCCCGGCCGGCGTCACCCGCCCACAGGTCGATCCAGGCCAGGCGCACGAGACAGACCGCCTTCGGGTCCTGGGCGTACAAAGCCAGATGCTCGTGACGATGGGAAAGGTCGTATGCCTCGATGGCGCCTTCGAGGTGCTGGCGAGCCCTCGCCAGGTCACCCCGCCAGAAGGCGCTCACGCCGAGGAGATACCGTCCCTCAGTCCGAGCGATCGGATCGCGACTCTCATGGTCGACGAGCGCCTGGCCGAGTTCACTGGCCTCGTCAAAGCGGCAGCCCTGCAGTCGGGCGAGGCCGAGACCGCGGAGAATCGGGGGGTCCACGGCTCGGTGGAGCTTGCGGCACAGCGACGAGGCCCGCTCGTAGAGCTGGTGCGCTCCGTGAGAGCCGTAGCCCTCAAGGGCCACCAGGGGTGAGCCGAGGGCGATCCGGATGTCAAGCTCGAGCGCATCGCGACCCGGTGATGGTGGCAGCTCCGCCAGCAGCGAGAGTGCTCGCCCGAACATGCTGACCGCTTCGTCGAGGGCCGACACCGCCACCGCTCGAGCTCCGGCCACGCGGTAGGCAGCGATGGCCGGTTCGACCATGCCCGCCTGGTCGTAGTGGGCTGCCAGCTGTGGGCTGGCCGCGTCCACGTCGTGGCGGCGCTCGGCCGCGATCGCGTCGGCGACGACCCGGTGGAGGTTCCGTCGACGGGCGGGACTGAGCATCTCCAGGGCAACCGCCCGAAGCTTGTCGTGGCTGAAGTCGTAGGTGAGCCCCTGATCGCGGATGATGCGTCGACGCCAGAGCTCGTCGAGATCGTCGACAAGCTCTGGCTCAGCGGTCCCGGTGGCCGAGACCAGGAGGCCGACCGAGAAGGACCGACCGACGATCGCCGCCACCTCGGCCAGCCGTCGAGTGCGGTCAGGGAGTTGGCCCAGTCGGGCGGCGAGCACCGCCCGAATCGTGGGAGTGAGCGCCGCCTGGCTTCCCTCAGGAAAGACCCCGGCTCGAAGCACTTCGATGACGAAGAGAGGGTTGCCCTCGGTCTCTGCCCAGAGTCGTGCCGCCAGTTTCGGATCGATCTCCTCCGAATTGCGGAGCCGAGCAGCGAGCGTCGCCGTCGTGGCTTCGTCGAGCCGGTCGAGCGGCACGGTGGTCACGGCGTGGTCGTGGCCCAACGCGTCGATGAGTCTGACGAGGGGGTGATGTTCGGGCATCTCCTCCAGGCGGACGGTACCCACGATGAGGACCGGGGCCGTCGGTCCGGAACGGATGATGAAGCCGATCACCTCGATGGTTTCGGCGTCACACCACTGGAGATCGTCGACGATCAGCAGACGCGGGCGGTCGCCGACGATCGCTCGGCTCACCGCATCGAACAACCGATGGCGCTGAGCCAGGTCTCCCGACCGGCTTGATGTGGGTGCCGGGGTAGTCTCGAGGAGCTCGGGGAGGAGACGCGCGAGCTCGGCCCGCCAGACCGTGCCCAGGGTGTCGATGTGACGCCGGAGAGCATCCGATCGAAGCAGGTCGACGACTGGACCCCACGGCACTCTGCCCGCTGCCTCGTACGCCCGAGCCGAAGCCACCACGTGTCCCTCGGCTCGAACGTGCCGTCCCAGCTCCACGGCGAGGCGGGACTTCCCGATCCCCGGTTCGCCAGTGAGCAACACGAGATGGGCCCTCCCCTCCCGCGCCGTGCTCCATGCCCGGCGGAGCTGGCCCAACTCGAGCTTGCGGCCCACGAACAGCACGTCGGCCACAGGCGCCGTGTCCTCACCCTGGAGCTCCTGGCGGTGGGATGTCCTGGCCCGGAGCTGCCGGTACATCGCCACGATGGCCTCGCCCGGTTCCACCGCGAGGTCGCGCTCGAGCACCGCCGCGTGCCGATGGTAGGAGCGCAGCGCCGCACCTCTGTCGCCGCGCTCCAGATATGCTTCCATCAGGATTCGGACGGCCGCTTCGTCGGTCGGCTCCAGGTCGATGGCGCTTTGGGCATGCCTTATCGTCGCTTCGTGGTCATGGCGCGCGGTAGCTTCTTTTGCCAGTCGCACGAGGACCCCGTAGGCCTCGGCTCGAAGCTTCGCTCGCTCGTCCAGGACCCAGTCGTCGTAGCAAGCTGGCAGGAGGTCGCCCGAATACAGCCGCGCGGCGAGCTCGAGATCGCCAGCAGCCACGGCATTGCGAAACCTCAGCACGTCGACCTCGCTTGGCCCCGTCGGAACCCACCGCACGATCTCGTTGTCGATCTGGACGAACTCGTCAATGTCGGGAAGCGAGTGGCGGAAGTCGTGCAGCAGCTTTCTGAGGTTGGTCCGGGCCTGACGTTCGTCGGAGTCGGGCCAGAGCTCGAATGCGAGTCGGGAGCGGTGCTGCAGGTCTCTCCGCAACGTGATCAACGCCAGGAACCGCTGTAAGCGAAGAGCGTTGAAGGCGCCGAGACGGCGGCCGTCCAGGATGACTTCGACTGCACCGAGCAGTCGGACCTCGAGCCGCGCCGGCGATTCGCTCCTGACCCTGCTCCTGTCACTCGGCATCCGGCTCCTCAGGTAGCCTGCGGCAGCTCCGCCAGAGACAGTTCGCGACTTTGTTGCCCTTCCATCCCGCCGTCGCGGCGATCAGCCGCCAGCAAGCTACCGCTCTCCCAACCCCCTCCCTTTCGAGGGGAGGGGGTTGGGAGAGCGGTGTTGAGGCTACTACTGGCTCGGCTTCGTCGGCACTGCGCGAGGTGTCCCGCCCGTGGCCGGCGCCGGCGCGGGCGCGGATGTGGGAGCCGTAATCTGCGGCGCCTGCGGCCGAGGCGTGGCCGGCTGAATGATGATCGGCAGATCGCCTGGTGGGGTGGTCGGCTTGGCCGCTGGCGCTGGTGTGGACGACGTGCCTGGGGTCGTGCCTGAGCCGGTCGACGGCTTGGTGGCCGGGCCTGACGTCGGCCCCGCTGCCGGAGCCCGCGTCACGACCGGTGCCGGCGTCGCGACCGACCCGGCCGGGGCCACCGCGCCGCGCACGATCCAGCCGGTCACGCCGCTCTGGGTGTCGCGGACCTGCCGCCAGACCTGGCCGTCCACCTCGCGCTCGGGGCCGAGCACTTCGATGGTCGCGCCCTCGGCCAGCGTCTTCAAGATCCGGCCATTCGGACCCGGCTCGGAGCGGATGTTCGCACCCTGCCCGTTGGTGTTGCCAACCTGGCCCCGCGTCGCCGAGGAGGAGGCGACGGCGGTCGTCGGGCGCGGGGCGGCGGGTGTCCTGGCGGCGGACGGTGCTCCAGCCGGCCCCTGGCTCGATCCGGGGATACCGGCGACTGGCTGCGAGCCCTCGGCCGCCAGGTAGCTGCCGGCGATCCAACCGGTCTCGCCCTGAGGGTCACGGACGTTCTTCCAGATGATCCCGTCGACGGTGCTGTCCGGCCCGACCACCTCGACGAGGGTTCCGTCGGGGATCGTCTTCAGGCGGTCGCCGCTCGAGCCCGGCTCGCGACGCAGGTTGGCGCCCTCATTGCCAGTGTTCGCCACCTGGAGGCGCTGGCCGACGCCCGGCGGCGTCGGCGTCGGCGCGTTCGGCGGCGGCGTCGAGGTCGCGAAGATCTGCGCCACCGAAGCCGGGATGGTCGGGGAGGCGACGACCGGTAGCGGCGTCGGGGTGACGGCGGTCTGCGTGCCGGGCCGCACCATCGTCAACACCACGAAGACGAGCCCGGCCGTCAGGGCAACGGCCAGCGCCGCCGCCAGCCCGAGCCCGATCCACTGGGCGCGCGGCATCGGGCGTGACGAATCGGTGTCGTAGCTGCGCACCGGATTGACCGGCTGTGCCTGGCTACGAGGACGCCGCCGCGTCGGGCCGCTCGGCGGTCCGGACGACCCGGCTGATCCGTTCGTCCCGGACGACCCGGCGGTGGCGCCGGGGTCGAGCATCTCCCGCAGCCGCTCCCCCAGGCTCATGGCACTCCCTCTAAGGGGGTCGTCCCGTCGTCGGTCGTCATACGGCCGACCGCTGCCAGCGCGATCGTTCCGGTTGCCATTTGATTGTAACAGGCGACCAGGATCGTGCCAGCATGAAATCCCCTCAGACAATCAACGTGTGACACCGAAAACCGTCGCACACGTTCTCCTGTTGTACAGAAGACCGGCACAATCGCGGCCCGGACGTTGCAGAACGTTCCCAAAGGCGGCCGTTCGGGCAGCCAGACTTTGCCGCGCTCTCTGGAGGCACTGTGCTCCGAACCGCGACCTTGCTCATCGCCGTCCTGCTCGTGGCTGCACTCGTCGTCGCCGCGCCGACGCCACAGGTTGCGCGGGCACAGTCCGACGAGATGGTGCACGGCGTCATCGTCGACACCACGAATCCGAACAGTATGCGGATGGCTCGCGAGGCGGGGTTCACTCACGCCAAGATGATCCTCTACTGGCCGCGGTTAGAGCCATCGCCCGGCAACTACCTCTGGAACAGCACAATGGAGAACGATCTCGACAACGTCATGAAGCCGGCTCGCGCCGAAGGGATGCCGATGATCCTGCGGATCGACGAAGTCCCAGGTTGGGCGGGCGGCTCGCCGGGCAATGCCGACCTTGGCGCCGTCGAGCGGTTTTACGCGGCGATGGCGTCGTACGCGAAGGGAACCGTCGTCGGCTACGAGATCCTGAACGAGCCGAACCTCCCCTTCGAGTGGGGAGGGCCGCCGGACCCGGCCGGCTACACCCGGTTCATGCAGGCGGCGTACCGAGGCGTCAAGTCGGCCGATCCGGGCGCGATCATCATCGGCGGCGGACCGTCGCCGAATACCGGCGGGTACGGCGGGACGATCGAGGACACCGACTTCCTCAACGGCATGTACGACGCCGGTGCGAAGGGGTTCATGGACGCCCTCGGCGTCCACAACTATGGCGGCAACACCGCGCCTGAGCGCGACCCCGGCGATTGCGGCATCTGCTTCAGGCGCGCCGAGTTGTACCGCTCGCTGATGGTCAGGCGCGGCGACGCCGGAACGCCGGTCTGGGCAACCGAGTTCGGCTGGCTGATGGACCCGGGCCACGGGCTCGGCCAGTACGACTGGATGAAGGTCAGCCCAGAGCAGCAGGCCCAGTACGTCGTGCGATCGTACCAGTACGCGCAGAAGAACTGGCCGTGGATGCGCGGAATGCTCCTCTCGAACCTGGATGCCAGCACCTCGCCGTACCACACCGGTCCGGAAGACGGCCTGCCCTGGTTCGCGATCCTGAACGCCGACTACTCACCACGCCCGGCCTGGAGCGCGTTCCGCGACATGCGCGCCCAGACGAACGAGCAGCGCCGGCCGGCCGGCCAGCTCGCCGCCGCGCCGCCCGTGACCGAGGCTGAAGCAGAGGCCGCCGCGATCGACGAGGGCGCGCCGATCGTCCGGGTGCGTGGCACGGACGGCACCGGCGTGACGCTGCGGGAGAAGCCGAGCACGACGGGCCGGCGCCTGACGGTGGTCCCGGAGGGCGCCCGCCTGGTCATCATCGGCGAGGATACCCAGGCCGAGGGACGGACCTGGCGCAACGTCAAGACGACGAACGGAGCAACCGGCTGGGTCGCGGCGCAGTACGTCGCCGCGGAGTAGCGGGTTGTCCACCTTCTCCCCTCCGAGGAGGTTTCGAGATAGCGCTGGTCTAACGCGCTGGGAGGCGTGCTTCGATGGCGGCCTGGAGCGCCGGCAGATCCTCGAATACCCAGTCCGGCTTCACCTCGGCGGCAGCCGCTTCGGCGCGGGTCGAGACGCCGGTCAACACCAGGATCGTCTTGAGACCGGCTCGGAATCCACCGACGATGTCGGTGTCCAGGCGGTCGCCGATGATCGCCGTCTCGGCCGGCGTCAGCCCGAGGCGTTCGGCCCCGATCGCCAGCATCGTGGGCTCCGGCTTCCCGATGATCAGCGGCCTGACGCCGGTTGCAGCCGTCAACAACGCGTGGAACGAGCCGGCCCCGGGAATGATGCCGTCGTCCACAGGCAGCGTCGTGTCAGGGTTGGGGCCGACGAACGCCGCGCCCGCCCGGAGCAGCCGGACCGCCGTCGTCAGCTTCTGGTAATTCAGGTCCCGGTCCAGCCCGACGACGACGTACTCCACCTCCGACTCCGCCAGCGTCAGCCCGACCGCCTCGATCGCCGACTTCAAGCCGCTCTCGCCGATCACGTACACCCGGGCGCCGTTCGGCGCCTGCTGGCGCAGGTAGCTCGCCGTCGCGTCGGCGCTCGCCAGCACTTCGGACTCGGCCACGTCGATGTCCATCCGCGCGACCTTTTCGACGTACTGGCCTGGCAGCAACGTCGAGTTGTTGGTGGTCAGCAGGAATGGGATCCCGCGCTCGCGCAGAAATCGAAAGAACGGTGGCGCGCCCGGAATGACGCGGTCGCCATGATAGACGACCCCGTCGAGGTCGACCAGGAAGCCGCGCGGCGGCACGAAGGTCGGCGAACTGTCGGTCATCGGCGTACCCCAAAGTAGGTAATTCCCAGGCCGACCCCGCCGATCACCACCGCCTCGACCGCGCTCAGCATCGCGATCCGCAGGGTGGCGTCGAGCCAGAAGCCCTCGGGGTACAGCATGATCAGGTAGTCGGTTCGCGGGTCCAGCATCCAGAGGTCGTTGCTGAACGCCAGCTCGTGAAACGTCACGAACGCCTGGCTGAAGTCGACCAGCGACAGGAGCCCGGCCAGGCCGAGCAGCACGACCGTCGCCACGCCGCCGATCGTCAACAGCGTCCCCAACCGTGGCAGGAACGCCGCCCCGCCCAGCCCGAGCCCGACCAGCGGCAAGATCAGCAGGACGGCCCCGGCGACCAGCCGGGTGTCACGGACCAGCTTGAACAGCTTCTGGACATCGTCCATGTGATGGATCTCTTTCTCGTTGAAGAGGGGCCGCCGCGCGCCGCCGATCGTGACCTCCACGTCCAGCCTGGCCGAGGGGTCGCGCAGGTAGGTGATAAATGTCTCGGCGACCGTCGCCAGCTGCGCCTGGTCGAGCCCCGTCACCCGTCCGACCTGATACTTCTCGAACTCACTCAGGTAGAACGCGCGGTCGCCGGCCACTTCGAGGGCGTTGCCGAGGATCAGGAACAGCGGCAGCGCGATCACGAACGCCGCCCCGGCGACCCAGCGAACGGCCCCTGGCAGCGCTGACAGGGAGTCGGTTGCGACGGCCTCGCTCATGCCGCGCCGGCGCTCGTGCTTGCCGTGGCCGGCAGCGGCCCGAGGTCACGCGCAAACAGGGCGTCGACGCGCGGATAGATCAACCAGACACTGGCGACGCCAAAGAGCGCCCCGGTCAACGTCCGCAGTTCTACAGTACTCTCGCGCCAGCCGAACAGTTGCGTGAAGCCGTCGATCGCCATCGGCAGGATCAGCAGCGCGTAGCCAGCCAGACCCAGGCTAGGGAGCCGCTCTCGGTAGCGGCCGTATGCCAGGCCCGCTAGCAGCACCGTGAGGTAGATCGCCACGTCGCGCTCGCAGAACGCCACCTTGTACCCGAGCTCCGGCGACCCGACGAACCCGTACATCGCCTCCGGCCCGACATGGGCGCTCAGCACGCCCGGGCCGTACTCGATGGCCGGCCCGAACAGGAAGTACGACCGGAACGCCCACTGGTGGCAAACGAGCTGATACGCGGCGTAGATCGCGATGGCGGCGTCTGTGAAGTCAGACGCCAGCAGCACTGGTGCCAGCAGCGGCAGCCCGGCGAACACGGCCACCAGCACGTTCACCGCGAGCAGCCAGTGGCGCTGGACGCCCAGCAGAAGCGTCACCGGTGCGCTGCCGCTCGCACGGCCGTCCAAAGCTGCTCCTCGGTGACGGGCCAGTCCAACGTGGCGCCGCCTTCGATCTCGATCACGGGGATCCGGTAACGATACCGGGCGAAAAGCTCCGGAGACCTCTGAATGTCCACCTTCGAGTACGTCAGCCCGGCCTGCCGGGACAGGCTCCTGAGCCTGTCCTCGGCCTCGTCACAGAGATGACAGTCGGGCTTGCCGTAGAGCGTGACGCCTGGAAGGTCAGCCATCCGTGCCGCGTTCGGCGATTTCGCGCCGAACCTGATCGACAATGTTCGTCCTGGCCCGGGCCGGGGCCTTCGGCGCGGGCAACTGTCCCAACGCCCGCACGGTCATCCGCAGGGTGTCGAGGTAGGCGACACACGGCGGGCACCCTGCCAGGTGCCCGTCAATCCGACGACGCCCGGACTCGCCGAGTGCGTCGTCCAGGTAGTCTGAGAGCTGTTGCCTCACCATCTCGTGCGTGAGGTCGGCGACGCCGACGCTTGCGCCCGTGCTGGCAGGGTTGCCGAGATGCGTGGGGGCACGCCCGTTCGACGCGACACCCTCGTCGGCCTTGGTCACTGCGGTCCTCCCGGACGCACTGCCCGAATCGGGGCCGAGGCGTTGTGAGCCTCGCCCGCTCTCAGCTCGCCCAGGGGCGATGATCGACGTGACGCGGCTTTCCATTATAGCCCCACCATGCTGAATGTCACGCCCGCATCAGTCACTGGTAGGTGGCGCCTGCCGGAGTGGCTGAAGCGCGCCCGTGCTGACCCTCATAGGACAGCACCGTTTTCTTCCCCTCGACGATCGTCTCCAGGTGAACCGGACGAGCCCACAACTGGTGGATGTACTTGAGGGTCTTGTCGGCGTAATCGAGATCGAGGTCGTCTCCCTCGTGGCAGTGCTTGAGATACAACTCGCGGCCCCGCCGGTAGTCGCCGTCCTCCACGACGATGTACGGCTGCCCGAAGTTGGTCATGCTGGCGAGGATGGTGTCCCGCACCACTTCCCAGTCCTTCTCGACGATGACCCACTTATCACCTTCGAGACGATACAGGTACAGGTCCAGTTCATCAACTAATTCCTTTGTCAGGTAGCTCCGCAGGAACGACGCGTCGTTGTCGACCTCGCGGACCTCGAAGATCTTGGCCCGGCCTTCGCCTCCCTGACGACCCAGTTGCTTGCGCTCCTCCTCCGTCGGATTGTCCCAGCGCCGCTCGATGTCCTCGAAGATCTTCATCCCGACGTAGTACGGGTTGACGTTCCGCTTCGAGGGCGACAATACGCCGCTGTGCATCCTGGCGAACTCGATGTACTCGCCTTCGCCCAGGTCAAGTTCGCGAATGATAGTCGCGTGCCAGAACGAGGCCCAGCCCTCGTTCATGATCTTCGTCTGCATCTGGGGCAAGAAGTAGTGCTGCTCGGCTCGCACGATGTGCAGGACGTCGCGCTGCCACGGCTCCAGGTCCGGCGAATGGTCAGCCAGGAAGAGCATCAGGTCCTTCTCGGGCTCAGCCGGGAACTTTCGCGACTCTTCGACCGGCAGCGGCGCCTCCTCGCCAAGATGCAGCAGGTCGTCAAACGCCGATACTGGTCGGCCGTCGCCTCGGCGCGATTTCTTCTGCTCCGGCGGCGGCTTGCGCAGCCGTGGGTTAGCGTCGATGTGCTCCTGGATCGAGAGGATCGCGTCGAGCAGCTTCTCGACCGCCTCGCGCCCGTGCTCGAACTCGTACTTGCGCATCCGCTCGGCGTTGATGCTGACCGTCTCGAGCATCGAGCGGTTGGTGTGCTCGAAGTACAGGTTGTTTTTGAAGAAGTCGACGTGCGCCAGAACGTGCGCCGCGACGACTTTGTTCTGGAGGACCGAGTTGTTCTCCAGCAGGAACGCATAGGCCGGATTGGTGTTGATCACGAGCTCGTAGATCTTGCTGAGCCCGTAGTCGTACATCGTCTTGATCTGCTGGTACGCCCGGCCGTGGGTCCAGTGCGAGAACCGCCCCGGCAGCCCGTAGGCGCCGAACTCGTACATGATCGTCGCCGGCACCATCTCGAAGTGGACCGGATACGGGTCGAGACCCATCTGTCCGGCGATCTCCCAGATCGCTTTGATGCCCTGCTCCAGGTCGCGTGTCTCCTCGGCGATCATCGTGCCACCGCCGCCAGGCCGGCCTCGTCACGGGTCGAGAAGAACTGCTTGAGGGCCGGGTAGACGTCCTCCTTGCGGGTAATCGTCACGCCGATGAAGTGGGGATCGCGGATCTGACCGAACGCCGACATCAGCGTCGAAGGCGACCGCCGGCCGCCCTCCTGGATCTCGCCGTAGCCGAACGCGTTCGACCGATCGAGCAGCGCCTTCACCAGATCCAGGCATCGCTGGTTGTCGACCTCGCCCCAGTTGTCGCCGTCCGAGAAGTGGAACGGGTACGTGTTCCACTCCGAGGCCGGGTACCGCTCGTTGGCGATGTCGAGCGCGAGCTGATACGCCGACGACACCTTGGTGCCGCCGCTCTCCCCGAGATTGAAGAACGTGTCCTCGTCAACTTCCTTCGCCTCGGTGTGGTGCGTGATGAACACGATCTGCACCTGCGTGTAGCGGGTGCGCAGGAACCGCACCATCCAGAAATAGAAGCTGCGGGTGATGTACTTCTCGAACTCGCCCATCGAGCCGGAGACATCGCGCATCGCGATGACGACGGCGTTCGACTCCTCGCGAACGTGCCGCTCCCAGGTCTTGAACCGCAGGTCGTCATTCTTGAGGCCGCCGAACCCGGCCCGGCCGGCCTTCGCGTTGCGCATCAGGTTCTCGCGGATCGTCCGTCGTTTGTCGAGGTTGCTCATCGGGCCGGTCTTGCGGACCTCGTCGAAGCGCACGTCCTCCGACTCGACGATCGCGTGGCCCTTCGGCCTCAGAAACGGCAGCCCCAGGTCCTCGAACAGCAACGCCGCCAGCTCGTCGACGGTGATCTCAGCCTCGTAGTAGTCGATGCCCGGGACATCGCCGGCCTGCCGTCCCTTGCCCGGCCCCTGACCTTGCTGGCCGCCCGGCTCCTGGCCGATCACGTCGCCGACCTTCGAGTCGCCCTGGCCCTGGCCGGCGTGGTTCTTCCGTCCTCGATCGAAGCGGAAGCGCGGCAGCTCGAGCGAGCGGATCGGCACCTTGACGATCTTCTTACCGTCCGACGTAATGATCGACTCCTGGCTGACGATCTCACCCAGGCTGTCCTTGATCGCTTCCTTGACGCGTTCGTTGTGCCGCGCCTGGTCGATCGGCCCTTTACGGTGCAGCGACCAGTCGTTTTGCGAGAGCGACACTGTTGGCAGCATCTGACCCCTCCAGTTACCGCGACAACAGTGCGCCGACGTACTTCACCAGCTCGTTCGCACAGACTGGGCAGTACGACTGCTCGGCGATCAGCCGATCGGCGACCTCGTTGATCCGCCGGAGCTGCTCGGCGTCCGGCGTCTTCGTGCTGGTCGTGATCTTCACGATGTCCTTCAGGTCGGCGAACAGCTTCTTCTCGATCGCCTCACGCAGCCGCTCGTGCGAGCGGTAGGTGAACGACTGGCCTCTCCTGGCCATCGACGAGAGCCGGATCAGGATCTCCTCGCGGAACGCCTTCTTCGCGTTCTCGGAGATGCCGATCTGCTCCTCGACGGACCGCATCAACTGCTCGTCCGGGTCGACCTCGTCCTCGGTGATCGGGTCTCGAAGCTTGTTCTTGTTGCAGAACGCCTCGACGTTGTCCAGGTAGTTGTCGAGCAGCGTCTTGGCGGACTGTTCGTACGAGTAGACGAACGCCCGCTGAACCTCTTTCTTCGCCAGCTCGTCGTACTCCCGGCGGGTCTCGGCGATCAGGTTCAGCAGCTCTTCGCGGCGCTCGCGGGAGAGCCCGGGGTGGTGCTCCATGCCGTCACGCAGCGCGCGCAGGGCGTCGATCGGGTTGATACAGGTCGTGTCTCCACGCACCAGCGCCGCCGAGAGCCCGTTGATCACGTAGCGCGGCGAGATGCCGTCCATCCCTTCGCGGACGGCCTCGTCCTGAAGCTCGCGGACGTCCTTCTGACCGAAGTCGTCCACTTCCTCGCCGTCGTACAGCTTCAGCTTCTTCATCAGGCTCATGCCGGCCTTCTTGGACGGCTCGAGCCGCGAGAGGACGGCGAACATGCTGGCGACGTGCAGGGTGTTCGGCGCGATGTGCACGCCCTGCAGGCTGCTCTGTCCGATCAGCTTCTCGTAGATCTTGACCTCTTCGGTGACCTTCAGGTTGTACGGCACCTTGATCAAGATGATCCGGTCGTGCAGCGCCTCCGACTTCTTGTTGGCGATGAACGCGTTGTACTCGTGCTCGTTCGTGTGGGAGACGATCACTTCGTCCGCGTAGATCATCGCGAACCGGCCGGTCTTGATGTTCTGCTCCTGCGACAATGTCAGCAAGTTATAGAGAAATTTTTCATCGCATTTTAGCATCTCCACGAATTCCATGAGACCCCGATTCGCGACATTTAATTCGCCGTCGAATCGGTACGCTCGTGGGTCGCTTTCGACGCCGTAGTCGCCGATCGTCGCCAGGTCGATCGATCCGGTCAACTCGCTGATGTCCTGCGACTTCGGATCGGACGGCGAGAACGTCCCGATCCCGACCCGCTTCTTCTCGGAGAACGCGACGCGGCAGACCTCGACGTCCTCGATCCGGCCGCCGTACTTCTCGTCAAGCGTCATCCGGCAGCGCGGGCACAGATCGCCCTCGATGTAGAGGCCGTGCTCCTCGCGGATCTCCTTGCGGATGCTCTCCGGCAGGAGGTGGAGCGGCTCCTCGTGCATCGGGCAGCCGGCGATGGCGTAGACCGCGCCTTCCTCGGCCCGGCTGTACTCTTCGAGGCCGCGCTTCAGCATCGTGACGATCGTCGACTTGCCGCCGCCAACCGGCCCCATCAGCAAGAGGATGCGCTTTCGGACCTCCAGCCGTCTGGCGGCAGATGCGAAATAGTCGACCAGATGTTGGAGCGGCCGTTCGATCCCGAACAGCTCGTCGGCAAAAAAGTTGTGCTTCTTGTCGCCGTTCGGCAGCGTCTCCGAGCCGCCGGCCACCAGCATATCGTAGACGCGCGCGTGTGACAGGCGTGAGGTGCGCGGGTTCGCCAAGACCAGGTCGAAGTACTCTTTGAACGTCCCCCGCCAGGCGAGCTGCTGTTCCTCCGCACGGTACGCTTCGAGTCGCGAGACGAGATTTAGTGCCATCTGACCCTCTCCACTCACGGCGGCTGGTGCCCGCGTTTGAGAGGTTAGATGCGAAAATCCCGAAAAGGATTCAAATACTTGGGGCCGAGGCGGCGTCAGATGCGTAACAATCCCGTCACACGCAGCCGTGGAACGGCACTCGAAGCTACTCGCCGGGCGTGAACAGGTCCGCGAGGTAGCCGCGCAGCAGGACCCGAGCTCGGTGGAGCCGCGACTTGACGGCTGGCTCGCTGATCTCGAGCGCGGCAGCGGTCTCGGCTGTCGAGAGCCCCTCGAGGTCGCGCAGGATCAAGGTGACGCGCAGATCTTCCGGCAGGCGGGTGATGGCGGCCTCGATCTGATCGCGAAGCTCGCCCCGCAACACCGCCTGCGCGGCGTCGGCCGTCCAGTCGGCGACGTCCGCGGCCTCGTCACGCTCGCTCAGCAGCTCGACGTCTCGCCGGCCGCGCACGCGCATCAGCGCGGCGTTGACCGCGATGCGGTACAGCCAGGTCGTCGGCGCGGCTTCACCTCGGAACGTCGACCATGACCGGAACGCCAGCAGGAACGCCTCCTGCATCACCTCTTCGGCGTCAGAGGGCGAGCCGGTCACGCGGAGTGCGATTCCGAAGACGCGATCTCCGTATTCCGCGACCAGCTGCTCGAAGGCCACCAGGTCCGGTGTGCCCTCAGACGAGAGACTCATGGCCGTGGTCCCAGGCTACGGGGCGGACACCCCGCTGAATTGTCACAGGCTTCCGTTCGGTGCAGCAATAACCGCGACACCCATCGGTATCACAACGTCATCACGTCACAACGACATCACGTCCACCTGGCGGTCGACCAGCTCGGCGTCCAGGCGCGTCTCCTCGATCGTTTCGAGGATCCGGTCGAGCTGGCGCTGGGCGTGTCCAGCCTCGTTGCTGACCACTGCCAGGCCGAGGACCGCCGTCTGCCAGGTATCCTGCTCCTCCACCTCGGCCACCGCGACGTTGAACTGTCGCCGCAGCCGTTCCGTCAACGACCGAACCACCTGCCGCTTCTCCTTAAGAGAACGAGCGGCGGGTAGATGAAGAGTCACAACGCACGCTCCGATCTGCACGCTCGCTTCCAGACCTCCTGTCCGCTATCTCCCTTTTCAGAAGATACGTTCGGCGAGGTGGCGTGGTTCCGATGCCCGGGCCGCCGAAGCTGCCACTCCGGGCTATCCTTAACAGCGCGCCCTGGTGCGCACCAGGGGGGTGGAAGGGTCCCGGTGGGCCTCGCCGTCTTCAAAACGGTTGCTTGGCCGCACGAGCGGTCACGGGTGGGTTCGACTCCCATGCACCTCCGCCACGCACGTTCGAGTTTTACCGTTGCGCTGCACGGCGTGCCGGCGTGGCGTGAAACCAATGCATATTTCGCGCCACGCTGCCCGTTCCGGTGCCCAGCATTCTGGACGTGAAGCGATCTCGTTACGATTCGACGTTCGATCGGCGACAGCCGCGAGAAACTCGCGCGATCGGTCCCGATCTTGCTTTCCTCGCCGGGCGGGCGGACAACGACGACGCCCGATACTGGCCTCGGCCAGTGGGCAACCTGGGAGGAGTACAATGCAGAGTCGCGACACCGTTGTGGTGGTCTTCGATGACCGCGATGACGCGCAGGATGCAATCAACGCCCTGCGCGACGCCGGCTTCATGGCCGACGACATCAGCATTCTGGCACGCGATCGAGACACGGCCGGCCAGCTGGCCGACGATACCGGCACTGAAGCCGCGGCCGGTGCTGCCACTGGCGCGCTAGCCGGTGGCCTGCTCGGCGGCGTGGCTGGCTGGCTGGTCGGGATCGGCGCCCTCGCCATTCCCGGCGTCGGCCCGATCATCGCGGCAGGTCCGATCGCGGCTGCCCTGGGAGGCGCCGCGCTGGGAGCAGCGGGTGGCGGCATCATCGGCGCGCTGACTGGTGCGGGCGTGCCGGAGGACGAGGCCCGCTACTACGACGAAGAGTTCCGCAGGGGCGGCATCGTGGTGACGCTCCAGGCCCGCGGCCGCTACGACGAGGCGCGCCGAATCCTCCACGAGTACGGCGGCAAGGACGCTTCGAGGAGCGGCGCGGCGTTCTCGTCCTGGAGCGAGACTTCGCCACGGTTCCGCTCGGCGTACGAGCAGCGCTACGGCACGAGCCGCCGCTGGGAAGACGTCGAGCCGGCCCACCGCTTCGGCTACGAGTCGTACGGGCGAACGCGTCAGGCCGGCACCCGCGCCGACTGGAACACCCATGAGCCGACGCTGCGCCAGGAGTGGAGCAGCGCCGGTAACACTGGGGACTGGGACACGCACCGCACAGACGTGAGGCGCGGCTGGGACTACGGCCGAGGTCGAACCGCCTTCCGCGATTACAATCGTGACGACCTGGGCACCGAGGGCCAGAACGCGGCGGCGACCGGCGGCGGCGCCCTGGCGGGTGGCGTCGCCGGTGGTGCCGCTGGCGCCGTGGTCGGCGGGCCGCTCGGCGCGGCAGGCGGGGCGGTGATCGGCGGTACAGCCGGCGCGATGGCCGGCGACGCGGCCGTCGAGACGCCCCGCGAGCGCCGTGAGGAGATGGCGGAGGAGCGGCGCGACCGCATGGACGATCGCCGCTAGAACGTCCAGGCTGTAGATACGCACCTGCGTGGCCGTCCCCGTCGGTTGGGGGCGGCCTCGCTATACTCCTTGCACGGCCGATCCGGCCCAAGGATGTGACGGTGCGTTCCATGCGTCTCTTTGCAAGCTGTGCCCTCGTCGCCGTCGTGGCGGCCGGATCGACGCCTCGCGCCACAGGCGCAGCCGGACCGATCACCAGTGCCGTCCTGCCGAACGGGGTGACGATCGTCGCGCGCGAGCGGCCAGGCAGCCAGGTGCTCGCGGTCGACGTCGCGGTTCGGGCGGGGGCGCGCTACGAGACCGCGCAGACCGCCAGCGCTACCCGCTTCCTGGAGAGTGCACTGCTGCTCGGCACGGATCGCTGGCCGACCCGAGACGCCCTGGTCCGCTCGATCGCGGGGCGTGGCGGCGATCTCTCAGTCAGCGCCGGCCGCGAGATCGTCGAGGTTTCGGCGACCGTCGGCCTGCCGGACGCCGAGCTCGCCCTCGAAGTCCTGGAGGAGATTCTGCTGCGCTCGCGGTTCGACCCTGACGCGATCGAGCGCGAGCGCGAGGTGATCCTCCAGCAGGTCCAGGAACGCGAGGACGAGCCGGAGGATCATGCCGTCGACGTGCTCTATCAGACGGTGTTCGCCGGCCACCCGCTGTCGAGCCTCCCGTACGGCACCTCGGAAGGGGTTGAGGCGCTGACGGTCGAGCACCTCGAAGGCTACTGGCGCGAGCGACTCGTCGGCCCCAACGTCCTGGTCGCCGTCGTGAGCGGCCTGCCGCATGACGAGGTCGTCTCATTGATCGAGCGGGCGCTCGGTGGCGTGCCCGCTGGACCCGTGCCCGCCCTCAACTACGGCGAGATCCCGCGGGCAGCGGCCCGGACCGTCGAGCTGGGGCTCGGCGCGGATCAGTCGCACATCTTCGTCGGGATGCCGGTTCCAGGTGTTACGACCGAGGACCGCGCGCCGCTGCGCGTCCTCAACGCCGTGCTCGGCCGATCGAGCGGGCGGCTGTTCAGCGAGATTCGGGACCGGCGCGGGCTCGCCTACAGCGCGTACTCGTCGGTCTC
>Ga0075421_100000830_pt1 | contig 34224 bp, 22 predicted proteins | sample SoiMetdeltSBSDD5_FD_75292 | JGI IMG/M metagenome (GOLD analysis project Ga0075421, IMG submission 75292) | Bulk soil microbial communities from a Populus tree surrounding site in Tennessee, USA - Soil MetaG P. deltoides SBSDD5 | ecosystem: Environmental > Terrestrial > Soil > Tree plantation... | reverse complement strand
GTGACGATCTCGCCGCGGAACTCGAAGACCGCCCGGGCGCCGGAGGGCGAGAGCCCCGCGCTGCGGACGTACTTCGCGCCCTTCACGAAGCGCGGCCGCGTCTCTTCGAGATCGGCGGCGACGCCAATCGTCAGCTTCCGGGTCGTTTTCGTTGCCGGATCGAAGAGGTGCAGCCGCCCGGCCTGTTCGTACACGACATGACCGCCGCCGGCGGCCAACGTGAGGACGGGGAAATCCTCGTGGCGCGTGAGCTGCGCGATCGCCTTCGATCGCGGATCGAAGGAGTGGAGGTTGAACTCTCCGTTGCGGTCGGAGAGGAAGTAGATCCGGTCGCCGACCCACATCGGGTCGGTGTCGTTCGCGCGGCTCGCGGGCTGTGGGATCTGCTCGACGGCGTAGCTCTTCGTGTCGAACACCATGAGGCGCGAGGCCCTACCGCCGCGGTAATGCTTCCACTGCGCGAACGCTTCGCTGAGCGGCTGATAGACGATGTGCGCTCCGTCGGGTGCGTACGTCGCTTCGCTCGCATTCGGGATCGGAAGCTTCGTGACCGCGCCGCCGCCGACGGGCACGGTGAACAGTTGCAGGTAACGCGTGGTGTACACCTCGCGCGGAGAAGTGAAGACGACCGACGCGCCGTCGGGCGTGAAGCCCTGCGGCAGGTCCTCGCCCGGATGCCACGTCAATCGCTGAGGCACGCCCCCCTCGGACGCAACGATGTAGACGTCCGTGTTCGCGTCGTATTCGCCGGAGAACGCGATCCACTTTCCGTCCGGCGAGAACCGCGGATTCCCTTCCACGCCCGGATGCGAGGTGAGTCGCCGCACGCTCGAGCCGTCGAGGTTCGCGACCCAGAGGTCGTTCGCATACGCGAACGCAATGCGATCCGCGCTGACCGCGGGCTGCGTCAGCAACCGCGTGTCATGGATGTCGACCGCAAAAGTAGAAGAGCTGCCGACGAACAGCGCCGCGACTACGGCGGCGAAGCGGATGGACCGAACCATGTATGCGTTCTCCTTCGATGATCGAGGACCGATCGGGCGCGAACTATAGCGCGGGGGCGGCGGAGGGCAGAGGGCAACGCCTCCGGCAACGTGATGCGGACGCTTGTGACTCGCCGAGCGGAAGGTGCGGTCTGGTCGTCGCCCTCGGCATAGAATGAACTCTGCATTCGTTTGATATCGCGACGATATGGATACGCAAGTAGACTTCTCAGTTTACGATCAGGCCGGAAGGTTGGCTGCCGTAGCTGAGGCCAAGAAGAAGCCTGGCATCACGCGCACTTGGGCGGCGAAGTGGGCTCGCAACTTTCTCGCTCACACACCTCGGGCGTCGCCAGCCTATCTGCTCCTGGTGACCCCGCGAACCGTGTATCTGTGGAATCGGCCCGACGAGTCCGGAGATGCGGATCCGACGTATGTTTTTGATGCGGATGTTCTGTTCCGGTCGTACTTCAGCAGGCCCGAAGCCGATCCGGATCGAATCAGTCCTCAGGCTTTCGAGTTACTCGTCGGAAGTTGGCTCCACGATGTGATGCGACGAGCCTGGCCGACCGCATACGATCAGGTTGAGCCGTTGGCGGAGTCTGGTTTCCTTGACGCCGTAAAGGACGGACACGTGGAGAGCAGCGGTCCGGCGTGAGCGTCTGCGTCGAGTCCAACTTCGTGCTCGAGCTGGTACTCGAGCAGGAGCAGTCCGAGAGCTGTGTAGAGCTTCTGGAGATGGCCGAAGCGGGGGCGATCCGCCTCGTCTTGCCGGCGTACAGCATCGTCGAGCCCTACGAGACGCTGGGACGCCATCATCGGGATCGGAAGAGAATCCGCACGGACCTTACAAACGAGCTTGGCCAACTGAGTCGTTCAGCAACGGCGGCGGCGCACTCTCAAGCGTCGGCAGATGTGCTCGCGCTCTTGATGGAGAGCGCCAACGTCGAAACGCGGAGAATCGCGCATTTTCGCGAGCGGCTGTGCGCCGTGGCGACGATTGCTCCGCTCACCGTCGACATCCTGCATGCCGCGTCAAGCTACCAGCTGGAGCATGACCTATCCGCTCAGGACGCTGTCGTGTACGCGTCGGTCATCGCACATCTGAGGTCGGAGAAAGCCGACGGCTCGGTTTTCGTCAGCCGGAATTCCTCGGATTTCGACGATCCCGATATTCGCACTGAGCTCTCGGCGCTCAACTGCAAGTACTTCGCTCGGTTCGATACCACCGTGGAGTATCTGAAACGGCCTCGGGCACCGCAGTAACTCGAAGTGGAGGTCGCGCCGGCAGCGGTGTGGGAGGACTTTCAGTCCGCCGCCTGAGGCCGCAGGTCGCTCTCCGTCGAAGTCGTGATCTCGTCGCTGCGTTTCTGTAACCGCTCGAGGCAGCGCCTCAAACTCAGCCCTGGCGTTGGTGTCTCCGCGACCCAGGGCAACTTGCTTCCCGATCGCTCGAGCAGGCGTGCCGTGTCGGCGTCGACTCCTGCGAGCCAGAGCTCGCCGCCGTCGTGCGCCATCTCCGCCGCGAGATCTTCCAATGCGCGCAACGCGGCGAAGCGGATCTCGTGCGCGTGGGAGAGATCGAGGACGAGGATGCGCGTCGAGCGGGGGACGATTTCCTCCATCTCCTCGACGAACGGAGCCACCGCGGCGTAGTGCAAGTTGCCGCTGACTTCGACGATCACCACCTCGGCTTCTTCATCAGGAGCGAGAGGAGCGAGCGCGTCGCCCTCGCGGCGCAGGCCGCGCAGGCGCGGCGCGGACGTGTTCGCGATGTGGATGATCAACGCCGTTGCCGTGCCGAGGAGGATGGCCCATTGCAGCGGAAGCAGCAGCGCCGCGGCGAAGGTCTCGACGAGGAGCAGCCGCGTCTCGTGCGACGCCTTCCAGAGGCGACGCATGCCGCGCCAGTCGATCATGTGGAACGCGATCACGAGCAGGACGCCGGCGAGGCTCGCCTGAGGAATCCAGCCGGTGAGTTTTCCGCCCACGAGGAGGACGATGCCGCTGATGATCGCCGCGGACGCGGCGGCGAGTCGTGTCTTCGCCCCGCCGATCTTCAGCAGCGCGGAACGTCCCAGCGAAGCGGACGCGGGAAAGGCACCGGCGAACGCGCCGGCGAGGTTGGCCCAGCCCTGCGCGAGGATCTCGCGGCGCATGTCCGGACGCTCGCCGCCCGCGCGCGCGTTCACCGCGAGCTCCATCGTGCCGAGGAGGACGATGGCCATCGCGGGGATGAAGAGCGATTGCAGCAGCTCGGCGTCGTAAAGAGGAAGCGCGATCGGCGGCCATCCGCTGGTCATCGCGTGACGATCGCGGACGAGCGGCAGACCTTCGAGCCGGAGTGCCCACGCCATCACCGTCGCGCCGAGGACGGCGAATAGCGCGAACGGCACGCGCGGCGACCAGCGCCGTCCGAACTCCACGAGCGCGGCGGTTCCGATCGTGACGGCGATGGCCGGCCAATGCACGTCGCGCCAGTGCGCGACGACGTCGCCGAACTGCGAGAGGAAGCCGGTCGCCTGTGTCGGCGGAATGCCCAACGCTTCGTCGAGTTGCATCACGCCGATCAGAATCGCGACTCCCGAGGTGAAGCCGATGAGGACCGACTCGGGAATCAGGCGGATGAGGTGCGCGCCGCCGGCGAGTGCGGTGACGATGCGGATCGCGCCTGCGAGCAAGGTGAGCGTCGCGAGGACACCGATCGCGTTCTCGCGCAGCAGCCCGTTCGGTGCGAGGAAAGGAAGGAGCGCGCCGAAGATGAGGAGGCCGGTGGTGTTCGTGGGTCCGGTGACGATCTGCGCGCTTCGTCCGAGAAGCGCGGCCACGAGTCCGGCGACGGCGGCGGTCGAGAGGCCGTAGGCCGGAGGAAGGCCCGACATCATCGCGTACGCCAAACATTGGGGAAGTCCGACCAGCGCGACGGTGAGGCCGGCGAGGACGTCGGTGGACAGGCGATGTTCAGACATGCGCAACAACTGTCATCCTGAAGCCGCGCAGACGGCGAAGGACCTCCTGATTAGAACGCGTTGCGCGCTTCGGCGGGAGGTCCTTCGCCGCCTACGCGGCTTCAGGATGACAGAGCAATTCATCACGGCAGTTTGTACACCTCGCGCGACGGCTTCAATGGCCGCAGCATCCAGTACGGACGCCGCGTTCCGTCCGGCGAGTGCGTCATCGCGGGTCGTGTCTTCGCCAACCACTCCGCATAGGCCTCGCGCGATTTCGCCACGTCGACCGAGATGTCGCCGTAGTTGTCGTCCGCGCCGGCCTTCTTGATGCGCACCGCCTGATGCCAGCAGTGCATGCCCGAGATCGGATCGGGCTGCACCGGAAACGTCAGGTTCTGATGCACGCCCGCGTCCGTCCACCAGATCCGCTTCGTGTCCGGATCCGAAGACTCGTACGCCTCCACGCCGCGCTCGCGCTGCAGCTTCCACGCGCTTCCCTGATGATCGAGCTTCACCGTCGCCATCATCTGTCGCTGCCCGTTGTCGGAGGTCTTCCACCGGCCCATGTGATGGCTGCAGGCCACAACCCCCGGCCGAATCCCCTCGGTCACCCACGCCTTGACGACGAAGTGTCCGATGCGCGTCTCGACGCGCACGAGCTCTCCGTTCTTCACGTCGATGCGCGAAGCGTCGGTGGGATGAATCCACAGCGGATTCGTGTGTGCGATCTCGTCGAGCCACTTCGCATTCGCGCTGCGCGTGTGGATCTGAACCGGCAGACGGAACGTCGGAATGAGCGGCATCTCTCCCGGATGCAGGCTCTCGGGATGCACCTGACTGCGCATGTACCCCGGGGTCGCCATCTCCGGCCATCCCCAATCGGCGAGCGTCGATGAGTAGAACTCGAGGCGTCCGCTCGGGGTGGGGAAGGCGCGTCGCACGACGCCGTCGATCTCCACGCCGACACGCCTGCGTCCTTCGGCGTCGGGATCGGGAGCGGGGACCGGGATCACGTTCGGGTGATCGGGCTTCGGGGATCGCGCATACGCGCGCCCGCTTGCGTCGACGTTCAAGTCGGTGAGCTCCGCGGCCGGCACTTCTTCGTCGAACACGCGTCCGACTCCGTGCGACACTTCGACCGCGCCGGCGCGCCGCATGAACTCCAGCGGCGTCACACCATCGGCCGCGGCCTTCTCGCGCAGTCCGGGAACGGAGTTCTCGAAGATGTACGCGTAGTACTCGTCGATCGAGAGCTTCGCGCCCGGATCTTTCTTCGACTCGAAGAACTTGCGGATGCCGAGCGAGCCGTCGGGATCGATGCGCCACGATAGCTCGATCCAGAATTCGTTCTCTTCCCACACCTCGCCAGGATTCGTCTGCCGCGTGTCGGTGATCGTTTCGCCGAGTCGTTCCCGCGCCGCGCGAAGAACGGGCTGGCGGAAACCGATCCACTGCGCGTCATGCGTTTCGTACGAGTGGATGTCGTGACGCTCGGAGCCGATCCCTACCGGGAGGATGTAGTCGGCGAAGTAGCTGCTCTCGTTCCAGGTCGGAGTGAGCGCGACGTGGAGTCCGATCTTCTTCTCGTCACTGAGTGCTTCGATCCAGGAGAAGCCGTCGGGATTCGTCCAGACGGGGTTGTAGACGCGGCTGAAGTAGACGTCGACTTTGCCGCGGCCGTCTTTCAGAAGATGCGGCAGGAGGAAAGACATCTCGTTGCACGCGAGCGGGTACTCCTGCGGCCAGGTGAGATCGTTCCATTTCGGCGGATGCGGCGGGAGGTAGATCGGCCGCGGAACGAACTTGTTCCACGCGTTCGGAAACACGCCGCCCTCGGTCGCGACGGCGCCGGTCAGCGCGTTGAGCAGGAAGAGCGCTCGCGAGACTTGCCAGCCGCCGAGGTTGCCGGCGGTGGCGCTGCGCCAGGTGTGGGTGGAGAGGCGGGTCTTGGCCGACGCCACGATCTTCGCGATCTCTTCGATCGTCTTCGCGGAAACGCCCGATTCCTTTTCTGCGAACTCGAAGGTGAAGTCCTTGTACGCGTCTGCCAGCGCGCGTTCGAAATCTTCGAATTCGAAAGCGGAGGCGTTGCCTCCGCACTCCATATATTCTCGCCAGTTCCACCACTTGCGCACGAACTCGCGATCGTAAAGACCGTTCGCGATCATGTACCGCGCAATCGACAACAGAATCGCGGCCTCGGATCCCGGCCACGGTGCGACCCAGTAGTCCGCGTGTGTGGCGGTATTCGAGAGCCGCACGTCGAACACGATCAGTTTCGCGCCGCGCTGCTTCGCTTCCATCACGCGCTGCGCGTGCGGGTTGAAGTAGTGGCCCGATTCGAGATGCGCGCTGATGAGCAGGATGACGTCGGCGTTGGCGTGATCGGGACTGGGGCGGTCATAGCCCATCCAGAACTGATAGCCGGCCCGCGCGCTCGACGAACAGATGTTCGTGTGCGAGTTGTGTCCGTCGACGCCCCAGGCCGCGAGAACGCGTTCGGTGTATCCGTCTTCACCCGGACGCCCCACGTGGTACATGACCTCGTTCGGCCGTCCCTCGGTGATCGCACGCCGGATGCGCGCGGCGATGTCGTCGAGCGCCGCGTCCCAAGTCGTCCGCTCCCATTGATTCGCTCCCCGCGCGCCGGTGCGGCGGAGCGGATGAAGAATGCGATCGGGATCGGTTGCCTGATTCAGAGTGGCCGGACCCTTCGCGCAGTTGCGTCCGCGCGACCCCGGATGTTCGGGATTGCCTTCGTACTTCCGAACCTCCAGCGTCTCGCGATCGACGTAGGCCAGCAGACCGCAGGCGGACTCGCAATTGAAGCAGGTGGTGGGAACGAGCATGTAGCGGCGCTCGACGCGGCGCGGCCACGCGTGCGAATCGAGCTCGCTCCAGTCGTCCCATCGATCACGCGGCGGATACGACGTCAGGTGTGTGCCGCTTGGTCCGGGAAAGATCTTCATGCGTTCTCCTAAGCCAGCGGTACGGCTTGTCCCGCTCCAATGTGCGCCCGCTCGTAGAAGAAGAGTCCCGCGAGGACGAGCAGCGCAGCGGGGAATCCGGTGACGATCGCGCCGGCGCCGATGATCTGCAGCGCAACGCCGGCGAGAAACGGGATTTGAAACTTGCCTCGGGTCAGCTCGCGCATCGCTAGCCGCGCGTGTGCCGTCGGATGCGGCATCCAGACTTCGGCGGCGATGAGCATCAGGTGCGCGATCGTTGCCCAGGCCATGATCCCGTCCGCGAACGGAGCTCCGGCGAGGAAGAGCGCGGCCGCGCCGGCGACGATCGCGGCGACGAGATGCTGCGGTGCGAGCAATGGGCTTTGCCAGAGATCGCGCGCCTTCGCCTGCGCGAAGAGCCACGCGGTGTACGTGGCTGAAGCCATCGCGATCGGAATTCCGATGATCGCGAGCGCGCGCGGTGGACTTCCTCCGAGGAAACTCCAGAGCAGATGAACGCCGAGGAGGAGAGCGAACGCAGTGAGGATCATGCCGCCGCGCACCAGCCAGCTCCGCCACTGAGGGCGAGTGAGGATCAGATAAAAGCGTTTCGGATGTTCGAGCTCGCCGATGAGCAGTGCAAACGTCAGCGCGAGGAACACGGCGGAGATGATCGGCGTCGTCCATTCCCACAACGTGCCGCTCCTTCCGGTCAGCATCCGCGCCGCGCCGACGAGATACGCGCCCGCGGCGATCGCTTTCGTCCAGACGTACGCGGTGATCGGCAGGCCCCACGGCGCCTTGTGCGGCACGTCGTACGCGAGCATCGCCGCGGCCATGTTGTTCGCCTGGTGAGGATGCCCGGAGACGACGTCGTGCGACGACGCATTCGTCTGTTCGCTCCACATGAAGATCCCGCCGTCGGGGCGCCGCGCGGCCAGCGGATCGAGCGTCGCCTGGTGCGCGCCTTTGTAGAAAAGCTTCGGCAGCGTTTCCTTCTCCGGCCTCCGAACCGCGACGACGCCGCGGTTCACGTACTGCGAGACCTTCGACTCGGGATCGCGCAGGTTCCCGATCATGATCGCCTCGGTCGGGCAGACCACGACGCACGCCGGCTCCAGTCCGACCTCGAGACGATGCGCGCAGAAGTTGCACTTTTCCGCCGAGTGGTCTTCGGGGTTGATGAAGATCGCGTCGTACGGGCAGGCCGCGATGCAGGCCCGGCATCCGATGCAGATGTCCTTGTCGAAGTCGACGATGCCGTCCTTCCGCTGGAACATGGCCGAGGTGGGGCAGGCCTCGACGCACGGCGGGTGCTCGCACTGATTGCATCGCGTCACCTGGAACGCGCGGCGCGCGGCCGGGAACTGGCCGACGTCGACGGCCTTCACGTACGTGCGGTTGACGCCGACGGGAACCGCGTTCTCCGACTTGCAAGCCGTGCTGCAGGCGTGACAGCCGATGCAGCGAGTCTGGTCGATGACCTTTCCCCAGCGGACGGATTCTTCAGTTGAGCTCACGCCCCGCATCATACCTATGGAGTGCGGAGGCAACGCCTCCGCTTTCGAATGCGCGCGATCGGAAAGCGGAGGCGTTGCCTCCGCACTCCATAGTAACGTTGGCGCATGCGCACGCTCTTGAAGGTCGCCCTCGGCATCGCCGTCCTGACCGTTGCAGTCGCGGTGGTCGCGCAAACGCAACCGAAACCCGAGGAGCGCACCGGCGAGGATCGCTTCGAGGTGCGGATCACCGACGAGATGATTCGGCACAGCCGGATCCGCGACGTCCTTTACTTCGTCGGCACCGCGTGGAGCGCGGGGATGATGCTGCTGTTGCTGTTCACACCGGCGTCGAGACGAATGCGGGAGCAGGCGGAGCGCATCACGAAGAAACCATTCCTCGTCGCGATGATCACGATCGGGTTTTTCATCGTGGCGTTAGCCATCCTCGATTTTCCGCTCGCGTATTACTCCGGCTTCCATGTCCCGCGGCAGTTCGATCTCAGCGACCAGTCGTTCCTCTCGTGGATGGACGACATGCTCAAGGGCCTCGCGGTGAATCTCGCCATCCTGATGCCGCTCGGAGCGCTGGCGCTGTTGGCGATGCGGCGCGTGAAGCGGTGGTGGCTCGCGCTGTGGCTCGGCAGCATTCCGGTGATCCTCACCGCGATCATCCTCCAGCCGATCGTGCTCGATCCGATCTTCAACAAGTTCGAGCCGCTGAAGGACGAAATGTTGAAGCAGAAGTTGCTCGATCTCGCGTCGCGCGCGGGCATCGAAGGCGGACGCGTGTACGAGGTCAACAAGTCGAAGCAGACCAAAACCATGAACGCGTACGTGAACGGCATCGGCCCGACCGCGCGCATCGTCATGTGGGACACGCTCCTCGCGAAGCTGAATCACGACGAGGTGCTCGCGGTGATGGGCCACGAGATGGGCCACTACGTGCTGAAGCACATCTGGAAGGGGCTCGCGTTCTCGCTGGCGATCTCGCTGTTCGTCTTCTTCGTCGGGCAGAAGATCATCGATCGCGGAGTCCCGCGCTTCGGCTTCAACAGCGCGGGCGATCCCGCGGCGTTGCCATGGGTGCTCCTCGTCTTCGGCACGATCGGCTTCCTGCTGACGCCCGTCGGCGCGGCGTACTCACGTTACGGAGAGCATCAAGCGGACAAGTTCTCGCTCGAGCTCACGCACCTCAACGAGCCGATGGCCACGGCGTTCCGCAAGATGGCCGAGGACTCGAAACGCGATCCGAGTCCGCACCCGCTGATCGAGTACTGGCGGTACACGCACCCGCCGATCGCGAAGCGCATCCCGTTCGCGCTGTCGTATCGGCCTTGGGAGAACGTTACTGCCGCGCCGAGCGGCGCCGCCCGCTGACGATCGTCGCGGTAGATGACGGCTCAGAGAGCCCGCTGGCGTTCCATGCGCGGACGCGAGCTCCGTCGCCTTCGAGTTCGCCTGTTGACACGCGCGCCGTCGTAGCCCCGGCGGACGCGACGCCGATCGGACGGAACGTGCCGTCAGAGAGCTCGAGCTCGATGCCAACGCCGAACACGTTCTGCATCGTCTGCCAGCGCACAGTGATCGTGCCGTCGATGTTTTTCGTCGCGCTCACGATCGAAGGTGCGGGCAGCGGCGCAGGCACGTCCTCGATGTCGCTCACGAGCAGGAGCGCCGCGCGCGCAACGCCGTCGGAACCGGCGTGACGCTGAACGAAGGCGATGATCGGCGGCAGCGTCGCGCTTGCCGCGATGACCGGTGCGGTCGCGTGCTCGTCCGGATTGACCGGCAGCACCAGGTTTCGCGTCGTGGAGCCGTCCATGCCGATCCGCGCGCTGAGGATGGTGTGGTGGGGATAGGACCAGCGGTCCCAGGCCGCGATGAAATCGCTGCCGTCGAACGCAAAAGACGCCTCATCCCCATCGGTTTCGATCCGGAATGGCTCAGCGTTGCTTTCGGGCGATTCCGCCGGAAGAAAGGTCCCGTAGCCACGCCACGTCAGGAGCGCGCCGGCCGGACTTTCCGTAGCGGTGACGGTCGCCCACACGTCGTTCGCGATGACGAAGGGTGCGGCGTCGATCGCATCGAGGCGCAACCCTGAGACGGTGAATTCACCGCGACAAGGGAACGAAGTGCCGTCGCAGAACTGCTGCACCTTCGTGTACACGGCGATGGTGCGCCCGGCCAGCCGGACCAGGGCAGGTTCGAGGTAATAGACCCAGCGCCATCCGCCGCCCGGCTCGTCGATGCGCTCGAACGCGGCCAGCGTTTTCGTGTCTCGGACGCTGCCATCGAGCGACACGGTGCTGCCGTACAGCGAAGAGTCGGAGTGCAGCACGACGTACTGCGAGCCGTCCCAGCGGACGGCTGCCGTCGATCCAGGTCCGATCGCAATCGGGCCGACGCCGGCGACACCGCCTCGCGATACGAATCGCGCGCGTACCTTTTCCTCGTTCGACCAGACCACCAGCCATCGCGGTCCGTTTCCGTCGATGGAGATCTTGCTGTCCATGTCGCCTGCACGCGTGTCGAGAACGATCCCCTCTCCATCGAGATAGTTCCCCGCGGCGTCGATCCGCGATGCGCGCACGGTGCTCACGCCGTCGGCGTATTCGAACCACGCGGCGAGATATCCGTTGTGACCGGCCGCGATCGTCACGTGGTCTTGCACCGGCAGCGTGCGTCCGAGGACCGATTGCGTTTCGGGGAGCAGCGTCGATGGATTCAGCGTCAGGCAATGAAGCTCGGCATTCGGAGCGGTCGGGATGTCCTGCATCGTGAGAGCGAGCTCGCGTCCATTCCATCCGAGGTGACCGATGGACTGAAATCCGCGGCGCTCGGCGAGCCATGTGAGCTCGCCCGCGCGGTCGCCGTCGCGTGCGATGCGCACGAGTGCGGCATCGACGTCGTTTCCGTACTGGTCCTTCTTTACGTTCACCGCGGCGATGTATTGCGAGCCGTCCCAGACCAGGCCAGTCGGCAGGAACGCCATCCGGTCTCCGACGGAGATCGTCTGCAGCACGCGTTTGCTCTTGATCGTTCCGTTCGCGGCGACGACGACGCTCTTCAACTCCGCATCGCCGCCGAGCACGCCGGCGCCGAATACGATCAACGTGTCCGTGCCGTCCGTCGCCACCGCCGCGCGCGAGCTCGCGTAGCCGGTGGTGTTCGTGCCGGGTCCGTCGAGGAGGATCGCGGAGCTCGTGATCGCCGAACCGTCCGCGCGAAACAACATCAGCCACGTTCCCGTGTTGCTGCTGAAGACCATCGCGAATGCGTCGGGAGTGGGTGCGGTCGCGACGAGACTCTCCCACGCTTCGGGCGTTGAATGCGTGATCGGTGGACCCGTTTCGCGGCCCGCGAGATCGAGCGGCTGCGCGGTGAGAGAGCCGCTGGTGTATCCGAACACGAGCGCGGAGCTCCGGTTCGTCGCGAGAAATCCACTCAGGCCGAAGACCACCGGCGCGGTCGGCGTCGACAGCGGCGAGCCGTCACGCGATACCGGAGCGACGAACACTCCCTGCAATCCCACCCACGCCGCCAGATAGTTGCTTCCCGTCCAGACGAGACCCGTCGCCCGGCCGGGTCCCACTTGCCGTTGCGGGCCGACCGCACGCCCATCCACGACCTTCTGCGCGAACGCGTGCTCCTGCCTCGTCGGGCCGATCGACGTCAGGACCAGAAAATCCGTTTCGTCACTGGCGATCGCCTGGTACGACGCCAGCACGCGCCCGTCGAAGCGCATGTCGGAAACCGGACGCCCGCGATAGGCCCACGCATTCGTCGCGAACAGGAGGATGACGACCGCGGCGACCTTACGCATCGTCTGTCACGGTAAGTTATTCGCACGTTTTGTCAACCCGTCGTGTCTGCTTCCGCTGAAACGATCCGCTACACTTCCCCGCAATCGAGGAGATTCGTCCCATGCGTTTCAAACTGCTGGCGTTGTGCGTCCTATCTCTGCCCGTTTTCGGGCAGGTTCCCACCATCATCGAAGAGATCGGCGAGCTCGAGGGCGTGCGCGATCCGAAGTGTTACGCGACCGCGAGCCGTCTCGAAGACTTCATCTACGGCACGCCGCTCGAGTCGGGCGCGCGGTTCGAGAAGATTGCGCTGCAGAAGGCATACATTCGCGACGTTTGGACCAAAGCGTCGAAAGGCGATCCGAAGGAAATCAGCGTCGACGTCCTTCGTCCGATCCTCCAGTCCGTCGTGCCGTACACCCAGATGCCCGAAAGCAACTGGATGGTCCGCGGGATGCTCATCACCGCGCGCGACAAACGCCAGTACGGCAGCGTCGCGTACGCGTTGCGCGCGATTCTCGCCGTGCAGCAGGACGCGCTCGTCGATGGGGTGAAGCTCGCGCCACTGAGTGCAGATGCCGTCGAGGCGTTCAAGGAAGCGATCGACCTCGTCACACTCGCCGCGCTGCAGGATGCGGACAAGGACGCCCGCAAGGCGAATCGCGATCGCATCGAAGCGCCGGTGTTGCGCGCGGCGTGGAAGGACGTCGTCGGCGAAATCAAACCTGCGACCGCGAAGGCCGCGCCGCGCGAGGGCGATTTCACAACGATCAAGGCGATCATCGGCGAGAAGCTCGGCGCCTTCGAGAAGTACAACCAGCTCTCGATGACCGTGTTCCTTCGCAATCTGCAGGTGTACATGGCGCGTCACTTGTGGCCCGAAGATCCGAAAGAGGGTGAGGCGTTCCGGAATCACTTCAATGAAGTGATGATCGCGTGGACCAACGACGTCTATCTCGAAGCGGAAAGGGTCGCGAAGAAGAAAGGCCATTCGGTCATTCGCGTCGACGACGTGCACGACGCGCTGCAGACCTACCAGCCCCATGAGGCCAATCAGTACGAGGACATCATCTATTTCCCGCGTCTCGCGCGAGACGAGCGCGTGGTCATCGAGGCGTACGACCTCGACTCCTTCCGCGATCCCGGCCTGCACTGGTTCTATCTCAGTGAAGTGATCAACGCGCCTGACTTCAAGGGCACCATCGAGCCGGATCCATTTGCCGCAGAACTGCTGACGGAAGGTGCCGCGCAGGAAGGTGTGCTGATCCTCCGCGTCGCCGGCAACATCGCAACGGCGGAAGACAAAGATCGTCTCGAGCTCGCGCATCTCGAGAAGAGCGCCCGTCGCATTCAGGCGCTGCTCGACAAACATGCGGCTGCGCCCGCGGTGAAGAAGACGTCGACGAAGATCGCCTCGGCGAAAGACGTAGAGCGGGCTTCAGCCCGCCCCGGCACATTCTTCACCGACGTCACCGAGACGAGCGGCATCGCCTACGAGCATCGTCTCTCCGACTGGCTCGCGCGCTTGATTCGCGGATACACGGTCGTCGAGAACGGCGCCGTGCGCCTCGCGGTGCCGCCGACGTTCGGCGGGTCGGGTGTGGCGTCCGAGGATGTCGACAACGACGGGGACATGGACGTGCTGCTCCTCGGCGGTGCGGGCAACGCGTTGTATCTGAACGACGGCAAAGGCAAGTTCACCGACATCACGCAAGCATCGGGACTGGCGTGGAAGCGCGCGGACGGAACGGCAGGAGAAGTGCGGCAGCCGATCGTTGCCGACTTCGACAACGATGGATTGCAGGACATCCTCGTCACGTACGTCGACGACGAACACCGTGTCTACCGCAACCTCGGCAACGCCAGATTCGAAGACGTCACCGCGAAATCGAAGCTCGGCGGCAAGGGAATGGTCGGCGGTCCCGCGACGGCGCTCGACTTCGATCGCGACGGACTGCTCGACGTCTTCATCGGCTACTTCGGCGACTACGTTCGCGGCGAGCTGCCGACGCTTTCGCGGCGCAACACCAACGCGCTGCCGGACAAGCTGTTCCGCAACAAGGGGAGCTTCGCCTTCGAAGACGTGAGCGCGGGGAGCGGCATCGAGAACACGGGCTGGGCGCAGTCGGTCGGCCATCTCGACTTCGACGGCGACGGTTGGGAAGACATCCTGGTCGGCAACGACTTCGGCACGAACGGCTGGTATCGCAATCTCGGCAACGGAAAATTTGAAGACGTCTCGTCGAAGATCGGCACGGACAAGCCGAGCTACACGATGAACGTCGGCATCACCGACCTCAATCGCGACAGCCGTCCCGATGTTTACATCAGCAACATCGTGACCATGGACAAGGACGAGAAGTACATCCTGCCGGACACGAAGACGCGCATGAAGTTCAACCCCGCGAAGATGGCCAACATGCGCGTGGTCGAGGCGAACGATCTGTGGGTGTCGAACGGCGACGGCTACGAGCAGTCGAAGAACGTCGGGCGCGGCATGCAGTCGACCGGGTGGGCGTGGGACGCGGACTTCTTCGATTACGACAACGACGGTGACGACGATCTGTACGTCGTGAACGGCATGAATGAGTACGCGGTGTACTCGAGCGTGAACCCGTACCTGCTCGAGAACAAATCGGCGTTCGGCGGCGGAATCCTGCCGGTGGCGGAGAAGGAAGTGCCGGTGTTCTTCGTGAACACGAACGGCAAGTTTCAGGAAGAGACCACGAAGAGCGGCGCGGATCCCGCGGGCAACGCGCGCAGCGTCGCGTATTTCGATGCCGACGCCGACGGCGATCTGGACATGGTCGTGAACAACTTCAACACGCCGGCGATCGTCTATCGCAACAACTCCTCCGGAAATCACTGGCTGAAGCTGCGCCTCACCGGCGATCCGTCGAAGGGCGTCACCCGCGACGCGATCGGCGCGAAGATCACGGTCGACACGCCGTCGCAGAAGGGGATGTGGCGCGAGGTGTTCTCGACGATCGGCTATCTCTCGGTGCACCCGAAGGAACAACACGTCGGCCTCGGCGCGGACACGAAAGCGGACGTGACGATCACCTGGCCGAACGGCGAGAAGCAGACGGTGAAGGGATTGCGCGCGGATCGGACGTATCACGTGGTGCAGGGACAAGGCGTGCAGTGATCGCGGCCCTGGTTCTCCTGTGGAGTGCGGCGGCAGCGCCGCCGCTTTCCTATCGCGCGAATACGAAAGCGGAGGCGTTGCCTCCGCACTCCATAAACCGGCTCGCGGAGTCGAAGTCGCGGTACTTGTTGCAGCACGCAAACAATCCCGTCGACTGGTTCCCGTGGTCCGAGGAAGCCTTCGCTCTCGCCAAGAAAACCAACCGCCCCATCTTTCTCTCCATCGGCTACTCCACCTGCCACTGGTGTCACGTCATGGAGAAGGAGTCCTTCTCCGATCCCGAGATCGCGAAGCTGATGAACACTGCATTTGTGTCGATCAAGGTCGATCGCGAGGAGCGTCCCGATCTCGACAGCGTGTACCTCGCCGTCACGCGTGCGCTGACGGGTGACGCGGGGTGGCCGAACAACGTCATCCTCACGCCGGACGGCAAACCGTTTTTCGCGGCGGCGTACATTCCGAAGGAGAAGTTCCGCGTGCTGATCCCGCGGATCTCGTCGATGTGGCTCGAGCAGCGCGAGCGCGTCGTCGCGAACGCGGAGATGGTGACGCGCACGTTGCAATCCGCGCCGGTCGCGGGGGATGCGCTCGGTGCGGACGTGCTCACGAAAGGCTATCGCCAGCTCGCGTCGCGCTTCGACGCGACCAACGGCGGCTTCCTCCCCGAGCCGAAGTTCCCGACGCCGCATCACCTGATGTTCCTGCTCCGCTACTGGCATCGCACGAAAGATCCGAAGGCGCTGGAGATGGTCGAGACGACGCTCCGCGCGATGCGCCGCGGGCCGCTGTGGGACGCGCGAAACTCCGGCTTTCATCGCTACTCCACGAACGCCGACTGGAGCGAGCCGCACTACGAGAAGATGCTCTACGACCAGGCGCTGCACGCGCTCGCGTACCTCGAGGCCTATCAGGCCACGGGCAAGGCCGAGTACGCGAGCACCGCGCGCGCGATCTTCACTTACGTCCTGCGCGATCTGCGCTCGCCGTCCGGTGCGTTCTTCGCCGCGATGGACTCCGCGGGCCGCGACGAGAAGCTCATCGCCGACTGGAACGGTCTGATGATCGCCGCACTCGCGTACGGCGCCAATGTGCTCGACGAGCCGAAGTACGCGGAGGCCGCCACGCGCGCGGCGGACGCGATCGTCGCGAAACGGCGTCGGTATCTCGACGACTACGCGTTCCTGGTCTGGGGCTTGCTGAATCTCTACGAGGCGACGTTCGACATCCGCCACCTCGAGACCGCGATCGCGCTGAACGACGAGGCCACGCGCCTGTTTCGCGACGCATCCGGTCGTTTCTACATCACGCCCTCGGACGCCGCGCCGCTGCTCGTGCGTCCGCGCGAGGTCGGCGACGGCGCGATTCCGTCCGGCAACTCCGTGCAGCTCATGAATCTCGTGCGCCTCTCGCGCATCACCGCGAACGAGTCGTACGAAAAGCAAACGCAGGAGCTATTGCGAGCCGCGAGCGACGGAGTCTCGCTCGCCCCCTCGGCATCCACGCACCTGCTGAGCGCTCTCGATTTCTCGCTCGGCCCGTCGTTCGAGATCGTGCTCTCGGGCGCGGATGTCTCCGCGATGCGGCGCGCGGTGTTCGCGAAGTTCGTCCCGAACAAGGTTGTGGTTCATCGACCGGTTGTTGCGTCCGCGATCACGCGCATCGCGCCTTACACCGAGGAGCAGCGGGCGATCGGGAAGAAGGCGACGGCGTATGTTTGCACGAATTACGCGTGCAAGTTGCCGACGACGGATCCTGCGAAAATATGGAGTGCGGAGGCAGCGCCTCCGCTTTCGAATTCACGCGAATAGAAAGCGGAGGCGCTGCCTCCGCACTCCACATTACTTCCTGACCGCGCGGCGTCTTCCCGGCGCCTGCTCGCTCTTCCACGCTCGCAGCAGAATTCGCAAGGCCTCCGGCGACTGCGTCGGCGCCGGCTGCCCCAACTGATCGCGCGTGTTCACACCATGACACGCGCTGCACACGCGCACCTCGCCGGGCTGGAACGTCAGCCAATACCGTTCGCGCACCACCGGCACGCCCGCTGAGTCGGTCGTCTGCCACGACATCGCGCGGGCCGCGGGCACAAACGCGGCCATCGAGCCGTCCGGGGCGATGTTCGTGGAGGAATGTGCGCGGGCGAGCACGCGCCGGCCCGGACGCGGCGACAAGACTCCGCCGATTCCGCGCAGCTGCTGCGCCTCGAAAAACTGCATGTGCGCGACCTCGTACGACTTCCCCGCGAGCGGCGCCTGCTGTCCCGCGACGCGCAGGTTGTACGGCTGCTGCTTGTCCGCGTCATCGCGGCGCGTCACATTGCGGCTGACCACCACCGCGAGATTCTTCTTCTTCAGATCGCTCTTGAACGCGTCGACGTTTACGCCTTCCTCGCGGAACACGCGCGCCTCCGGCTCCTCCAGCGGCGTCGTGCGCGCGGTAGGCCGCGGACGCGCGCGCACTTCCACCGGCGTCAGCTCCCACAGCGGACCGTTGTGCGTCACCAGCACGTCCGGGCTCCAGTACGACACGTTCACGCTGGTTCCCGGCGTCAGCGTCTCGAGGGCGAGCGACTTGATCCGGAAGTCGTGCACCACGAGCAGCGATCCGTTCGCGAGCGGTAGCGGATCGCGATAGCGGTCCGTGTCGGCCGGCGTCACGTACGACACCTCGATCTCGTCTGCCGGTTTGCCGAGCTCCGCCTCGAGTCGCACGATCCGTCCTGATGCGTGCGTGTCGAACTCCGGCGCGTCCGTGCCGAAGTAGCGGCCGGGACGCGTCGGGTCTTCCTTGATCTGAAACATGTTCAGCAGGTTGTTGTCGCCGTTGCCGATGAACTCCTCGAGCGCGTCGTCGTCGTTCATGCTGCGGTTGAAATACGAATGCAGCTCGTGACGCCCGATGTGATTGAGCGTCTCCTCCGACGTCCCGTCCTCGTTGATCTCCCACGGGAAGAAGTGATTGATGCTCAGTCCCTCGAGGTTCGTTCCCGCGAGGAGATCCGTGCGCGAGCTGCGCGGCTCGGGAAAGACTTCCACGCGCTGATCGAGTCTCGCGGCGTTCGCGCTTTCGTCCGAGTAGTCGAACGTGCCGTATCCGTTTGCGGCGTCATCGGCCTGCTGATCGCGCTGCAGATGGTCCCAGCGCGTGAAGACGACGCGCCCGAAGCTGTCGACGGACGGCGAGAACACGCCCGACGGTGAGTGATTCAGGATTCGCAGCTCGCCGGTGAGCTCGTTCAGGCTCCACAAGCCCGTGACCGTCGGCGCTTCCTCGTATTCGTCGAGCTGCGGATAGAGATGACGCGCGCCATTGCGCGGCCGGTCGGACGTGAACAGGATGCGGTCGTCCGTCGCGTAGATCGGACTGACGTTGTTGTAATTCGAGGGCTGGTTCGCGATCTTGCGGATCACCGGCGTCTGGTCTTTGCCCAGGCCGGTGATCTCGTAGATCTGCCAGTAATACTCGTTCCACTGATACTGCTCCGGCGCGCCGATGACCATCGAGAAGAGCGCCTTCGTGCCGCTCCAGTGCACCGACGGCTCGCGCACCGCGATCGCGGTCGCTCCCTGCCGCCCTTCCATTCCGAAGCCCGCCGCGCGGGTCAGGTTTTTCAGCGATCCGTCCGGATAGCGGATCCACAGATCGCCGCCGCGCGGCACGGAGTCGACCTGGCCGGAGTGATTGCCGAACGTCGAGCCGATGGTGGTGAAGTCCCCGTCCATCGGCACCTGGGTGACGAACAGGATCGGATTCGTAGTCGCGACCGCGAAGAGGATGACGGACAGCAGTTTCATTTCGCTGCAATATGAGCCGTTTCTCTCACGCCCAACGTGATCCGGAGCACATGTGGAGTGCGGAGGCAACGCCTCCGCTTTCCGATTCGCGTGAATTCGAAAGCGGAGGCGCTGCCTCCGCACTCCATAGGGTTACACTGACCGCTCAACTCTCATGAACCTTCCCTCCTCCCTGGGGAAATACCGTCTTCTCGACCGCATCGGCGCGGGCGCGATGGGGGAGGTCTACCGCGCGCACGACTCCGTGCTCGACCGTCCCGTCGCGCTCAAGATCATCATGGGCGGCGACGAAGAGCGTCGCCAACGCTTCCGCCGCGAGGCCCAGTCGGCCGCGCGGCTCACGCATCCGAACATCGTCGTCGTCCACGACTTCGGCGAAGACTCCGGCCGCTTCTTCATGGCCATGGAGTTGCTCGAGGGCACGGACCTCAAGGTCGCGATCGCGCGCAATCTCCTTCCCGACCTGCGCGCGCGCATCGCGGTGATGGAGCAGGTCTGCGACGCGGTGACTTTCGCGCACGCGACGAACATCGTCCATCGCGATCTCAAGCCGGCGAACATCTTCGTGCTGCCGAACGGGCAGGTGAAGATCCTCGACTTCGGCCTGGCGCGCGTCGGCCAGTCCAGCATGACCGGCACGGGCATGGTCCTCGGCACGCCGAACTACATGTCGCCCGAACAGATCAAAGGCCAGCGCGTCGACGCGCGCTCCGACGTCTTCGCGCTCGGTGCCGTTTTCTACGAGCTCCTCTCCGGCCACCGCGCGTTCGAAGGAGAGTCGCTGCACGCCGTGCTCTACAAGGTCGTGCAACACGAGCCCGAGTCCCTGCGCACGCTCGCGCCGGCGGTTCCCGCCTCGGTGTGCGACATCGTCTCGCGCGCTCTGGCGAAAGATCCGGCGCAGCGGTTCCAGGGGGTGGCCGGCATGCGCGACGCGTTCCGCGCCGCGCGCGGAGGCGCGGGCCTTCCGGACGTGAGTCTCGTGTCGACGAAGCGCGTCGCCGACGTGACTACGCTGGATGGTCAGACGATGATCTCGCCCTCGATGGAGATGGTCGAGGTGCCGGTCACCTTCGCAGGCGAGATGGGCAGCGACATCACCGTCACCGCCGCCGCGGGTCGCACGATTCTCGAGATCTCGCTCGAGAACGAGATCGCCCACGCGCACGCGTGCGGCGGCAATGCGCGTTGCTCGACGTGCCGCGTCTCCGTGCTGTCCGGCCAGCAGAATCTCTCGCCCCGAAACTCCGACGAAACGAATCTCGCCAAGCGCCTCGGCTTTCCCGACGACGTCCGCCTCGCGTGCCAGACACGCGTCGGCGGCGCGGTGCGCCTGCGCCGTCTCATCCGCGACGACGACGACGTGAGCATGATCCGCAGCGACAGCGGCGGCGCGGTGCGCGCGGTGGGACGCGAGGTGCCGCTGGCGGTGCTACACGCTTCGACGCGCGAGACCACGACGCTGTTCCGCAAGCAGCTCGCGCACGACGTCGTGCACATCCTCAATCGCTACTACGCGCAGGTCGGCGACGCCATCTTCGCCAACGGCGGCCAGATCGCGCGTTACGACGGCACGACCATGGTCGCGCTGTTCGGTCTGGACATGGACGACGCGCGCGCGAAGTGTACGAGCGCCCTGAGAGCCGCGCTGCGGATGCAGAAGCGGATGGATCTGTTCAATCAATACCTCGCCGAGCATTTCGGCGTCTCCATGACCCTCGACCTCGGCCTGCATTACGGCCGCATGGTCGCCGGCCACCTCGGCCATCCCGACAACGCGCGCATGACCGCGGTGGGCGAGCCGGCCGCGATCGCGCAGAACGTCGCGGCGGAGAACCAGCTTCACGGAACGCGCATCCTCGCGACCGAGGAGCTGATCAACATCGTGGAAGGCCAGGTGCAGACGGGAGTGGTGGCTCACGGCGACAAGCACACGCTCCACGAGGTCGTCGACTTCGCCAAGCCGGACGTGCATTACCTCGTGCAGACGACCTTCGAGCTCGTCGCCGCGCGCAAGGAAGAAGCGGCGGCAATCTTCTACACCAAACTCTTCGAGCTCGCGCCGCAGGTACGCCCGCTCTTCGCGAAGACCGACATCCGCGTGCAGGGCCAGATGCTGATGAACATGATCGCCGCGGCCGTCCGCGGCCTCGACCGCATCGAAGAGCTCCGCCCCGTCCTCGTCGACCTCGGCAAACGCCACGCCGCCTACGGAACGGAGATCCCGCATTACGCGGTAGTCGAGGCGTGTCTGCTATACACCGTTGAGACGCTCTCCGGCGACGCGTTCAATCTCGACGTGAAGCTGGCCTGGACGGAGATCTACAACTTCATCGCGGGGACGATGATCGAAGCCAGCGCGTAATGTGGAGTGCGGCGACGGCGAGTCGCCGCTTTGGATTGTCGCAGCGTCGAGCTGCGACTCCCGCCCGCTCGGCGCAAAAGCTAAGCTGCGCGGCCAAGGCCGGCGGGTCGAAGTCGCCATCGCGCTTGCGACAAACAGCCGGCTCGGCCGGCGGGCCGAAGCCGGGCCGCACCAGCTTCAGAAGTTAGACGGTGCCCGCCGGCACGCTTGATTCGAGCACGTTTTCCTCCGTCCACTTAGCCTCGCGCCAACCACGCATTGCGTACTGCTGCAGTGTCGCAAGAACGAGCGTCGATCCAAAGAAAGTTGGCTCCATCCAATTCTCGAAGTATTCTTCCGCGGCTTCGTCAAGGCTAGCACTCGCGAGCGGGTGCAGAAGAGGTGCGCTTCCGTGAGCGAACTTGTTGCGGGCCGTCGAAAAGCGCTCGATCTCTTTCTTGACATACTGCTCGTCAGGTGGAGCCCCGCACAACGACCTGACACGTGCCAGCGTTGCGGTTCGAGCAGCTTGACGTATGTCAAGCACAGACTCAAGGCACTGCGCGACCCATACTAGAGTGCTGGGCTCTTCGGCGGACATATCCGCCACGTGAAGAATACTAAACACGGCACGCGATATGCGGTTCGTTGCCACCTGCTTCACGTCGAGCCCCAGCCCTGTGTACCAGCGCCATACACGATCCAACGGAATGAAATCAATATCCGGCCAGCCGTTGCGGATTGCTGTGATCCATGCTTCCTCGAAGAAAAGGCCGTGCAGCGAAAAGCTGCCCCGCGCGACACCATCACCCATGATGGCGACTTCGGCAGCGCTAAAGGCACTTGGTGCCGCGAGATTCACCACGAAGAACACCTCGTAAAGGAATAGCCGGAGTAGATCGAACTGGGTAAGTTCTGGTGTGGCTCGAGAGGGAGTGCGAATAGAGCAGGCGACATTAACCTTGACGCTGCCTGCGAATCGTAATGCTCGATCTTGCTGCACCTTTGACAACTTCAACCATTCGCGAACCGTATATTTCGCGTGGCGCCTTTTCTCCCGCGCCAATCTGCGCCAGTCGATAGAGAAGTCATAAGACGTGCCATCCAACTCGTAACGTCGTCTGCTGAGAACGTCCGGTACAGCATCCCAGACCGCTAGGTGTGCCGGGTTGAAGATCTCATCCTCATCGCTGTGCGTGCGCCCCAAGCCTCTAAACGTGACGACTGCATTGCTGGTGACTGATGCCATGGCAGAGATTCTAACCTCGCGAAGTGATAGCTGTTCTCGCGTCCACCTAACTTGCGACGCGCTCTTAGTCCACGCAGCACGGGGACGTCATCGCGCTTTGCCATGTAGCGATGGAGCTCGACGCTGCCGCGATGGACAGCGGCAACTAATCGTTGCCGCACTCCACATCGGACCCGTCGCGACAAATCCCTCGATCTCTCCACCAGCAACTCGCTCATCGCCACCGCGAACTTCGCGTGCAACTGCGGCTCGAAGGCGAGTGCCTCGGAGAGCGTTCGTTTGTCCCACGCGCGGACGATCGTCTCCTCATCCGTTGCGCGCACCGAGGTGCTGCGCGGGGAGTCGTCGATGAAGGAGACCTCGCCGAGGACGTCGCCGGGCCGACGGTTGCGAACACGCGTTGCTCGCCGTCGTCGATGCCGATCACCTCGAGATGCCCGTCTTCGATCGCGAACAACGTCGAGTCGATCTCCCCCGCACAGATCAGGAAGACTCCCTCGGCGAGGCGCTTCATCTCGCCGATCTGCTCGATCCGATCCCGCTCCTCTTCCGTGCAGTTGACAGTTGGCAATTTTGCACGAGAGAAGCCATCGAGCTCCTGCCAACGGCAACCGCGGACTGCCGACTTGTCCTCTCTTTCTGACTACGGACGGCGAAACGTTTTGACCTCATCCTTCACTACCGCTGCAAGGAGGAAAGGTCATGCGATATCGTCTTGTGATCGTTGTAGGGATTGTCGTTGCCGCCGCGACGGCGCTTTCGGCTCAACCGGTGTATCAGCTGCACGACAACGGCAATATCTGGGTTTCCAGCGGTGTGCCGTGCAGCGGCGTCTCGTGTCCGGGATGGCACTTGCTGGGCAACAATCCAGGCACCGTGGAGATCACCGCCGCTGGGGTGCCGGCCGGCGGGTTTGACTCCACCAAGGCGTCCCCCGACGCGCCGCCGCTCTATCAGCGACGCGCCGACGGGACGATCTTGTTCTACACCGGCACGCCGTGCAACGGCAGGTCGTGCACGGGGTGGCAGATGATCGACAAAAACCCACTGACCGTGTCGATCGTCGCCGCCGGCACACCCATCGGCACTCCGCCCCCCACACACCTCTACAAGCGCCACAGTGACGGCGCGATCTGGAGCTATACCGGGAAGCCGTGTGTCGGAGAGTCGTGTCCGGGGTGGCAGCAGCTGGACAACAACAACCGCACCGTGGAGATCGCCGCTGCCGGGGAAGAGCTCTACCAGCGCCGTGGCGACGGGAAGATCTTGCGTTACAAGGGGACGCCGTGCAGCAGCCCCACATCGTGCCCGGAGTGGGAGTTGCTGGACAGCAATTCAAGCGCCCTCGAGATCACCGCTCACATGGTCGGCAACCGCGTGGAGCTCTATCAGCGTCAAGTCGAGAAGATCCTGCGCTACAGAAGCACGGGGTGGGAGCTGCTCGACAACAACACGCGCACGATCTCCATCGTCGCCGGCGAATTTCTGTACCAGCTGCGCAACGACGGCGAGATCTTGTTCTACAACGGTCCGGCGGGATGGCAGCTCCTCGACAAGAACACGCGCAACCGTCAGATCGCCGCCGGCCCCCGATCGTTGTACAAGCTCCAAGACGACGGTGCGGTCTTGCGCTACACCGGTCCGCAGTGCGAGGCCGGATCGTGTTGGCAGCTCCTCGACACCAATCCGAAGAGAACGCTCGTCAGCTCACGAAACTGAGGGAATGTGGAGTGCGGAGGCAACGCCTCCGCTTTTCTATTCGCGCGGATTTGAAAGCGGAGGCGCTGCCTCCGCACTCCACATCAGACCCTGCGACTCACATCCCGCAGGCGCTCCACCAGCAACTCGCTCATCGCCACCGCGAACTTCGCGAGCAGCTGTGGCTCGAACGCGAGTGCCTCGGAGAGCGTGCGTTTGTCCCACGCGCGGACGACCGTCTCCTCATCCGTTGCGCGCACCGAGGTGCTGCGAGGGGAGTCGTCGATGAAGGAGACTTCGCCGAGGACGTCGCCGGGGCCGACGGTGGCGAAGACGCGCTGCTCGCCGTCGTCGATGCCGATCACCTCGAGGTGCCCGTCTTCGATCGCAAACAGCGTCGAGTCGATCTCGCCCGCGCGAATCAGAAACGCTCCCTCGGCGAGTCGCTTCATCTCGCCGATCTGCTCGATCCGATCCCGCTCCTCTTCCGTGAAATAGCGGAACAACGGGTGATCGGACTCCATCGAAAATATCTTGTTCATTCGACCGTCCAGTTGTTCCTCGAGTCGAGAACCGCTCTCTTCGAGAACGTGTCGTCAAAAGGCACTTCGATCTCGTTCGTGATTTGCTCGAGGTCGAGTACCTGGCCATTGTCGATGTTACCGGCCGTGAGCCAGTACTGCGGGTGCGGAGTGAATACCAGGTTCATGTTCGGTTGCGCCGGGACCACATACGTGCCCGAGTTGGACATGCCGATTCCGACGGCCGCGGTGTTGACAGGAATCGCGGAGAGCTCACGAATGTAGAGCGAGCCCATTTGGGGGCTTCCGAGCGCGGGTCCCGGAATGAACGTGAACGCACCGTTGCGGTAGTCGAACTGGATCTGGTTCGAGCCGAGACTGTTCGGATTCGCGGGAAGGGTCTGCTGCGCTCGGAACGGAACGCCGGGCTTGAGCGACCCGGTCTGTCCCCACACGAAGCTGTAATCAATGGTCCATTGGAAGGTGACGGAAGTGCCCGGCCACGTGGGCGCGACCAGCCACGCCAGAGACAGAGCGTTCGGCACGTCGAGATCGGATCCCTTTTGATAAACACAAAAATCCTGGTACTGCGTCGAATTGTTCGTCACGGTCAGCTGGCATTCATTGGACATCGCAACTCCATAGACGGTTGGCGGTTGACGGTTGGCGGTTGGCGGGGGAGACCGTAGCACATCGTTCTCTCGCCAACCGCCAACTGCCAACCGCCAACCAATTCAGCTCCACGACAATCGCCATTCGCAGAACGCCGCGCCCTTCGCGCAGCACTGCGTCTGGTCGACCTTGATGTTCTTCACCCCGGTGATCTCCGCCATCCGCTCGATCCAGCCCGTCACGCGCGCGCAGCCCACCGCCTCGAACGGAAAATCCAGGACGCGAATGCGTGCGCTCGTGTCGGTCTGCTCGTCGACGCGCATCTCGCCGCGGTTGTAGAGCGAGCTCCACATGTGCGACGCCTTGCCCAGCAGCGCGGGCGGCGTGAGCACGAGCGCGATGAAGCGGTAGATCCCTTTCACCGCGTCGCTTGCGCCTTCGCGGCCCGCGCGGCGCGCGAACGATTCCAGCGGCTCCTTCTTCACGCGCGCCGCCTCCTCGGTCAGTCGATTCAGCAGATACACCGGGATCGTTTCCGTGGCGAGGATCGGCTTGCGGAAGCGCGCGGCGACGTCGACTGGGAACGCGTCGAGCACCTGTTCGCGCTCCGCCGGCGTCAATTCGGCGTCGAAGAATTTCTGCAGACTGCGAACCGGAGACCCTTTGACCGTGACGCTCTCGTCCACCATCGAAGTTGCCTCGAGCGGCGCCGAGTATAATCCGCTTTCTTCACCTTGCCCCTCAGGAGGACTGATGCAGGATCCCACCCCCGGCAGCACCGCGGCTGAAGGTGCCGCCGCGATTTCCGTCGCCGAAGACAGCAACCGGCCGCTGGTCGGCAGGAAAGACAAGCTCGAAGAGGATTGCGTCAACACGATCCGCTTCCTCGCCGTCGACGCCGTCGAGAAGGCGAAGTCGGGACATCCCGGAACGCCGATGGGCATGGCCGACATGGCCTTCGTCCTCTGGACCGAGTTCCTGCGCCACGATCCGCTCGAGCCGCACTGGCAGAATCGCGACCGCTTCATCCTCTCCGCCGGCCACGCGTCGATGCTTCTCTATTCGCTCCTCCATCTCACCGGCCATCCGGACATGACCATGGAGGAGTTGAAGAACTTCCGGCAGTGGGGCTCGCGCACCGCGGGCCATCCCGAATACGGCCACGCGAGCGGAATCGAAGTCACGACCGGCCCCCTCGGACAGGGATTCGCGAACGGCGTGGGCATGGCGCTCGCGTCGAAGATGCTCGCCGCGCGCTTCGTTACCGCCGAGGAGCCTTTCCGTCCCGTCGATCACTACATCTACTCGATCTGCTCCGACGGCGATCTGATGGAAGGCATCAGTTCCGAGGCTGCGTCGATCGCGGGGCACCTCGGGCTGGGGAACATCATCTACTTCTACGACGACAACAACATCTCCATCGAAGGGGAGACGCGCCTCGCGTTCTCCGACGATACGAAGAAGCGCTTCGAGGGGATGGGCTGGCACGTGCTGTCGATCGACGGACACGATCGCGCCGCGATCCGCAAGGCGATCCGCAGAGCGCAGAAGGAAACGACGCGGCCGACGCTCATCGTCGCGAAGACGGTCATCGGCTGGGGCAGTCCGAAGTACCACGGCACCGCCCGCGCGCACGGCGAGCCTCTCGGCGCGGACGAAGTGAAAGCGACGAAGGCAGCGCTGGGATGGCCGCAGGAGCCGACGTTCTTCGTCCCGCCCGAGGTGCGCGAGGAGTTCTTGCGCAAGACGAAGAAGCTCGCGCGCGACCGCAAGCGCTGGGACAAGGAGATGACCGCGTGGCGCGTGCGGCATCCGGAGCTCGCGGAGGAATGGGACCGCTACTGGGCGCACTGGCTGCCGGACGGATTCGAGAGCGTGCTGCTCGAAGGCGCGAAGACCGACAAGCCGGTCGCGACGCGCGCGCTATCGGGCCAGGTGATCCAGAAGATGGCCACGATCGCGCCGTTCGTCGTCGGCGGCTCCGCGGATCTCGCGCCGTCGACGAATACGCTGATCAAGGACGCGGGCAACGTCGAGCGGCCGAAGGGAGCGGAGAACGTGCCGCCGTCGCTCGAACAATTCCGCGGCCGCAATCTGCATTTCGGCATCCGCGAGCACGCGATGGGCGCGATCGTGAACGGGATGACGCTGTACGGCGCGTTCCGCAGCTACGGTGCGACGTTCCTGATCTTCTCCGATTACATGCGTCCGTCGGTGCGTCTCGCGGCGCTAATGAAGGTGCCGTCGATCTTCGTCTACACGCACGACTCGGTCTTCCTCGGCGAAGACGGTCCGACGCACCAGCCGGTCGAGCATCTCTGGTCGCTGCGCCTGATCCCGAACCTCATGCTCTTCCGCCCGGCGGACAGCGCGGAGGTGGCGATGGCGTGGGTGCACGCACTGAAGGCGAAGGATCATCCGACGCTGATCGTGCTGACGCGCCAGAAGCTCGACATCATCGAGCGCCCGCTCGACTTCGATCCGCAGCGCATTCTGCGCGGCGCGTACGTGCTCGACGGCTTCACCGAGGGCGACGTGACGATCATCGCGACGGGCTCCGAGGTGCCGCTTGCGGTGAGTGCGGCGAAACTGCTGGGGAATGTGCGCGTGGTCTCCGCGCCGTCGCTCAGTCTCTTCGATCAGCAGCCGATGGAGTACCAGAACGAGGTGCTCGGCGACCGGAACAAGCTGGTGTGCATCGAAGCCGGCCGCACCGACGGCTGGCACAAGTACGCCGATCGCGGCGCGCTGCTCATCGGCGTCGACCACTTCGGGGCGAGCGCGCCGTACGAGCGGATCGCGGAGGAGTGGGGGTTCACGCCGGACAAGGTGGCGGAGCGCATCCGCGCCTGGAGAGGATGAGCAACGCTCAGCCGCCTGTACGGAGCGCCGGCATCCTGCCGGCCGGTCCGCCGCCTTCCAGGCGGCCGGCAAGATGCCGGCGGACCGGCCGGCTGGAAGCCGGCGCTCCAACTGGCAACTGGCGACGGGCAACGGGTCACGGGCAACGCTTCAACACAACGCTATTCGTCCCCCGTCCGCACCATCGCACTCCAATCGCCCTCCCGATCCCGCGTGACCTCCACCTGCCAGGGCTGGCAGCACACCGGACAGTCCTGCACATACGACTGCCTGCTCGAGCCGCTGTCGTCGACGTCGAGCTCCGCGGACTCGCCGCAGTAGGGACAGGTGATGGCGATGAATTCCGTCACTGGCTCGCAGCTTTCAAGGGTGTCCTGGCGAAGGTTGGAACCACGGGCAGAGCCGCGCACTACGTGTTGGCGCAAACTCGACAGAAACCCGACAAACCCGCCACGCCACCTCGGCGGAAGCCAACCCGCCACAAACCCGACAAACCCGACACGAAACAGAAGGCTCCGCGGAAAGCCAAGCGTGGGAGAAAATCCTGACTACCGCTTCCTGACCACCACATCCTGTGCCGCGCGCGCGACCGGCCGGTCCGCCGCCTTCCAGGCGGCCGGCAAGATGCCGGCGGACCGGCCGGCTGGAAGCCGGCGCTCCAACTGGCGACGGGCAACGGGTCACGGGCAACGCAACGCTATTCGTCCCCCGTCCGCACCATCGCGCTCCAATCGCCTTCGCGATCCCGCGTGACCTCCACCTGCCAGGGCTGGCAGCACACCGGGCAGTCCTGCACATACGACTGCCGGCTCGAGCTGCTGTCGTCGACGTCGAGCTCGGCGGACTCGCCGCAGTAGGGACAGGTGATGGCGATGAATTCCGTCACTTGCTCGCAGCCTTCGGGGACTGAATGAAGTAGCCGTCCTGGAAGATGATGTCGGCGTCGAGACTCTCCGAGAGCTTCGGCTCCGTGATCGACAGATCGAGATGCCGCGCGCTCCACTCGAACCGCTTGTCCGCGCCGGCACTGACGAAGCGGTAATGCTTGCCGTCCCCGACGTAGAGGAACGGCGTGCCCCAGGAGTCGACTTTCGGCACGTCTTTGATGTAAGTCGGCGCGATCAGCGCCTCGAGCTCCTCGAAACTGACGTTCGGATACCCGTTCACGTCGGTTGCCCGCGCTTCGACGGCGGTGGCGAGCGAGCGCATGTCGCTCATCGTCGCCCTCCACGGGTGCTTCGCTGCTTCTTCCCTCTTGAGCTCCTTGTCCGCCGAATTGCCCGCATCGGTGAGGATCCGCGCTCCCTCCGGGCCGATGCTCAGCTCCGGCAGGACTCTCGCGAACTTCTGACCGTGCTTCGTCTTGAAGAATGCGATGAGCTGCCGCAGTTCGTCGGTCGTGAACTGTTTCTCGAAGATCGGCACGTATACCTCGTCGAAATACTTCGCGTAATCGACGCGCGCGAACAGCCGCTCCTTGAATTCGCTCATCTTCTTTTCTTCCGTCCGCCGCATCTCCTCCCAGTCGGCTCGGTATTCCTCCGGAACGTCCTCCGGGCGGCTCGGCGCATTGCCCTCGTTGAAGGCGACTGTGAGCGTCGTCAGAAAACCGCTGAACGACGTCTGCATCAGCGCTTTGGCGTCGATGACCTCGAGCAGCTCGGACACGAGCTGACGTTTTTCCGACCGCTCGTCGGCGACGGCGGCGGAAGCGATGAAGAGTGCGAGAAGAAGGAAGAGTGCGCGTTTCACGGCTTGCATGATATTTGGACGCGGGCGGGAACGATTCCGTAACTCATGAAACGTTTTGAGCGCTACGTCGCCATCGGCGACAGTACGAGCGAGGGGCTGGACGATCCGGACGGCCGCGGCGGCTATCGCGGCTGGGCGAATCGTCTCGCGGAGCGTCTGGCCGCGGAGCAGGGGAGCGTGCTGTACGCGAACCTCGCCATCCGCGGTCGCACGACGCGGCAGATCCGCGAGCAGCAACTCGAGCGCGCGGTGGCGATGCGTCCCGATCTCGCGACGGTCGTCGCCGGCACGAACGACGTGCTGCGCCGCCGCTTCGATCCGATGACCTTCGGCGCGGACCTGGAGGCGATGCAGCAGGCGCTCGTGAACGTCGGCGCAACCGTGCTCACGTTCACGCTGCCCGACCTCACGCCGGTGATGCCGTTCGCCCGCGTCCTCGGCAATCGCGTCGCGCAACTCAACGAAGCGATTCGCGGCGCGTGCGCGCGCAGCGGCGCGATCCTTTGCGACTTCGCGGCGCATTCCGTCTCCTCCGATCCTCGGCTCTGGTCCGACGATCGACTGCACGCGAACTCCGTCGGCCACGCGCGCATCGCCGAGGCGCTCGCGTTTCACGTCGGGTTACCGGGGACGAGCGACGCGTGGAAGGAGCCACTGCCCGATCGTCCGCCCGCGACGTTCGGCGACTTCGTGCGCGCGGAGCTCGGATGGACGCGGCGACACCTCCTGCCGTGGATGTGGCGTCACCTGCAAGGGCGTTCGTCGGGGGATGGGGTAAGGGAGAAGTTCCCGGAACTGACGAGGATTACGTAGGGCGCGGCTTCATTCCGCCCTTCCCGGGGAGGCGGGCTAAAGCCGCGCCCTACGTTTTCCGCAGCCAGCGCTCCAAGGCCTCCGCCTCTTCCTCGACCGCCTTCTTCGTCGCGCGATCGAGCTTGACGAATGGTTCGAGCTCGAGCTTCTTCCCCTTCTTCGGCTCGCACCACGAGCCGGCGACGAATCCGTCGACGAGGAACGTGCCGAGGATGCGGAGGTTCTTCGTCACGACGCGTGGGCGGTGCTCGTCCGAGATGATGCGCGTGCGGTCGGCGTGCGCGAGGAGGAGGTTGTCGAACTCCGGAACGAAGCGCACCGGCGCGGGCGTGTCTTCGTCGGGTCGCGGCGCGTCGGGGAGATCGAACAGCACGCTGTTCTTCTTCTCGCCCGCGAACGTGACGAGCTTCGGACGGAGCTCCTCGAACACCGCCTTCGCCGTGCGCAGGCCCGACCACGTCTGAAAATCGGCAGCCGTTGCGGGACCGAATGCGGCGAGATAGCGCAGCGCGAGCTCGCGTGCATCGGCCGCCGGTGCGACCTTCTTTCCGAGGTACGTTTCGCTGACGGCGAACGCGGCGTTGCTCGCCCAACTCCACGGCGACGCATCCGGCACGAGCACGAGCGGCAGATGCATGCGCACCGTGTACGCAAGAAAACGCTCGTTCTCGTTCGGGAACGTCTCCGCGAGATGCTTGCGCAGCGCGTCGAATGAGCGCGGCTCTTCGTCGAAGAACGTCCGCGCGAGTGCGGTGAGCTTCGCCACATCCTGCTCTCCCGCTCTCGCCGCGCCGGCCTCGAGCACCGGCTGGATCGGCGAGCGCCACGCGAGGAAGTCCTTCGCGGTGAGGAGGTGAATCGTGCCGCGCATCATCGTCGCGCGCACGACCTTCCGCTGCGCAATGACCGCGCGCAGATCCTCGGCGCGGAAATTCTCGATGCGCGTCCAGAGTCCGAGGAACGGCGGCTTCGGGACCTGCGCCTGCATGCCGGCGAGACGCGCGATCGCGTCGAGAGGCGTGACGGACTCGCGGCGCAGCAGCATCTGCCGCGCGAGAGTCGCACGATTCAGCGCACGATTGTTCATCCGTTCCAATTGCATGGCTGGAGCATAATCTGCCGCATGCTTGCTGCGCTGTTGCTCTCGATGGCCCCTTCGATTGTCGGCGATGCGGAAGTCGCGAATGGATTGCGCAACCTCGCGCTGATGCACCAGGTCGCGCTTGGCGTCGAATTGACTCGCGCGTCGGGTCAGGATGCGCCGGAAGACCTGCCGCCCGATGTGTGGGGCACCGCGTTTCGCATCAAAGGCGATCGCATCACGTCGGCGGGCAGCGACCGGAAGTTCGACGAGGGAGAACCGAAGGGCGGACAGTTCGCCGGCACGGAAGGCGACGTCGTGTTCGTGAACGGCGAGGCGTTCCGCTCGAATCGCAACTGGCTTTACGAGCAATCGAAGACGTCTGCGGACGCCGCGGCGGCGCTCGAGGAGCTGCGCGAGGCGGAATTGACCTTCATGCGAATGCGCATGCCGTTGATGCGCAACCTCACGCTCGCGCTCATGACCATCAAGGGGATGGCGCGCGGTGGGATGGATCACGACGCGTGGGGTACGAAACTGCGCGTCGAAGGAACGCGCCTGATCAGCGCCGGCGCGGATCGCAAATTCGATCCCGAGAGCTGGAAGCGCGCCCCGACGACGGACCCGAGCGAGGACATCATCGTGGAGAACGGAGAGGTCATACGCGCGGTCGACGCCGCGGCGGCGGTGCGCGCGGATTCGGGGCGCATCGATCCAATCGAGCAGCCCGTCGATGAGCGGAAGGTCGTCGTCACGGGCGGACCTCGCCGCACCGGCGACGACGTGAGCGAGCCGGTCGTCAAGAAACGAGTCGAGCCGGTTCATCCGGAAGCGTACCGGCGCGCGCGCATCGGCGGCATCGTGATGCTGGAGGTGGTGATCTCGAAGGAAGGCGTCGTCGAGGAGGTGCGTCTCCTCAAGAGCCTCGCGCCCGATCTCGACGCGGCGGCGATGGACGCGGTGCGGCAGTGGACGTTCTCGCCCGGGAAACTCGACGGGAAACCGGTGCCGGTGATCTTCCCTGTCGCGATTGGTTTCATGCTGCACTGATGATCATGCGCACTGCACTCGTTGCGACTCTCCTGCTCACTCTCGCTGCGCGCGCCGACTATCGCGAGTTCGTCGACGTCGCGCCGGACCCGTCGCTGGCGACGAAGCTGCGTCTGGCGGCTGAGGCGACGCTGAAGCAGTATCCGAAACTGAAGGCGGAAGACCTCGCGATCAGCATCGTCGACGTCACGAATCCAACCATCGTCGCGCGCGGCGATTACCAGGGCGACACGCGTTTCTATCCCGCGTCGGTCATCAAGTTGTTCTTCATGGCCGACGTCTACGCGACGCGGAAGCAGAACATCGGCGACGTCGACCGCGCGCTGCGCGAGATGATCGTCGTCTCCGACAACGACGCGACGGCGTACCTCGTCGACATTCTCGCGAACACGGTGCCCGGTCCGCCGCTCCAGGGCCGCGCGCTGAACAAGTACATCGAGCGCCGCCGCGACATCAATCGGCGCTTCCAGAAGCTCGACTACGTCGACAACGTCAGCGCGATGATGAAGCCGTGGAGCTTCGGACCGTACGGCGTCGACCTCCAGGTCCTCGGAACGAACCGCGTGAATCGCAACATGCTCACCGCGAACGCGACGGCGTCGCTGATGTTGTGGATCCAACGCCTGCGCGCGCCGGGCGCGAACGAGATGATGAAGCTTCTCGAGCGCCCGCTCGCTCCCGCGCGCGAAGAAGAGAATCAGGTGAAGGAGTTCATCGGCGCGTCGCTGCCCGAGGGGTCGCGGCTGTGGTCGAAGGCGGGATGGACGAGCGAAGTGCGCCACGACGCCGCGTACATCGAGCTGCCGAGCGGACGAAAGTTGATCCTCGTGATCTTCACGCGCGGGATCGCGGATGACGTGACGCTGATCCCCGCGGTGACGAAAAACGTGCTCGAGGAGCTGTGATTCAGCGGACCGCCGGCGTCCTCGCCGGCTGACGTGCGGGCGTCCCGCCCGCACTCGCACACGCGAGACGCGTGTGCGTCAGCCGCCGAGACGGAGCTGTTGCCCAAATAGACATTAATTAGTATGACTAATTAAGGTTATACTTATCGGCGTAGAGGGACACGCCGATGATGAAGAGGCACAGCGAACCTCAACCACCACTCTTCCACTA
>Ga0075421_100000827_pt1 | contig 34253 bp, 31 predicted proteins | sample SoiMetdeltSBSDD5_FD_75292 | JGI IMG/M metagenome (GOLD analysis project Ga0075421, IMG submission 75292) | Bulk soil microbial communities from a Populus tree surrounding site in Tennessee, USA - Soil MetaG P. deltoides SBSDD5 | ecosystem: Environmental > Terrestrial > Soil > Tree plantation... | reverse complement strand
GCTACCGAGGTCGAGAATGCTCCCGATGGACCGCGGAGGGCGGCTGGCAGGTTGTCGAGGCCGACGTGGCCCCGCTCGATCACCTCGGCCGGATGATGCGCCGGCATCCGCCGGTGGAGGTAGCCGGACTGCCTCGTTTCACCGGCGGCGCGGTGGGCTTCCTGGGTTATGACATCGTCCGGAGCATTGAGTCTCTGCCCGGGCCGCCTCCGGATGACCGTGACCTGCCCGACGCACTGCTGATGGTGGTCGACACGTTGCTCGTATTGGACAATCTCTTCAATCGGGCAACAGTGATCGCCAACGTAGAGGTGCCGCCGGGCACGTCTGCGACAGAGATGCGGCGGCTGTATGAAGACGCCCGGTCACGAATCGAGTGCTGGCTCGAGCGCCTGGCGACACCGGTGTCGGTAACCGCTCTCCAGATCGAGGCGGTGCCGGAGCTACCCCCGACCTCCAGTCCCTACCCCGACGGGCAGTTCCAGCAGGATGTTCGCCGGATCCGGGAGTATATCGCCGCGGGAGACACCTTTCAGACGGTGCTTTCCCGGCGGCTGGACCTCTCTGCACCGGACCCTTTTCTGGCCTACCGCTACCTGCGCGCGCTGAATCCTGCCCCGTACCTGTACTATCTCCACTGCGACGAGATGCACATCATCGGGAGCTCACCGGAGATACTGGTCCGGGTGGAGGACACCGACGTCACGGTCCGACCCATCGCTGGCACCCGGCCTCGCGGTGCTACCCCCGAGGAGGATGTCGCCCTCGCCGAGGAGCTGTCGGCCGACCCCAAGGAGCGCGCCGAACACCTGATGCTGGTCGATTTGGGGCGAAATGATGTGGGGCGGGTGGCCGAATTTGGCAGTGTCCGGCTCACGACCTTCATGGGAATCGAGCGCTACTCCCATGTGATGCATCTGGTCAGCGAAGTTCGTGGGCGGCTTCGGCCCGAGCTGGATGCCATCGCAGCCTTGGCGGCCTGCTTTCCCGCAGGCACCGTTTCCGGTGCACCGAAGGTGCGCGCCATGCAAATCATTGACGAGCTGGAGCCAGTACGCCGGGGGCCCTACGCCGGAGCGGTCGGGTACGTCGGGTGGGGGGCCCGCACCTTGGACACGGCCATCGCCATTCGGACCTGCGTCATCAAGGGGAACCGGGCCTGGATCCAGGCCGGTGCCGGGATAGTAGCGGATTCCGACCCCGAAGCCGAATGGCGGGAGACGGAGGCGAAGGCTCGTGCCGTGCTGATCGCGCTGGCACTCGCGGCAGGGCAGCGGGGCGGCGGGGCAGCGGGGGCGGAATAGATCTTCGGCCGGCGACCGCCCCCCTGCCCTGCTGCCCCTCTGCCCCGCATCTTTCGACCATGCCCTTCCGTCTAGTCAGCTTCTCCGGCGACCAGAGCTTCGAGTTGCCACCCGGACGCAGCTTGCTGGTGGGCCGCGGGATCAGCAGCGACATCGCGATCTACGATCCCACCATCTCCCGGCGCCACGCCGAGCTGACCGTGGGTCCGGATGGGGTGCAGGTCAAGGATCTGGGGAGCTCCAACGGAACCTGCATCAACGGAAGCCGGGTGAGTTCCGGGCGGCTCAATCCCAACGACTCGATCACATTCGGGAAGGTCCTGTTTCAATTAAAGGAACTGAGGACCTCCGGTCCTCCGGCCGGGATAACCCCGGTGGCCTCACTCCCCAGCCCGATCGTGGGCGACACGATCGTTCGCCAGCTGATGGTCAGCGGCGGCGGACCTCCCGGCATCACCAGCCGGGACCGTCCCTCGGGCCATGGGCAGCTGCGGGTGGCCGCTGCAACCGCGGAAGAGCGGCAGGCGAAGAAGCTCTCGCTGCTGCTCGATATCTCTCAGAAGCTCTCCGGCGAGTTCGACCTCGACAAGCTGCTCCGCAATGTGGTGGACACGATGTTCGAGGTGATGGACGTCGATCGGGTCTCCATTCTGCTTCGCAACGAGAGCACCGGTGAGCTGCTGCCGTCGATTTCCCGGAGCCGGCTGGGCGACGCCGCGTTTCAGCAGGTGCCCCGTTCGATCGTCGACAAGGTGATTCGGGAGCGGGTCGCGGTGGTTTCGGACAACACCCGCACCGACAGCAGGTTCAAGGGTCACTCCATCGTGACCCAAAGCGTCCGGAGCGCGATGTGCTCCCCGCTCATGGCTTCGGGAGATCGGATCCTCGGCTTGCTCTACGTGGACAGCGTGACCGCGCCGAACTCGTTCAGCGACGAGGACCTCCAGTTCCTGGTGGCGTTCAGCGGCCTGGTGGCAATCGGAATCCGAAACAGCCGCTACGCCGAGCAGGTACGGCGCGAAGCTCTGGTCCGATCCAACTTCGAGCGCTACTTCGCCCCCAACGTGGCCGCGGAGATCGCCCAGCAGGACACGGCGGTCCCCTTGGGTGGTGAACGCCGTCCCATCACCATCCTCTTCAGCGACATCCGCGGCTTCACCTCGATGGCGGAATCAATGGGACCGGACGCCATCGCTCAGCTCCTGACCGAGTACTTCAGCGAGATGGTGGAGATCATCTTCGAGCACGGCGGGACGCTGGACAAGTTTGTGGGCGACGCCATCATGGCGCTCTGGGGAGCCCCCATCGCCCATGCCGACGATCCCGACCGCGCGCTGCGCGCCGCTGTTGCCATGCAGCTCGGCGTCATGCGCCTGAACGAGCGCTGGGCCATCGCGGGTCGTCCCGAGATCGGGGTCGGGATCGGAATCAATTACGGGGAGGTGTTCGCCGGGAACATCGGAAGTCACCGCCGGCTGGAGTACACCGTCATCGGTGACGCGGTGAACGTGGCCAACCGGCTCTGCTCAGAGGCGGGCCCGGGCGAGATCCTGGTCAGCGAAGCGCTCTGCCGGATGGTCAAGGACCACGCGGACTATGAGTACTTGCCGGCGATGGCGCTTCGGGGGCGGACCAGATCAGTGCAGGTCTATCGGGTGAAGGGAGGCACAACTACTTCCCAAACCGATACTCCCGTCCCGCCTCCCGCATCAGGCTCAAGACCAATCGCACCGGCAGACCCATCACGCTGAAGAAGTCGCCCTCGATTCGCTCGATCAGCGCGGCGCCATAGCCCTGGATCCCGTACGCACCGGCCTTATCCATTGGCTCGCCGGTTGCCACGTAGGCCTGGAGAAAGGCGTCGTCCGCCCGGCGGAAGGTGACGTTGGTAACGTCGGTTGCCTGGTGCACGGACTCGTCTGCCACCAGCGCCACTGAGGTGACCACCTGGTGGGTTCGGCCCTGCAATCGTTGCAGCATGCGCAACGCGTCGGCCGCGTCGGCAGGCTTCTCCAGCACGGCATCGCGTACGACGACCGTCGTGTCCGCCCCCAGCACCAGTTCGCCGGGAACACTGAGCGCCTTTTCCCGGGCCAGTCGCTCCACGTAGTCGACCGGGGTCTCATAGGTGCGCCGCACCTCGGGGATGTTGGGTGGCACCACCTTGACCGGAATACCCAACATCTCGAGCAGCTGCTGCCGGCGTGGGGAGGAGGACGCCAGGGTCAGCTCGGCGACCGTCATGGGGTCCGATCCAGGATGAGAGTGACTGGCCCGTCGTTGTGAATCTCGACCAGCATATCGGCACCAAACTCGCCTGCAGCGACGGTCATGCCCATCCCGCGCAGGGCGTCCAGAAATCGGTCGTACAATGGGATTGCCAGCTCCGGCCTCGCGGCGTCGATGAACGACGGACGCCTTCCCTTGGCGGCGTCGCCGTAGAGAGTGAACTGAGAGATCACCAGAACGGCCCCGCCAACCTCCTCCAGACCCAGGTTCATCTTGCCGGCCGCATCGCTGAAGAGGCGGAGGCCGGCCACCTTTTCGGCCATCCAATCTACCTGCGCAGCGGTATCACCATGGGTGAAGCCGACCAGAATACAGTATCCCCGGTCGATCGCACCGGTGACCCGGCCGGCTACCGTGACGGATGCCTTCCTGACCCGCTGCAGCACCACTCGCATAGGTCGGGATCATACTCGCCCACGGTCGCCAGTCTAGAGTCGCGAGTCGCGGCGCTGCATCAGTAGCCCGGCGAATCGGCAAAGCCTGGGCCGCGTTGCTTTACCTGCCCGACGCTCCAGCCCGGTGAGCTTCCTCACCAATCGGCTCGAATCCAGGGTACGGTGTTGCTCCAGTGCGGCGAGATCGCACCACATGTGAGTCGAAGTTCCCTCTCGAGGAGCCGCCCAGTCGGGAAGAAACCGCTACTGGGCACTGGCCCCCCTCTTGCACTTTCGAGCCTCCACTCTTCTGCGGTTGATCCTACCATCCCGCGCACTCCGCCGGCGGCGGCCGCGTCAGGTGCGTGTTGTCGAGGCATTGCATGCGTAGCTTCGGGTTGTCTCTCAGCGCCGCCCTGGCGTTGGCTCTGCCGGCCTGGGGCCAGGCTCCCCATATCTCTCCGGACGGGGACCCTTCTGTCCGGAGCGATTCCATCTACCGCCTGGCAGTGGACCCGGCCGCCCATCCGGACGAGGCCGTGGTGCTGTTGCTCGATGACGGTGTCGTGCGCTACGAAGCCGATGGGACCGGTTCCAGCACCTATCGCCAGGTGAGCCAGATTCTCGCCGCCGAGGCTGTGGCGGAGTACGCCGAGCATGAGTTCTCTTACTCCCCCGGTCGTCAGCGCCTGACCGTCAACTGGATTCGGGTAGTTCGGCCCGACGGCACCATCATCAGCGACACCCCGGGCCAGGTTCAGGACGCGGACCTACCCGCCAGTTTGACCGATCCGGTCTACAGCGACCTGAAAGTCCGACGTTATTCGCTCCGCGGGGTCGAGCCGGGAACCATCGTGGATTGGAGTTATACCCTCGACGAGTTGGAGCCGGTCCTGCCGGGCGACTTCTCGACCAGCTGGAGCGTCCATACCGGGCGCTTCACCCGCCGCTCCCGTTTCCTGGTAGACCTTCCCGCCACCCTCCGGCCCCACCTGCTGGAACGAAATCTGGACTTCCGCCGGCGGGAGACCGTCCACCAGGGGCGACGGACCTACATCTGGGCCAGGGCCGAGGTGCCCGTGGTTGAGGCCGAAGACTTCATGGCGGACTCCAATGGTGTGTTCATGAGCATCGGCCTGGCCGCGCCGATCACCTGGGAGTCGATCGGAGCCTGGTATGCCGGCCTGGCCAATGACCGATACGTTGTCGCACCCGAAGTCCGCAATCGAGTGCGGCACCTGCTGGCCGGCACCCAAACTCCCGAAGACACCCTGCGAGCGGTGCAGCGTTGGGTGGCCCAGGACATCCGCTACGTGTCCGTGGCCCTGGGCATGGGAGGGTATCAGCCACGACCCCCCTCGGAAGTCGTGGCATCAGGCTATGGCGACTGCAAGGATAAGGCAACGCTGTTCATAGCCGTCCTCCGCTCTCTGGGGTTCCGGGCGCACCCCGTTCTGCTCAACAGCGGGGACCGGGTGGATCCCAGGCTGCCCTCCCTGGGACAGTTCAACCATGCCATCGCCGTGGTCGAGCGCTCGGAGGGCCGGGTCTACGTGGACCTCACCGCTGACCTGGTGCCGTACGGCGAGCTACCGGAATCGGACCAGGGTCAGTTTGGCCTGATCGTGTACTCGGACAGCACGTCGGAGCAGGTGACCCTCCCCGAGTCCCCTCCCGCTGCGAACCTGAACGAAACCCGCATCGTCGGCAGCGTGTCGCCCGACGGGTATTTGACCGCATTCTACGAGGAGCGCGGTCTCGGCAGCCGCCAGTCCAGTCTCCGCAACCTGTTCTCCGGACCGGTCGACTCGCTTCGGCGGGCGGAGTTCGCTCGCTCCATTGCGACGAAGCTGTATCCCGGCGCCCAGGCTGACAGCCTGCAGATCTTCGACGGGCGGGATCTCGATGCCGACCCGCGGGTCGCACTGCGAATCGTCCGGGGTCTGGCGGCGAGGCCCGGGGGAAGCGCAACCATGATCCTGAGTCTTCCGATCGTCAGTATGCGCAGTATGGGCGATGCCGCAGCTGCTCTGGAGGCCAGGGGTCCGCGTCGCTTCCCGGTTGATGCTGCGAAGATCATTGGGCCGACCACCGGAAGCACGGAGATCACCCTGGACTTACCGGCTGGCTGGCACGCCAAGCTGCCACCGGAAGTTCGTGTGGCCGGCAAATGGGGCAGCTACACCGCCCGGTATAGCCAGGAGGGCAATTCCCTACAGCTCTCGCGCAGGCTGGAAGGGGCTCGGGGGGTGTACCCACCGGAGGATCTCCCCGACCTCATCGGCTGGCTCCGCGCGATCGGCGAGGACGACGTCGGCTATCTGGTGATCGAGACCGGCGCCATGCCGTGAAGCTCATAACAAAAGCCCCCGGACCGGATCCGGGGGCTTCGTGCAGAAGAGCCAAGTGCCGCAGCTACTCTACCGTCACCGACTTGGCAAGATTCCTCGGCTGATCCACGTTGCAGCCCCGGCTCACCGCCACATAGTACGAGAGTAACTGCAGCGGGATGCTGGTAAGGATCGGCGTCAGCAGGTCCAGGGTCTCCGGGATGGTAAACGTGGCATCCGCCAGCCGCTGAATCTCGGCATCGCCATCGTTGATCAGCGCAATCACCTTCCCCCCGCGCGCCTTCACCTCTTCGATATTCGACACGATCTTGGAGTGCACCGCATCGCGCGGGGCGATGAATACCACGGGCATGTTCTCATCGATCAAGGCGATGGGCCCGTGCTTCATTTCGGCCGCGGGATACCCCTCGGCGTGAATGTAGGAGATTTCCTTCAGCTTCAGCGCCCCCTCCAACGCAACCGGGAAGTTGACTCCCCTTCCCAGGTACAGCGCGTTCTTGCTGGTGCTGAGGAACCGGTCGGCCAGGGCTTCGATCTCGCTGGACCGTTTCAGGATCTGGGAGACCTGTTCCGGTAGAGCGCGCAGGGCCTGAATGAACTGACGTCCCTGCAGGATGCTGAGGTTCCGCAGCCGCGCGATCCGCAGCGTGATCAGGGCAAGGGCGGCTACCTGACTAGTGAATGCCTTTGTGCTGGCTACCCCGATCTCCGGACCCGCGTGCAGATAGGTGCCGCCATCCACTTCCCGGGCGATGGTGGAGCCCACCACATTCACCAGCCCGATGGTCCGGCCACCTCTGCGCTTTGCCTCCCGGATTGCGGCCAGGGTGTCGGCGGTCTCGCCGGACTGGGAGATCCCGATTACCAGCGTCTTGGGATCGACCACGGGATTGCGGTAGCGGAACTCGGAGGCGTACTCCACCTCGACCGGCAGCCGGGCCATCTCTTCCAGCATGTACTCGCCGATAATGCCCGAGTGCCAGGAGGTGCCGCAGGCGGTGATGATCACCCGCTCGAAGCCCTTGAGGTCTTCATCGCTCAGGTTGAGGCCGCTGAGCCGGGCGGTACCCTCATCATCCAGCAGGTGGCCGCGCATCGTATTGCAGATGCTCTCCGGCTGTTCGCAGATTTCCTTGAGCATGAAGTGGGCATAGCCACCCCGCTCCACGGTGGCCAGATCCCAGTCGATCTGGTTGACCGGCTTGCTGATGCGGGCCGTCTCCAGGTTGCGGACCCGGTAGCCATCGCGGGTCAGCACCACCATCTCGCCGTCGTCCAGGTAGACCACGGTGCGGGTGTGCTGCAGCAGCGGGGACGCGTCGGAGGCAACGAACCACTCGTCCTCCCCTACGCCGACCAGCAGGGGAGAGCCGTTTCGCGCCGCCACGATTACCCCCGGCTCGTCCGAGGAGATGAAGGCAAGACCGTAGGCACCTTCCACGTCCCGCAGCGCGTTAGCCACCGCCTCTTCCAGGTTGCCCTGGTAAAACTCACCCACCAGGTGCGCCAGCACTTCGGTGTCGGTGTCCGACTTGAAGGTGTGACCCCGCTGCTCCAGCGCCTTTCGAATAGCACCGGAGTTCTCGATGATTCCGTTATGGATGACGGCGATGCGGCCTGACTGGTCGGTGTGTGGGTGCGCGTTGGTGGTGGTCGGGGCTCCATGCGTAGCCCAGCGCGTGTGGCCGATTCCGATGGTGCCCTGAGGCATGTTGTTGTCGAGCTCGCCCTCCAGCACCGATAACTTCCCGGCGGCCTTCATGATCTTGAGCCCACGCCCGTTCACTACCGCGATTCCGGCGGAGTCGTAGCCGCGGTACTCCAGCCGCCGGAGTCCTTCGAGGAGCAGTCCGGCTGCCTGCCGCGGTCCGATGTATCCAACAATGCCGCACATCGTGGTGAACCTCAGTCCAGGAGTTCACGGCCTGCCGCGACAAGGGCCTCGGCGTCCGCTTGGGTCGGTGCTTCAGCGATTAATCGAACGATCGGCTCGGTTCCCGATGGTCTGACGTGCAACCATCGATCCTGCCAGGCGAGCCGGAGTCCATCGCGTTCATCGGCGGTGGCATCGGAGAACCGCTGGCGGAGCCTGCCATAGAGAACTCGCAGATCGGAGCCCCGCGGTGCCTTTGCCTTCACGATGGTGTACCGGGGCGACTCGGCCACGAGTCGCGAAAGCGTTACCCCAGTCTGGGCAAGGAGATGCAAGATCAAGGCCACCCCCAGGGGGGCATCCCGACCGATGTGGAGTGCGGGCAGCATCACTCCGCCGTTGCCCTCCCCCCCGATCAGTGCGCCCTCCTCCCGTATGGTACGAGCCACGTTCGCCTCTCCCACCGGCGCCCGAACGAACCGGGCCCCGCGCGACCGGGCCGCATCCTCAACCACCAGACTGGTCGAAAGGTTCACCACCACGGTGGGCGGCGTTCCCCCGGTGAGGCGTCCGTCCAACACAGCTCGGACGGCAAAGGCCAACGTGTAATCCTCTCCGATAGCATTGCCGCACTCGTCCACCAGCGCCAGCCGATCCACATCCGGGTCCACCGCCAGGCCCACATCGGCTCTGGTGGCCTGAACCAGCGCTCTTAACTCGCCGAGATTTTCGGGCACCGGCTCGGGAGGACGGGGAAAGCGCCCATCCATCTCCAGATTGATGCCGTGGACCCGGCAGGAGAGCCGTTCGAGGAGGGGAATGATAGCTCCAGCGCCGGCGCCACGAACGCAGTCGAGTGCCACCGTGAACCGCCGTTTCCGGATTGCAGCCTGGTCGATCATCGGCAAGGCGAGAATAGCATCCAGGTGCCGCTTCACCGCGTCGGCGTCCTCTCGGATGGACCCCAGCTCGGCCCACCCGGCCCGGGGCGGCCCCTTTTCAGCCAGGGTCCTGACTGCGGCACCAGCCTCTGAGTCGAGGAAGATGCCATCGGGTCCGACGAACTTGAGCGCGTTCCACTCGATCGGGTTGTGGCTGGCGGTCAGGATCAGGCCGGCAGCGGCGTGGTGGTGCTCCACTGCCAGCTGAACCGTCGGGGTGGGGACCACTCCCAGGTCTATCACATCCACGCCAACCGACATGAGGCCCGCGGCAGCCGCGCGCGCGAACATGGGGCCGCTGGTCCGCGCGTCACGGCCCAGGATGACGGTCGGACGGCCCGGCTGGCGGTCAGCCCGTCGGTTGGTCGCTCGCGCGGCCCAGGCGCCCAGAGCGGCGGCATAGCGGGCCACTAGCTCTGGCGTCAGGTCGGTGCCTACATGGCCCCGGATCCCCGAGACGCTGATCATCAGGGTTTCTGACATCCCGGTGGCGGTCAGCTGATTGGAAGCTTGACGCCGTTTCCATGGGCGCGGAGGAATGCTTCCACTGCCTCGGCATCGAAATGGATGCCGGCACAGCGGCGGAGCTCCGCGATGGCTTCGGGAACGGCAAGAGAAGGACGGTAGGCCCGGTTGGTCGTCATCGCATCGAAGGCGTCGACCACGGCAACAATCCGGGCTTCGAGCGGAATCTGGCTGCCCCGCAGTCCATCGGGAAACCCGCTGCCGTCGAGCCGCTCGTGATGGGAGCGAACGACCCGGAGAACCACCGGAGACTGGGAGAGAAATGGCGTTAGAATCTTTTCGCCCAGGGCTGAGTGCTCCTTGATGTGCTGAAACTCCTCGGGCGTCAACGGCCCCGGCTTATTCAGAATGGCTTCCCGGGTGCCAATCTTGCCGATGTCGTGCAGCTCGCCGCCCAGCCGCACCTGCTCGAGGGAGTCATCAGTAAAGCCCAACAGCGCGGCGGTCTTCATCGCATAGCGACTGACCCGGCTAGAGTGTCCGCTGGTGTAGGCATCCTTGGCTTCGAGTGCGTGCACCAGCATCTGCACTCCATTGATGAGCGAGGCCCGGTTCTTCCGGTCGAGGTCTCGGACCCGAAGCTCGAGGCTCTGCTGATAGAACCGGTTCTCCAGCACCAGACGGCGCTTCTCCAGCGCCTTGTGCAGTCGGGCACGGACCTCCTCCACCAAGACCGGTTTGGAGATGTAGTCCAGGGCGCCAAGTTTGAGGCACTCGACCGCGGTGCTCACCTCCGCCATTCCGGTCAGCATGATCACCGCCATGTCCGGATAGCGCTGCAGCACCTCCCGAAGAAAGGTGACTCCGTCCATCTCGGGCATGTAGATGTCCGAGATGCATATCGGGACCTCTCCCTCGCGCTTGAGCACCGAGAGCGCGTCGGCTCCGGAGGAGGCCTCCATGGGAGACAGTCCGTGCGTCGCGATGACTCGGGTGAGCACCTGCCGGACCTGTGCGTCGTCGTCGACTATGAGGCATCGGGCCGTGGTGCCGTCAGTAAGGGTGGCCGTCACAGTGCGAAACTAAACAGGGCTGTTCGATATTGGGTACCGCCGGGGCAGCCCCTCCCGGTTCACTGTTTACCGTTTGCCCGTCACGTTATTCTCCATCATGACCCGAATTCTTCCCCAGGCCCATCAATTCGGCTTCGCCACCCGTGCCGTCCACGCGGGCCAGGTGGCGGAGCCGCTGTCGGGCGCCGTGATGACCCCGATCTATCAGACTTCCACCTACGTGCAGGAAGGGCTCGGGAAGCATCGGGGATACGAATACGCCCGTACTCAGAACCCCACCCGTGAGGTGCTGGAGCGGAACGTAGCCAGCCTGGAGGGGGGCACCCACGGATTTGCGTTCGGCTCCGGCCTGGCGGCGCTCGATGCCGTTCTCAAGCTCTTCAAGACTGGCGACCATCTGGTTTGCGGCGAGAACGTCTACGGTGGCAGCCACCGGCTGATGGAGCGCATCTACGGTAACCTCGGGCTGCAGGTGACCTTTGTGGACATGCGTGAGGTGAGCAACATCGAGCGGGCGCTCACCCCAACCACGCGGATGATTTACTGCGAGACACCAACAAACCCGATGATGAACCTCACCGACCTTGCCGCGGTCGGGGACCTGGCTCAAGCTCACGGGTACCTGTATGTCGTGGACAACACTTTCGCGACGCCCTATTTCCAGCGTCCGCTGGAGCATGGAGCCGATATTGTCCTTCATTCCACTACCAAGTACCTGAACGGCCACAGCGACATGGTCGGTGGACTCCTGATCACCTCGCGTGATGATGTGGCCGAGCGGCTCGCCTTCATTCAGAACGCCGCCGGTGCCGTGCCCGGCCCGATGGACTGCTGGCTGGCTCTCCGGGGCATCAAGACCCTGCCGCTACGGATGCGCCAGCACGACGCGAGCGGGCGGAGAATAGCCGAGTGGCTCACCCGGCAGCCGGGAGTGAGCAAGGTCTACTACCCTGGCCTACCCTCGCACCCGCAACACGAGATCGCCTGCCGTCAGATGACCGGTTTTGGAGGCATGATCTCACTCGACCTGGGTGATGCCGCCCGGGCCCGCCGCTTTGTGGAGAGCACCCGGATCTTCGTCCTGGCCGAGTCGCTCGGTGGGGTGGAAAGTCTGATCGGTCACCCGGCCTCGATGACCCACGCCTCGGTGCCACCGGCCATGCGACAGGCGATGGGCCTGACCGATAGCCTCATCCGGCTCAGCTGCGGGGTCGAGGACACGGAGGATCTGATTGCCGATCTGGACCAAGCTCTAAAAACTTGAGCCTCTGATGACCAACCTTCCCGCTCAGCGCCCCCGAAAGATTCTCCCCGAGATCTCAGCAGTCTCCTGGGAGCACCCGGCGGATCGCGCCGCGCTGCAGACCCTGCGGGCCATACCTGGTGTGGATGAGGTAATCCGGAAGGTTCTGGCGATGCTCGGGGGCGAGCGCGGCATCCGGCTCCTGTTCCAGGGCAATGCCATCAGGGTGGGACCCGCCCAGTTCCCCAAACTCTGGCACCTGCACACCGAGGTCACCACCACCTTCGACTGGGGGAACGTGCCCGAGCTCTACATCTCCCAGACGCCATTTTTCAACGCCGGCGCCTATGGCATCGATGCGCCCTTCATCGTGGTGCATTCGGCAGCCATCGAGCTGCTCGACGACGACGAGCTGCGGGTACTCCTCTCCCATGAGCTGGGCCACGTCATGAGCGGTCATGCGCTGTATCGCACCGTTGCCGCCATTCTCGCCATGGTGAGCCTTGGAGTGCTGCCGGTGCTGGCGGAACTGGTGGTGCTCCCGATCAGGCTGGCGTTCCTCGAGTGGTCGCGGAAGTCGGAGCTCTCCGCCGACCGGGCAGGCCTGCTCGGAGGTCAAGACATCGTGGTTGCCCAGCGCCTGGACATGAAGATGGCAGGAGGTGGCCGGGGTCAGGGTTTCGCCGGCCAGCTCAACGTCGAAGCCTTCATGCAGCAGGCGCACGAGTACGCCTCCAGCAGCGAGGGGCTGGACGTGGTGTACAAGCTGCTGAGCACGCTTGCACTCACGCATCCGATGCACACCGTCCGCGCAGCCGAACTCCAGCGCTGGGTCGCGAGTGGAGAGTACGACCGTATCCTTCGCGGCGAGTACGTCCGGCGAGGAACCGAGGCGAGTGACCGCCCCTGGCGGGACGAGGTGGCAGCGGCGGGAAGTTACTATGCCGCTGAGGCGCGAGATCTGGCAGGGCACCTGGCGGAGGCGGCCAAGCGCGCTGCCGACCGGGCTCGGGAAGCCTTTCGGAACGCGCAGAAGTCGTGAGACTGCTGGTCGTCGGCAGTGGCGGTCGAGAGCATGCGCTCTGCTGGGCTCTTCGCCGGGAAAATCCCCGCGCCCAGTTGTACTGCGCCCCCGGGAACCCCGGCACCGCCGACCTCGGAACCAATCTCCCGATCGCAGCCGACGATCTCGACCGCCTGGCGGACGCGGCCGACATGCACGGGATCGATCTCACAGTGGTGGGCCCGGAGGTACCGCTGGCCCGGGGGCTGGCTGACCGCCTTCGGGCCGAGGGCCGGGACGTGATCGGGCCCGGCGCCGCGGCGGCTCAGATCGAGGCCTCCAAGGCCTTTGCCAAGGAAGTGATGAGGGCCGCGGGGGTACGGACGGCCGCCAGTGGCTCGTTCGTCGATCTCAAGGCCGCCCTGGCCTTCATAGACCGCCAGTCCGAACCCCTGGTGGTCAAGGCATCGGGTCTGGCGGCCGGAAAAGGTGCAATTGTTTGCACCACCCGCGAAGACGCAGCGGCCGCAGGGCGCGCCATGCTGGAGCAAGGCGAATTTGGCGAGGCGGGTCGTACGGTGGTGATCGAGTCTTTCCTCGAGGGCGAGGAGATCTCGGTTATGGCAGTGACCAATGGGCGGGACCTGGAGCTGCTTCCGGTGGCGCAGGACCATAAGCGATTGCTGGAGGGAGATCAGGGGCCCAATACCGGCGGCATGGGCGCTTACAGTCCGGTCGCCGTCGCCGGCCCGGCCCTCCTGGAGCGGGTCAAGCGTGACATCCTGGCCCCCACTCTGGAAGAGTTGCAGCGCATGGGCACCCCGTTCTCGGGGGTGCTCTACGCCGGCCTGATGATCGATGCGGCGGGGGTGCCCTGGGTGATCGAGTTCAACTGCAGGTTGGGCGATCCCGAGGCCCAGGCGGTCCTCCCGCTGATCTCCGAAGGCCTGACCGACTGTCTCACCCGGGTGGCCGCGGGGCAGTCGCCTTCCCGGATCAACGCGAGTCGTGGGGCGGCAGTGACCACGGTTCTCGCCTCTCGTGGGTATCCCGACCGGCCCGACACCGGTACTCCGGTGACGCTTCCGGAATCACTGCCTCCGAATGTCTACCTCTTTCAGAGTGGGACCACTCTTGGGGCGGACAATCGGCTGCAGGTGAACGGCGGGCGAGTACTGAGTGCTACCGGCTTGGGCGCAAGCTTCACTGAGGCGCAACGGCTGAGCCGAGCGGCGGCTGAAGCGGTTCATTTCGACGGCAAGGTCTTTCGCCGCGACATTGGCTGGCGGGAGGCCGCCCGACTGGAGACCCGCCGGCTGGCGGGCGCGCAGCAGACCTGAGGGTTGGTGCCTCAGCGGATAATCAGGAGACAGGGCTGATCCATGACTCAGGCACAAATAGCGGCTGCGCTCCTGGTGCTGATGGTAGCGGCCGGCTGCGGCAGCGATAGCACCGGGGCCAATCAGCCGGAACCGCTCCCGTCGAATGGGATCAGCATAATTGCGGGCGCTCAGACCAAAGGCTCTGCCGCCTTTACTCCCAATCCCCTGAGCATCTCGCTGGCGGGCGGTGGGACGGTGATGTGGTTCAACAACGACGAGGCGGGTGGGGTCTACGGGGGCACCGGAGTGGTTCACAACATTACGGCAGACGACGAATCCTTCGCATCGGGAAGTCTGGCACCGGGCGCCACCTTCCAGACCATTCTGACCACTGCCGGTGAGCACGGATACCACTGCAGCATCCACCCCTCCATGCAGGGAAGCGTCACCGTCACTCCCTGAATTCGGTCGATGCCCGAGCTTCCTGAAGTCGAAACCATCGTCCGGGACCTGCGCCCCATCCTGCTGGGCCGCCGGATCAAACGAGCCACGCTCAGTCATGACGACGTCCTGCGGGGTGTCAGCCGCAGGCGGCTGCTTCGCCGCCTCGCGGGTGCCACGATCCGAGAAGTGTACCGGCGAGCCAAGCACGCGGTGCTGGAGCTGGACTCGGGCCGGTTGGTCATTCAGCCGGGCATGACCGGCTCGCTGCAGGTCTACCAGCGGCCGTTGCTGCCGCAGGAGGCCCGCTACGCCGTGCTCCGGGCCGAGCTCGATGGGGGTGATGAGCTGGTCTACACCGACGTGCGGCGGCTCGGAACCATCCTGCTGCTGGACCCGAAGCAATGGGCCGCCTATGACCGGGGCATCGGGCCGGAGCCGCTGGATCCGGATTTTTCCGCAGAGCGGCTGGGCGAGGCGCTGCGCCGGAGCCGGCAGGCGGTGAAAAAAGTGATCATGGATCAGCGACACCTGGCCGGCGTGGGAAACATCTACGCCAACGAGGCCTTGTTCGCCGCGGGGATCGATCCCTCGAAGCCGGCGCGCCGGCTCGGCCCCGACGATCATCGGCGTCTCCACGCCGAGATCCGCCGCATCCTCGCCGCGGCCATCCGGTCGAATGGAACCACGTTCCGCGACTATCGGACCGGTACCGGGGAGTCCGGAAACTTTCAGCTCGAGCTGCTGGTGTACGGACGCGAAGGGGAGCCCTGCCGCCGCTGCGGCACCCGGCTGACCGGTACCCACGCCATTGATGCGCGAATCTCAGTCTTCTGTCACCGCTGCCAGTCGTGAGCCGACTCCGCTCTCAACGCAGGATCCCACTCCCAGCCACCGATCTCGACCTGCTGCTGCGCCGCGTGCGAGCGATGGCAGAGAACCGGCCTGCCGTCTATCAGATGTTCGATGCCACTGGCCGGGTGCTGTATGTGGGCAAGGCCAAACGGCTGCGCACCCGGCTGCTCACCTATTTCCGCGCCAGCTATCCCGACGACAAGGCGGCCAGGATCCTGTATGCCGCCAGCGACATCCGCTGGGACTACGTTCCCAGTGAATTCGCTGCCTACCTCGGCGAGCTGCGCCAGATCCGGAAATTGCGTCCCTATTTCAATCACAAGGCAAACCGTACCCGGCGTGCGGTGCTGATCAAGGTGGCCGGCGGGCCCGCGCCTCGAGTGTACGGGGGCGGCACGGTCGCGCTGAATGACATGCGTTGCTACGGTCCGTTTCCCTCCATGCAGCGAATGCAGGAGGCCGTGCGCACCCTGAACGATCTGCTGGGTCTGCGCGACTGCCCCAGCAACATGCCGATGAGTTTTGCCGGCCAGGGCGACCTCTTCGACCAGCCCCGCCAGGCCGCCTGCATGCGGCATGAGCTGGGATTCTGCAGCGGGCCCTGCGCTGGCCTGGTCTCGGAGCTGGACTACCTCCGCCGAGTGGATACCGCAGTCGCATTCCTGGAGGGCCGAACCCTCGATCCGATCAACCGGGTCATCGCCGCGATGCAGGAGGCCTCGACCAGCGACCGCTTCGAGGTCGCGGTCCGCTGGCGGGAGAAGTTCGAGCAGCTGGAATGGCTTCTGGCCGCCACCAGCCGGGCCCGCAGCGCCATCGACCTGCTCACGTTCGTGTATCGGGATCCGGGAGACTTCGGCGATGATCGGCTATATCTGCTGCGGCGGGGAGTGGTGCGGGCGTCGTTTCCCTACCCCTCAACTCCGATCGAGCACGAGGCTTTCCGCGGGGTAGTAGCCGAGGAGTCACGCCGACCAATGCCATCCACCGAGCCGCTTCCGATGGATGCGGTGGACGAGGTGCTGCTCATGATGTCCTGGTTCCGGGCGCATCCGGATGCCCTCCGGCGGACCTCACCCTACGAGCGGTGGATGTGAGGTATGGGCATGGCCGGAACCAGGAAACCAGAGTCTGGCGACTGGTGACTGGTGACTGGCGACTGAGGACTACGGTCGCACCGGTACCCAGGCAGAGGGCGTTCGTTCCACTTCGGTCGGCTGGGAGCCCGCTGCAGCCGGCCAGCTGAACCAGCCACCCGGATCGTTGTCGTAGATCCGAAAGGCTATCCTGGGCAGCCGGTCCGAGCTCGCCGTGAACCAGGCAGGATCCAGCCGAAGAAGCAGGCGCCAGCCCTGCCGATCGCTCCGGCCACTCACCTCCCAGCCACCACCGGAGCGCTCCTGACCCAGACGCCAATCGGGGTCGTCTCTCGGCGGTTCCCACCTGCCGCGCCGTCCCCGATAGACCACGCTGCTGTCGAGCACTCGGCGGAAATACAGCTGGAAATCGTCATGCTGCGGCTGATCGGCCGCATCACCAGAAGGATCGAGACTGACGACAAAGTCGTCACCCCAGTAGAACGTGGAGTCAGGAATGCTGGCGGCAAGGAAGACGGTGTCACGCGCGCGCAGGAGCCAAACCAGAGCCGTGCCCTGCCCAGTCCGAATCCGGACTTGCGGAGATCCCAGCGAGACGCTGTCGATGATCGGAGCGAGGGAGAGTGGCCGGTCGATTGGGCGAACCCACAACGTGTCAGGAAGAGCAAGCTGGAGCGCGAGTAGCAGCACGGTTCAGGCGGGAGCGAAGTCGAGCAACGGAAGCAGCCGTCCGCGGGGCGGGATACCCGGCTCCAGCTCCAGAATCCCGACCGAGGGAGGGAGCCCGAAGCGGCGATGTCCCGCGCCGCCAGGATTCATCACCGTCACGACGACGTCCACCACCGTGAGCAGCGGCCGATGAGTGTGGCCGTAGATGATGATTTGAGCATCGGGGAACACTGCGTTTAGTCCCTCGGGAGTCGGGGTGCCGAGCTGGTCACCATGGGTCACCACGATATCGAAGCCCTCGAGCTCCATGTGAGCGACTTGCGGCAGGCGCTGCCTGACCTCCGGCCCGTCGGTGTTGCCATAGACGGCGGTCACTGGTGCCATCGCCTCCAGCTCGGTCAAGAGATCGAGGGGACCGATATCGCCCGCGTGCACGATGTGGTCGACCTGCTCGAAGGCTCGAAAGACCTCGGGACGCATCAAACCGTGGGTGTCGGCGATGACCCCTAGACGCATCAGGGGTGAGCCGCGAGATCCATCGCTGTCACCAGAGTGCGGGCATCGATTTGCTGCCACAGAGTCGTGAAGGCGCTCAGCAGCTCGGCAGCCTCGAAGGTACAGTGACCGGGGCGGGCCACATCCGTTTGGGTATACAAACCATCAGTCCCCAGCTGGCGCACCTTCTCGGCGTAGAGCCCGGCCTGGCTGAACGGCACGATGGGATCACCGGTTGTGTGCAGATTGATCAGCGGTACAGTCAGGTTCCCTGAGGTGCTGAACCGCTCCAGCGACGCAAGGGCGTCCGCGTCGGCCACGAACCGCTCCACTCCGGCGTTCAGCGTTGCATCGTCATCTGATCCGGAATACGTCCGGCCGGAGTTGTCGAACGGGTTACCTCCCAGGCGAGCCTGGCCGTCCGCTGTTCCAAATACGTTGTACCAAAGCAGGCCGACCGTCGTTTCCGCGATAGAGCGAAGATCACTGCCGGCAGTCGGAGCCCTGGTGACCGCGAGTAGCTGCCGGGTAGCGTCCGGACGGGCCGCCAGGGCGACCACAATGGCCGGGATGTAGACTGACTCCCACTGCTGCCTGACTGATTCGGGGATCTCGAGCGCAGTCCCGGGGAGAAGGCCGGGAAAGAAATAGTCGAACACCACCCGGAAATCGTCGATGTAGTCGAGCTGGGCTCGGAAGTCGCCGATGGGACCACAGCCCGCCAGGGCGCCATTGAACCGATCGGGGTGAAGCTCGGCCGAGAGGGTGGCCACCAGACCTCCTTCGGAGAAGCCAACCACCACGCTGCGGTTCGGGTCTGGGCGAATCAGCCGTTGGACCTCCTCGCTCAGCTCGATCAGGTCCTCGACCGCCTCGGGCGCAATCAGTCCGTTGGCGCGGTAGCTGGTCGTCGCGTAGCCATAGCCGAGACTGGTAATCAGATCGGAGGCTGGACGCCCGCCGACCACGTCCTCCGGGATAGCCAGCTCTTGCTGAGGGGCGACGTATCCATGGGCATAGAGGACCAGGTCGCCGTTCCAGGACTCCGGAAGGCAGAGCCGGTATAGCGCTCCGTGCGGCAGCACGCCGTCGCGGCAGCCGGGCGTGGGAGCCTCCCCGACGTCCGTCGGCTCGGTCGATCCCGGGCCGGCTGGATTGTTGTCCCCGCCACCACAGGCGGCGACAAGGCTGGATATACAAGTGAGAACGGCGCCCCACCTGAGGCGCCGGAGATCATCCGGATTGCTCATCAGTCTGCCTGACCTTCCCATCGTCGGGCGATCTCGAGATCGAGCTCGAGTTGATCCAGCACGCGCTGAACCACGAAATCTATCAGGTCGGCCACCCCATCCGGGCGATGATAAAACCCTGGAGCCGCTGGAAGCACGACGGCGCCCGCCTCGGCGACCGTCACCATGTTTCGGAGATGCACCAGGGAGAGCGGCGTTTCGCGGGGTACCAGCACCAGTTTGCGCCGCTCCTTGAGGGTGACGTCCGCCGCCCGCTCAACCAGCGAGCGACTGGTGCCGAGCGCGATTGCCGCCAAAGTACCCATGCTGCAGGGGCAGATAACCATGCCGGCGGTGCGCTGGGAGCCGCTCGCCGGCAGGGCACCCCGGTCGTCGTCCGGAAAGGTCACGACCGATGACCAGTCTCCGCCGGTTGACCGGCGCAGCTCCTCCAGAGAGGAGATTGCGCATTCCTCCCGGAGCAGCCGCATGCCGTGCTCCGAGGCGATCAGCCATACCGGGACATTGTTCCGGGCGAGCACCTCGAGCAGCCGTACGGCGTAGGGTGCTCCCGAGGCTCCGGTCAGGGCCAGGACGATCGGCAGGCGGCTCATCGGCCCCGGCGATTGGGTGTAGGGGTGTGGTGCGGGTGCTTGGGAGAAGCCGTGAGCGGTGAGCGGTGAGCAGTGAGCGGGGGTTTCCGATCGGCGGCCCGGGGCCATGCCTGGTTGGAAGCCGGAACAGGCTGCTTGGTTCTTGCCTTCTTGGGTGGCTTTTCCCGCTTACTGCTCACCGCTCACCGCTCACGTTGTTCATCACACAACCCTATCCACCAGCGCAAAGGAAAAGACGACAACCGACATTACCCCGTTCATGGTAAAGAATGCGGCGCCGAGCTGGGAGAGATCGCCGGGTCGCACCAGGGAATGCTCGTAGGCAAGGATGCCGGTCGCAATCATGAGCCCGAAGTAGTACCACAGGCCGAAGCCCGCGCCGTAGCCGAACAGCGCCAGGGCCGGAATGGTGATCCCATGGAGCAACTTGGCCAGTCGAATCGCCCGCGACTCACCCAAGCGAACCACCGCGCTCCGAAGCCCCTCGTCACGATCGAAACCGGCGTCCGGTAAGGCGTAGAAAATGTCGAACCCGGCGACCCAGGTGGCCACAGCCAGCGTGATCGACAGCAGCACCCAGGCGGGCTCGCTCCACCGCCCGGTCACCGCCAGATACCCACCGACCGGGGCGATCGCCAGGCTGATGCCCAGCCACAGGTGTGGCCACCAGGTGAACCGCTTGGAGACGCTGTACACCAGAATCCAGGCCAGGGCCAGCGGGCTCAGGAGCAGGCAGAGTGGATTGAGCAGCGCCGCCGTGCCGATGAAGATCGCCGCTGCGACCAGAACCGAGATCCAGGCCTGGGTCAGCGACAGCCGGCCCTGGGGCAGCTCGCGATTGAGAGTCCGCGGGTTTCGGGCATCGAACTGGCGGTCGGCAATCCGGTTGAATCCCATGGCTGCCCAGCGAGCGGCGGAGAAGGCGATCACGACCAGCAGCACAGTTCGGCCGGTGACCGGAGCCGTGCGGGAAGCCGCCAGTACCCCCAGCAAGGCGAACGGCAAGGCAAACAAAGTGTGCGGCAGCTTGACAAAGTTGATGTAGCTGGTCAGCAGGGAATCGCCGGTGAAGGTCTGTCCTTCACGGGCGGGCGGACAGGCGGTCAGCCGGTCAGGCGGTCTGGTACTCAACGTCCGCCCGCCAGATCAATCCCCAGCCGATCCCACATCTCATCGACTCTCTTCTTCGTCTCCTCGTCCATCCGGATCAGCTCCGGCCACTCGCGATCGAAGCCCTCCTCCTTCCACTTCCGGGTAGCATCGATTCCCATCTTGCTTCCGTAGGTGAACGCCCGGCTGGAATGGTCCAGCACATCCATCGGTCCCATGGAGAAGCGCACGTCGCGCTCGGGGTCGATGTTGTTGAGCGCGATCCACCAGGCCTCGTCCGGATCTCGGACATTGACCTCCTTGTCCACGATCACCAACACCTTGGCGAGCGACATGAGTCCCTGCCCCCAGAGTGCGTTCATCACCTTGTATGCCTGTCCCGGGTACTGCTTGTCGATCGACACGAAGACCAGGTTGTGAAAAATCCCCGGCGCCGGCATGTGGTAGTCGACGATCTCCGGGACCGTGAGCCGGAGCAGGGGAAGAAAGATCCGTTCGGTCGCGTGTCCCAGGTAAAAGTCCTCCATGGGAGGCCGGCCCACCAGGGTGGCGGGATAAATGGGGTCGCGGCGCGATGTGATCGCCGTGACATGCACCCGCGGGTAGTAGTCGGCCAATGAGTAGAAGCCGGTGTGATCGCCGAACGGGCCCTCCAGCACCAGGGGCTCCGCCGGGTCGATATACCCTTCCAGCACCAGTTCGGCCTGGGCCGGGACCGCGAGGTCAGAGGTCAGAGCCTTGGCCAGCCCCACCGGCTCCCCCCGCAGAAACCCGGCAAAGAGAAACTCATCGATGGTGGGAGGCAGTGGCGCCGAGCCGGAGTACATGCTCGCCGGGTCGCCACCCAGCGCGATGACCACCGGCATGCGCTCGCCCCGGGCCGCCATTTCCCGCCAGTGTCCAGCCCCCACTTTGTGGCGCTGCCAGTGCATCGCCAGCGAGTTCCGGTCCAGCACCTGCACCCGGTACATGCCCACGTTGCGGACGCCGCTGGCGGGGTCGGTGGTGATCACTAACGGGAGGGTGATGTAGCGGCCCCCGTCGCCCGGCCATGTGGTGAGAAACGGGATGCTGCCGAGGTCCACTTCCGCATCGCGCTGCACCACTTCCTGGCACGGCGCGCGGCCGCTCTTCATGCGGGGAGGAAACTTTCCGATCTCGGCCAGCTTGGGCAGCATGGCCAGCTTGCCGAACAGCCCCTCGGGAACCTTGAGGTTCAGCATCGCGGAAATCCGCCCGCCGATCTCATCGAGGTTGCGAACGCCCAGGGCCAGGCACATGCGGCGCATCGAGCCGAACAGGTTGATGGCCACCGGCTGCGGGCTGCGCCGTCCGTCTTCCAGCAGCACCTGGTCGAAGAGAAGGGCCGCTCCGCCGCCGGGACTCTTCATCACCCGGTCGGCGATCTCGGCGATCTCGAGCCGCGCCCGGACCGGATGGGCGACCCGTACCAGCTCGCCGATGCCGTCGATGGCCTTGATGAACTCGCGGAGATTATCTAGGGCCATGTCTAAACGTTTTTCGTGGCTACATACAAGGCACACACTCCGCCCATCAGCAGCTCATAATCGACATTCGTGAAGCCACGGTCCTCGATCCGCTTCGCCAGCTCTGGCGGCGCGGGAAACACCCGGGTCGACTCTGGAAGCCAGCTATAGGCGGTCCTATGTTTGGAGACCCAGCGGCCAACCAGCGGTAGGATCCGGTGAAAGTACAACCGGTACGCCGCCTTCAGCAGGCGATGGCGAGGGAGCGCCATCTCGAGGATGACCAGCCTCGCGCCGGGTTTGAGCACCCGGGCGGCTTCGGCAAGCCCCGCGTCGAGATCCACCAGGTTGCGGACGCCCCACCCCACCATCGCCCCGTCAAACGCGCCATCGGGAAACGGGAGCTCGAGCGCATCGGCGTTCACCGGCCTGAGCCGCGGGGCCTTGCCTCGCCCCAACTCCAGCATCCGGCGGACGAAGTCGGCTCCGACGATACTCCCCTCGAACCCGCGCTGCCTTGCGAGTGCGGCCCCGAAATCGAAGGTGCCGGCGCACAGGTCGAGATAAATTCCGGCAGGGGCTCGCTGCCACCCCAACCTCTGGATGGCGTGGCGTCTCCATCCCTGGTCCAGGCGGAAGCTGATGATGCGGTTGAGGCGGTCGTAGGTGGGAGCAATTGCAGTGAAGATGGCCCGAACGTAGGCCCGCTTCTCCGGACCGCCCCAAACTGGTAACTGACGATCCGAGGCTAACATAGGCGCTGAATGTAGTCTTTGGGGAACACCCACCGCAAGCCGACTGGCCGTTGCCTAGCCTGCAGCCGGAGTGGGCCAGCCTCAGTGACCAGGATGTGGTCCTCCGGGCCCGCTCGGGGCAGGAGTCCGCCTACCGGGAGCTGATCCGCCGCTACGAGCGGCCGGTGTTTGCCCTGGTGTTCCGAATGGTGCGGGATCGTGAGCTGGCCGAGGACCTCTCCCAGGAGACCTTCGTCAAGGCACTGAACGCGATCGACTCCTATAGGCCCGAGTTCAAATTCTCGTCCTGGATCTTCAAGATCGCGAACAATGCCGCCATCGACCATCTGCGCCGGCGGGAGCTGGACACCCTTTCCCTGGATGGGTCGCCTCACGCGGAAACGCCGGAGGCGATGCAGGCCACCGCGCTCCAGATCGGCGCCCGGCAGGAGACCCCGCTCGATACCGTGGAGGCCAAGGAGCTCGGCACCGCAATCGAGGCCGCTATCGGATCACTCCGCCCCGAGTATCGCTCCTGCATCCTGCTGCGACACGTCGAGGGCAGGGCCTACGAGGAAATAGCCGAGATTCTCAACCTGCCGCTCGGCACGGTGAAGACGTACATCCATCGGGCGCGCAATGAGCTGCGACAGTCGTTGGCCCATCTCAAAGAATGAAACCTTCACTTTCCCCCCAACGTAGAGGGGTCCACTTATGACCCGTCCTTCCGGAGCCCATCTCTCTTCCGATGAGATCGAAGCCTGCGTAAGCGGAGCTGTCAGCCCCGCCCTGCAGCAGCATCTGGAGGAGTGCCCCGCCTGCATGGAGCAGGTTCGCGTCGATCGCGAGATCGTGCAGCTGATCGGTGCGCTTCCTCTGATGAATCCCGCCGAAGGTTTCGCCGATCGGGTCATGGCTCGGGTCGCAATCCCCGATCCCTTCGCCCTGCGCTCGTTGCAGACCACTCGCCGCCGTCTCTTCGCCACCAAGAAATCGATTGCTGTTGCCGCCACTCTGGTCCTGGCCCTGCTGGGATCGATGGCCGGCAGCATAGCCTGGTCGCTGGCCCACCAGGACACGCTGGCCTCGCTCGGGACTTGGCTGTTTGCTCAGGGAGGCCAGGCCATCTGGCTCGGGGTGCAGGGGCTCGTGACCAATGTGATCGAGCAGCCCTGGTACGCCGGGTTCCGCTCGCTGGTGGAGAATCCGGAGCGCCTCGCTGCACTCTCGGCGGTCGGCTCCTTCCTGTACCTGGGCTGTCTCCTGGCCCTGCGTCGCCTCCTGGCTGTTCCGACTCAGCAGGTGGCCCATGCCGGCCTCTAAGCAGCTTCTCGCGCTGGTCACGCTGCTCATCGCTGTGGCTCCCCGCCCCCTCCCGGCGGAGACGCCTATCGACAGCATGGTCTCCGAAGCCATCGGCCTGGTGAGCCGGGTACGGACCCTGGTGCGGCACGTGGGGGGGAGCCAGGGACAAACCATCAATCTCGACGATCTCAGCCGCCCGACCCTGCTTGAATCGCGGCTTCGCCTGGCGCTCCAGCCATCCAACGGAGAGCTTAGGATCACCATCCCCGGGGGAACAGCGCGGAGAGGCGATTTCAGCCTGGGCTCCTCGGAAAATCTCACCGGTCACTTATTGGTGATCGACGGAAAGGCCGACATCTACGGCCATCTCACCGGCAACCTGGTGACGGTCCAGGGCGACGTGATCCTGCATCCGGGCGGCGTTGTCTCGGGCGACGTACTCGCCCTCGGAGGCGAGGTCCAAGACCAGGGTGGCGAGATCGGTGGTGAGGTTAGGACTCTCAAGTCCAGCACCCTGCTCGCACCCGCAGCGGCCACCACCGCGCCCCAGGCGCTCAGCCCAATTCAGAGCGTGCTACGCCGCGTTGCCGGGGTCACCGGGGTGTTTCTGACTCTCCTGGTACTCGGCTTTGGGCTGGTCATGTTCGGGCGGCAGAATCTGGAGATCGTCTCCGATACCGTCTCCCACTCCTTCGGGCGTGCCTTTCTCGCCGGCCTGCTCGGTCAGATCCTGCTGCTGCCCACCTTCGGCATGCTGGTGGTGGGCCTGATTCTGAGTGTCGCCGGCATTCTCCTCCTTCCCTTCGCCGTGGCGGTGTTTGGATTGTTAACCGTGCTGGGCGTCGTGGGCGGCTTTCTCGCCGTGGCGCATGCCATGGGGGAGACCTACATCCGGCGGCGGATGGCACTCGGCGTGATGATCGGCTCGCCCAACAGCTATCGCTACGTCCTGCTGGGACTGGGAGGGCTGGCAAGTGTCTGGGCGGCGTGGGCGCTCTTCGGCTGGGTACCAGTCGCAGGGAGTATCGTGTGGGGTGCGGCGTTCTTCGTCACCTGGCTGCTGGGGACGGCAGGGTTTGGGGCCGCCCTCCTGAGCCGGGGCGGTGTCAGGGAGAGCTTTGCCGGCCGGCTGCTTCCACCCGAGGCGCTCACCGACGAGTACCTCTGGGCCACACCCCAGTTCGGGGTGCCGGCCGCGCGTCGCCCCGGGCCTCAGTCCCGCTCTCGCGGAGCGTGAGGTGCTGAGGGGAGCGGCACTCGCAGCGGTGCTGCTGGCCTGGGGCAGCACCGCCCAGGCCCAGACCATGCGGCCCTTCGGCACCTTCAGGCAGTGGCATGGGGAAACCCGGCTCACGGCCCGACTGGAGTACGCCGCCGGCCTGCTTCGGGTCGCGCCCGGGAGCGGCAGCCAGCTCTACCGGATGGACCTCTCCTACGACGACAGCCGATACGTCCCCATCAGTGACTTCGATCAGCAGTCCGGGTCCGTGGTGCTGGGACTCAAGCCTGAAGGGCAGGGCGGCGTGCGAGTCGTATCGCGAGAGCAGCTGCGCCAGACAGCCACCGTTGCCTTTTCGCCCCGAGTAGATCTGTCCCTGGCCCTGGCGCTCGGCGCCACCGAAACCGACGTCGAGCTGGGCGGGCTCAGCGTCTCCAACCTGGCGGTCAAGACCGGCGCCAGCCGGGCGGTGATCCGGTTCTCCCAGCCAAACGGAACCCGCTGCGGGCTGGCGGCGATCAGCGCCGGTGCGGCCGAGGTGTCGCTGTTAGGACTGGGCAACAGCCGGTGCGATGAGATCGAGTTCGAGGGCGGCGTGGGGAAGGTCTTTCTCGATTTCTCCGGCACCTGGAGCAGCAGCTCGCGGGTGGAGGTCAAGATGGCCGTCGGCGAGCTCACCCTGCGACTGCCACGGACAGTGGGCGTGCGGATGCGGATGGACAAGTTCCTGGCGAGCTTCGAGCCGGTGGGACTGGTTCGGCGGGGGGAGTGGTTCGAGTCGCGGAACTACGGCTCCACCGACCGGCACCTGAATCTGGATCTCACGGCGGCGATGGGCGGGGTCAATGTGGAGTGGGTGAAGTAGAGGTGTCACCCCTCGAGACCCTCGGCTACGCGCTCGGCACATCCTTCGCCTCGGGTCTCAACCTCTACGCCACTATTGCCGCCGCGGGGCTGTTCCAGCGCCTCGGCATCGTTCAGCTCCCCGATACCCTCCAGGTGCTGGCCAATCCCTTCGTGATGGGCGTTGCCATCACCCTGTTTCTGATCGAGTTCATCGCCGACAAAATCCCGTACGTGGACAGCGCTTGGGATGCGGTGCACACCTTCATCCGGCCGCCGGCGGCAGCAGTGATGGCCTACAGCGCGTTCGGATCCATTCCCGAGGAGTGGAAGGTGAGCGCGGCGCTGCTCGCCGGAGGAGTCGCGCTGACCTCCCATGGCGCCAAGGCGACCACCCGAGCCGCGGCCAATACCAGCCCGGAGCCGGTCAGCAACTGGACTCTCAGTCTGCTGGAAGACGGTCTGGCCGTGTTTCTGGCCTGGATGGCTGCGGCGCACCCGATCCTGACTGCGGTAATCGTGGTGGTCCTGGTGATCGTGTCGGTGCTGTTGATCTGGAAGCTCTACGGCTATCTGAAGCTGCTCGGCGGGCGCCTGCGCCGCTGGCGGCAAGGATCGTCACCGTCGCCGTCGCCGTAACCTTTGGCTATTCCAACACGGCGCGCACCCGTCCTCCCACACCTACGCCCAGTCGCCGGGCAGCCGACCCGTTCCGCACCGCAATCTCTATCGCACCGCCCGACCCGATGTAGGCCACCAGCCCGCCGGGCGCCACGTCGCTGAACGTGCGCCTCAGCGGCCCGAGATCCAGATCCTCGATCTCCAGCCGGGCACGAGTGGGAACCTGATCCGAGTCCAGGTTGGTGATCAGGCTGCCGAACCGGTCGACGTAGACGATCTCTCCCACGACCACCTTCCCCTCCAGGCGTGGCAGGGTATAGGCCAGCCGTTCAGGAATCCCGGCAAAGGGCTGCCCCAGTGAGGCAAGGCTGACTCCCCGGGCCAAGGCTGCTGCAGCGGGAGCGAACAGGTCGCGGCCGTGAAAGGTGGGTGACGCATGGCCAGGGATAGGGAGCGACACCACCTCGACGGCGGTATCGTGGAGAACCGGAGTGAACACCCCATTGTCGGGACCGACGAAGCAGTGATCCTGGGACCGGATGGCCAGCGCGGCCCGGCTGCTGCCCACGCCGGGATCAACGACCACCAGGTGGATGGTCCCCTCCGGAAAACGGTGCCAGGCTCGACCCAGGATGTATGCCGCCGATCTCACATCGCCCGGCACCACGAAATGACTGACATCAACCAGCGTGGCGTCGGGCGCGCCGCTGAGGAGCACACCCTTCATCTCCGCGACATAGGAGTCGCTGAGTCCGAAGTCGGTGAGGACCGTGATAATGGACCGGTTCACCCCCGCAAGATCGGCAGCGCCATTTTACGCCCCGCAGTCTTCTTCTGGAGCTCCTCGGCGATCTGGCGAAGACTCACCGCAGCCGGACTCTCCGGCTGAGCCACGATGACAGGCTGCCCCTTGTCCGCGAGCGCGGCGAGCTGGGGCTGAAGGGGAACGGTGCCAAGCAGCGGCGCGGCGATCTCTTCGGCCAATCGCTGCCCGCCGCCGGAGGAGAACAGCTCGAACCGGCGTCCGGTCTCCGGATCGGTGAAGCCGCTCATATTCTCCACCACGCCGACGACCGGCACCCCCACCCGCTCGAACATCTTCGCCCCGCGCAGCGCATCCCCCACCGCCATCTCCTGCGGCGTCGTCACGATAAGCGCGCCCGCCACCTGAGTGGCCTGCACCAGAGAGAGCTGGGCGTCACCGGTGCCGGGCGGAAGATCCACGATGAAGTAGTCGAGCTGGCCCCATTCGACGTCGCGGAGGAACTGGTTCACGATCTTCATGATGATGGGGCCGCGCCAGATCGCGGGGGCGTCCCGCTCGACCAGGAAGCCGAGCGACATGAGCTTGACGCCATGCGCCTCCAGCGGCTGAATCTTTCCCCCCATCACCGGCGGCCGGTCGAAGATCCCGAACATGCGCGGGATGTTGGGCCCGTACACGTCGGCGTCCATGATTCCGACCTGAAGGCCGCTCTGGGCCAGCGCCACCGCCAGGTTGGCCGCCACGGTGGACTTCCCGACCCCGCCTTTTCCCGAGGACACCGCGATGATGGTGCCGAGGTTCGGCTGGTCGACCGGCTGGGGAGCCGGAGGCACCGGCGCGCTGGCGGTCGTCGGCGGCCCGTGCGTGGGCCGGGCGGGGCCGGCCGGATTCTTTACGTTGATCTTGATTTCGTCCTTGCGGACGCCTTCTACCGCGCTGACGGCGGCGCGCGCCTGCCGGACCAGCGTGGCAGGATCGTCCGGCGACAGCAGGAAGGTGAAGCTGACCCGGCCTTCTTCACTGACACTGAGATCCCGGATCATGCCGGCGGAGAGCAGATCGTTCTCCAGCCGGGGATTCCGGATCCCCGCCAGGGCAGCCGTCACTTTGGATTCGAGGGACTCAGTCACACTGCTTCGACGTGCTTCACTTCGGGCACCATCTGCCGCAGCCGGCTCTCGATGCCTTGCTTGAGAGTCACTGTCGACGCCGAGCAGCCATGGCAGGTGCCCCCCAATCGGAGGAGAAGCACTCCGTCCTGCTCGTCGAAGTCAACCACCTCGACCTGGCCCCGGTGCGAGGCAATGTAGGGCCGCAGGGTGTCGAGGGTTCGCTCGATGCGGTCGATGGTATCCATGGTGGAAATATACTGCGGGTCGCCAGTCGCCGGTCACCAGTCCCCTTCTATCCCGCGCGGGAATCTTTATCCGATCGCCGGCGATCTGGATGAAGTGCCTGCGAGCCGCCGTCACCTGCCAGGCGACTGGTGACTGGCGACTCGTGATTGGCAGCCCCATCGGTCCCCAAATACTCCCTTGCCGCCTTCAGCACCGTCGCCTGGACCTCGGCCAGGGAGCCGACCAGGGAAAGTCCCGCCGCCTTGGTGTGCCCCCCGCCCCCGTACGCCTTGGCGAAGGCGGCCACGTCCACGTCGCCCACCGAGCGGAGCGACACCTTGACCCTCCCCTGGGAAATCTCCCGGAAGAGCAACGCCATCCGGACTCCCTCGATCGACCGGGGAAACTCGACCACCCCATCGAGGTCGTCCGAGGTGACGCCGTGCCGCTCGATGGATCCGGGCGGTACGGTTACCCAGGCCAGTCCGTATTCGGGCTCCACGACCAGCGTCTGCAGCGCCTCGGCGAACAGCCGGGGCCTCCCTTCCGGCGCCCGGGCGTAGACCTCGGTGTAGATCTGTTCCGGGTCGACTCCGGTCTCCAGCAGGTCCGCTGCGATCCGCAGGGTGCGCGGCCGGGTGTTGCTGAAGCGAAAGCCGCCGGTGTCGGTGAGGACGGCCACGTAGAGCGCCCGCGCCGCTGCCTGGGTCACCTCCCAGCCGTTGGCGCGAGCCAGCTCGTATACCAGCTCTCCGGTCGCTGCCGCTTCGGGATCGACGTAACGGGGTCCCGGGGGAAGCACCCCGGCGCTGACATGGTGATCGATGCAGGCGACCGGAACGCCTCGGTCCCGCACCGTATCGATCAGCATACCCAGGCGGTTGAGGTCCGAGATGTCGAGCACGACGATGAGATCGGCTCGGCGCAGCTCCTTCACCGCTTCAGGGCTCCGGTCTACTCCGGGGAGGCCGCGGAAGAGGAAGCCGAACCGGGTCGGCGTGGGACTGGGATTGGTGATGACGGCCTCGATGCCCCGGTCCCGCAGCAGGTGGATGAGCCCCACCTCACTCCCGATACCGTCGCCATCCGGATTGACGTGGGTGGTAAGACAGACCCGCTGGCCCGGTTGCAGCGCAGCGGCAAGGGACCTTGCCAGAGCGGTCTTTTCGGGGGACGGCGAGTACGGCATTTCCAAATACTAACAGCGCCGCAGGGACAGTGCTAAACGTCACTCCTCCGCGCCAGCACCGAGTGGGTCCGGCTGTAGAGGAAGTAGATCGTGAGCCCCACCGCGAGCCAGACGAGGAGCCGAATCCAGGTCTCCCAGTCCAGGTACGCCATCAGGTACGCCGCAGACAGCGCCCCCATGGGCGCCACGAACCAGACGAACGGCGTCTTGAACGGCCGGCGCAGGTTGGGCTCCCGGATTCTCAGTACCAGGACCCCGCAGCACACGATCACGAACGCCAGTAGGGTCCCAATCGAGACCAGCTTGGCCGCATCGCGTACCGGCAGGATTGCCGCCGGGATCGACACGGCGAGACCGGTGACGATGGAGGTGATGTACGGAGTTCGGAAGCGGGGATGGACCCGCCGGATAAACGGCGGCAACAGCCCATCCCGCGACATCGAGTAGAAGATCCGCGACTGGCCCAGCAGCTGGACCAGGATGACCGAGGTGAGTCCGGCAATTGCTCCGATCTTGATGAATGCGCCGAAGAATCCCAGCCCGGTGCGGTCCGCCACCTTGGCAATGGGGGCGGGCACGTCCAGCTCGGTATAGGGAACCACCCCGGTCGCGATCGCCGCGACGATGATGTACAGGAGGGTACAGGCGATCAACGATCCGATGATCGCGATGGGCATGTCCTTCTGCGGGTTCTTGGCCTCCTGGGCCGCGGTGGTCACCGAATCGAATCCGATGTAGGCGAAGAACACGATCGCAGCGCCGGCCACCACCCCGCTGAATCCGAAGTGTTCCCGCGCCCCGGTGTTGGGCGGAATGAACGGATGCCAGTTGTCCGGGTTGACGTGGGACGCGGCCAGCGCGATGAAGAGTAGGACCACGATCACCTTGATGAACACAATGACGTTGTTCACCGAGGCCGACTCTTTGATCCCCACCACCAGCAGAGTGGTGATCACCGCGATGATGAACACCGCCGGCAGATTGAGCAGTGCCGTCACCTGACTCCCGTCCGCCAAGGTCACCACCGTTCCCCGGGCTGCCTGCCAGTGGGGCGGGATGTGAATCCCCAGATCGTCCAGCAAGGAGACCACGTAGCCTGACCATCCGATGGCAACGGTCGTCGCGGCGAGCGCGTATTCCAGCACCAGGTCCCAGCCGATGATCCAGGCGATGAACTCGCCCAGGGTGGCATAGCCGTAGGTGTACGCGCTCCCGGCCATGGGCACCAGCGACGCGAATTCGCTGTAGCAGAGCGCGGCGAAGATCGAGGCCACCCCCGCCAGCACGAAGGAGAGGATCACCGCCGGTCCGGCGTTTTGCGCCGCAACTGTTCCGGTAAGCACGAAGATGCCGGTGCCGATGATAGCGCCGATCCCGAGGCCGGTCAGTGCCAGCGGACCGAGCGCGCGCTTGAGGCTGTGATCCGCGGCGGCCTCGTTCTGGAGGGCGGTGACACTCTTGCGCCGGAACAGGCCCGAGCCTTCGGGCGGTCCCGCTGGACGAACGGGTGCGTTGCTCGGTGCGCTCACGCCGATCTCCTCCCAGTTTGGGCTTCCCGCTCCCGCTGCAGCACGCTGTGCTTGCGACCGTAAGTGAAGTAGATCACGAACCCGATCAGGAGCCACACCAGGAGCCGGAGCCAGGTGTCGGCCGGCAGCGTGGCCATGAGCCCAAAGCAGGAGAGCATCCCCAGGATGGGGACCAGAGGGACCAGCGGGGTCCGGAACGGGCGGTCGAGATCGGGCCGCTTTGTCCGGAGGATCCACACGCCCGCGCAGACCAGCACGAACGCCAGCAGAGTCCCGATGTTCACCAGTTCGCCCAGGATCTGGATCGGGAACGTCCCAGTGACGATGGCGACAATGATGCCGGTGTAGATCGTGGCCAGGTACGGGGTGCGGAATCTCGGATGAACCTTTCCGGCCCAGGGGCCGAGGAGTCCGTCCCGCGACATGGCATAGAACACCCGCGACTGGCCCAATAGCATCACCAGCACTACCGACGCCAGCCCAAGAATGGCCCCGAAGGTAATGAACGGCCGCAGCCACGAGAGCTGCCGGATCTGCTCTACCGCATAGGCCACCGGATGGGCCACGTTGAGCTGGTCGTACTTCACCAGGCCGGTCAGCGTCAGGGCCACCAGGACGTAGAGCAGGGTGCAGATGACCAGGGAGCCGAGGATCCCGATCGGCATGTCACGCTGCGGGTTCCTGGACTCCTGCGCCGCCGTGCTCACCACGTCGAATCCGATGTAGGCAAAGAAGATCAATCCAGCGCCGCGGAACACCCCGCTCCAGCCAAACTCGCCGAAGGTGCCGGTGTTGGGCGGGATGAACGGCTTCCAATTACCCACGTCCACGTACTGAAGTCCGAAGATGACGAAAAGCACCACCACGGCCAGCTTGAGAATGACCATCACATTGTTGGCCTTGGCCGATTCGCGGATGCCGATGACGAGGATGGTGCTGGCGAGGAGAACGATGAACATGGCGGGGAGGTTGAACAGGGATCCGGTGCGGTTCCAGCCGACCTCGTTACAGGCCGCCACCGCGTTGGTCACATCCGCCTGGGTACACCAACGCAGTGGCGCCGAGGTGAGCGCCTGCGGCAGGTGGACCCCGAAGTAGTCGAGGAAGCTCACCAGATACCCCGACCAGCCCACGCCCACCGTCGCCGCCCCCATTGCATACTCGAGCACCAGGTCCCAGCCGATGATCCAGGCGGCTAACTCGCCCATCGTGGCGTAGGAGTAAGTGTAGGCGCTCCCCGCCACCGGGACGGTGCTGGCCATCTCGGCGTAGCAGAGCCCGGCCAGCCCGCAGGCGGTCGCGGCGACGATGAACGAGATCGTCACCCCGGGACCGGCGTGCAAGGCGGCGGCGATGCCGGTGAGCACGAAGATGCCGGCACCGATAATTGCCCCGATGCCGAGCATGATGAGATTCACCGGCCCCAGCGTGCGCTTGAGCGACCGCTCGTTGGTCGCCTCAGCCTCGGCCCGGAGTGCCGTGACGGACTTCGTGGCCCAGAGATTCATCGGTAGTCCTTCTCAAGCGGGAAACGTGAAGAGTGAAGCGTGAACCCTTTACTCTTTACTTTTCACTTTTCACGATCACTTAGGCAGAGTAGTTCGGAGCTTCGCGCGTAATCGTGACATCGTGCGGGTGCGACTCGCGCAGGCCGGCCGCGGTCACCTGAATCAGCTCCACGTCGCACTGGAGCTGGGGAATGCTGGCGACGCCGCAGTAGCCCATCCCGCTGCGGAGTCCGCCGACCATCTGGTAGATCACGTCGGCCACGGGGCCCTTGTAGGGCACCCGCCCTTCGATCCCCTCGGGGACCATCTTGGAAGGCGCCATCTCGCCTTCCTGGAAGTAGCGGTCGGCGGAGCCGTCCTGCATCGCCGAGAGGCTGCCCATGCCGCGGATCATCTTGAACCGGCGGCCCTCGGCCAGCACCGACTCGCCGGGGCTCTCCTCCGTTCCGGCCAGCATCGAGCCCATCATCACCGAGGACGCTCCGGCGGCAAGAGCTTTCACTACGTCGCCCGAGTACTTCACACCGCCGTCGGCAATGATCGGTACGTCATCGGCTCCGCGAAGGGAGTCTTGGATCGCGGTCACTTGGGGGACGCCGACGCCGGTCACCACCCGGGTGGTGCAGATGCTGCCGGGCCCGATCCCGACTTTCACCGCGTCCACTCCGCGGCGCACCATCTCCCGGGCTCCGGCCTCGGTGGCGACATTCCCGGCGACTAACTGTACCTGAGGAAACGATTCCCGCAGCTGATCCACCGTAGCGAGCACTCCCTCGCTGTGCCCGTGGGCCGAGTCCACCACGATCACGTCAACCCCGGCGCCGACCAGGCTCTTGGCCCGGGGAATGGCGTCGGGCCCGCCGCCGACCGCGGCCGCCACCCGGAGCCGGCCGTGCTGGTCCTTGTTGGCGTCCGGGTGCTCCCGCCGCTTGAAGATGTCCTTGACGGTGATGAGCCCCTTGAGCAC